>Ga0209379_10000105_pt1 | contig 107408 bp, 90 predicted proteins | sample tdDd001_FD_187124 | JGI IMG/M metagenome (GOLD analysis project Ga0209379, IMG submission 187124) | Marine sediment microbial communities from the Atlantic coast under amendment with organic carbon and nitrate - tdDd00.1 (SPAdes)... | ecosystem: Environmental > Aquatic > Marine > Coastal >...
GTTTTGCTAAGGTTGCTAAAGAACTTGCAGCTAACGAAGCTAAGATTAACGAAGAGTTAATCGCAGTACAAGGACAGCCAATGAATATTGGTGGTTACTTTATGGCTGATGAAAAATTAGCTGAAGAAGCGATGCGTCCAAGTGCAACTCTAAATAAGATTATCAATGATTTAGCTGCTTTGTAAGCTAACTTCGATAAATAAAAAAAATAGCCTTCCAGAAATGGGAGGCTATTTTTTTTTAATATCTTTTTAGTTTATCCTCTTTTTTTTCAAAATGCTTTTTATTGATGAGTATTTGATTTAGAAAGATAAGCTTATTCCTAATTTAAATTCAATCCAATAGTATTCTCCCTTTTTAGGGGAATACTATGGATCGCGAACATCATTGCGTGAAAAATAGTGTGAGCAAATGTCAGGCAGGACAGAGGGGGGGGTGAGATATAACATATTTATGATGTTGCTTATACACCCTTTCGCCTACCGGCACTTTCCCTTAATAGGGAAAGAGTGGTGCATGTAACTACAAGACAATAGTTTACTCTTTACTAAAGAGATGTGAATTCTTTACTGAGGGTAGGCTTTGTAAGGAAGCCAGAAGTTTATAATAATTTGAGCTGTTTTTAAATAGCATCTCTTCCTCGTTCACCCGTACGGATACGAATACACTCTTCTAAAGGTGTGATGAAAATCTTGCCATCACCAATAATGCCATCACCACCACCATTAGCTGATTCTAAAATAGCATCGACAGCGGTTTCAACAAAATCATCGTTGACAGCAATTTCGATTCTGATTTTTGGTGTTAGTCCTGGTACAATTAGCTTACCTCGATACAACTCTTCTTTTGCTTGACGACCATGTCCGGAGACGCGGCTAACGGTTATTCTTTCAATTTCTTTTTCAACCAAGGCTTCGCGAACCTGATCGAGTTTGTTACTTCGTATAATGGCTATGATTAGTTTCATGTGATTATTCTTTTATTACTATTCTAATGTACTTTGTCTTGATTCCTAGAATGCTTGTCAATCTAGTTTGGAGTTAGCATTCCGTATCCACGTTCCCCGTGATATGCATGATCCAGGCCATCCATTTCATCGCTGGTTTTTGCCTTAAAACCGACTGTTTTTTCAGTAATGAAAATAATGATTAGCGACCCAACTGCTGAATAAACAATGGCGATACCAACAGCTGCAGCTTGTATGCCTAATTGTTGAAGGGCGTTCCAAGTGCCGCCATTGGCAAGTGCTGCTTCTGTCATCCAACTGTCTCTGATGAAAAAGGATAAAGCCAGAGCACCCACAATAGCACCCATGCCATGGATTCCAAAAGCATCTAAGCTGTCATCATAGCCCAGTTTATCTTTTAGTATAACTGCTAAGTAGCAAACAATTGTTGCGAGAATTCCCAGGGCAATTGCGCCAAGAGGTTGGACAACTCCAGCAGCAGGCGTAATGGAAACCAATCCGGCTAAAACACCTGACACAAAACCCAGGGCTGTTGCTTTGCCATGGTGAAAACTTTCAATTATAATCCAGCTGATGGCTCCGGCTGCAGCAGCTACCTGGGTTGCAGTTAGGGCCTGGGCAGTTCCTAATCCACTTGAGATACTGCTACCAGCATTAAAACCAAACCATCCTACCCAGAGAAGTCCAGCCCCCATCAGGGTCATGACTAAATTGTTGGGGCGTAAGTGACGATGCGGGTATCCTCGTCGTTTCCCCAAATAAAGGGCAGCCACTAAACCACTTATTCCAGCTGAAATGTGAACCACAGTGCCTCCTGCAAAATCAATAGCACCCATAGGACCTAAATTATATAGAAAACCATCTTCAGCCCACACCCAGTGACATAAGGGATTGTATACGAATAAGCCCCATAAAGTAATAAATAAGACATAACCTTTAAAAGAAACACGTTCGGCAAAAGCACCTGCAATAATAGCTGGTGTAATGATGGCAAATTTTCTCTGGAACATGGAAAAGACCAGTTCGGGTATCCCACCTTCCATTATAGATTCGTCAATACCACTTAGAAACAGGTAATCGCTGTTCCATCCAAACCAACCCCCCAATACGTTTTCACCAAAGGCCATGCTGTAGCTCACTGCCACCCATAAAAGACTCATTATGCCCATGGCTACAAAACTGTGCATCATAGTTCCCAATACGTTTTTAGATCGAACTAAGCCTCCGTAAAACATGGCTAAGCCAGGTATCATTAATAGAACCAGAGCAGTTGAAGTTATCATCCATGCTGTAGCACCAGAATCAATTTCATTTGATCCTGAAGCAAATGCGCTTAAGCTAAAGCCAAATGATATTAGAAGTAAAAAGAAGGATTTTTTCATGGTTTTTTTATTGTGATTAGTTAATAGTTGATGTAAAAGTATAATAAATAGGGTTTCGTCAGCAGTAAACGCTAAAATAATGAACTACACCCCTCTTGCAAGAGGGGTGTGATTCAAATAAAACACATAAATTTACAATGTGCCCTGTTTCGGAATCATGAGTGTTTTTTGAATATTAGAGGGGGCGAATCAATAAAGACTTTAAGGTATTTTTTAATGCCTGGATATTTGCAATAAGGTTCAAATCCTATATTTTTGCACTTTAATTATTCTAAATAAAAATAAGATGCAATTCCATAATAAGCTAAGCAAGGAAGTAGCCATGAAAAAACTTCATGCAGAATCCTTTAAGCGTACTACACTTTCTTTTTATCGTTACGTTATTTTAGAAGATCCTCAAACTTTCAGAGATGATTTGTTTGTAGAATGGGATAAACTAGCTTGCTTGGGACGAATTTATATTGCTCGTGAAGGCATAAATGCCCAAATGAGCGTGCCAGAGCATAATTTAGAGGCTTTTACTGACGCTTTGAATAGTAGGGAAGAATTAAAAGATATGCCAATTAAATGGGCTGTAGAGGATGATGGAAAGTCATTCTTCAAATTAAGCATCAAACTTCGCCCTAAGATTGTAGCTGATGGCTTGGATGATGGCAGTTTTGATGTCACCAATGTAGGCAAGCATCTTAGTCCTATGGCGTTTCACGAATCTTTGGATAATCCTGACGCTGTGGTGATAGATATGAGGAACCATTACGAAAGTGAAGTGGGGCGTTTTGAAAATGCTGTTTGTCCTGATGTGGATACCTTTCGAGAGGAAATTCAGATGGTTGTTGATGACTTTTCAGATAAGAAAGATAATAAGGTTTTGCTTTATTGTACAGGAGGCGTACGTTGCGAAAAAGCCAGTGCTTATCTCAAACACCATGGTTTTAATGATGTGAATCAGTTGCATGGGGGGATCATAGAATATGCCCGTCAAATCAAGCAATTGGGGATTAAATCGAAGTTTATCGGTAAAAACTTCGTATTCGATGAGCGATTGGGAGAGCGTATAGATGGGCAAGTGATAAGCAAATGTTATCAGTGTGGCGAAGCTTGCGATACGCATACCAACTGCGCCAACAACGATTGCCACCTGCTTTTCATCCAATGTAAAGCCTGTAGCGAGCATTTTGATGGCTGTTGTACCGATGAGTGCAAAGAGATCATAGCCTTGTCTGAGGAGGAGCGAACCAAGCTGAAATCGAAGTTTCACGATAAGTACTCCAAGAGCCAAATCTATCGTCAGCGTATCCGACCCAGATTAAGCCATTCATGAATTTAGGGATCATATTTTTTTGTATCTTAATTGCAAAAAAAAATATGACAGAATCAGATCATGAATATCAACTCAGTTTTCAACCTTTAAGTCCATCGAACTTTGGTGATTTTGAACAACTTTTTGGTGAAAAAGGTGCTTGTGGAGGATGTTGGTGTATGTATTGGCGTTTGCAACGCAAAGCATTCGAAGCCGGCAAAGGAGAGGGAAATCGTCTTTCGATGAGAGCGCTTGTCGACTCGGGAAAGGTTCCCGGAATTATAGCGTATCATAACAATGAAGCCATTGGCTGGTGTTCGGTAGGTAATCGTGAAGACTTCCCCAGGTTAGCCAAGTCTCGAACGCTTAAACCCATAGATGATAAAAAAGCGTGGATTATATCCTGCTTGTTTATTCGTAGAGATTGGCGCAGAAAAGGTGTTCAGCAAGCTTTGTTAAGTTACCTGGTTGATTATTGTAGCGGACATGGGGCTAAAATTCTTGAGGGTTATCCCTGTGATTCTACCTATGGCAAATATCCGGATGCCTTTGCCTGGACCGGTATAGCTAAAGCCTATATAGATGCAGGCTTTCTTGAAGTCGCCCGTGCCTCAGAGAAACGGCCTGTTATGAGGTATTATATGTGATAAGAAGCTCGTTTATACAAAAGGATTTTGAATCAACAGGCATTTGATATTCAAGAAAATGATCTTATCTTTAATAAAAACATAAGTGTCACCTGTTAAAACCTAAATATCATGACTGAAGGAAAAGAGATTGTTTGCGTATTTAAGGGATCGGTAATTGATGTGAATTATTATATGGAGAGATTGGGCGAAATAGATGTACCTTCCTTTATTAAAAATGAATTTCAAACGGGTATTCATGCCGGTTTTGTCGGAGGTTCTCCCGAAGCCATAGAGTTACTGGTTGATGTTGATGATGTAGAAAAAGCTCTGGAGTGTATTGAAGGCTTAGGAGGATAAAGTAGACAAGGAAAAAAGGATTGCGTTATTTTTACTTGATCCAACAGCATAAAAAAAAAGTCGGAAAGCATAGCGCTTCCCGACTTTATATTTTCTTCTGGTCTGCAGAATTAAAAGGCAGTAATAATACCCATGAAATCTTCAGCAACAAGTGAAGCACCACCAATTAAACCACCATCAACATCTTCGTTGTTAAATAGTTCTTTAGCGTTTGATGGCTTACAGCTTCCACCATAAAGAATAGAACAATTCTGAGCAGCTTCTTCACCATATTTCTCAACAAGAGTTTTACGGATAAAAGCATGCATTTCCTGTGCCTGATCAGATGAAGCTGTCACGCCGGTACCAATTGCCCAAACTGGCTCGTAAGCCAAAATAACTTTTGAAAAATCTTCTACTGAAAGGTGAAATAAACCTTCAGCAATTTGTGATTTAACCACATCGAAATGCTTGCCGCTCTCACGCTCTTCAAGAACTTCACCAATACAGAAGATAGGTGTTAAGTTGTTCTCAAGACAAAGGTTGGTTTTTTTAACCAAAATTTCGTTGGTTTCTCCATAGTAGCTTCTGCGCTCAGAGTGACCTAAAATAACGCATTCAGTTCCTGTAGACTGGATCATAGAAGCTGAAATTTCACCTGTATAAGCACCGCTTTTTTCATCGGCACAGTTTTGAGCCGAAACACTGATTTTATTGCTGGTAATGGCTTTGTTTAATTCAGTAAGGTGAACGAAAGGGGCACCAATAATAACTTGTACATCTTTAATGTCGGTTGATTCAACCAAGCCATTAATTTCTTTTGCCAATTCAATACCTTCCTGAAGGCTGTTGTTCATTTTCCAGTTTCCTGCAACAATTTTTTTTCTCATAACTGTCATCTGTTTTTTACAGCTGTTAATCGGAATTTAAGCATAAGGAAGCATCCAATTAAGAGCAGTAAAGTTGTTGTAATACTAATAATAACTAATTTATTGGTCAGTGTTTGATGTTTTGATATTGAATAAGCCGCTAAATTAGCGTTTAATTCTGTTGTTTTAGGCAAATCGCGCCAATGCCATTTGTTTAAAATCGTTCCATTCTGTAAAAGTACTAAGCTCGGATTAGAACGCACAATAGTTTTCAATTGGATTTCGTCTGTGGCATAAAAATCATATACGGCATCATGTTTTTCTTTGAAGTCGCTAATATCTTCATCAGAAGAAGCGGTTAAGCAAATGAAATTGTAGCCCTGATTGTTAGCCCACGAAGCTAATTGATTGACCTCTTTCTGTTGGTTAGTTGCCATTTCCTTTAAGTTACGACTTACCAGTAGAAAGGTGTAAGAGGGATCGTTAAGCACCATGTCTGTAATGTCGTCATACTCGTTACTGGAGATAGAAAAATCGTGAATGGGAGGTTGATAACCCTCCTTGATCTTAATTTGTTCAACATCTACGTATGTCCATGTCGTATCCTGCCAGGGGTAATTGCTCTCATCGAATTCTTTGATCACACCATCTTTCTCGTATTTAAACAGTGAGGTAAATTCATCAGCAGGAGCACCTTCAGGTATTCTCATGCCGTCACTAATATTCGCACCAATATGATAGGGTCGAAAATCAATAAATGGTAAATGTCGGTAGGAATAAAAAGAGCTTCCCAGAGCAATGATAAGTGAAAAAGTAAGCAGCAAATTTTGCTCAAGCATCGAGCTGCGATCTTTGTATTTGTTTCGTGTGAAGAATATCAAAAGAGTGAAACCGAGTAAAATGATATTCTTTCCAAAAGTTTCCCAATTGCTTAGAATTAAGGCATCACCAAAACAACCACAATCTGTCACGGGATTGGTTAATGCCAGAATAAGCGTCAAGGGTGTGAAGAAAAGCATAAATAGAAGCGCCATCCAGGAGGCGTTTTTTTTATGCACATCAAATACCAGAAGCATGCCGACACAGAATTCAAGAGCGGATAGAATGACTGCCAAAGAAAAAGCCAGACCAACAAAACTATCCATGCCAAAGGCCATAAAATAGTCTTTAAATTTAAAGGTCGAACCCATGGGGTCGATGGCTTTAACAAATCCTGAAAATATAAATAGGAAACCGACCAACAGACGGCTTAGTGTTCTTAGAAGCTTCATGCTTATACCTGGTTTATTGAATTCTTGGTTTTAGATTATAGAGTACATTCTTGATTTGATATTACTTTTCTTGACTTATTCTCCAAATTCTAACTTGATTAATCCGAAAACCGAATAGTTAATCATATCGAAATAGTTGGCATCAATACCTTCCGAAATGATTGTTTTGCCCAGGTTGTCTTCAATTTGCTTGGTGCGGTTAATTTTCATGAGAATCAGATCGGTGTATGAAGAAACCCTCATGCTTCTCCAGGCCTCGTCGTAATCGTGATTTTTCATTTCCATAAGGCTTTTTGCCTCCTGGAAGTACTTGCTGTACAATTCCAGCGCTTTAGCCTCAGGCAAGGCCTCTTCAGAAGGACCCAATTCCAACTGGATGATTCCCATGATGGAATAATTTACTATGCCGATAAATTCAGAACGAATATCATCCTCAATCTTACTCATGCCTTTTTCCTCGATACTACGAATGCGTTGTGCTTTAATATAAATCTGATCGGTTATGGAAGTGGGACGTAAAATGCGCCAGGCTGTTCCGTAATCCTTCATTTTTTTTGTATAAATATCAGTACAAAGTTTAATGATGCTTTCGTATTGTTCGTTGGTCGTCATGTTTAAGTTTTGAGTTTTTTCGATTGTGGTCATCTTAATATGAGGCTTAATAATGTAATTAATCAGTATATAGATTCTCTGATGAATAATAAAAATAGCTGTATATCACTACAAGTCGCATAGCTTTGCTAATTTTCTTTTATTTTTGTTCAGTTTTAAGAACGTTAAAATTCATCTCATGCAAAAATATAAAACATATTCTTCAAATCAGAAAATAGAGCCAATTAAGTGTGGTAAGAGTCAAATATCTTTCGGAAAGCCTTTGGTAATGGGGATTTTGAATTTAACTCCCGATTCATTTTTTGATGGTGGACAATATATAGATCCTGTTTCCATACTAAAACGGGCAAAACAAATACTTGCAGAAGGTGCCGACATTATAGACCTTGGAGCTTATTCCACACGACCAGGAGCTGAAGATATTGATATCGAAGAGGAGTGGAGAAGAATGCAACCTGCGATAGCATGTATACGAAAGGAACTGCCTGATGCCATTTTATCCATTGATACATTTCGATCAGAATTGGCCCGAAGGGTTGTCAATGAGTTTGGTGCGTGTATTATCAATGATATCTCGGGGGGAACTCTGGATGATAAGATGTTTGCAACAGTGGCCGAATTACAGGTTCCTTATATCATGATGCACATCAAAGGGACACCTCAAACCATGCAGAATCAGGCTGTTTATGAAGATCTGATACCTGAATTGGTGCAGTTTTTTCAGGACAGGGTGAAAAGCTTGAATGATCTGGGAGCTAAGTCTATCATAATCGATCCTGGTTTTGGCTTTGGAAAAACCCTGGAACACAACTACAGGATTATGGCACATCTTGATGCGTTTAAAGAACTTAACCTGCCCCTATTGGTTGGGATATCAAGGAAATCGATGATTTATAAACTTTTGGGTGGTGATGCCAGCGATAGTTTAAATGGTACCACAGCTTTAAACATGGTTGCTCTCATGGGAGGTGCCCATATCCTTAGGGTTCACGACGTGAAAGAGGCCGTGGAATGTGTTAAACTCTACGATCAATTGCTAATTAATAATTGAGGGTGACTTATTAAGGATAATCAGTTATTAATTTCTATTTTTGTTAAGAAGACATCAGCAGTGATATGATGTTTTGTTTTTGTTCTCAAGCCTTTTGGCATAATACTCCTTTTATGATCTTAGCTTTTATAACTCTAAGCTTTTTCGATATTCTAGACATTCTACTGGTCGCCTTTTTGCTCTATCAGGTTTATATGCTGATTAGAGGCACTGTGGCAATCAATATTTTTGTCGGCCTGTTTCTATTCTATTTGATGTGGCTTTTCGTGAGGGCACTGAATATGGAGCTCTTAAGTAGTATTCTGGGGCAGTTTATCGGTGTTGGTGTGATTGCTTTAATCATCGTGTTTCAGCAGGAGATTCGTAAATTTTTACTGCACTTAGGTTCCCGATATAATTTCAGTCAGAAATTTTCTTTTGAGAAATGGATGTCTGTGGAAGATAAATCGATTAAGGATAAGGAACTTGATGCCATTATTGAATCCTGCGAAAATATGTCCAAATCAAAAACAGGTGCACTGATTGTCATTACCAAACGAACCGATTTATACAGTTTTGCTGATACCGGTCAGATTTTAAAAGCACGAATCTCATCCAGTTTGCTGGAGTCAATCTTTTTTAAGAATTCTCCCCTTCATGATGGTGCACTGATTCTAAGTAATAACCGCATTTTGGCGGCACGTTGTATTTTACCTGTTTCAGATAATCCTAATATTCCCGGCAGTCTGGGACTTCGTCACAGATCGGGTATCGGTATTAGTCAGATGACTGATGCACATGTGATTATTGTGTCAGAGGAAACAGGGAATGTCTCCTATGTTATGGGAGGAAAGATAAAGGTGAGAATCAGCTCTGAAGAATTACGCCGCTTTCTAAATGGGGATTATTCCAGCTTTATTTCCTAGTTTATTCTCTTTCTTATAAGCCATTTTTAAATCCCAGGCAGCATGTTTTCTTTCTGTTATACAGCCTGTTGATGATATGATGTGTTCGACTGGTCAATCAGCAGTATGTCTCGTAAGATGACTAGAATTTTATTTATTGACTAATAGACTTGATTTGTTGATAAACATAGTATTATATTTAGTGTTTGTTATGACAATCTTCCGTATTTTTATGATATAGTGTTTCTTAATTATTAAATATGATTTTCAAACTTCTCATATTCTTCCATTTTTTTAGTGTGTTAGGGGTAGTGTCAACCCCCAAAGCACACAAGGTAAAGGCATGGATTGAACTTGAGGGCGAATTGAATAGCATGTTTGTACGAGCAAAAATAGCTAACTCAAGCTCAGATAATCTGGCTTTGAACTATGTGATTGAAACGTACAGTCGAAATCGGGTTAAGAAACAAAACACGCTTCAAAGGGGAAAATGTATCTCAAGGAAACAATCCGTAGTTTCTTTATCGGAATCCCGAATGAATCTAAGGGGAACAGATGAACTTTGTGTTCTGATAAAGGTTCTCAAAGATGATAAGCTTGTCGCTGTAGACTCAGTCGTATTTCGGGGAGGGAGATAACTGATCAACTAAGTCAGGAAAGAAAGGTCGTGATTGAGTAAAGAAGTCTGCATTTTGACTAATACTTCCTTTTACACAATCACTCAATTCCATTTACTTTAAACTTCCTAATAACAAACCATCCTTTTCAGAATCGATTCCATTTATCAAGACATCGTAAAAGGTATTCTTTTTTAAGTTTTCAGCTTCGAATTGAACAGGAATATAATATTCTCCATAGCCTTTTGCGATATTTCCATCAATGCTTTCAACCAAAACACGCTGTGTGCTTCCTATGAATTCATTTCTGTACTGCAGCTTGCTATCATTAGCTATACCTCTCAGTATTTCGCTTCGCTCTGTTTTAGTTTTCTCAGGAACCTGATCGCTCATTCTTTCTGCTCGTGTTCCCTTACGTATGGAGTATTTAAAGGCGTGTACATGGCCAAAGCGAAGCCTCTTAATCATATCACAGCTCTCAGCGAAATCAGTCTCACTTTCTCCGGGAAAACCAATGATGATATCCGTTGTGAAATTAAAGTCAGGACGAATAGCCCTCACCTTATCAACAGTTTCTTTAAAGGTTTTGATCGTATACATACGACGCATTCTCAAAAGAACAGAATCTGAACCTGATTGCAGGCAGAGATGGAGGTGAGGTGTCATTTTAGGATGAGACAACAGGCTTAGGAATTTATCTCCGAAACCATCTGGTTCCAGGGATGAAATTCTTAATCTGAAATCTCCGTCCAAATTCAGGATTGCTTCAACCAAATCGTCAAATCGATAAGTCTCAAATTCGTAACGACCAATGTTTACTCCAGTGATCACAACCTCTTTCGCACCCTGATCAATCACAGCTTTCACATTGTCGAGAATCGCCTGGAAAGGGCGACTTTTAGCTCTTCCTCGTACTGAGGGAATGATGCAGAATGTGCAGAAGTTATCGCAACCATCCTGAATCTTAATCATGCTACGAGTATGAAAGCCTTTTTCAGTCGCACCATAAGCAAAAAGATCCTTGTCAAGTTGAGAAGGGTGTTTCAGTTCGCCTTTAAAATGGGCTTCAACCAAAGAAAAAAGAGCAGACTTGTTGTCATTTTCAAGCACATAATTGATCTCATCCCTGTTTTCCAGTTCCTCTTTAGCATTATTGGCCATACAACCTGTCACAACCAAAACCGAATCCTTATTACGACGATTGGCCTGACTGATGAAGTTTCGTGATTTGTGATCGCTTTGATGCGTCACAGTACAGGAATTGATGACATAGATATCAGCTTCGGTTTCAAAATCGACTAATTTGTAGTCATTATTCTGAAATGTAGAAGCCAAAGCATCTGTTTCGTATTGATTCAGACGACAACCTAATGTTTTAAAGGCAATTGTTTTCATTATATATCTTAATAGTACAGAGGGTTTTGAACTCTGTATAAATTTCAAATTTGAATGGAAGCTTCTGGTGTTCCGAAATCTTACAGGCTTAAAAGTTCACCTTCTACAGAGAAATCAGTAGAAGAATGAATCTTAACATCTACTATTTGTCCAATTAAATCTTCATTGTCAGAAAGAAAACGAACATTAATTTTCCCCTCAGTCAAACCAGCCATATAGCCTTTGTGCTTAGCAGGCCCTTTAACCAATACTCTAAAGGTTTTCTCAATCATGCTATCGTTATAGCTTCTCGAAGTCAATTTTAAGTCCTCAGTAAGAACCTGGTGACGCTCTTTTTTAACCTCAAGAGCCACTGAATCGAACCAACGATGACTCAAAGCACCGGGACGAGGTGAATATTTGGCAATATAAGCCATATTAAAGTTGAATTCCTTCATAGCAGCACGAGTCGCATCGAATTGTTCATCGCTTTCACCGGTAAAACCAACAATAATATCTGTAAAGAGAGTCGCTTCAGGTATCAGACGGCGAATGGTCGCTATAGATTGGCGGTATTTTTCAAGACCATGCTTACGGTTCATTGAAATCAAGAGTTTATCATCACCCGATTGTAAGGGTAAGTGAATTTGCTTAGCCAGACACTTGTATTGTGAAATGACTTCAATCACACCATCGTTCATATCCCGTGGATGTGGAGAAGTAAAGTAAACCCAAAACTCACTACCTACCTCGTTACCCATTTCGCCAACCTGACGTAATAATTCAGAAAAAGATACTTCTTCACCTTTCTTATCTAAGCCATAAGAGTTCACGTTCTGTCCAAGCAAAGTGATTGACTTATAGCCTTGTTCAACCAGTGATTTAACTTCTGCAATAATTTCAGCAGATGGACGTGAAACCTCACGACCACGCGTATAGGGGACTGCACAAAACGAACAAAACTTGTCGCATCCATTTTGAATAGGCACAAAGGCTTCAAAGTCAGACGCATATTCAGGTTTCACATTCCAAAATTCAGAAATATTATCGTTGTGAGCATCAAAACCCTTCTGAATACCAGTAGGTGTTGTGATCCCATACTGATGAATCATCTCAGGTAAATTTGGCAGATCTTTCATCTGAAAAATGATATCGAAAAGCTTTAAAAACTTCTCGTGATCAGAGGGTAATACACAACCCGAAACGAATGTGATCAAATTAGATCGATTCTTCCACTTATTCCATTTCGAGATCTTGGAGTAGACTTTATCGATAGCATTCTGACGTACAGAACAAGCCAGTATACCAATTAAATTGGCTTCAGTTTCTTCGTCGGTCCAGGTATAACCCATTTGTTCAATCACTGTTCTAACACGCTCCCCATCAGATGCATTCATTTGACAGCCCAGTGATATAAGATGATATTTCATAAATTGATTCGATGATGTGTTGATTAGTTAATATGATGATACCCAAAGGCATCACCATGTTGATTTACCAATCCTTATTCTATAAGTAAAGTTAATATTAAACCTGACTCATTGCTTCACACCTTAATGATTAAAAATAAACCTCAGTATGAATAGGACCCAGCTTGATTCCTTGTTTCTCAAGAATATCGTAAGCCTCGTAAATCATGTGACAATTGCCGCAAAGATAACAGATTGTATCAGGTGATACCGGATTTTTTAGAAGATATTCGGTTACCCGCCCCTTAAAATCACCTGTATCCTCACCTGAGGTGCATAAAATGTAGCGTTCAGGGTCATAAGTTTCGCTATCGTAAGCTTCATCTTTATGACGAATGCCGTGTAAAAGCGTATAATCGAGTTCAGGATGTGTATGGATAAAACTGTGAATGGGAGAGATGCCGGTTCCTGTACTAATAAACATGAATTTTTTAGTTTTTATTTCATTCTCTTTTAAAGAAAAATGTCCAAAAGCCCCATCGACATCCAATATATCACCAGGTTTGCATTTCTTCAATTTCTTTGAAAGCAGGCCTTCGTCAACCTCTTTAATTAATACTTCGAGGAAATCATCCTGCTCGGCACTGTAAATGGAATACTCTCTTCGGTCGATACTGCCACTAAAACCTAGGGTTATGTACTGGCCTGTTTTGAATTTAAAATCCTTTTTCTCCATTCTAATAATGTAGGTGGATGGAGTCAGGTTTCTGATGTTTATAACTTTATGCGAATTCATGTATTTGTTCTCTTGCTTTTTTTGAAAGAAATAAGCCTCGAAAGACCATTTATCCTTATCTGGAATCGATAAAGATAAGCTTTCGCAAAATAAGATGTTTTTATCCGAATTAGCAAGAAGAATAGAAACTTTATGTGAATATCGCCTGGTAGCTCAGTGTCTTTCAGTACAATGTGACAGGCTGGGATGATCAGTGGAGCTTCAGATCTCTGAGTGTTTCAGGATTTCTCTATGAAAAACAATGTTTTCGTATTGCTTATCGCCCATGGAGAAAAAGGTGGAACCCTGAGTTTTAAAGCCGCTGTGATTATAGAAATCAATGGCATTCTGATTCTCAATAAAACAAGCTAACCAATAAGTATAAAAGCCTAAAGAAATCAGTTCCTTTTCGGCAGCCAATACCAGGGCCTTGCCTATACCTTGTCCGTGAAAGTGTTCCGAGACATACAAAACAGCCATTTCAGCTTTGTTTTCCTGGTTTTGAGGCTGAGGATTGTTGAGATTGATTTCACAGTAGCCAAGCAGGTACTCTTCATTTTCGGCCACGAAACAGCATCTGTTTTTATCTTCAATCAGTTGCTTACATTTTTCAAGGCTGAAATCATCATACAGATACTCGGTGTATTCATTGGATATTCCCTTTGTGGCGTAGGTGTGCAGCCATACCTGAGTTTTTAAATACTTAATATTGAGTGCGTCTTCTGATTGGGCTTTTCTAATTAGCATTGGTGACTTATTACAGTTGTTGATCTCTCAAAAAGTGTGGGAGAGATAAAAGTTAATTTGATTTAAAAATAAGGCTTATTTCTAAATTTTAAAACATTTTATCTCGATAAAAGTAGACCTCGTGTATACAGGAAAAGAGACAGTGCAATGAAAAAAGTGATATATTCGCAAACTTTTAAAATTGATATTATTTAGGGCATAAATGAAAAAGACATATTTTGAATTGATTGAGCAAACTTACCACTTTCCACAGGAGGGTTTTGAGTTGCGTGAGGGACAGCTTTCTTTTCATGGGCTAGCCATCAGGAATTTAATTGAAAAGTATGGAACGCCATTCAGATTGACCTATTTGCCCCAAATTGGAGAACAAATAAATAAAGCCAGGCAGTTATTTCATGCAGCCATGGAAGCTGCCTCTTACCGTGGTAAATATCACTATTGCTATTGTACCAAGTGTTGTCACTTCCAGCATGTTGTGAGAGAAACGTTAAAACACAATGTCAACCTTGAAACATCCTCGGCATTCGATATCGATTTGATCTTAAAACTCTATGAAAAAGGGGAATTGGATCAAAGTCGAATGATAGTGCATAATGGTTATAAAACCAGCGAGTACTTGGTTAAAATCATTGAGCTAATTGATACGGGGTTCGAAAATTGCATTATCATTCTCGATAGTGTAAGAGAAATGATTCGTTTGCAAGAGCTAGTGGGAGACAGAAAGATTAAGATTGGGCTTCGTATGGCCATAAAGGAGGAGCCACAGTCAGCCTATAGTACCTCTCGCCTGGGTATACGTCCTGAGCAAATGCTTGAATTTTTCAATGAACACATTAAGCATAACAAGCATGTGGAACTGAAGATGCTTCACTTTTTTGTTGATTCGGGGATAAAGGACAGCCTATATTACTGGGGCGAATTCCAGAAAGCTCTGAATTTATATCTTGATTTAAAGAAAGCATCCCCTTCACTTAACGCTTTTAATCTAGGTGGTGGTTTCCCAATTCGTAATCAACTGGGGTTCGAATACAATTACCAGCACATGGCTCATGAAATAATAAAGAAGTTAAAGGTGGCTTGTGATAAGGAAGGCGTTCTTGAGCCAAATATTTTTACCGAATTTGGGAAATATACCGTAGGAGAGAGTGGCGCCATCATTTTTGAAGTCATGGAACAAAAACAACAAAGTGATAATGAGCTGTGGTACATTGTCAATAATTCCTTGATGAATACCATTCCCGATGCCTGGACCATTCACGAAAAATTTATTCTATTGCCTATTAATAAATGGGATAACGATTACACCAAAATCAATATTGGTGGTATGTCTTGCGATCATTCCGACTATTACAATTCTGACGATTTCAACCAGCAAACCATATTGCCACGTTTCTCCGACAAGGATAAGGAACCACTGTATTTGGGCTTTTTTCACACGGGAGCCTATCAGGATGCCATTTCTGGTTACGGGGGTATTAAACACTGCTTGATTCCTTCTCCTAAACAAGTTATTGTGGATAGAGATGAGTCGGGTAAGTTTGTTGATTACGAGTACCCTGTGCAGCAAAGCCTTGATGAGATCCTGAATATCCTGGGCTATAAAGAATAATGCTTGAAGAAGTGTTAATGAGTTGAAAAGTCAAGAGGTCTATGCCTAAGGTGTTCTTTTAGTGAATTTGATCATCAGTACTATAATATCACTCAAGAATTTTTGATTGGTAATTTGTATTATAAAATGTTATCGTCTAAATTAATGTTGTCAAAGTCTCTCACGAAAACTTAGACTCACTTAGAATAATAAATCAAATTTAGATTATTTCTTGAAAACATTTTAGCTTGGTAATTCACCCTTAATTATTTACCCTAGTCATGGAAACAAACAAACCCAAAGTCATTCAAAATTATGAGAAGCTCAGTAAAGAACTACAAGAGCAAATCAAGCTTTATTATCTTGAAGGCTTTAGCGAACACCTAATTGAGTTTACAAACCCTAAAGGGGAACTTGTATCAGCTTTACCATTCGAAACCGAGGATAAATTCTATATGGTTCGAATGTCGGTCCCTAGAGCTTTGGAACTGGTCGATCAGGATTCTGATTTTGATGATGACGGCGTGCTGTTGAGTTCTCGAAGAGAACAATACGAAGAGAAATATTCCGAAGTAGAAGACTTCGAGGAAGAAGAGTAAAAACCATTGAAGAATGTATAAAGGCTGCCTAATGTGATTAGCAGCCTTTAAATTTGTCATTGCGAGGGAGCCTAAGCGACTGCTGCAATCTCTCAATAATTGAATCTCCCTTAATAAACAACTGTCTATTTATTGCGAATTATTGGCGCTTCTCCCTGTATTGATCAAGAATCTTCACATCTACCCAATAGATATCACTCTTGCCTCTCTGAGGCTGTTTAAATGCTTGTGTGTAGTCTTCTTTTATTTTGTCAAGGGTAAGTTTCACTGGTGTTTCTATAGAAGTTTTGGTTTGTGCCGAAGTATAGAAGAAATACTTACCATCTGGAGATACTGCCGGGCAATATTCATGTCCGGTGACATTGATGGTTTTGCCCATGTTTTTAGGATGGCTCCATTTGCCTTCTTCCCTGAATGAGATATGAAGCCCATTCCCGCCGGGACGACCATAGGATTTAAAAATCAGGTAATCTTCATTTGGAGAGACAAAAACATCGCCTTCGTAATTGCTGTTTACCTCACCATCTAGTCGGGTGGGTGCCATAAATGTTCTCCCATTCTTTTGAGCAGAATAAATGTCGCTACCACCTTTGGAGCCTTTTCGCGAAGAAGTAAAATAGAGGGTGCCTGTCTGTGTCAGGCTGGGATAGGTTTCGTCAGCTTCAGTATTTATTGGAGATGGCAGGTGTTCGGCTTCTGACCATTTCCCGTCAATATTCTCCAGGCGCCAAATATCCCAATCCTTTCTTGCTTTAAGACTCGAGTCGATAGGGCGATTCGAAATAAAGTAGAGCCACTTGCCGTCGGGTGTGATTAAGGGATCGGCATCAGAATACTTGCCCGAAAATTCAGCCACCTGAGGAGCCGACCATTTCTGGCCCTGGCGATATCTGGTCATAATCACCAATTGTCTGTTTGGCATTCTTATAGAATAATAAAAGCTTTTATAGTTTGGTGAAAACATGGCATTGAGCTCCGCCATGCCCGTAGAAACAATTCCCGGTGCAAAAAGCTCTGGTTCCATGCCAGGTGGCTTTTGTCCCATATAAGGGCCCGATAAAAGAGGTAAGGCATCGATCTTAATCTGGTCTTGCTTTTTCTGACAGGCAAATGAAACCAGAATGATGGAAATCAAAACAAAATATTTTTTCATGACAGTTGGATTTAGCTCTTTAATTGTCTCTACTCTTGATTTCTTCTTTCATTTTATTTATACTGTTCATGTTTAAAAAGACTATTGTAGATAAAGCGATGGGCACTGCTATTAAAGCACTCATCTGATCTTTCACAATGCTGGTATATAAAGCGACACAAAATAGAATGAGGAGCATTCCTCCAAGTGTAGCTGTAGCAACCCTTGTCATCTTCAAATCCTGCTGAAGTTTCTCTGTGGTCATTTCTTTTATGTCCTGTTCATTCATAACATCTTGTTTTTAAGTCTTCTTATTGATTCAGATTAATCAAATTTATGAAAATTAGACTATTAAACAAAATAATAAAAAAAAAGAGATATAGGATGGGGCGATTTTAATAAAAATCCGTTGGGTTCAATAGAGTTAATCGTTTGATTTGTAAGGTGTATTTGGTCAGGTATTGAGAATTCTCTTGAGATTGAAGGAAGGTCTTGTGTTGTCTTAAAAACGGATTTTACTCCTTCCAATCTGAAGAACGTCGACGTGATTTCTTCTCAGAATCCTGACGTTTAGCTTTTAGTCGCTTTTCTCTGGCACTACGGCTGGGTTTTGTGGCCTTGCGTCTTTTTTCAGGGGTGAGGGCTTTATTAACCAGTTCGAAGAATTTTTCAATAGCCAATTGTTTGTTTCGAAGTTGGGAACGATCGCTTTGAACCACTAAGCTAAGTATCCCTTCCTGACTAATGCGAGTTGAGAGCTTTCTTAGAAGCAGGTCTTTATGCCATTCACTGAGCAGTTGGGTTTCACTCACATTAAAACGCAGCTCCACTCTTGAACTCACCTTGTTCACATGCTGACCTCCAGGACCACTAGAGCGTGAGGTCTGGAATTTAAACTCCCTGATAAAAGGATCTTGATCTGTGATAGGTAAATTCATGATGACTGATTATTCTAAGGAACCGTTGATAAGTCAAAGGTTCCTGAAAGTGCAAATGTATTATTTTTAAGTTAAGAATAAAGCCTGGCTTGCCTGTGAATCTTAAAGAAGAGTTCTGGAAAGGAAAATTGGTCACATCAGAAATATGAGGTGACCAATTAAATTTTCAGCAAGTTTATCTCGTTATTTGACCTAACTGTTTATCTGAGAGAGCAAACACGCGCCCTCATCAGAGTCTTCACAGGAGAAATTGAATGCTGTTTCGATAATAGCCAAGTGGGAATAGGCTTGTGGAAAATTGCCCAGCATGCGTTTCGTTGCAAAATCGATATCCTCAGCAAACAAACCCAAATGGTTGGAATAGCTCATCAGTTTCTGAAATCTATCCCATGCTTCCTTCCTTTTCCCAATTTTAAACAAACTGTTAATCATCCAGAATGAGCAAATTGTAAAAGCCGATTTAGGGGTTCCGAAATCATCCTTATTCTTATAGCGATACATTAAGCCATCATGCTCCAATTCCCTCTGAATGGTGAGAACCGTTGATTTATATTTCTCATCATGAGCCTCAATAAAGCCATAGCTTTCCATCAACAAAACGGAAGCATCCAAATCATCGGAACCGTAGTGCTGAGTGAAGGCCTGTCTCTTTTCATTCCAGGCATTTTTCAGGATATCTTTCTTAACTGCATCGCGAAAGGGGGTCCATTTGTTCACGTAGTAATCTGCTTTTAAGAGCGCTGCAATTTTCACAGCCCGATCGAAGGCCACCCAGCACATCACCTTACTAAAAGTGAAGTGAAGGCTTTGCCCCCTGATTTCCCATATACCCCTATCGGGCTCCCGCCAATTTTCTTCCACCACCTTAATAATACAACGTACAATGGTGCACAATTCTTCAGTACGATCCAGTGCATTCTCGAAAAGGGCAAATTGCTGGTGAATCAAATCCAACAGGATGCCATAAATATCGTTCTGCTTTTGTTTATAGGCAGCATTACCCACACGTACGGGTTTGGAACTTTCGTAGCCTTCCAGATGATCCAATTCGAATTCCTGAAGGGTCTTTTCCCCGTTTATGCCGTACATGATTTGCATCTTTTCCCTTTTAACGGGGATGATATCCATAACGAAATTAAGGTAGCGCTGCGCATCAACATGGTGCCCCAACTGCGTGAGCATTTTCACGACCATAGAGCCATCACGAATCCAGCAAAATCGATAATCCCAGTTGCGCACTTCGCCTACCGTTTCGGGCAAAGAAGTGGTTACAGCGGCCAATACGGCACCACTCTTGTGATAGTTCAGCAGTTTCAATACCAGGGCAGAGCGTGTCATTTCTTCCTGATAGGCAGGAAAAGTATTTGTCCGTTCTGACCAGTTCAGCCAATAGGTCTTGGTTCTTTGCAAGATCAGATAGATCCTGTCAATGGTTTGCCTCAGCAGTTTTTGATTATAGGTGACCAGGAAGAATTCATGCTTCTCCAAACACAAGACTTCCTGATTCAGAACTGCATTGCTGTCGAAGCTGGTGTACAAATACAAGGAGTCGTAATTTCCTTCGGATGTATAGGCCTTTATGAAATTATGATGGGATATCTTCTTCTTGGTTCGGTTTCTGGCATAGTCCAATTGGGGATTATATATAATGCGAAAACGGGGTTGTCCTTCTATCAGTTTTAAATAACGAATCACATCAGGCGGGGAATAATAGCCCTTATTTTCGGTAATATAACGCGGCATAAAATCGACAAGCTCAAAAATACCATCCTCACATTCGAAACGCGTGGTTAATATATTGGTGCTTTTCCAATAAGTCTGTTTGATTTCGATCAGTTTTTCAGGCAGTATTTCGAAGCTTCCTCCATTATTTTTATCCAATAATTTTGCAAACGCCGAAGATGAGTCGAACTGCGGTAAACACAGCCAATCTATAGAGCCTCTTTCTGAAATTAATGCCGCCGATCTACAATTTCCAATGACTCCGTAATTTAAATTTTTCATAGAAAAAGAGTAATTTAGTGAATAAGCACAATACAAGTCTTAAAGTAGCTAATTTTCATGACATTTAATTGATTTAAAACCAAAATTAAACTCAGATATAATGAAGAAAATTCATATTGTATCAAACAGACTCCCCATAAGTATAAGCCTGGAAAATGAGCATATAGATATAATTCCCAGTGTGGGTGGTTTGGCCACTGGTATGCGATCAGTATATAAAAATTATAAAGGCAAGTGGATAGGATGGCCGGGGTTACCCAACGATGATTTAGATGAGGAATTAACCAATAGAATTGAAGACAAATTAAAAGAAGAAGATTGCGTATCAGTTCATCTTTCAGAAAAAGAAATCGAGCTCTATTACGATGGCTTTAGCAATCGGGCCATTTGGCCCCTGTTTCACTATTTTGCCCAATATATCGATTACGAGCCTGAACTTTGGGATGCCTTTGTGAGTGTGAATCAGAAATTCGCTGATAAAGCCCTCGAAACCATTGAGGAAGGTGATATCATCTGGATTCACGACTATCAGTTGTTGCTGGTGCCGGAAATGATTAAATCGAAAAAGCCGGGTGTTACCGTGGGCTTCTTTCTACATATCCCTTTTCCTTCATTCGAGGTCTTTCGAATTTTGCCCTGGCGAAAAGAATTGATTCAGGGCATGTTGGGAGCTGATTTAATTGGCTTTCACACTTACGATTACCAGCGTCACTTTTTTAGTTCGGTTCGTCGCCTAATGGGATACGAAATCTCCTTCAATCAAATTCATATCGGAGATCGCATCATCATTGTTGATGCCTTTCCCATGGGAATTGATTACAATAAATTTAGAAATGCATCCATTAAAACGTTACAGAAACCCTTACAGGAAAAATCGAAGCTGCATCGTGAGCTTGATAAATACTTCCTGTTGTCTCCCGATAGAAAATTAGTTTTGTCTATCGACCGATTGGACTATTCGAAAGGGATACCCAATCGCTTACAGGCTTTTTCCAAATTCCTGGAAACATATCCGGAATTTGTGGGGCAAGTAACCTTAATTATGCTCGCAGTACCTTCCCGGGGAACCGTAGAACACTATATTAACCTGAAGAAAGAGGTGGATGAACTGGTGGGGACGGTGAATGGAAAATTTGGCAGCATCAATTACACGCCGGTCTGGTATTTCTATCGATCACTTCCCTTCGAAAGCCTGATTGAGCTATATAGTTCCTGCGACGTGGCAATGGTAACTCCCGTGCGCGATGGCATGAATCTGGTTGCCAAAGAATATGTAGCCTCCAGAACCAATCGCACAGGTGTAATTATTCTGAGTGAGATGGCTGGCGTGGCTAAAGAAATGGGAGAAGCTCTCATAATTAACCCTAATAATATCAGTGAAATTGCCGAAAGCATTCAACAGGCATTAACGATGCCTATGGAAGAGCAAAGGGAACGTATGATTTTTCTTCAGGATAGAATAAAACGTTACGATGTGTTCAAATGGTCAAGTGAATTTGTAAAAACTTTCTCGAAAGTTGAAAAGATTCAACAGTCCTTTTATGCCAAGAAGATCAATGCTAAAATAATGGACAAAATTCGAGGTCAATACCAGTCTGCCGAAAAACGAGCCATTTTTCTGGATTACGACGGCACTCTTACCGGATTTAAGAAGAACCCCAACGATGCCAAACCCAACGAAGAATTGCACCGCCTGCTTTTTAAACTGGAAGAAGACCCTCGAAATGTGGTCACCATTATTAGCGGTCGCGATAGGGAGAGCCTTGAGACCTGGTTTAAAGGCCATAAAATTAATTTGATTGTGGAACATGGAGTCTGGATTAAAAAGTATGAGAGGGACTGGAAAATGATAGCCAACGCCACTGATACCTGGAAGCCGAGTATCCGACCGATTCTTGAAAGCTTTGTAGACCAAACACCCGGCTCTTTTATTGAAGAAAAGAATTATTCACTGGTTTGGCATTTCCGTAAGGCTGAGCCCGAACAAGGGGATTTACGAGCAAATGAATTGAAAGATGAATTAACGACCATGATTGCCAATCACAACCTTGAGATATTGGAAGGCAATAAGGTGATTGAGGTCAAAACGGGAGGCATCAATAAGGGTGTCGCGACCATGCAATCTATACAAAACAAGAATTTCGATTTTATATTTGCTGTGGGCGACGACTGGACGGATGAATACATGTTTAAGGAGCTACCGGAATCGGCCCATACCATAAAAGTAGGACTTAAACATACAGCTGCCAAATACAAGGTCGAGTCTGTGTTTGCAGTGCGTAACTTATTGGCAGAACTGGTTAAATAAGATGTGTATGCTAATAACAAGGCGGCAAAAATAGTTTTGCCGCCTTTGTTTTATGAATGGCTGGTCAATTTTATATAGAGTCAAGCCTTTCTGTGATCTGTTTTCTTAAGAAGTGGTTGTTTAAGAGATTTAAAACAAGATACAAACGGGAGTTGGTGCATCTGTTTGGTCCACATAGTTCAACATACCTGTTGATTTATCACGTTTAAACGACACGATATTGTTTGTATACTGGTTGGCTACCAGTAGATAGTTTTCATCAGGTGATAATGTGAAATTTCGTGGTCCTTTGCCGAGGGTTGATTCGTGAGCAATAAGATTCAACGATCCATCAAGGGGATTGACCCCATAGATCGCTATGCTGTTATGTCCCCTGTTGGAAGCATACACAAACTTTCCATCCGAAGAAATATGAATATCAGCAGCGGTATTAGACTCATTATATGCCTGGGGCAAACTCGAGTAGGAAAGCTTCTTTTGATATTTGCTTTGATCCATTTTCTCCACTAATGTTACTGTGCAATCCAGTTCGTTCAACACATAAATCCATTTATTATTGGGGTGAAATACCAGGTGACGAGGTCCTGCAGCAGCTGCCATTTCCAGCTTGTACGGTTCAGTGGCCTGTAATTTATTCATTACAGTATCCAGTTGTGAGAACCAAAGCTCGTTTGTGCCCAGGTCGACAGAGATCACGGCATTAGCATCAGTTCCAAACCAGGCCGAGTGGGCATGTGGGGCTTCTTGTCGTTCACTAATCCCGCTTCCCTTATGTTGTTGGATATCGAGCAGTTCAGATAATTCGCCATTTTTACTTAGTTTTAGCAAACCCACATTACCTCCGGTGTAATTGGCTGTTAAAACATAGCCAAACTGATTCAGGCTCACAAAACAGGGATGAGCACCACCCGTTATGCTACGGCTGATAAACGAAAGGCTATCATCTGAAACAGAAAATGACTCAAGAGTGCCGACATCTTCATCATTGATGATTTCATTAACGGCCAGCAAAAATCTTTGATCATCACTCATGGCTAAAAATGAGGGATTCACCGACTTAGCTGCTAAACCAATCGGCTTTAGGTGTCCATCTTTTTGCAGCAAATATTTGTAAATACCTTCGCTCTTAGTATCGGTATAGGTGCCCACATAAAATGAATAGGGGCTGTTGGCTTGTTTTGTCTCTTTTTTAGTATGCTGACAGCCTGCTAATACAAGAAAGGCTATAATAATGACTTGGTATTTCATAAGCTGTAATATTCCATTAGGCTCATCCCGATGTGGAGGGATGGTTCGTTTCATAGGAGTTGTTCTTTATTCACTTAAGTTTGATCAAACATAAGCAGAATTTCAAAGATAGAACAAGTTTCGAAATTCATTTACTTTTCTGAATCACCAAGAATATCATACTTGGCTTTTCGCTTAGCCCATCGTTCTCGGGCGTATTGTTGCATATCAATGATTTGATCTCTCTCATCAACAATTTCCAAGCCTAAGAGGGTTTCAATGATATCTTCCATGGTTACAATGCCATCCATGCCACCATACTCATCAACAATAAGAGCGATATGCTCTTTCTTTTCGAGTAAGACCTCCCAGAGTTTAAAAAGTGTTTGGAATTCAGGTGCAATGACGATCTCTCTTCTAATATCACGGAGTCTTAAGTTTTTTTCTTTTTCAGCAAGTTTTTCGAATACGGTTTGACGAAAAATATAGCCTGTAATATTCTCAACATTCTTGGAATAGACAGGAATACGGGAATAGTACAGGAATTCCTTTTTTACACGAAATTCTTCCAGAGACATATTCTCATTTGCTACCATTACAACCACTCTGGGCGTCATTATTTCAGTCACTTTTATCGTTTGAAGTCGGATTAAATTTTGAATCACCTTATTTTCTCTTTCCTTAAAAATCCCTTCCTCAGTACCAATATTAGCCATTGCCGATATTTCCTCCCGACTCACTGAGATTTCTGCTGTGTCTTTAGAAAAGACTTTAGTTATATAGCCGGAAAATATAACTAAGGGGTATGTAATCATTACCATTATATTCATCGTTATTCCGGAGGCTAATGCAAGGCTTCTCCAATACCTTGCACCAATCGTTTTGGGTATAATTTCAGAAAAAACCAGAATCAGAAGGGTGAGAATTGCTGATATCATACCAAAATAAACTTCGCCAAAAATCTTTACGGCCTGTGCTCCTACACCCGCTGCCCCAATGGTATGTGCAATAGTATTCAAAGACAGAATCGCAGCCAATGGCCTTTCTATATGATTCTTTAATTTAATAAATGTTGTTGCTGATTTGTGACCACCTTCTTCCTTTACATGGAGAAAGGACATAGGTGTAGAGAGTAAAACAGATTCCATTATGGAACACAGGAATGATACAAATAAGGCAAGACACAAATAGAATAAGAGAAGGATCATTGCTGTTTATTTTTAGAATTTATCAGAGACAAATAATTTAATAAGACTTGCAGGCTTGTTATATCTTGTTTATTCATTAACAGTGCTGTTATAACAAAGATAAATAACAAATCACAGATAGCAATACGATGTTTGTTCAAAAAAAAAATCCCCCTTAGCAATTAAGCTAAAGGGGATGAGTCTATATGGGAAATAGAATTTTACTTGTACATCTCTTCGCGAAGCGCTTTGATTTTTTCGCTCGAAACATATTCGTCATATTCCATCAATTTATCAATTGTTCCATTAGGTGTTAACTCAATAATACGAGTACTTACAGTCTGAATAAACTCATGGTCATGAGACGACATCATAATTGTACCGCCATAGTTGATCAAGGCATTATTAAATGACTGAATTGATTCCAGATCAAGGTGGTTGGTTGGTGTATCCAATACCAAAAGATTGGCGTTCTTCAACATCATTCGTGAAATCATACAACGTACTTTTTCACCTCCTGAAAGGACATTTGATTTTTTGAAAATATCCTCACCTGAGAACAGCATTTTACCCAAATACCCTCTTAAGAAGATCTCAGAAGTATCTGGTGAGTATTGAGCTAACCAGTCTTTAAGAGTGATCTCACCTTGAAAGAAAGAATTGTGATCAACAGGTAGATAAGCTGGCGTAATTGTTACCCCCCATTCGAACGAACCTGAATCAGCTTTTTGGTCTTCATTGATAATATCAAACAATGAAGTCATGGCACGAGGGTCACGAGATAGGAAAATAACTTTTTCGCCTTTTTCGATTGTGAATTCAACATCCTTAAATAGAATATCACCTTCAATTTGCTTGCTCAATCCCATACAAGAGAAGATCTTATCTCCAGCTTCACGTTCCTGTGGGAATATGATACCCGGGTAACGACGGGTAGAAGGTTGAATATCTTCAATATTCAATTTATCAATCATCTTCTTACGAGAAGTCGTTTGCTTAGATTTAGCCACGTTGGCAGAAAATCGTGCAATAAACTCCTGAAGTTCCTTTTTCTTCTCTTCAGCTTTTTTATTCTGATTGGCTTGCTGACGAGCAGCTAGTTGAGATGACTCATACCAGAAAGTATAGTTACCCGAGAACATCTTCACCTTACCAAAGTCGATATCAACAATATCAGTACAAACAGAATCCAGGAAGTGACGGTCGTGAGATACTACAATTACTGTATTGTTGAAGTTAGCAAGGTAATTCTCAAGCCACATCACCGTTTCAAGGTCAAGATCATTGGTAGGCTCATCCAGAAGCAAGTTGTCCGGATTACCAAAAAGAGCCTGAGCCAAAAGCACACGCACCTTTTCTTTACCACTCAATTCCGACATCATTTTGTAATGAAGCGCCTCCTTAATACCCAAACCACTCAAGAGTTCAGCAGCATCACTTTCAGCATTCCATCCGCCCATTTCGGCAAATTCTTCTTCAAGCTCAGAAGCTTTAATACCATCTGCTTCAGAAAAATCTGGCTTAGCATATAAGTCATTTTTTTCTTGCATGATGGTCCACAGCTCAGTGTGTCCGGCAACTACAGAATCAAGTACTGTGAATTCATCGAATCCATAGTGATCCTGTTTTAATACAGCCAGACGTTCGCCCGGTTCCATGGCCACACGTCCTGATGTAGAATCCAGGTCGCCCGAAAGAAGTTTTAAAAAAGTTGATTTACCGGCACCGTTGGCACCAATGATACCGTAACAGTTTCCTGGAGTGAACTTTAAGTTAACATCCTGAAAAAGTGTACGCTTACCAAACTGAATGGATAGATTTGAAACTGAAATCATTTAAACGAAATTCTTTTATTTTAGCCTGTAATCTTCCCAATTAAAAATGGGAGAGAGGCAATTAAAAACAAATATGTCAATACAAAAGCTAGGCATGTATTGAATAAATTGAAATTAGTGTTTGTGCTTTAAAATCACCCTTTTACAAGAGAATTATCAAGAACCAGGTTTAACTAATTTCGGTCTGCGAAATTAATAATAATTGATTACAATACAGCATATCTGAATAAAGATTTTTAAATTGTGAATTAGAGATAAAAATACGTATTAGAATTGGCAGGCAAAGGTGCTTGTTTTTAAAGAACTAGATACTTTGTCATAATCAGTTCAAAGGCTAAGGCAATATTTTAATATTATATTTTCTATATTTGTTGGTCAAATTTTGATAAATCAACTGAACTGGAGATCTGTAAGTTTGAATAAAGGAAAGCAGATCAACTTATTAAATTGTAATTATTTTTAATTATTGAGACGGTATACGTCAAGTATTTGATGTTGGTATTTAACTTAGGATGAAGCCTCATACTTAATTAAATAATCAGTCTTGTATCTAAAATATTGAAAAATGAAGTTATTAGAAGGAAAAACAGCGATTATTACCGGAGCTTCTCGCGGTATTGGTAAAGCAGTAGCAATTGAGTTTGCAAAACAAGGTGCTAATGTAGCATTCACCGATTTATTTTATAATGAAGCAGCTCAGGAAACTGAAAAAGAAATTGCTTCTTATGGTGTTAAAGCTAAGGGTTATGCTTCAGATGCAAGTAATTTTGCTGATACTGATAAAGTTGTTGCTGAAATCGTAAAAGAGTTTGGTGCTGTTGATATCCTGGTAAACAACGCTGGTATCACTAAGGATACGCTTTTGATGAGAATGACTGAAGAGCAGTGGGATGCCGTTATCAACGTTAACCTTAAGTCAGTATTCAACTTCACCAAGGCGGTACAACGCACTATGTTGAAGCAGCGTAGCGGATCTATTATTAACATGAGTTCGGTAGTAGGTGTTAGCGGAAATGCTGGACAATCAAACTACTCGGCTTCTAAAGCGGGTATCATTGGATTTACTAAGTCTGTTGCTAAAGAATTAGGTTCTAGAGGAATCCGTTCTAACGCAATTGCTCCAGGTTTCATTATTACTGAAATGACTGGTCAATTGCCAGAGGATGTTGTGAAAGAATGGGCAGGTAAAATTCCTTTGAAAAGAGGTGGTACACCTGAAGAAATCGCAAACACTTGCGTTTATTTAGGTTGTGATCTTTCTTCTTACGTTACGGGGCAGACTATTCACGTTTGTGGTGGTATGAACATGTAAGTCTTTTCGACAGACAAAAAATATAAGAAGGATTGTCGGAAGGCAATCCTTTTTTTATGAACTTGCATCCCGAATAAGAATAATTTTGAAACGATAATTAGAACCTCATGAACAACTATATCTACGAAATAAAATTAAAAGTTCGCGATTACGAATGCGATTTGCAAGGCGTAGTGAACAATTCAGTCTATCAGAACTATTTGGAGCATGCCCGTCATGAATTTTTAGAATCGGCAGGTAATAATTTTAAAGCACTGCACGAGCAAGGACTGGATGCCATGGTTGCCCGGGTAGAAATCGATTTTAAAACCTCATTGACTTCAGGCGATGTATTTGTTGTGAAATTGAATATTGAGAGAAACGGTCCCAAATTGATTTTTCATGAAGATATTTATCGCTGTTCGGATAACAGGTTGTGTGCCAAGGGGAAAGTCTTTACCATTTGCTTAGAGAATGGCCGATTGACCAAGGGTGAGATTTTTGATGAACTGTTTGCGGAACACCTTAATTAGCAAGTCTCAGTATTTTTTCAGGTCCGAATATTACACACCTCCACGAATTGATGGTTGTTGCGTAATTAGACCAGCATGTCCCTGTATGATAATGACTCGGTATGTGCTTATGCAGCAAATTGTCCAATACTACATCGATCTTCTTCGATAAAAATATAACATGAATTATATTTTCTTAGGACTTCAGTCAGCTTGCAAACTCAGGTCTTGATTTGTATATAATAAACAGACTTGCTTATATCATTCCAGATGTATAACAAATACGTGAATTCGTGTGAGTTAAATACAGAATGTTAAAGTCCAAGATTTTCGTCTCCTATAGAAAAGTCAACACAGTTATATCAAAGCCTTTATTGAAAAGATCCGACTGTAATTTCCCAGGTAGAGGTAATGTCAATAGCCAGGCGAGTTCTGTTTTATCCACAATCCACCAAATCACTGAGATCTCCGGAGAATTTCTTCAGGAAATAAGGCCTCATAAATCAGGTCGAATCATTTGATTTTTTTATTCAGATATTAATTTTTAAGATCACTTGCTGGTTATCAGATGATCTCATCTTGTATGGGGCTAAGCAAGCGAAATTTACATTTAAGATGATGCTTCAGTTGGCATATATTATTTATATTTGCTCAGTTTACTGGTCTTTATTAAGACTCGATAAAAATAAAATCTTAATTAGTTTAAACCATCAGGATGAGATTATCAATGAAAAAATCAATTATAAATTCAAAATTGGCCTACTTTAGGAAGTGGACGCGTAAATCTTACTCTGTGTTTAAAAGCCTGAATAAAGAATGTGTTATTTCTTGCTTACTTGTGGCGTATCTTTTAGTAGCTGCACCACAGGAATCTTTTGCTCAGGCAGACACAATTATAGTGAATAACAACAAAAAGTTGGCAGAAGTCGTCGTGAGTGCCCATCGGGCCAGTGTGACCTATTCGGAAATGGCCAGGGTTGTCACCATCATGGATAAAAAGGCTATTGAAGCCGCTCCGGTTCAAAGTCTCCAGGATTTGTTGGAGTATGTTTTGAATGTTGATGTGCGCCAGCGAGGCAATCATGGTGTACAGGCTGACGTAAGTATTCGGGGAGGAAGTTTTGACCAAACCATGATCTTGTTGAATGGTGTGAATATCACCGATCCTCAAACAGGTCACCTGAGTCTGAATCTGCCAGTCGATATTGAAAGTATTGAGAGGGTTGAAGTTTTGCAAGGGCCTGGTGCCCGGGTTTATGGACCCAATGCCTTTAGTGGGGCAATTAATTTTATCACGGGAACTGAACACAAGGATAATCTAAAAGCCAATATTTCTGCTGGCGAAAATGGATTTTATTCAGGATCAGCAGGTGCGACTATCCTGACAGGGAAATTAAAATCATATGTTGCTGTAGCGCATAAATCCAGCGATGGTTACATCGAAAATACCGACTTTAAAAACTCTAATGTTTTTTATCAGGGGCAACTCAGAACGAATGTCGGTCTCTTGGATATGCAATTGGGATACAACGAAAAAGCCTATGGTGCCAATTCTTTCTACACGGCATCCTTTCCAAATCAATTCGAAGAAAATAAAACCAGTTTTGCCAGTTTGCGTCTTACAACATCGGGCAAACTTAAAATGACGCCCAATATTTATTGGAGACGCGGGCAGGATCGTTTTGAATTGTTTAGGGATAATCCGGCTTCCTGGTACACATCACACAACTATCATTTGTCTGATGTGTATGGCACTGGCATGAATTTTTCTTTTTCATCAGATTTGGGAAAAACGGCAGCGGGTTTCGAGTTCAGATCTGAAAATATTTGGAGTAATGTTTTGGGTGAGCTAATGAATGAACCAATGAAAATCCCGGGTGAATCAGGTAAGTTCTTCACCAAAAACCATACGCGCACCAATATGAGCTATTTTTTAGAGCACAATGTTTTTCTTAACCGCTTTACTTTTACTGCAGGGGTACTGGCAAATTGGAATTCGGATTTAGATAGAAGTTTCAGCTTCTATCCGGGTTTGGATATCAGCTTTCAAACCAGTGAGAATACAAAATGGTATGCCTCGGTAAACAAAGCTCTACGCATGCCAACCTTTACCGATTTGTATTATGTGGGACCAACCAATATTGGTAACAGTGAACTAAAACCAGAGGAAGCAACCACTTATGAAACAGGCTTGAAATTTAACACCTACTGGTTGAATGCTCATGCGGGCTTGTTTCGCCGTGAGGGAACAAACATGATCGATTGGGTAAAGGCCAATTCTGAAGATAAATGGCAGGCTCAGAATATTACCAAAGTCAATACCTGGGGGATTGAGTTTTCATCAAACATCAATATGCAAGAGCTGATTCATCAGGATTTCTTTATTAAAAATATCGCTTTGAAATATGCCTATTTGGATATGGACAAATCGGCTAGCGAGTTTATTTCACGCTATGTTCTCGATCAATTGAAACACAAGCTGAATCTGTCTTTGAATCACAGGATTTATAAGTCGTTGGGAGCCAGCTGGCAAGTTGCCTGGCAGGATCGCAATGGGGCATATACCTGGTACAATAAAGAAGATTTAAGTGATTTTGAAGAACGTTCATATCAGCCATTCTGGCTGGTCGATGCCAAATTGTATTGGCAAAAACCAAGCTACACAGTCTATCTTGAAGCAAGCAATCTTTTCGATCACAACTATTACGATATGGGTAACATCACTCAGCCCGGACGATGGATTCGTGCAGGTGTTAAATTGAATCTCGATTTATAGGCGGATACCCTTATGAGAGTTTGAAGAATAATTAAAAAAAAGCCACCTTGTGTGGCTTTTTTTAATTTGCTCATTTCCAAATCTTTGTTTATATTGAGACAGAAAACCACCACATTATCTGTTAAAACCACCATTTGGGCACTATTCATGTTTTTATGAATTGTTTGAACCAATACTATCGCCCATGTTCGATCTTGATAAATGGCAGGAGATTTTTGAAACCATCCGAAAAAATAAACTTCGTACCATACTGACGGGATTCAGTGTGTCCTGGGGAATTTTTATGCTCATCATCCTTCTTGGCTCCGGGAATGGCCTGCAAAATGGAGTGCTTGATCAGTTTAAACGTGATGCTGTAAATAGTTTGTGGCTCTATAGTGGGCAAACCAGTATGGCTTTTGATGGCATGCAACCTGGTAGACGTATTCAGTTTACCAATCAGGATTACTCCCGAACGAAAGATTCGGATCTTGATGTTGATAAGATCAGTTCGCGCTACACCCTTTTCAGAAACAACCTGATTTCTTATAAATCTGAATTTGCAAACTACACCATAGTTGCGGTTCATCCTGACACCGAAACCCTGGAAAATACGACTACTTTAAAAGGCCGGTTCCTGAATGAGATTGATATCCAGAAGTACAGGAAAGTGGTCGCTATTTCAACGATTTTGGAGGAAGCTCTGTTTAAAAGAGAAGAACCGGTTGGCAAATACATCAAAATCAACAACATCCCTTTCCAGGTGATTGGCACTTTCACCGACCATTCTGAGAGAGACCTTGAGAGAGTATATGTCCCCATTTCTACGGCACAAAGGGTCTTTAACGGGGCCAACCGTATTTCAAATATGGCCTTTACCACCAATACTCATGATATTGATGAGTTGAAGCATATGGAGGAGCAATTGATCAATACGTTTGCTGCGCGTCACAAATTTGATCCCAAGGATAAACGCGCCATGTTCATCAATAATAATATGGAGGGGTATCAGCGAACTATGGCTCTGTTTGCGGGTATTCGGATGTTTGTCTGGATTATTGGCCTGGGAACAATTATTGCAGGAATTGTGGGTGTCAGTAATATCATGATTATTGTTGTGAGAGAACGAACCCGTGAGATTGGTATCCGAAAGGCATTAGGTGCGACTCCGCTGTCCATCATTTCTTTGGTTTTAACGGAATCCATTTTAATCACTTCAGTGGCCGGTTATGTTGGATTGGCAATGGGGGTGATTCTTCTGGAGATATTGGCACCCCATACTCAAATTGAATTCTTTATGAACCCGTCGGTAGATCTGCGAGTGGCTTTTAGTGCCACTGTATTGTTGGTGGTATCCGGGGGTATTGCCGGATTTTTCCCCGCGAGAAAAGCTGCTTCCATTCTTCCTATTGAGGCCTTGGCTGATGAATAGTACTAAATAGAATTACTAGTACCTATAGGGATTTCATTTTAAATAGTCATACGATTACTCATTCACTTATAAACACAAACACGATGTTCGATAAAGATAGATGGACAGAAGTCTACATGGCTCTCAAGAGTAATAAGTTGCGAACCTTCCTGACTGCCTTTGGCGTGTTTTGGGGTATCTTTATGCTGATAATCATGCTCGGATCAGGCAAAGGCCTCGAGAATGGGGTGTATTATGGCATGGGCGATTTTGCCACAAATTCCGTTTTTATTTGGGCTCAGCCTACCAGTAAGCCCTACAAAGGATTCAAGCAAGGACGCCAATACCATTTCACCAATCAGGACACCCGTGCGATACTGGATAATGTGCCCGAAATAAAGCTGCTCGCCCCACGCATACAGGCCAGAAGAGGGGAAGGCAACAACAATGTTATTCGGGGGCTTAAAACGGGGGCTTTCAATATCCTGGGCGATGTGCCCGATGTGAATAAGATCGATCCGCTGGATATGCAAAAGGGGCGTTTTTTGAATGAGATTGACTTGCAGAAAAATAGAAAGATCGCTGTGATTGGTCGTCGTGTTAAGGATGTGCTTTTCGAAGAAGAGGAAGAAGCTGTTGGCGAATACATCAAGATCAATGGCATTTTCTTCCAGGTTGTTGGGGTGTTTAAATCCATGCACTCACAGGGTTGGGGCGAGTGGCAGGATCAATGTGTTTTTATTCCCTTTACCACTCTGCAAAAAACTTACAACTATGGCAATCGTGTTGGGCATTATTCCATTACCTCAAAGGAAAATTACACAGCCAGTTATGTTGAAGACAAAGTTAAGGCCTTGTTAAAGCGTCGTCACAAAGTTCATCCCGATGATGCAAGAGCCATCGGCAGTCATAATGTCGAAAAAGAATTTATTAAAATCAACCAGCTCTTTTTAGGGATTTCAGGCTTGATTTGGATTGTAGGTATTGGCACACTTATGGCCGGTATTATTGGAGTGAGCAATATCATGCTTTTTATCGTGAAGAAGCGAACTAAGGAAATTGGGATTCAAAGAGCTATTGGTGCTTCTCCTTCAATGATTATCAGTTCAGTCATTACCGAATCGGTAGTGCTGACCGGACTGGCTGGCTGGATCGGCTTGGTTGTTGGTGTGGGCTTATTGGAGCTGCTGAGTATGGCAATTGAAAAAAGTGGAGGAGAGCAACCCATGTTCACCCATCCTGAGGTTGATTTTAATCTCGCTATTATGGCCTTAGGTATTTTGGTTTGTGCTGGTATTCTTGCCGGAATAATTCCGGCCAAACGGGCGGTTGCTATAAAACCCATTGATGCCATTAGGGATGAGTAGTATGATTTTTATCTTATAGGACTAAGTACAGGACTATCTAACCTGTTTCAGAAATGGTGTTAGAACGGTTAATATTTCCGTTCTAACACCATTAAACTTTTATACATATTTTAATGAAAAGTGGATATGAATCTGAAAATATAAACAGCATTATTCCATTATCGAAAAAACAAGGGGAATTTCTATTCAAACGAATGCTTCAGACAAGAAACAGCGCTGTTTTTTCTATTTGATCGGAATATTAAACCTTTTCCTAAGGCTTATAAAAGACTGGTAGACTTCACTTTTGTCCAGATTGAGCCTTAACAAAGCGTCCTGAGATTGCCATATTTCATCCAGACTGTACATCTGCCCGGGTATTTTTAAACATAAACACAGTAAAACTTGTCTGAATGCCGATTCAGCTCACTCCATTATTGTCAAAGCTCGAATGGCAATAAAAGTCATTCCTGTCTTTTAATATTGATGTCAGATTTTTTTAAGAGAAACGCTTATTGTTGCATGCTTCCCATTTTATTTAGATGAATGAATTGAGTTCCAGGGTAGCTTGTATGAATTTACCCTATGTTGTGTCGAAATGAGAGTTGATTCTATAACGAAAGCTGTAGAAAGGTCAGGTGAGGGGGAAAAAGTCTGATTACAGCTGTTTAAACTAGTTGTCAGTTTTGCCAATAGCTTAATTAAGTCGTTGATTATCTGCTTTTGGAGGGGTGATTTTAAGAAGAAAACCTGCCTGAGATTTACATATTTAATAAATGATGGCCAACTGTACAGAAATTTTACACTTGTGAAAGCTAATTAGTGTGAGTGGGGGTGTATCATGTAAATTTTTGGATTCACAAATTTAAGGTCGTACTCAAAAAAAGTAAATAAAGGTATGTTACATAAGTGAACTGCACAAAAAGAGGTGGAGGATCTGATTGTTTACAGAAGTGTTTCGGTCAAAGTAGTTACATATGTAATTATCGCAAAATAGAGTTTCCAAATCACAACAGAGACTTAGGGTTTAAATTCAATTGTGGAACTGCTACTAAACATCGGATAAGACTAGTTGTCGACAATTGCTTAGATTCACAAAACCAGCTAGTTAGCGAGTGTGTATAAAGCTATACTTTAATCTATAATTTACATCTGTGATATATCAGGCCATTTAGTGAGGAAGCAGAAATTAATGGAATCTTATATACCTTAATTCCAGTCGTTTATAGGTCTTAACTAATAAATTACTTTAATAAGCTCTTAGGCACTACTTTAGAGGCTTCTGTAGGGCTATGTATACCTGTAAACACTGTTTAAGTAGCTGAGATATCACTTAATTAGCTATTCTAAATGCTAAGCTTTAGTGCTAACAGTTTGCTAGGGATCTGGCTTATTTATCTGTAAACAACTTTCGCTACAAGCTCTTATTGAGCCTAAAATGAGTCGATACATAAAGCATTAGGCATATGAGAGCCTTAATAGCTTAATTATTGTAACATTTGTAACAAACAGGCCTCGATCAATAAGTTACTTTTGTGGATTATTGCAGTCGCCATATGTAAACTATCGATTTTGATAATTGTAAATTTTAAATTACATTTGTACAGGACTAAGAATTGACACTTGTAACAATCCTGGGAAATGAGACTAATTTGCTCTCTTTTGATATAAAATCGCTTAAACATGAAAGACAGAATCATACAATTACTCAACAACGAAGGCCTAAGTGCCTCTAAATTCGCTGATATTATTGGTGTACAGCGCTCTAGCATGTCGCATATTATATCGGGCAGAAACAACCCCAGTCTTGATTTTATACAAAAAATCATGCGAGCCTTTCCTCAGATTAGTGGGGATTGGTTAATTTCCGGCAGTGGAGAGATGCTTAAAAACCAGGAAAGCCCCTCTTTGTTTCAGGACACAATCAAGGAAGAAGATCCTGCCCCCTATCACAGCTCTCAGCCCCCTAAACTCAAAAAAGAGCCTGCGGAAGCTCCACAGCCTAAGGCTGATCCGGTTCCTGACCTGGACATGACTGCTTTTTTATCGGGCAAAAGAATCGAAAAGGTTGTGGTCTTTTACAGCGATAAGACCTTTAAGGAATACAATCCTGCCTGAGTATCCACCTAATATGCTATTATATAAACGCTTTTAAGCCCTGGGTTTCTCCCGGGGCTTCTTTTTTACCTGCCGTTGGGAAGAGCTTGTTTTGAATCACTTTAAAGTCTTTTTAAGGGCATATTTCACTTTGAGCAAGTGAATTTTTCACTTATCTTTGACCACGATTTACTATTAAACAGCATTTTGAAGCTTTAAGGGCTTTAATGCTTCCATTTTATACCCGGAAAAAGTATGAAGAAACGAATTCAGGACTTTGAACTTATTAAGTGCGAAGAACTCAATTGTGAGCACTTTCTGCTCGATATTAAGGCTAACGAACCCTTACCCGAGATTCTACCAGGTCAGTTTGTTAACGTTAGGGTTGACAACAATAGTGCGGTTTTCCTACGCCGCCCCCTTTCTATTCACAATGTCGATTACGAAAGAAATGTGATCCAGCTCTTTGTGAAACGCATCGGCGAAGGCACCAGGTCTTTAGGTGAGCTTAAACCAGGTGATAAAGTCAATCTGGTCTATCCTTTAGGCAATTCCTTTTCCATTCCTAAAAACTCTAAAACACTGCTTATCGGAGGTGGCTGTGGTCTTGCTCCACTGCTTTATCTGGCTAAATTCCTGAAGGCAGCAGGCAACGAGGTGACGACCATTGTGGGGGTACGCTCATCCTATGATGCTGTTGAGCTGGATACTTACGAGCAATATGGTCGTATTTTAGTCACCACTGAAGACGGATCTCAAGGTGAAAAGGGATTCCCAACCCAGCACTCTGTATTGGAGAATGAAAGCTTCGATTACAGCTTTACCTGCGGTCCTGAGCCGATGATGAAGGCTGTAGCGGCCTATTCTGAGGCGAAAGGCATCAGTTGTGAAGTCTCACTGGAGAACACCATGGCTTGCGGCTTTGGCGCTTGTTTGTGCTGTGTGACTGACACGAAAAAGGGGAATAAATGTGTATGTACCGAAGGCCCTGTCTTCAATATAAAGGACTTGAAATGGTAAATTTGGAAGTAAAACTTAAGGATCTGGTTTTAAAGAACCCGGTCATGACGGCATCAGGCACCTTCGGCTTTGGTGAAGAATTCGCTGATTTTATCGATCTAAGCGATTTAGGGGGCATTATAGTAAAAGGAACCACACGACATCACCGCGAGGGAAATCCTTACCCCAGAATGGCTGAAACGCCTTCAGGCATGTTAAACGCAGTGGGACTGCAAAATAAGGGTGTCGAAAACTTCTGTTCAGACATCTATCCCCGAATTAAGGACTACAAGACCAATGTGATGGTGAATGTTTCAGGTTCTGTGATTGAGGACTATGTGGAAACAGCCGCTATGATCAACGAATTGGAGCATATTCCAGGTATTGAGCTTAATATCTCTTGTCCGAATGTGAAAGAAGGTGGTATGGCTTTCGGGACTTCATGTGCCTCTGCTGAAGAGGTTGTACGCGCGGTTCGTAAGGTTTATAAGAAGCACTTAATGGTGAAATTATCACCTAATGTGACCGACATTGCATCCATTGCTAAGGCTGTAGAGGGACAAGGTGCTGATTCGGTTTCATTGATTAATACGCTTTTGGGTATGGCTATCGATGCTGAAACTCGTAAACCTCTTCTATCTACTGTGACTGGTGGTCTTTCAGGGCCTGCAGTTAAGCCAGTAGCACTGAGAATGGTGTGGCAGGTTGCTCAGGCCGTTAAGATCCCTGTGGTTGGCTTAGGTGGTATCATGAACGCCAAAGATGCCATTGAGTTTATTCTCGCTGGTGCAACGGCTATTCAATTGGGAACCGCCAACTTCATCGATCCTCAGATTAGTGTGAAGGTGGTTGAAGGTATTAAAGACTACATGATCCGTCATCAGGTGAGTGATATTAACGACTTGATTGGTGCTATCAACCTGAAATAGAGCAAATTGATTTATTGAAGAATTAATTCTTTAATAAATAAAACGATTAAAGAATTATTTCTTTAATGCTAGATCAATAGGTTTACGGATGTGATTACAGCTGTAAACCTATTGTTTTTATTGGCGATATTCACTTAATTTGAGTCTTCTAAGAAATTGGAAGACTGATTTTAAACACGACCCATATTCAATATGTTACACGGCCATGGCGACGACGCCTATCTCTATACACACACTATAAAAGCCAATTTTTCGACCAATATCTGGTATGGCGGCAAATCTAAGGATCTAAAGGCCTATATTCAAGACAATTGGGATAAGATACATGCATACCCAGAGCCTGCAGCTGAGAGCCTCTGCGACTTAATTGCTCAGGATCAGGGCTTACAGTCCGAACAGGTACTGGCTTGCAATGGGGCCACCGAGGCCTTTTATTTAATCGCACAATGCTTTCGTTCAAGGACTTCGACCCTTATCATCCCTACTTTTGCTGAGTATGAGGACGCCTGCAGGGTGAATGAACACCAGCTGAACTTCCTGAATTGGTCGGATCTAAAGCCTGCTTCCCTATTCCCTGAGGGCCTGGTCTGGCTTTGCAACCCTAATAATCCCGATGGCAGAGTTGTTGAGAAGCCTTTTCTTCAATCGCTTCTTATAAACAACCCTAAGTGCACTTTTGTGGTGGATGAAGCCTATATCGACTTTACTGATGCAATTTCATCAGCAATCGATTTGATCGATAAATGCCCAAACCTGATTTTGGTGAAGTCTTTGACCAAGAATTTCTCCATACCCGGCCTGAGATTGGGCTATTTGATCGCAAACAAGGCTATGGTACAGAATATCCGATTTTTCAAGCCTCCCTGGACGGTTAATTCCATAGCAATTGAGGCTGGAAAGTACATTTTGCAAAGGAAACAGAGCTTTTTGCCTCCTGTAAAACAATATAAATCAGACCAAAAGAAATTCGCCGAAAAATTGGCTAAAATTCCTGGCCTTAAAATATGGCCTTCAAACACCTCTTATTTTTTGATTGAACTAGAGAAGTCAAGCGCTTCGGAGCTAAAAAACTACCTGATTTCGGAGTTTGGACTCCTGATTCGGGATGCCAGCAACTTTAGAGGACTGAATGAGGCTTTTATTCGGGTGGCAACTTTATCGGAAGACAAAAATCAACTATTAATCGACGCACTAATTCAATGGAGCAAATTGAACTCATAATACTTCCTCTTATTATAGGATACATTCTTGATCTGATTTTAGGAGATCCTCGAAGCTTACCTCACCCCATCGTGGGTTTTGGCAATATGATCAGTCTGGGGACTGAAAAACTCAATCATGGCAATCATCGTCTTATAAAAGGCGCATTTATGAGCCTGAGTTTAATTGTACTGATCTATTCGTCTTTTTATTTCCTGTCCATACTACTCTTGGGCTGGGAAAAGTGGGCTTTTATTGCATTCACCTCTGTCTTTGTCTTTTATGGCTTGGCCAACCGAAGCCTTTTACAGGAAGGTTACGAGGTGTTTAAGTGCCTGGAAGAGAAAGGGTTGGAGGCCGGACGCAAGCGTCTGTCGTGGATTGTGGGGCGTGATACCAGCGACCTGAGCGAACAGGAAATCCGTCTGGCTGTGTTCGAAACCCTGTCCGAGAATCTTTCGGATGGTGTGGTGGCACCCTTGTTTTATTACGCTGTGGGAGGTTTACCCGCTATGATGGCCTATAAAATGATCAACACTCTGGATTCTATGATTGGCTATAAAAATGAGAAATACCTGTATTTCGGACGAGTCGCTGCCCGAATTGACGATGCCGCTAACTTTATTCCCGCTCGTCTTACCGCTCTTTTAATGGTCGCTGTGAGTCTGAGTTACAGGGGTTTTATCTTCATATTCAGATATGGACGATCGCACACCAGTCCCAATGCGGGCTATCCCGAGTCGGCACTGGCGGGCATTTTGAACTGCAGGTTTGGCGGGGCTCACGATTATGGTGGAAAGCTGGTTGAGAAACCTTATATTGGAGAGCAGGATCGAAAGATCGAGAATGCTGAGATTAAACGCATTGCATACGTCAATCACTCCGTTTGCCTGCTTACAGTCTTGCTTATTACGGCATTCTACCTTGTCATAAATATGATTTCCCAATAGATCAGCATAGGTTTTTATCATCTTGATTTACATCATACGCTCTAATAGCATTAATCATCCTTTTTCAAGAATATGAAAAAAGGATTTAATAATAATAACATGATTCATTTCATTACAGGAGGTCAACGTTCAGGAAAAAGTGAATACGCTGAAAAACTGGCCCTTGAGCAATCCAATACCCCCATCTATCTGGCCACATCACGCGTATGGGACGAGGCACACCGAGAGCGCATAGAGGCTCATAAGGCCCGACGTGGGCAGCAATGGGAGAGCATCGAAGAAGAAAAAGCACTTAGTTCTCATGACTTTACCGGCAGACTGGTCCTTCTTGACTGCATCACCCTTTGGCTAAACAACATCTTTTTCGATAATGAAGAGCAGGATGCCAAAAGTCTGGATGAAGCCAAAGCAGAACTGGATAAAATCCTGGCTCAGGATTGTGACTGGATTATTGTTAGCAATGAGCTTGGACTGGGCGGACACCCCGGTAATAAACTGGCCATGCGTTTCAATGATTTGCAAGGCAGTATCAACCAGTATATTGCAAAGAAAGCAGACAGAGTCAGCTTTGTCATATCAGGTATTCCTATGGAAATCAAGTCGCCACAATAAAGATTTTATGATTTCACGAAATATGTTAGTACAACATAAAAAACATGATTTATAAAGCCATCTGTTTTATTATCTTTATCAGCTGACAACAAAAAACAGGTAAGGAATCTTTATTATCTTTCTTTAAGACTGACTTGCAGATGGATTATTAATCTCCTTATCATTAAAATCATGAACCGACTAACAAACCTAACAAAGAAGATGAACAAACTAACAACCAGCCTTTTCCTTATGGCGCTAATCAGCTTACTTATGCTGAGCTCCTGTAAGAGAGTAGAGAAACAAAATCATTCAAAAGAAACCATTCGTGTGGGTGTTTTCGATAAAAATGGTGACAGTCCCTGGTGTATAACCGATGCACTTGAAGCTTTAAGAATTGATCCCAATATAAAAGCTGAAGTGGTTCGCGCCTCACAAATCATGTCAGGAGAACTGGATGCTTTCGATGCCATCGTTTTTCCCGGAGGAAGCGGACGTGGTGAAACCCAAAGTCTGGGTGATATAGGAATGGAGAAATTAGTTGACATGGTGAATCATCAAGGCAAAGCTGTGGTAGGAATCTGTGCCGGAGCTTATATCATGACCGAAACACCTGATTACCCAAGTCTGAACTTAAACGGATGTGAAGCCATTGATATCGAGCATGATCACCGTGGACATGGTTTATCTAAATTTTCATTGACCAAGGAAGGTAAAGAGATCTTCCCTGAGCTGAAGAATAGAAAAATCTCCTTTTGTCAGTATTATGAAGGTCCTGTATTAGTTCCTGCCAAGTCGGGTGCTAAGTTTATGGAATTAGCGACTATGCTTAGCGATGTGCATACCGTTGAAGGTACGCCTGCTAACATGACCAATAACCGCCCTTTTGTGGTTGCTGCTGAAGTGGGTAAAGGCAGAGTGGCTTCATTTGTAGGTCATCCTGAATGCACACCTGGTATGCGTTGGATGTTACCTCGTATGGTACGTTGGACTTGCAATAAAGAATTGGTTTCATACCCAGAGAATGTGGTTCGTCCAGATTTCTTTAAGAATGAGATTATCTATACAAAGGATATCAACGATTTACAGTCGAAATATCATAAGCAATTGAGTGGTACCAGAGCTGAAAAATTAGAAGGGATTGAGAAAGTAATCGAACTGGCTTGCTGGTCGTCGAAAAAATGGATTCCAGGTTTGCTTCGCGATAAGGATGCTATGGTGAGAGTAAAAGCTTCATGGGCACTGATCCAATTGGAACGCACCGATGCAATTCCCGATTTGGAAGCAGCCGTCATGACTGAAACAGATGCCAATATCAAAATTGAGCTGGAAAAGAATTTAAAAGCCTTGAAAGGGATTTTAGGTTCACAGATCTAGCGAATAGCACACTAAATCATATACAAAGCGGTCATCTCTAAGGGGATGACCGCTTTTTCATAACAGCAATATTATAAGTAAGAATGTTTCAAAAACCACGAAGTGGCAATATTTGAATAAGCGTCCATAAAATGGGCGGTATAAATCTGCCAATTCTATCATCCCTGAAAGGGGATAATTCAGTTAAAGAATCCTATTCAGGGATGTCTTTCGTCTATGTCTTTAACCACCCACTTCGTAGGAGGTTATTCATATTTAGCCACCTTCGGGGCTATTTACAAATCCAGCATCGGCACCTCCATCAACAAGACTCTGGTATTTGCACTGGCTTTAAAATCAAATTGATTGACATTCCAAATGCCAATACCATCTCTTCTAACCAGTTTAAAATCCTGAATATTAAGCTGTCCTTCCAAAACAAAGGCATATAATCCATTCCCCTGTTTATTGAAGGTATAAGTCTCCGAGGAATCATTATCAAAATCTCCAAGATGAAACCAGGCTTTCTGATGGATCCACACACCTTCATCATCAGCATTGGGGGAGACTATTTGCTTAAGATGCCCTTTCTCAGGAATAGCCTCAATTGAGATTTGATCGTAACGCGGATCTACATTTTCTTTATTGGGCATAACCCAAATCTGAAGAAAACTCACCTCTTTATCCTTATTGGGGTTGTATTCGGCATGAAGAATACCCGTTCCTGCACTCATCACCTGAATTTCTCCTGCTTTAATCACAGCCACATTCCCCAAGCTGTCTTTATGTTCCAGGTCGCCTTCAAGCGGGATGGATATGATTTCCATATTGTTGTGAGGATGCGTTCCAAATCCCTGACCGGCTGCCACCCGATCATCATTCAAAACCCTCAAAACGCCAAAATGCATTCGTTCAGAATGGTAATAATCAGCAAAACTAAAAGTATGATAGGAATCTAGCCAGCCGTGATTGGCGTGCCCCCGGGTATCTGCTTTGTGTACTACTGTTTTCATTATTTTGACCTATTGATTTGGTGATAGATTCAATTTTAATATTCAGTTATGAACTAAGTTACGTTATTTTCACCTTTAGTGCAGATAAATATATTGAAAAGTACTGGTTGAGATTTTTTTTAACCACAATCCTTATCATTCCTGCATCTATTGGTATTGTGTCCACGCTTTACAGGAGGCAATCAATAGCTTTAGTTTTAGCTTATTGAGTGCCTTTAGATCAGTTTCATTGTTTAACCACTTGACATCCTGATGTTTATTGCGTAAATTAGATAAGTCTTTGTTATGAAATGGTTAATAAAGGCACTTGTTCACATTTAAATGGTGAGCAAATTATATTTATGTGGAGGATGATTTGTGCTGAAGGTTTTATTAACGATTAAAATTTATAGCAATGTCAGATCAGCAAAATTTATTGGATCTCCTGGCCAGGATTAAAGCGATTCCTAAAGAACAGATTAAATCTTGCGGCATGCCCATAGGCATATATGTGGAAGAAGCTGATGGTTTGCATAACCGTGCAACACACGACTTGCCGAAACTTATGACGGTTGGTATGCCAACAAAATTACTGGAAAAACTACTGCCTTACACCAAAGCTTTACGTACAGCTCAGAGCAACTGGGAGGAGATGACCTCAGATAGAAAGCAAGTAAAGAAAGTTTGGAAAGCCGAAGCGCCTGCCTTCTTCCAATTCCGTCGTGATTTAATCGATCATATGGAATTTGCCTATCGCAACGATGTAGATGTGCTGAAAAAATTAGATGCCATAAAAGAAGATGAATCCAACGCCAATGCCATTCAGGATATGGCAAATTTGGCCGTCCTGGGCAAGGCACACCCTGAACCTCTTAAAGCCATCAAATTTGACCTGACCTTATTGGATGTTGCTGCTACAGATGCTGATAGAATGGCCGGTGTACTGGGAGCTGTGAATGGTCAGATGTATGCGGATGATGATTCCAAAATGATTCGAGACAAGGCCTTTACACTACTAAAAGGAGTGGTTGACGAGATTCGCAATTATGGCCGTTTTGTTTTTCGTAACGAACCTGAGCATCTCAGATCATATTCGAGCAAATACTGTCGGGATAAATACAACAGTTATCGTAGAAAACAAGCAGTACAGACTCAAAACTAAAATATGAATAAGCCTGTCTGAAAAAGGGAAGCCCATCAGTTCCCTTTTTTTTGTGCCCTGTTTTTAGCTTTTAGAAATTTCTTAGATAAACCCGTTCTTTCTCACAAAATGAGTTGTACTTTTTTATGCTTGTTCCATTAATTTGAGATTACTTCAGTCACTTAGGCTCCTTCGTAATGACAGTTTTTTTTATTCTGGTTGTACTTATGAATTGGGGTTCAATTTACTGGTCCCGAAACAAAACTTATTGATACCCTCACTGAAAAAAGTGAGAGAATCAAAATTATTCCGATTGAGGGTCTCACTCTTTTTGTAAGGCTCTCAATAAAAATAAGCCCTCCAACAAAACATATTATCAAGCATTAAAATTTAGGGTTAAGATCTTAACTGAACGTTGCCTTTTTGTGTAAATTGCCGTACTTATTAAACTAAATCCTATGCACCAATTTCAAATAGAAAGCCTGTCTACTGAACTGGACAATAAAATATTAAACAAGACCAACAATAAAACCAAACCTTTAGGTTCCTTAGGAGTTTTGGAGCGAATTGCCTGTAAGATTGCAAAGATTCAGGGCACATTAAACCCCGAAATCAAATCGCCTACGGTTGTTGTCTTTGCCGGCGACCATGGAATAGCTGATGATGGAGTGAGTTTTTATCCCAAATCGGTGAGTTACCAAATGCTTTACAATTACATGCAGGGTGGTGCCGCAATCAATGTCTTTTCGCGTCAGCACGGCATCAATTTCAAGGTGGTGGATGCAGGTGTTGATCACGATTTTGATCCTGCACTCAATATTATCAACCGCAAGGTGGCTTATGGGACCAAAAACTACCGTTTAGAGTCGGCCATGACCGAGGCGCAATGCCTGGAAGCCATTGAAAAAGGAGCTGGTATTATTGAAGACTGCCACAAAGAAGGCTGTAACTTTATTGCTTTCGGTGAAAAAGGCATCGGAAACACATCATCTGCTGCACTTATTCTAAGTCTCCTTGGTGATTTGCCTTTGGAAGACTGTGTGGGACGGGGTACCGGTCTCGATCAGGCAGGTGTGAAGACTAAATATGATCTCTTAAACGAAGGCCTGTCGAAATATACAGGAAATACCAAGGATGCACTCGAGGTGATGACCTACTTCGGTGGTTTCGAAATCGCTATGATTATGGGCGGTATGCTAAAGGCTGCTGAACTCAAAATGACGCTGCTAATTGATGGTTTTATCATCACATCGGCTCTGCTGGCCGCCTCGAAAATCAACCCTAATGTTTTAGAATACTGTCTTTATGCACACAAGTCGAACGAAAAGGCTCACATCAGCATGTTAAACCTCCTGGGCGCAGAACCCATTATGGATATCGGCATGAGATTGGGCGAAGGAACTGGCGCCATGGTCTGTTACCCCTTGGTAAAATCGGCCGTACACTACTTTAACGAAATGGCTTCTTTCGAAGAAGCGGGCGTAAGTGAAGCTGTGGAAGAAGCGGCTGTATAATAAAGGATAAAAGAAAAAAGGTTAAATGATAAAGTGAAAGAAGCCTAAAAATTGCGCGTTGAGCGGAGTCGAAACGCAATAAGCTAAATGTTAAGAAATGAATAATGTCTGACTCAATTTTTAAAGCAAAATAACTAACTTAGACTTTCACGAACATATCTAGTAACGTCTCTAATAAACGATACACTCATGATACAATATAATATAGAACCTCTTAATAAAGGGAAGGCTGAAGCCCTTCAGAACAAAATTGATCTGAAAACCAAACCTCTTGGCTCTTTGGGTAAATTGGAAGAATTGGCCAAACATATTGGTTGCATTCAAAATACCTTAAGCCCTGAACTTAAGAAGCCTGTGATTATGGTTTTTGCTGCCGATCATGGCATTGCGCTCGACGGGGTGAGTCCTTACCCACAGGAAGTGACCTGGCAAATGGTTGCTAATTTTATGAATGGTGGCGCAGCCATCAATGTGTTTGCCGATCAGCACGATATTGATATCCGTGTGATTGACGCCGGAGTCAACTACGATTTTGATAAGAGTACAGGTATTTTAAACGCCAAGATCGCTCACGGCACCAAATCCTATCTAAAGGAATCGGCTATGAGCACTGAGGAGTTCGAAATGGCGATGCAACGCAGTTCCGATTTGGTGGAGCGTATTCACAGCGAGGGCAGTAATATAATTGGTTTTGGGGAAATGGGCATTGCCAATACCTCTTCGGCAGCCATTATTCTGCACCTGCTTAGCAATATCGAGTTAAGTGCTTGTGTGGGCCGTGGTACCGGATGGGACGACGAAGGTCTGCAACGCAAATATGAAATTCTGGGCCGTGCCCTATCTAAATACAGAGGCACAAACTCAGCTGAAGACGTTTTAACTTATTTCGGAGGATTCGAAATTGTGATGATTGCCGGAGCCATGCTTAAGGCTGCTGAATTGAAGATGACCATTATGGTTGATGGTTTTATCACGACTTCTGCATTAATGGCAGCTTCAAATATGAATTCTAATATCCTGGATTATTGTATTTTCACGCATAAATCACAGGAAAAAGGTCACCAGTTGATGCTCGATAAGCTTAAGGCGAAGCCCCTATTGGATATGAATATGCGATTGGGCGAGGGTACAGGTGCTGCGGTTGCCTATCCTCTGATTCAATCGGCTATCAACTTCCTGAACGAAATGGCTAGTTTCGAAGATGCTGGCGTTAGTAATGCAGATTAATTAGAGATTTAAAATTTAGATATTTTGACGCAGATCAAATATGATAAACTATGATTTAATGTAATCATACAAAATCATATTTAATCAGCGTCTATTCTTTTAAATAATCTTACCCTCTTGAATATCATTATACATCAATTGATCTCCTATGTTTAGAGAACTCAATATCTTTTTTACTGCCCTTTCCTTTTTCACAAGAATCCCTTTCCCAAAATGGGCCAAGTTCGACAAGGCCTATCAACACGAAGCCGTTAAGTATTTTTCCATTGCCGGCATTATCATTGGTGGACTTAGTGGATTGGTTTTCGCCCTCTGTTATTGGGTTTTACCTTTTCACCTTTCCCTGATCCTGTGCATGGTGTTCACCACCCTGTTTACAGGTGCTTTGCACGAAGATGGTTTTATGGACGTTTGCGACGGTTTTGGCGGAGGCTGGACCAAGGAGCGCATCCTCGAAATCATGAAAGACTCCCTGGTGGGAGCTTTTGGCATTTCAGGGATTCTGTTTTTAGTCCTCACACGTTTCTTTGGGATGGCAAGCTTATCGCCTGGGGATCTTCCTGTGGTACTTATCATCACGCATTCCTTAAGCCGAACACTGGCAGGCAGCCTGGTTAACAGCCACGCTTACGCCCGAACAGACAATTCCAAGGCCAAAGACTATGCGCACAAGCTGAGCACAGGAAACCAGCTAATTTTATGGATTACAGGTATTTTGCCTCTGCTTCTTTTACAGGATATCAAATATTTCCTGATTCTGATTCCGGCATTTCTTACGAAGTTCTTTTTGGGAAGGTATTTCCAGAAATGGATTGGCGGTTACACCGGCGATTGCATAGGTGCTACCCAGCAAGTAGTCGAAGTGGTAATCTACATCAGCTTCTATATTATCTCAATGCACATATAGGTTTCAATAAAGAATCAGAAGGTCACCCTTAAGACGGAAGTCTATTCGCTAAGAGCGAAACGGGGTGACCTGTTTTTTTTATTATATATACACAGTGGCAATCATTACCACACTAGCCACTAATAAGAAGAATATTGAGATTTCGACTGTTGATAATTCATCTTGGACATCAACATTGGTAAAGAAGAGCTTGATAAAATTGCTTAGAAGTTTTCTCATATCTTATAGTGTTGGTTGAATGCCTATTAAAGATAAAGAATTTCGCATATTTATAATAATCAAACATTTACTGTCATGTTGATTTTTGATTAACAACAGAAAAGCCACTCTTAACGGGTGACTCTTACTTTTCTATTATAGATTAAAAATGTTCTTAATAGACTTAAACAAAAATATTCTAAATGAAAAATGGAGGATTTGATGAAGGATTTAGTCAAAGATTTCCCCTCATAATGCTATTTTTGCATATTCATCTTAAAAAATAATATTATACAGATATGATACTCCACTTATTAAGACATACTAAAGTAGATGTAGAACCAGGCATTTGCTATGGACAGAAAGAAGTCGAATTACAGGCATCTTATCCTGAAGATCTGAAAGCCGTTCAGGCACAACTAACAGATTTAAAATTCGATGCTCGCTTTTCAAGTCCACAAAAACGTTGTAAAACTCTTGCGACCGATTTATTTGGGGAAGATGTGATCTATGACGATCGCCTAATGGAATTGAACTTTGGTGACTGGGAAGGCAAGGCCTGGGACGAGATTAAAGACCCTTTTCTGGACAAATGGATGGAAGATTTTGTAAATAAGAAATGCTCAAATGGGGAGTCTTTTGTAATGCTTCACGAGCGCGTGGAAAAATTTCTGGAAGAACTCAAAAAAATGAATCATGAAAATGTTGCAATAATCACTCACGGTGGTGTGATCAGAACCATTCAAGCCATTCATAAGCAAATCCCCCTTAAGGATGCCTTTAATGAAGCACCAGCAGGATTTGGAGAGCTCATTAAGTTTGAGTTTTAGAAAAGTTTATTTAAGGCTTAAGGACTGATTATCTGAAGGCCTCAGGTTTCATTAAGATATACTTATCATTTTTTTGGTCAATTTTATTTGATTATTTAATGAAATAGCTATTTTTAGGCTAGTTTTTGAAAAACAGGAACTAATAGTAAAACATAAAATTATACAGATTCGGAATACAAAACACTTTTAATTCCTATTCAAGATGTATTGACATGTGGGTTGATATTGTATTGTGGCCAGGATCTGAAATTTTAAAAAACCAATCGAAAAATATGAAAAAATTATTCCTTACCCTAGTTGTTTGTATGAGTGTATTAGGAGCTTTTGCTCAGGATGCAATCCAATTAAAAAATGATGGAAATGCAGCCCTAAAAGCTAAAGATTACAAAACAGCTATCGTTCATTTAGAAAATTATTTAAGAACTCCTGAAGCTGCTGAAGATATTAAAACAGTTTATAACGTGGGTTATGCTGCTACAAAAGTTAAAGATTACGCAAAAGCTGTAATTTATTTTGACAAAGCCATTGCCGCGAAATATAAATTATCAAGTTCTTACTTAAGAAAAGCGTCTGCACAGAAAAAGCTTAAGAAATTCGATGAGATGGTCGCAACACTTGAGGCTGGTATCGCTGCAGTTCCTGCAAAGAACGCTAAGTTATCTAAGATGTTGGCTAAGCACTACCTTATTGAAGGACAGAAAGCTCAAAAGTCATCTAAATTCGCTGCTGCTGAAGCTGCTTATAAAAAAGCAATTGACGTGAAGTCTTCTATGAAAGCTGATGCAATTGTAAGCCTTGGTTCTTTATATTTTGGAGAAGGTGCTAAAATTCAAGCAGCTGCTAATCCTTATGCAAATACTGAGAAAGAGAAATTTGCTGCTGAAATTGTAAAAGCTAAAGCTTTTTATAATAAAGCCGTTGCTCAATATACAAAAGCAAAAACTATTGCTCCTGCAAGAGAAGATATCGATTCTTTACTAAAAGAAGTAAAAGCTGTGTTGTAAGCAAAAACACTTATAATATTAAAGGGATACCAAATGGTATCCCTTTTTTTTGTTTTATATATTTAACTCTAAAAGCAGACTTAGTCTTTAGATCGAAATTGTTTCTGATTCTTAATTCTGTCCCAGGTTCTTCAGTACCGAGAAGGTCTTATCAATAGCCTCGTCGTTTACCACAATCGTAAACTCATTGGTTGTAGAAACCACTTCGCGAATATTAATACCAGCCCAGGCAATACTCTTTAAAATGTGATAATAGAAACCGGGTTGTTGCGCATTCACATCGGGAAGTTTAAGCGTCACAGCCGAGAGACTTCCGCTTTTACTTAATAAGCTTTCTTCCTCAAAAATAGATTCAACTTGTTGTGACAAAGATTGACTGACAACCAGGTTTGATTCAAAAACCCCTTGTACCATGGTGTAGAAAAACTCTTGGTTGGGCCCAATGGCTCTTAGCAAATCGGTATGTCTCTCAATTAATGTCGTTGAATTCTTAAAGGTGTAATCGATCAGTTGAGAACGCACAATAATATCTCTGACCACCACTTCGGAGCCAATACGAGAAATTTTCCCTTCCATCTTGGGAATCAGTCTATTGATTGACATGACAATAGCGCCACTTTTCACTTCGCTTTCGAAATGTTGTTCCACTTCGGGTTGAATTTTTCGAGCCAGTGATGAAACGTTGATTAAACCTTCGACCAAAGCCTCTGCCAAAAATGGCTGATTGGCAATGATTCTTTCTACTATTTGTGAGATGCTTAGCATATTGATGTATTTTTTCTCAAAAATAGACTTTTTGTTTAAATTTTCACACTAATTCAGCTCTTAGTATTAATAAAACTGAGGATAAAATGAAATTTTTCAGTTCTCATTGTTTGAATCATAAAAATTCTACCTTTGTTTCAGCGTTAGGGGTGCCTGATAATCATCAGGCTGAGATAATACCCTGGAACCTGAGATGCATAATGGCAGCGTAGGAAAACGAATTCACATAGACCTTGTATAGCTTTAATATACCAATGCTCTGACCGTTTCGTATCCTACGAAGCGGTTTTTTTGTGTCAGCACACTTAGATAAATGAAAATAATCAATTTCGAAATTCTAAAAATCCGGAGTGGATAGTTTATACGTAATTATTAAAGACCAGAACTGTTAAATCAAATTGAATACCTGAACAATCATGCAATATAAAAGTGTACTAAGCATCGCAGGCAGCGATTCCGGAGGTGGAGCCGGAATCCAAGCTGACATCAAGACCATTTCAGCCTGTTGCTGTTATTCCAGTTCGGCCATAACTGCCATTACTGCCCAAAACACACTGGGTGTTATTGACATACATGCCATCCCACAAGCAAGTTTGGAAAAACAAATTAGAGCTGTTCTCGATGATATTGGCGCAGATGCCATTAAAATTGGGATGTTGCATTCTCCCGAAAGCATAGAGACTGTGGCCAATTGTCTGGAGACTTACCCCATACAGAATATTGTTCTCGATCCGGTAATGGTGGCTACTTCAGGAGATAAATTGCTGGTTGATGAAGCTATTGACTTGCTAAAAAAACATCTGTTTCCTAAAGTGAGAATCATTACGCCAAACCTGCCTGAAGCAGAAATACTGCTCGGACGAAAGATTAAAGGTCAATCCGAATTCAGAGCTATTGCTCAGGAATTGGCTGAAAAATTCCGGGTTTCGGTTTTGCTTAAGGCAGGTCATCTGAAAGGGGATGATTTAATTGACGTTTTGTATGATTTTGAGAAGGCTGAAAGTTTGGATTTGAAATCGAAGCGAATCGATTCTAAAAATACACATGGTACCGGTTGCAGTCTTTCATCAGCCCTGGCTTCATTTCTGGCTAAAGGACACAGCCTGGCAGAGTCTGCCCAATTGGCTAAGGATTTTATCACAGAATCGATAAAAGCAGGAGCAGACTACAAAATCGGGAAGGGAAATGGCCCAGTGCATCACTTTTATCAATTTTGGAAGTAATTAAAGCGCTTAGCTTCCACGAAGAAGGGATATAGTTGACAGATTAAGAATGATTTGCTTAACTTTCTATTAGAATTTAAACCCCAATAGCATGAAGCCGTTAAATCTATTACTAACATTAGCCCTATTCGGTCTGATTCTTATCTCATGTCAACAATCTGTCAAGAAGAGTTCTAACCAAATAGAACATGCCCAATCTTATAATCAGGAATTAGCGCAAAAACTGAAAGCGGATCAATACGGCATGAGCCGATACGTATTGGCATTTTTGAAAAAAGGTCCCAATAGAGAGCAGGATTCAATTACTGCAGAACAAATACAAAAGGTACATCTGAAAAACATCATGAAAATGGCTGAGGAAGGCACATTGGTTCTGGCTGGTCCATTTATGGATGATGGGGATATCAGAGGGATTTATATTTTTAATGTGGAAACTGTAGAAGAAGCCAAACAATTGACCGAAAGTGATCCAGCCATACAGGCAGGCCGTTTGGTAATGGAATTGCACCCCTGGTATGGCTCAGCTGCCGTAAAAGAGATCAATACCATTCACAATCAACTAATTAAAACATCCATGCTCGAGTAAACTTGCTTTAAGGTATTTATTTATCAAATATCAGGATACTAATTAATATAAAACCCCTCTGCATGCAGATGAAGAGGGGTTTCTTTATAGGACAACAGCTATTAATGCTTGTGTTCATGCGCTGGTAAATACAGATGCCCAAAATCGTGAACACTGTCATTTAATTTTTTAATCATGTCGAGATTGGTACTTTGCTTGGCTTTCATGGCATACACACATATTTTATGCAACAATTCAAGCTGTTTCATGCTCTTTTCCTTCTTAGCAGGATCTTCACTCACCTTCACCCTTTGAAACATGAAATACTGAGTCGCAATGGCCTGTAACTTATTGGCATGTTCCTCTTTATTGTTGACCCAACGTACCAATTGGTTGTAATCATGCTTTTCAGCTGCTGAGAGTTCTACAATCAACTTCATACTCTTCTCAATGGTCTGAATATGTTCGTACATCAGCTTTACTCTAGCAGCATCGTTGTATATACCACAAGGAATTTCACAGTGAGCAAATGTTTTAATTGAGCCAAAACCCAATGACATGAGGCATATCAGTGCCAATAATTTTATTTTTTTCATTCTTTTAAATATTTATTATTTCTATTTGTTTATCTAAAATTAATCTAAATAAATTGATTGGTAAAATGTTTAAACTATAAAAAAACAAGTATGGGGCCGAAAACAAAATTTAAGCGTATAGGAACGCTAAAGCAGAACATAGGCGTATTGGAAAAGTATGTAGGAATAATATTTTAGACGTAGGAACTTAAGAAAAGTGTATAGGAATAAAATTTAACAGGTAGGAGTGATGAAAAAGCCTATAGGACTAAAATTTTAAGCGTAGGAACGATGGAAAAGCACTAAATGATCGTTCCTATCCAGGAATATACACCCACAAACACACAATTATCCTGCGATAAACACATATATTTGTTGCATGAATTCTAAAGTACCCTTTTGTTTAATGCCCTTTATCCACTACCATGTGGGTAATGCCGGATATGTGAAAGCTTGTTGCGTCGCCAATATCACATATGGTAATTGTAACACACAAGCTTTCAATGATATTTGGCAAGGTGATGCCATCAATAAGTTAAGGGATAAATTCATAAAGGGTGAATCAGATCCAAGATGTGCGGTTTGTTTAAAGCTTGAAGAAGCAGGGGGAAAATCTATTAGACAAGAGACTCATGAAAAATTTTCATGGAAAAATGAGAGCGAAGTTAATCCGTTACCAATCTATCTTGACATTCGCTTTTCGAATGCCTGTAATTTTGCTTGTCGAACCTGTTGGCATGGCGCTAGTTCAGCTTGGTTTCCTGAGGCAAACAAATTGAAAAGAAACGCAGGAGATACCGCTTTAATTCAAAATATTACGGATGTAGAAAACTTCATTTCAGAAACTGGAGAGGCACTTTTGCAAGCAGAGGAAATCTACTTTGCTGGTGGAGAACCATTATTGAGCGAAGAGCATTATGCTCTTTTAAAATATCTAATTGATAATAAGCACACTAAGCTTCTCCTGCGATATAATACCAACTTCTCAATTTTGGAGTTCAAAGGCCATCAAATTCTAGATTATTGGAAGCAGTTCGAGCATGTGGAAATTTTAGCCAGTATCGATGCTCATAAAAATCTAGGAGAATACATCAGAAAGGGCTTCAATTGGAATAAATTTGTAGAGAATAGAAATGCCATTAGAGAATTGTCGCACATCACGTTCAAAATAGCACCAACCATTTCCGTTCTATCTATTGCCAACCTACCTGATTTATACAAAACCTGTCTGAACCTGAATATTATTGGAAAAGAGGATTTCTATATCAATATATTGGAGCGACCTCATTTTTATAATACCAAAGCTATTCCTGAGCGATCAAAAAATAAAATTGCAAAATCCTTTGATGAATTTTATAGCTGGGCTAATCAAAATGAGATACCTCAATCTATCTTGAAACAATTTGAAGAATGCATAAGTTATATGCAAGCTGAAGATTTAAGTATGCATTGGAACAAGTTCATCAAAGAAACAGAACTCTTTGATAAAATGCGTGGTGAGTCATCAATAGAGCTAAGAAATACCTTCGGAGAATTCTATACAAATAAATAATTAAATTCTTGATCCTTTTCCTGAATATTTAGGATGAAAAATCATTTTATTGATAAATAAATCTAGTTGCTATAAGATTTTGATCATTAAAAATCAGGAATAAAAAACCGATAAACAGAGAGTTGTGCGATTCCAAGACCTCTCAGAGAGCCCTATTTTAGGGCTATTCAGACCTAGGGTGCATCTTCGGTTTAAATATACCATTCTCAGAAGGGTAAATTCAAGAGAAAAGACACAATTAAACTAACTCTTTCATTTCAACACTCGATTTGTGGAATTTCAAGGCATTTTTCACTTCATCAGCTGAAGAAGTTTGCATTAACTGATGGCATAATTTGGCTGCTCCATAAAATTCCTTGCAATAGATTTTGAAAAAGCGCTTCAGAATAGCAAAATTCTTATTGCCTTGCCAAGTTTGTGCATAAAGCTCTGTGTGTTCCCAAAGCATCTTCAATTTGCTTGCTTCACTTATTTCAGTGAGGCCTGGATTAAATAGCCAGGGATTCTTGAATATGCCTCGTCCAACCATCACACCATCTACATGGTATTGACTGATCTTGTTTAAACCATCTTCGTAGCTCAACACGTCACCATTACCTATGATTTTGATATGAGGAGCCTGGCTATTTCTTAATTGTACAGCTTTAGCAATCTCGTTCCAATCGGCCAATCCTTCTGACATTTGTTTCTGTATACGTCCGTGAAGAATAAGCGCATCAATGGGCATGCCTAATAAATGGGAAATCCAGGAGTCAGTAACCACCTCTTTAAACCCAATTCGGGTTTTCACACTCAAAGGCAAATTAGATCCCTCACGAGTGGCCAGGATGATTTCCTTTGCCAGTTCCGGTTCTTGAATTAAAGCTGAGCAACAACCCGATTTCACCACATTCTTTACAGGACAGCCCATATTGATGTCAATGCCATCGAAATCAGTCTCCTGAGCGATATATTGGGCCGTTTTGTAATACTTTTCAGGATTCTTACCCCAAATCTGGGCAATCAGTTTTACAGATTTAGCCTTTAATTGTATCTTCTCACTGGTATTAATCTGCAGGCGATGTTTCACCTTATCGTGACCAATCTCATGGCACATGCCATCGGTAGATGTAAACTCTGAAAACAACAGGTGTAGTTTGCTCTGCTCGGAGTTCTTTAAAACCATCTCACGAAAAACTGTATCGGTAACATCCTCCATAGGGGCTAATGAAAAGGAGGGAGCCTTTTGCTCTTGCCAAAAATTAGACTGCATGCTTCTTATTTAGAATAAATAAACATTGCAAATCTAAAGCTTTTTTGTCAAATGCCAAACCTAAAAAAGGCCCTATTTGCGTCGTAGTCACTAAAAACTATGGGCAAATAAGGCCTTATATCTTAAAAACTCCTTTTTGAATAATGGGAGTCTTGTATTATTTCATATAAACAATCAGATCTTTTCGAATCTAAAAATAGAAAGACAGCCCTAAAGCTAAATTCCATATTTCACTATACTTAACGTAGTCTGTTCGAATAGCCTCTAGCAGATAGTTATCCACAGTACCTATCTCAAAATAAAAGTCCATGCCTTTAATTGTTTTATAGGGTAGTGGATGATAGACCAGGGCTCCAAAAAATGGTGCAAAATGGATCTTGTTCTGAAAATAGTAGTCATCAGGGAAATGTTCAGGGAGTTTCCTGTACGTATTATGGGTTGATCCCACATTAATACTCAATCCGGCGGTAGGGGCGATGGTAAAATCCTTAAAATGGAATTTTTTGATCAGAAAGGTATTCTTTAAAGCTACGGTATTTAAGGTTTTAACTTCGTGGCGACCGGAAGCCATGCCATACATAAGAGAGACCCGGTACCAGTCTTTGGCTAAATAATAAGTAGCCCCTACAGACATGAAACCGATATTCCCGGCATACTGAATTTTTGCATCCCGGGGAAGGTACCACTTTCTTTTTTGGCTATCGTTCTCAGTTTGCTTTATGTTTGCACTGAAAGCTGCAGTATTAAATGATACCACAATTAGAATTATTGATGAGATTATTTTAATCATTTCGATATTTTTTCAATTTCTTGCCATGATCGGTCGTTCTAACGGCTTAGTTTGGCTGATACATTCTGTTTTGTTCAAAAGAGGTATTAAATTTTTCAGTCAAAAGTTCTGAATTAAAAGAAAACTCTTTCAAAACTGTAATCATCCTCTTCTATAGAGATTACGAGAAAGTCTTTGTCGGCAATATCACCCCCAGCCAAATAATCGATCTTATCATATTCTTTTGCATAATAAAAATGGTGTATATGGCCATGTATCGAAAGTTTAACATCATTCTCTTCCATAATTTGATTAAAAACAATGGAATTCCCATAATTGAACTGATCATCCCAGGGTGGGATATGAGATACAGGAATTACATGATTATAATCACCATCATTCTTCAGGTTTTCTTTGAACCAATCAAATTCAGGATCTTTATTCTTGTTTTCCCAAATGGTATTGTCGAACATGACGAACTTAGTACCCCTGAATGTGAAAGTATAATTGGTTGCTCCCAATGACTTTTCGTATATGGCTTTACCATTGGAGAGGTAATCATGATTCCCGATAACTGTTAAAAAGGGTTTATCAAGCTTTGCCATGATTTCGTTAAACCAGGTAAACTCCTTGTGCAGACCACTCAGCGTCAGGTCACCACCATGGATGATGAAATCAATATCATCTCTGGCATTAATGGCCTTTACAGCTTCTTCGAATTCGTCATAAAAGGTATGTGTGTCGGTAATAAAAGCAATTTTAAAGGAGAATTTTCCTGCCTCCAACTCCTTTAGTTTAGCTAGATTCTTAGCAGTTAAATCCTTGTATTTATCTTCAACGACAATATCATACGGACTGTATTCAAAAGGAAGGTCACAAGCCGGTAAGGCACCCAGCAGGGTCAACATCCCAACAATACCCGTACGTTTTACAAATTCTCTTCTATGCATTCTTATATTTTGTTTATTCACTTTTTATTTCAATTCATCCTTTAAAAGGTATGTAAAAATAATTAATTATGGAGTGTCACCTTTCTTATTAACATTCCTTAACTCCAAAAATTAAAAGCATAATATAACAAACGTTTGCATGTTTAAACGGCAGACAAAAGCCCATTTTACAACTCAGACCTGAAGCTAAAATTGCTGCAGGACTCTGTTCTTTCAGTGGGCTAAATTCGTTTTAATCATCATCAGTCAGTTTAAAAAAGGGATTAACCGGCTTATTAAAAAATTCTGACGATTTAGATAAGCTATTGGCTCAGTTTTACTTTGGCAGCCTCAATCGTTTTTTTGGCATTTCCTATAAAGACTTCACCATCAATAAGTATAAACGGGCGTTTCAGGAAAGTGTATTCATCAAGCATCAATTGCTTGTAGTCCATCTCACTCAGGTTCTTTTCTTTTAAGCCCATAGCCTTGTATTTCATGGCTCGCTTACTAAATAAGGCTTCATATGAACCGATTTGCTTAGCTATGGCATCCAGATCTGCCTCGTTGATGTTATCCGCTTTAATATTTTGTTGATCGAAGTTATCATCTATACCCAACTCTTTTATAATTCTTTGACATGTTGAACATGTGGATAGGTGAAATATTTTATTTTTCATGAGTTTAAATTTAATTTATGAAATCCAAAGCTAATGAAATTACACTTTATTCATTGGAATATTTTATGCAAACAGGCCATATAAAAAAAACGACCCACAAGGGTCGTTTTTAAGTACTGTCAATGACTTTTATCTAAACTAGTTAGACTTCAAATAATCATTAAATTTGAGTTCTTTAGTATCGGAATTTTTCGTCTTAATAACTATCACACCATTCTTTGCTGCTTTGCCATACATCGCAACGGCCTTTTCTCCTTTAAGAACATCCATGCTCTCAATCAGATTAGGATCTATCTCGGGTATATTCTTTGAGGATATTTTTTTCCCGTTAATGACATATAATGGGTTATTTTTCAGTTTGCCATTATCCTTGATACGAATAGCTTTTAATTGATTTGATTGTCCTTTTCTATCTTTCGTTCTGATTAAGACGACACCATTCTTAGCTTTTGCTCCAAATTGTGTTTTACTATCCTCGTCTTTAAGTACCGAAATGGATTCGATTCTTTCAGGGGATATTTTATCCAAATCTTCCTTGGAGATCTCTTTGCCATCCAAAATAAAAAGTGAATTATCAGAAGTATTGATTCTGGTTGCGCCTCTATGGCTCAAGGTATCCCGTTTTTTCTTTTTATACTCCTCAATCTTTCTTTCCAATTCTTTACGGTATTCAGGAGATTTTAATTTTTCCAGATGTTTTTCGATATGTTCACGACTTCTTTCCAGATTCTCTTTCAACTCTTTTTGATATTCAGGGGATTCAAACTTCTTGATCATCTCTTTGATTTTTTCTTTTTGAAGCTCCATCTGTTTCTTGAATTCACCCGATTTTATTTTCTCCAAGTGCTCCTTCATGTTTTCGCGGGCACATTCCAGGTTTTCACGAATCTCCTGACGAAATTCTTCTGAATTTACTCTTTCCAATGAAGCTTTTATCCTGGCCTTTAATTCTGCTTTTTCTTTTTCACTTAGCTTTTTATTATCATCTATTCTTTTGAAGGAATCATGATCCTGGGGATTTTCGAGCTTATCGAATTCTTTCTGTATCTCAAATTCAGCCTCCTGCAATTCTTTCTCGATATCCACATCAAAATCGAAATCAAAGGATTCAAGTTCCTTCATTTCCATTTCAAGCTCTTTCAATGTTTCAGTAGAAATATTCACATTTACGCTATCTAATTCCTGAAGGGCATCCTTGAGAGCATCCTCCTGAATCTCTATTAATTCTTCTACTTCAACTAAAGTATCTGATATAATAGGTTCCACTTCGGGAACATCCGGTACTTCGGGCACAGCAGGCACCTCTTTTATACAGGGTTCTACAGGTTTCGCTACCTTCTCAAGATCTTTAACAGGAGTGAGTGTTGATTTATCTTTTTTAAGCTTCTTCTTTTGGAGAGACGGATTAATAGCAGCAGCCTGCCACAATTGATTATTATCAGGATCTCCAATGCTTAAGTTGTTTGTATTTTGTGTTTCAACTTTAACCTGATTCTTCGAATTTGCGAGGTTGGAGAATAGAATCAAACCTGAAAGTGCAAACACAAATACTGCGCTTAACAAACTGCGCTCCAATTTAGGATGAGTCACAACTTGTGGGTTCAAAATTCTGCGAACTCTATGCAATAGATTCGCTTTTTTGCCTGAAAAATTCAGCACCAGTTCATGTTGCTTTTTTCTTATAACTTCCATATTCTTTAATGCTTTAATAAGGGTTAAAGATTCACCACAAAACTTAACCGCTATGTCGTCACAAATGTGTTCTCTTTCGGTGTTTACCACAGAAGACAACCACCAAACCAGAGGATGATAGAAAAACAGGAGTTCAAATATGCCTTGTATAAATTGTATTAAATAGTCATGTCGGCGAATATGTGCCAACTCATGTGCAATAATTATTTCGAGTTGATTATCAGGAATGCCTGATAATAAGCAAATAGGCAGTAAGACAACAGGCTTAAAATAGCCTATCAGGGATGGAGAATCAACCAAAGCAGATTCCCTGAAGGTAACCTTCTTTTTTATTTTAAATCGCTTTAAAAGAGCTTGTGCCAGAGCTGAATACTTCTCGTTTAATGCAAAAGCCATATGATTTTTCAGTCGAAGTGCATTAATATAATTGACCAGCATTTTAATCGAAAAGAATAAAACACCTGCTATCCAGGTTCTTAAAAGGATGGGAAATAATATATGAGTCGGTAAATAACTTTTAAGCCAATCCCATGAGAAAACCGTTTCCTGAGTATCTGTCACAACTTGTGCGACACCAGAAGCCTGAATATGATGAACAAGCGTTTTTTCGGGGTATGCTAAGAGGAAAGTGAGAGCTGCTGAAATGAAAATCAGCAACAAGCCCAGGCTGGCCATGGCATAACGCAAACGTGCGTTGTTTTTATTGTTGAGTCGAAACACTACTGCTACTATTCCGGCAATAAGAGCTGCTTGCCAGAGCGAGTGGAGGAGGGTCCATGCCAAAGCCTCAGACAAGCCCTGAATGTTTATACTATTTAGAATCATGGTCTGATGTTTTTTCTATTGTTTCAATCAATTTCTTAATCTCTTCCAGTTCTTCGCTGCTGCATTTTTGATTGCCAAGCGCCTGCAATACCATACCCGAAGCAGATCCACCAAAAAGGGTACTTACAAACTTATCGATAAGATGATTCTTAGTTTCTCTTTCTTCAACCGCTGTAGTGTAAATGTGTGAGCGGGAGTCCTTGTAGCGATCCAGCATGCCTTTTTCAGTCATGATTTGCATCACCTTAAGCGTAGTGGTATAGCCCACATTACGTTCCGATTTAAGTTTATCATTCACAAATCGAACAGTAGACGGACCATAAGTCCATAATACTTGTAGGATTTCTAATTCTGCATCGGTGGCTTTAATCTTCTGTGGTTTCATATTGTGGTGAATCTATACTACGAATTGTTTCGTAACAAATGTATACGATAGTTATCGTATTTCAAAATTTAATTACGACTATCTTCGTATTTGAGGCCTTTATTTAAATAATATTAACTTATGGAACCAGGTTTAGTTCGGTTGTATATAGATTGTGGTCAGTATGTTATAAGACTTATCAGCCTTTAAAATCTCTTGAAATCTTATTATATCACAGAAAAATGACTTGCAGTGGTTGACGTCACTATCGTGTAGTACTAATCTATATAAGGTTTCTTAAATAAGTTTGATACAGCTTCGTCAATGTACAAGGAACACTTAATAACTCAGGATAGTTCAAATCTATCCAACTAATCATAATATGAATTATAAGCCAAGCAAATAAAGACTATTGTAAACGCTCAAGATTCTGGTTTGTAAAGGGTAGGGGCATGTAGGAGTTTGCTTGTTTAATTTAACACATAACAATGTGTGTGCGTAAATATATTTAAGAAAAACAATGATCACAGTAGCGAATATACAAAAAACACTTTTAGTCCTAACGGGTATATGTGCACTTGATAAATCATCAAATCACACAATATAAGCACATTAGACTATACAGTGGTTGTGTACAAATTAAAATCTAAACGAACATGAGTCAGTACAATTAATCATAATATGTATGTCGGGATATTTTAGTATCAAAGTATAAGGTTAAAATAAATGAAAAGCATTTTCATTGGTAAAAGAAAATCAGATATAACAGGAAGCAGTGAAATCAAAAAAAAGATTAGCTCAAATCATACTGTGTCGTAAGACTCGATGTTTCAGAGTTCTGAATAAATACGAAACATTTGTATAAATTCTTAAGTTAATTTTATCACTCCAGAAATAAGAGTTTCGATATAAGTCAAGAGATATTATAAATATTGATTCAAATGTAATCCTGATATAGAATTCTGAATTATTTGTATTTGATGATATCAAAGGCTACTGGACATCGTTATTTTTTTTAAATATTTGGACAAGGATGCTGAATGATTTTAAATATTCAATTCTCAGGATAGTTAATATTCTTCAAGAATTAAATCACAAAACTTTGGAAGAAAACTAAAGTTAGAAAACAAAATAGTGATCAAAGGTTTAGGACATCATTATTATTTTTAATTTTTGAACTATGATGCATAGAGATTGTAAATATTCAATTCTCAGGACAGTTAATGTTCTTCAAGAATATAATTCCAATACATTGCATAAAGCCAATTTTAAAAGTTGAAATTTTGATTTTAAGTACATAGATGAAATCGATAAAAAATTAGATCTGTTAAAATTATAATCAGACAATTCGTTAAAAATAAGAATTAAACAAAAGTCTTATAATTCATATTATGATTAATAGAAGAGGTTTTGAATAATTCATGCATTGGTTTAATGCTATCTTTTAACAACCATTCAGAGCTAACTTATAATTCAAAAAGTAAAGCCATAAAAAAACCTTCAAAAGCGAACTTTTGAAGGTTTTCTATAAAATCAGGTTAGGCTGATATCTACATGTTATCTACCTTAGCCTTATACTCTTCGTATTTTTTCATGTACTCAGGCTTCTCATTTCTAAGTTTGAAATATAGCTCCTTTAGAGTTGAAATAGAATTAGTCTCATCTGGCTTAAGTTCAACAACTTTTGTGAAATATGGTAATGCCGCTTCATACAATCCGAACAATTCCTTTAGAGCAGCATCATACTTCTTTTGATCCATAATGTCGTTTGCAACCTTACGAGCTTCTTCAGCTACATTCAATTGTAGAACACCTAAGTTATATTGAGAAATATAGTCTTTAGGATCTTTTTCGAATGCAATCAGATACATTTCCTTAGCTTTAGCAGGCTCATTTGTTTTTTCGTACAATGTTCCTTTTGCTCTGTAATAAGAACCATTCTCAGGATCTAGTTCAATAGCTTTATCAAGATATTCAGCAGCTTTATCTGGCTCACCTCCCAATAGATAATGGTTAATAAGCTCAACAAGCATGTAAGCATCGTTAGGATACAATTCAAAACCTTTATGTAGGTATGTTAATGATTCCTCATCTTTTTTGTTCTCTTTCAATACTTTTGAAAGGTAAGCATAAGCTTTAGCCCCCCCATAGTTGTATTTTACTGATTCTTTATAATATTTTGCAGCAGCCTCAAAGTTATTTGATTTCTGAGCGGCCATAGCAGCATTGAAGATAACTGCTGTATCAACAGCTAAGTTATCTGACTTGAACATTTCCAAGTTCTCAATTTCCAATACTTTTTCAAAAGAAAGCAATGAACCAGCGAAATCTTCTTTATTAAAACATCCAACAGCTTTGTTGGTATAATCAGGAATCAAGTTGGTCATTTGAGCTTTGATAGCTTTACCATTTTTCCCTTTTGCATCTAGTTCAAGAGCTTTCATGTAAGCTTCAAAAGCGATATCCAAAGGATTTTCAGCTAAATCCTTGTAAGCTGGAAGCGGACTTTCGAAAATCGCTTGATACACTTTACCTTTTACAAGATAAGCTTTTGACCAGGCAACACATTTTTCATGTCCAATACCTGAATCGATCGCATCTTTAGCCTTATCTAATTTCCCGGAAGATAGATAATTGTTAGCTCCTGTTACCTTACTCTTTTGAGCGTTTACCATTGAAACACACAAAAGAAGAATCATAATGAATGATAATTTTTTCATCAGTAAATAGTTTTTGTTTTGCTTATGAAACCTTCCAATGAGCTTAAAATCAAATGGAAAGTTTCATTTCTGTAGTTTAGTATTTAAAAGAATCTTACACAAATTTAATTTTTAAATCGATATAATGCATAAGATTATTTTTTTAGATTAAATCTAATCTTAGAATAAGCTTGTCTGCTCACCATCAAGAGTTGTATTCTCCTGATCATCATCCTTATCGTTGTTTTCAACTTGAGTTTGATCCTCAATCTGCTCTTCAACAATAGTTTGGTTTTGATCAGTAGTTTGTTCAACAACAGTATCAGCAGGCATCTCACCTTCTATCGTTTCAAGAATTTCTTCTTCACCAGCTGCATTCACCTTTGCAACAGCGGCAATAGAATCGCCTTTTTTACTCAAGTTAATCAAACGAACCCCCTGAGTTGCACGTCCCATCACTCTTAAACCAGCTACTGCCAGGCGAATTGTGATACCAGATTTGTTGATAATCATCAAATCGTCTTTATCGCTTACCGATTTTAGTGCGATTAACTCACCCGTTTTTTCAGTAATATTAATGGTTTTAACACCTTTACCACCACGATTGGTGATACGGTAATCTTCAATATTGGAACGTTTCCCGTATCCATTTTCAGAAACAACCATGATGTCCTGATCTCCATTCTCAACACAAATCATGCCAACTACCTCGTCAGCTTCATCACGTAGAGTAATACCACGTACACCAGAAGCTGTTCTACCCATGGCTCTCACCTGGTCTTCAGCGAAACGAATTGCTTTACCTGAACGGGCTGCAATCAATATTTCTTTTTTGCCATTGGTTAATCTTGCTTCCAGCAATTGGTCACCTTCACGAACTGTGATTGCATTTACACCATTTACACGTGGACGAGAATAAGCTTCAAGAGAAGTTTTCTTCACAACACCTTTCTTAGTACATAATACGATGTTGTTATTATTGATGTATTCTTCTTCTTTTAGGTTCAAGACATTGATATAAGCTTTCACCTTATCATCTGGCTCAATATTTAAAAGGTTCTGTATTGCTCTACCTTTAGATTGCTTGCTTCCTTCAGGAATTTCATACACTTTCAGCCAGAAACACTTTCCTTTTTCGGTAAAGAATAACATGGTATTGTGCATGGTAGCCATAATCATATGCTCAAGAAAATCTTCATCTCGTGTATGACTCCCCTTCGCTCCTACGCCACCTCTGTTCTGAGTTTTAAATTCGGTAAGTGGTGTACGCTTGATATAACCCATGTGTGAGATGGTAATTACCATTTCTTCATCGGCATAAAAGTCTTCAGGATTAAAATCCTCAGAAGCATATACGATTTCAGTTCTTCTTTCATCGCCATATTTGGCTTTCACCTCAAGAAGTTCCTCTTTAATAATATCCATACGAATATCATGATCATTAAGAATAGTCTTTAAATAATCAATCAATTTCATAATCTCATCGTACTCGCCTCTTAATTTGTCCTGCTCAAGTCCTGTCAACTGACGCAGGCGCATCTCAACAATAGCACGAGCCTGGATTTCAGACAACTCAAATCGTTCGATCAATGAAGCACGTGCAATATCCGGACTCTTAGAACCTCTGATAATCTTAATTACTTCATCAATATTATCAGAAGCAATAATCAATCCTTCAAGGATATGAGCTCTGGCTTCAGCTTGTTTCAATTCAAACTGAGTACGACGCACAACAACATCATGACGATGCTCTACAAAATATAGAATCAAATCTTTTAGATTCAACAATTTTGGTCGGCCTTTCACCAATGCAATATTATTCACACTGAATGAAGATTGCATTTGAGTATACTTAAACAATTTATTTAGAACCACATTTGCAATTGCATCACGTTTTAAGTCAAAAACAATACGCATACCGTTTCTATCCGACTCATCGTTTACATTAGAAATGCCTTCAATTTTCTTATCGTTGATTAAATCAGCCGCCTTCATAATCAATTCGGCCTTATTAACCATATAAGGAATTTCAGTCACAATAATTTTCTCGCGACCTGTATCCGTAATTTCAATATTGGTATTTGCACGAACGACTACACGTCCTTTACCTGTTTCGTATGCTTCTTTAACGCCCTGGTAGCCATAAATAATCCCTCCTGTAGGAAAATCCGGAGCCTTAATAATATCAACCAATTCGTCGATTGACACATCGTTATTTTCAATATAAGCGATGGTCGCATCAATGGTGTCGGTCAGGTTATGAGGTGGCATATTGGTTGCCATACCTACAGCAATACCCGAAGCTCCATTTACAAGTAAATTAGGAATACGAGTTGGAAGAACGGTTGGTTCTTTTAGTGTCTCATCAAAGTTTGGAGACATATCAACAGTATCCTTATCCAAGTCGGCAAGGGTTTCTTCAGCAATCTTCTTCATGCGAGCCTCGGTATAACGCATTGCAGCCGGGCTATCTCCATCGACTGAACCGAAGTTTCCCTGTCCATCAACCAAAGGATAACGCAGAGACCATTGCTGAGCCATTCTAACCATGGCCATATAAACTGAACTGTCACCATGTGGGTGATACTTACCCAGCACTTCTCCAACAATTCTTGCAGATTTTTTATGTGCTTTATTGGCTGTAATACCCAACTCATTCATTCCGAATAATACCCGGCGGTGAACAGGCTTAAGTCCATCTCTAACATCTGGTAAAGCTCGGGAAACAATTACCGACATCGAATAATCGATATAGGCAGATTTCATTTCCTCTTCAATATTTATGCGTATGATTCTCTCTCCCGTGGTCATATATTTTGTCTTTTAGATTCTATTCTTAAAAAATGGGAAATATTATCTGTATCTTGATCTTAGACAATAATCTTGTCACAGTTCAAATCACAGAAAGACAAAAGTAAAAAAATATGCGCACTTTTGACAATAATTGTGAAGGGAAATGTACCCCAATTAAGATAAATATTTTACTCTTATTATATTCGATGCTGTTAAGTCCTATGCTCCACGTCTTTTAGTCTTAATATCGTTGATATTCCCCATATTTTTAACTCATAATTACATCGAATAGGAATATTCTTATTAAATTCACCAAAGAGAAAAGCATAAGTCACAAATTAAACATCATATATATGGATTCAAAATTTTCACCCCGTGTTAAAGATGTCCTTTCTTTTAGCAAGGAAGAAGCCGAAAGATTAGGCAATGGTGCTATCGGAACAGAACATCTGTTTTTAGGGATTCTACGAGAAGGTGAAGGTGTTGCAATTGATATTCTTAGTCAGTTAAGTATCAATCTGTTTGACATCAAACAAGACATTGAATCTAAACTTCAGATCGATTCTATTAAGCTTTTGGAGCAGGAAGATATGCCTTTGCAAAAATCTGCTGAGCGTGTATTGAAGCTAATTTACCTGGAAGCTAAAGCCTTAAAAAACCAAACGATTGATACCAGTCACTTACTACTGGCTATCCTTAAGGACGAAAAATGTCTCGTGACACAGTATCTGGATTCAAAAAACATAGATTATAATACAGTGAAAAATCACATAAATTCATCTCTACCCAAAGCCCAGGCTGATTTTCCCTCTGAAGAAAGAGAAGGATCAGGTGGTGGCATGCATGGTAGCAACCCTAAGTCGGGTACTACAGGAAAATCGAACACACCGGTTCTCGATAATTTTGGCGTGGATATCACCCAATCTGCCGAAGAAGGCACCCTGGACCCTATTGTGGGGCGTGAAATTGAGATTGAACGTTTAGCTCAAATTCTAAGTCGTCGAAAGAAAAACAACCCTATTCTTATTGGTGAACCTGGTGTGGGTAAATCTGCCATAGTAGAAGGTTTAGCTCTCCGAATCATCCAGAGAAAAGTTTCACGTGTGCTTTTCGACAAGCGAGTAGTCACACTCGATTTGGCGTCTATAGTTGCCGGAACCAAATACCGTGGACAGTTTGAAGAAAGAATGAAAGCCATCCTTAACGAACTTGCGAAAACCACTGATATTATCCTGTTTATTGATGAAATTCACACGATAGTGGGTGCTGGTGGAGCAACAGGTTCTCTCGATGCAGCCAACATGCTTAAACCTGCATTAGCCCGTGGTGAGATTCAATGTATTGGTGCCACAACTTTGGACGAATACCGACAGAATATTGAAAAAGATGGTGCTTTAGAGCGTCGTTTCCAAAAAATCCTGGTTGAACCAACTTCAATTGAAGAAACGATATCCATTTTAAATAATATTAAAGAAAAATACGAAGATCATCACAATGTATATTACACACCCGATGCTATAGATGCTTGCGTAAAACTAACAACCCGTTACATCAGCGACAGACATTTGCCTGACAAAGCTATAGACGCTTTAGATGAAGCCGGATCAAGAGTTCATATATCAAATATCCTGGTTCCTAAAATCATTGAGGAACTCGAAAAAAATATTGAAGAAACCCGTCAACAAAAGATAAAATCAGTTAAAGCTCAAAAGTTTGAACTGGCAGCTAGCTTCCGTGATAAGGAAAAACAACTGACGGATGAGTTGGATAATGAGAAAGAGAAGTGGGAAAAGGATCTTAGTAGTCAAAAAGAGAAGGTCTCAGGAGAAAACATTGCAGAGGTGGTTGCCATGATGACAGGTGTACCGGTTAAGCGTATTGCACAAGCTGAGGGGTCTCGCCTGCTGAAAATGAGCTCTGAACTTAAGAGTAAAGTTATTGGACAAGAAGATGCCATTGCCAAAATAGTGAAGGCTATCCATAGAAATCGTGCCGGTTTAAAAGATCCTAATAAACCAATCGGTTCTTTCTTTTTCCTGGGCCCTACCGGTGTTGGGAAAACGCAGTTGGCAAAAGTGCTATCCGAGTATCTATTCGACAGTACAGATGCGCTCATTCGCATTGATATGAGTGAATACATGGAGAAATTCGCTGTTTCTCGTTTAGTTGGAGCCCCTCCAGGCTATGTGGGGTATGAAGAAGGTGGACAATTGACTGAGAAAGTCCGTCGCAAACCTTATTCTGTAATCCTCCTGGATGAGATAGAAAAGGCTCATCCTGACGTATTCAATATCTTATTGCAATTGCTTGATGACGGACAATTAACTGATTCACTCGGACGTAAAGTTGATTTTAAGAATTGTATCGTAATCATGACCTCGAATATTGGTTCCCGTGAACTTAAAGATTTCGGAAAAGGCATTGGATTTCAATCAAAAGCAACTGATGATAGCGAATATGCCAGTAGCATTATTCAAAAAGCGCTTCGCAAAGCTTTTGCCCCTGAATTCATCAACCGTGTCGACGATTTAGTCATGTTTAATTCATTAACTGAAGAACATATTCATCAGATTATCGATATTGAATTGAAGGGCTTGTATGATCGTATTGAAGACTTAGGCTTTAATATTAAAATTTCGACTGCTGCAAAAGACTTTATTGCTAAAAAAGGATACGATGTTCAGTATGGTGCTCGACCTTTAAAAAGAGCCATCCAAAAGTATCTTGAAGACGAAATGGCCGAAGTTATTATTCGTGCTTCATTGACCGAAGGTGATACCATATCGGTTGGTCTGGACAAAACAAAAGGAAAAATAACAACTAAGATTCTCAAATTAGATAAGGAAGTTGAAGACTAATAAAAGATGCCAGCAATGCTGGCATTTTTTATTAATATGAATCAATAAAAACTCTATTTTAATTTAGTTTAAATAGTCGATATTGTTATCTTTGAATAAGATTTAAACAAAAGGGATTTTATCATCCCAATTTCTGTTTTAAACGATTTATAACAATAAAATACAATCCAATGAACAAAGACAATACTAAAGTTACTTTCGCAGGAGGTGCAATCACTCTTGTTGGCAATGCAGTTAAAAAAGGTGATAAAGCTGAAAATTTCACAGCCCTTAATCAAGGATTAATGCCTGTATCTCTATCAGATTTCGATGGTAAAGTAAAGATTTTATCTATTTTCCCATCAGTTGATACAGGTGTTTGCTCGGCTCAGGCTCATCGCTTCAACAAAGAAGCTTCAAATTTAGGTGAGAATGTGCAAATCATTACCCTATCGAATGACCTTCCTTTTGCCTTGGGGCGTTTTTGTGGTGCAGAAGGCATCGGAAATCTAATCACTTTATCAGATCATAAAGAAATGGATTTCGCTTACAAATATGGCTTTGCTATTGAAGAATTACGCTTATTAACCCGAGGTGTTGTCGTAATTGACAAAGAGAATACGATTCAGTATGTCGAATATGTTCCTGAAGTTACAGATGCTCCAAATTATGATGCTGCTATTGAAGTTGCCAAAACTCTGGTTTAAACTCAATTATATTTAAAATAAACAGGGCTGACTCATTTGAGTTAGCCCTGTTTATTTTAAAGACTTTATCAGCTCTAATCTGCCATTAATACAGATAAAGCAATACAATAGAATTTCGATTTCTCGCTTTCACTACGAGACATTACTACGACTGGTTTTATTGTTCCCTGTATCAACCCACCCAGTTCGCCACCAGCAAATAACATCAAGCCTTTATAAAAGGCATTACAGGATTCCAAAGAAGGAAACACCAGGCAGTCAGCCTCTCCGTTAATTGGCGTAGGTATGCCTTTAATCTCAACTGAAGCAGGATCGCATGCCAGGAAGATGTCCAGTGGCCCATCAACAATACAATCCTTAATTTGTCCTCTTTCAGCCATTTTACTGATTAGAGCATCATCTATACTGCTTTGAAAAGCCTTATTGGGTTTTTCAGTTGCTGAAATTAAAGCTACTTTAGGTTTTTCAATACCAAAGCGCTGAGCCATCTTCACGGAATAGTTCACCATGGCAATTTTTTGATTCAGATCGGGATAAGGTAGGACGGCTGTATCCGAAACAAAGAGTAATTTATTGTACTTGGGCAAATCCAAAGCACATACGTATGACATCACCGCTTTTGGTGGCAATAAGCCTTGCTCCTTATTCAAGACAGCTTTCAGAAATTTATCTGTCCCTACCAAACCTTTCATTACAATATCAACTTCATCGGCACGAGCCATACGGACAGCCTCCTGAGTTGCAGCAACATCATTGGGAATATGCACAATTGTAAAGATTTCAGGATCGATACCTTCAACATTTGCCTTTTCACGGATCTCCTGTTCGTCACCTATCATGACAGCTTCTACAAAGCCCTCTTGTATAGCTTTTGAAATGGCTCCTATCGTATTTGGATCCTGAGCGTAAGCGACTGCAATCTTCTTTTTCTTGCCAGTCAGGCGAAGATGCTCCACCATTTGGTCTAATGAACGAATCTCACTCATTTTGATCTGGAATTAACGATTAAGGATACCCATTGATGATCCCTAATCCCGGATTATTAATCTACTTTTCAAAAAAAAAGCAGCTGACAAATCTATAAGGATGCCAACTGCTTTTGAATTCTTAAACTTATATTTTTATATTGGAGATATCCAATTTAAAAATTATTTAGAAGCAACAAGAGCTGCCATTGCAATTGAATACAATTTCGTTTTCACACTATCTCCACGAGAAGAAAGAATAGCCGGAACCTTCGCTCCCATCACCATAGCACCTAATTCTGCTTTAGCCAATTTGGTGTTTACCTTGTAGAATACGTTACCACTTTCGATATTTGGGAACACCATACAATCAGCATCACCAGCAACCATTGAATCCAACTTCTTAATTTCAGCAGATTCTTTATCAATAGCCACATCAATAGCTAACGGGCCATCAACGTATGCGCCTTTAATTTGTCCACGATCTGCCATCTTTGAGATAATAGCCGCATCAACACAAGCGTCCATTTTAGGCAACACCTGCTCCGAAGCAGCAATCATAGCTACTTTAGGCTTTTCGATACCCAATGATTGAGCAACCTTAACAACGTAGTTGGTGATTGCAATTTTTTGGTTCAAGTCAGGCTGAGGGATAACAGCAACGTCACTTACCACTAGTAATTTGTGATAATTAGGGTTTTCCATCACAGTCACGTGACTCAAAACAGCCTTAGGAGGCATCAAGCCTTTTTCCTTATTCAAAATGGCTTTCATATACTTATCAGTACTTACCAAGCCTTTCATAATCATATCACCTTCACCATTGTTGATCAACTCAACTGCTTTTTGAGCTGCCTTAAGCTCATTTGGCTCATGAACAATCGTAAAACGTGACATATCAAAATTATGCGCCTTACATGTTTTCTCAATTTCGGCAGTATCTCCAACTAAAGTTGCATCAACAATACCCAATTCAACGGCATCGTTTACAGCTCCAATAGTATGAGAATCGTTAGCATATGCAGCTACCAATCTTTTCTTTTCGTTGTTCTTAAGAACGTCAATGATTTGTTCTAAACGTGTAATCATTTTTATGTATTTAGGTGTTTGTGTTTAATCTTTTCAGATGAATTCCTTTAAAAACATTATCCTGTCAGGAAACACATCCTTATTGTAAGGCAAAAATATAAAATAATGCATGATTTGCATTTAAATTTACTGTAAATATTATCATTTATCGCAAATATGAACATTTCTCTTATAATATGTAAGTTTAGCACATAGATGATAAGGGAAAGAAATCAAGGAAGACGACTATTTACCGACTTGTTTAGTTTTTTAAATGATATTATACGACAATAAACACGCTCCATTATTTTGCATCTTTAAGATTAACCAAATTAAGCTTTTCAACAAGTTTACCAATGCTTAATCCTTGAATTATAATAGAAAACAGAGCTACAGAATACATCAGAAAAACAAATAGATCACCAAAATGTTCCGGGGGAATTGATAATGCAAGAGCAATACCTAAAGCACCTCTTAATCCTCCCCATGTAAGCATAAGTATGGTTTTTCTGTTGACTTTTTTATTGGAATGTTTGATTAACTGAAAAGGAATCAGAACAGAAACATACCTTGATATTAAGACAACCACTATTGTGATTATAGCAAAAGGAATATGTACAACTTCGGGGTTTATGATTGTTATAAAAAAACCGAGCAGAACAAATAGAACGCCATTTAGAATTTCATCTAAAACATCCCAAAATGTGACCAATTGTATCAGATTTTTTTCAGAATAATCTTTGCTATGTATCCTTTCTCCTAGATATAAACCTGCCGCTACCATTGCCAAAGCGGGTGAGACATGTATATTTTCAGCTAAAGCATAACCTCCCGATGCCATGACGATTGTAAGCATCACATGAGTCTTGGCGTTATTATCGGTCCTTTTAAGAATCTGAAAACCTAAAAAGCCTATCAATAAACCAAAGGCAATACCTCCAACAGCCTCTCTAATAAACAGAAAGATGACTTCGTCGATATGAATATTCTGATAACCTCTATTTATGACTTGGAGTATCACAACAAAGAGGACCATGCCTACACCATCGTTAAACAGAGATTCACCCTCAATATTCATTTGCAAATCTCTTCTTACGCTGTAATTTTTTAATATACTAAGAACAGCAATGGGGTCAGTTGGTGATATTAAGGCTCCGAATAATAGAGAATAGATATAGGGTATGTCTAGAGATAATAGATGAGCGGCATAATAAGTGAGTGTGCCCACCAGAAAGGTTGATATTAACGTTCCGAATATGGCAAAAACAAAGACGGCTTTTCTTTGCTTTTGCAATTCCTGAATATTAATATGCATGGCTCCTGCAAATAGCAGAAAACTAAGAATAATCTCCAATAGGAATTCTCTAAAATGGATGTCTCTTTCGAAAGCAGGGATAAATTCGTACACAGATGGAGCAAGTTCTTTTATTATCAGAATAAATACTGACATGATAAGTGCTAGGATCATCATCCCAATAGTAGGACTTAGCTTTAAGTATTTAGTATTTACAAGACTAAAAAGAGCCGCAAAAGCGAGTACAATTACAAAAGAATCAAACATTTTAATTTTATTATTATTAGTTATATATCAGAATCCATGATTTGGATTCAGGCAAAGTATGCAACAGACCTTTTAACTTAATAAAACAAGCTAAAGTCAATTTGGCATTAAATGGTTTCCAGGAGATTGGAAGTCTCATTTTGATATGACCAATAAGAGAAAGGGACTCTCCTATTATTACAAAGAAATTAAAGTCATCGACTTAGTACACTAACAATTAAACTGAACCTGCAAGAAGCACCAAATTATATTGATCCGATAGCTATCGGATTTATAGTGATCTCCTATAATACCTGAATTGGCAGCTTAATTTCAGTTCTCTAAGTGGGGTGCAAATTTATGGAAAACAATAAGGGATGCAAACAATTATACTGTTTGTTTTTCAAGGGGTGCATTTTTATTACTTAAGAAATATGAAAAGCTATTTCACAAACATTCAATCCCCTGACCATCACACACATTATCAATTCTCGCAAAATTAAAATAGCAATTACTATTTAAGGAATAAATGGTAATTCAGGATAAGCACTGCGAGTATTTTGTCAACCAGCCTTTATGAATATGGATATTCGGCACAACAAAAGCTCTTTGCACAACCACAGAGGCAGAAAGTTTAAAATTCTTCAATATAAAACTCACCTTCATGGAAATAAGTTCTAGCCCGATTCAGGTACATAGAATGCTTAGATTCTGTATAAAATTGTAACGGTAAAGGAGAAAACAAGCTTTTCAGAAAAACTTAATGTAATTTTACAATCCAATTTACTAAACAACTAGTTTTTTAAAATCCATTTATAAATCGAAAGTAATTTTTATGGTAAAAAAAATCTTACTCCTGGGCTCTGGAGAGCTAGGCAAAGAGTTTGTGATTGCCGCGCAACGTCTTGGACAAAACGTGGTGGCAGTTGACAGCTATAAGGGAGCTCCTGCTATGCAAGTGGCTGATGCATTTGAAGTAATTAATATGCTGGATGGAAAGGCTCTTGATGAGATTGTAGCCAAACATCAACCCGATTTAATAGTACCCGAAATAGAAGCAATTCGTACTGAGCGGTTCTACGACTATGAAAAACAAGGCATTCTGGTGGTTCCAAGTGCTAAAGCTGCCAATTTCACAATGGACCGAAGAGCTATTCGTGATTTGGCTGCAAAAGATTTAGGAATTCGAACTGCAAAATACCAATATGCAAGCTCTCTGGATGCCATGTACAAAGTGGTTGAAGAAATTGGTATGCCCTGCGTGGTAAAACCTCTAATGTCTTCTTCTGGTAAAGGTCAGTCAGTAATCAAATGCCATGATGATATTGCCAAAGCATGGGAAATTGCCGGTGATAAAGGTCGAGGGGATTCCGGGGATGTAATCGTAGAAGCTTTTGTTAAATTTACATCTGAAATTACCTTGCTGACAGTTAGCCAGAAGGATGGATCAACCTTATTTTGCTCACCCATTGGCCATATTCAGGAACGTGGTGATTACCAACAAAGCTGGCAACCTGCAATGATTTCCGATGCTGATGAGAAAGTCGCCCAGGAAATGGCCCAAAAGGTAACCAAAGCATTAGGAGGTATTGGTATCTGGGGAGTTGAGTTTTTCATTTGTGAGGATGGCGTTGTGTTTTCTGAACTGTCTCCCCGACCACACGACACTGGTATGGTAACACTTGCCGGGACTCAAAACTTTAGTCAGTTTGAATTGCATTGCCGAGCTGTACTTGGCTTACCCATTCCTGAAATTACTCTTGAGCGTATAGGAGCAAGCACTGTAATTCTTGCGAACAGTGAAGGTTCTGAGCCCTATTTCGAGGGCTTAGAGAAAGCCGCGAATTATCCTAAATCAGATCTGCGATTATTCGGGAAACCAACTACTCGTGAATTCAGACGCATGGGTATAACCTTAGCATACAACTCTGTTAATGAAAACATCTACAACACTGTAGAACAGGCAAAGGAAATGGCTGCATTAATAACTGTTAAGAACAAATAGAGGAAATTTTGACTGTGTCAAAATATTATTTTCCAGATCATAGCAAATCCAAACCTGCTATGATCTGTTTTTTTTGCATTTGATAAACTTCCCACTTATCCATACATTACACACTATACATTTATCGTTAAGCACATCAGATCGGGTTAAACACCCCCACTCTCTTCATTATACGAATCAAGCAACCCCCATTTATACGAGAAAAAAAAAGACCTCCCAAAAAATTGGAAGGCCCTCATATCATTGTGTGAAAAAAATCTATTTCTTATCGTAAGCATACCAATATGCAGTACCTACAAACAGAGCACCTCCAACTATATTACCCAAAGTTGCTGGAATCAGATTTTTCACAATAAAATCCATCCAGGTAATATCAGCACCATGGAAAATTGCCACAGGAATAAAAAACATATTTGCTACGCAGTGTTCAAATCCCATTGCAACAAAGGCCATTACAGGAAACCAGATGCCTAAAATTTTACCTGTAGTATCCTTAGCAGCATATGCTAACCACATGGCTAATGCAACCATCCAGTTACAGGCAATTCCTTTTAGGAAAGTCTTGTAAAAAGGATTCGATGTTTTCGCAATTGCAATATTAATAGCCGAATCCAATGAAGGAGAATGCATAATCACCTCGGTGAGATATACTAAAAAGTAAGCAACGATAATAGAACCAACAAAATTCCCAAGATAGACAATTGCCCAGTTTTTCAATGGCACCTTAAATGACATGCGCTTTGATAATACTGAAGGTATAAAATAAGCTGTGTTACCTGTAAAAAGCTCAGCACCAGCTAAGGCACACAAAATCAGCCCCAATGGAAAAACGGCTCCAAAAAAGAACTTCTGCAAACCTGGATTCGTTAGAGCTAAGCCTGGCATAGCACCACCAACAACAAGTGCCAAGAGACTCCCCATAGCGATATACCCACCAGCTAAAATAGCAAGTACAAAAACTTTTTTAGAAGCGGTGTCTCTTTTTGCTTCTGCTGTATGATTAACAACTTCAACGGTTTCTTTTGGAGAATTAAACCCGGTATATTCTATTACCTGAGTCGATTCTTTTGGTGTAATAAATGCTTTACGCTTAACTGTTTCAACAGTTTCATCAAGTGTATTAAAAGACATTATCTTATGTGTTTAACAAAGAGTTGAACTCTGTTTTTTAATTAATAATTACTTCTTTAAAATATTGCCCCAAAATGGCTTCTGCTCTGGTCAATTGCTCAGAAGTATTTTCAGGAACATCATGAAGTTTGTATTCCATATTCAAATGTTCGTACTTATGTACGCCCAGTTTATGGTAGGGTTGAATTTCCAGTTTCTCGATATTGGAGTAATCCTTGAAATACTGACCCATTTCATGCAAATACTCTTCCTGATCGGAATAACCCGGCACCAAAACATAACGAAGCCACACAGGTGTGTTGGTATCCTTCAGATGTTTGGCAAACTTCAGGGTTGTTTCATTGGTTTTACCCGTAATAGTTTTATGCCAATCCGGATTAATATGCTTGATATCCAACAAGACAAGATCCGTGTTTTCAATGAGTTTTTTAACATCATCATTAAACACATTCCCATTGGTATCGATACAGGTATTGAAATCCTCATCCTTTAATTCCTGAAAAAGAACAGATAGATCCTTAGCCTGCCACAAGGGTTCGCCACCTGAAAAGGTAATACCACCAGTTTTTCCAAAAAAGGGCTGCTGATTTCGAACCTTTCGCATAATTTCAGAGTTCGGAACAGGAGTCCCCCCTTTAAAAGTAATGGTATCAGGATTCGCACAGTATAAACATTTAAATGCACAGCCCTGTAAGAAAACGACGAGTCGAATTCCAGGTCCATCGTATGTTCCTAATGATTCGAATGAATGAACGTTAAGCATTTGTATGTTTGTTTTAAGTAAAAGCTTTTCTTTTTATATAAAGATTCCGGAACTCCATAGGAGCCCCGGAATTATATCATTCCAAATGGAAATCATTACATTCTCTCGAAGAAAGAACGAGAAATAACTTCCAATTGCTGTTCGCGAGTTAATCTTACAAAATTAACTGCATAACCAGAAACGCGAATAGTCAACTGTGGGTATTCTTCTGGATGCTCCATAGCGTCCATAAGAAGATCACGGTTCAATACATTTACGTTAAGGTGATGAGCGCCTTTAACAAAGTAAGCATCCATCATGGTTACCAAGTTCTCAGTACGAGTCTCTTCAGTAGCACCCAAAGATTTAGGTACAATTGAGAATGTATTTGAGATACCATCCAATGAATCTTCGTAGTTGATTTTAGCTACAGAGTTCAAAGAAGCGATAGCACCGTTTGAGTCACGTCCGTGCATTGGGTTGGCACCAGGAGCAAAAGGAACACCTGCAGCTCTACCATCAGGAGTTGCACCAGTCTTCAAACCATAAACCACGTTAGAAGTAATGGTCAAGATAGACATAGTAGACTCAGCATTCTTATATGTATGCAATTCTTTCAACATGCCATTGAAGATGTTTGGAATTTCAACTGCAAAACAGTCTACTGCATCATCATCATTTCCGTAGTATGGGAAATCACCTTCGATTTTAAAGTCGCAAGTCAAACCTTCTTCGTTACGAACAGAAGTTACTTTAGCATTCTTAATCGCAGACATTGAATCGGCAACGATAGATAGACCAGCAATACCGTAAGCAAGGTTAATTGCAGGATTGGTATCAACTAGAGACATCTGGGCTTTCTCGTAGTAGTACTTGTCGTGCATGTAGTGGATGATGTTCATTGAGTCGTTATAAACACGAGCCATTTCTCTCATCGCAATCTTATAGTTAGCCATTACTTCGTCGTAGTTCAATACCTCGCTTGACATAGCTGGAATACCTTCGATAAGTAAAGTACCTGTTTTTTCACAACGTCCACCATTAAGAGCAAGAAGAAGTGTTTTAGCAAGGTTACAACGTGCACCAAAGAACTGAATTTGCTTTCCAATTTCCTGGTAAGATACACAACAAGCGATACCATAATCATCAGACTTACGAGTATCACGCATCAATTGGTCATTCTCGTACTGGATAGATGAAGTGTCAATAGAAACCTGAGCACAGAATTTCTTGAATCCTTCAGGTAAACAATCAGACCAAAGCACAGTCATGTTTGGCTCTGGAGAAGCTCCTAGAGTATATAGTGTATTAAGGAAACGGAATGAAGTCTTAGTTACCTTAGTTCTTCCGTCCATAGTTTTACCACCGATTGACTCAGTTACCCAAGTTGGGTCACCAGCGAAAATCTCATCGTAAGCATTCATACGAAGGTGACGAACCATACGCAATTTCATTACGAATTGGTCAAGCATTTCCTGAGCAAATTCCTCAGTAATCTCTCCTGCTTCAAGATCTCTGTTGATATAAACATCAAGGAAAGTAGAAACATTACCCAATGACATTGCAGCACCATCTTGCTCTTTAACAGCAGCCAGGTAACCCATATATACCCACTGAATAGCTTCCTGCGCAGTTTCAGCTGGACGACCTAATTCTAAACCATACTTCTCACCTAATTCTTTAATCTGACCCAAAGCTTTGATTTGCTCAGAAACTTCTTCACGAAGACGAATCATGTGATCAGTCATGGTTCCTGTTAAACCTGCTAAATCTTCTTTCTTTACTTCGATCAAACGATCGATACCGTAAAGTGCTACACGACGGTAGTCACCAATAATACGACCACGAGCGTAGTTATCAGGAAGTCCAGTTAAGAATCCTAGTGAACGAAATTTCCGAATCTCGTCAGTATATGCATCAAAAACACCATCATTGTGAGTTTTTGCGAAGTTGCGGAAAATATCCTTAACGCGATCTGAAACCTCAAGACCTTGTTCTGTACATGCTTTTTCAACGACAGCAATACCACCATAAGGCTTCATTGCTCTACGAAGCAATTCGTCAGCCTGAAGACCTACGATCAACTCCAATGATTTGTCGATATATCCTGCTCCGTGAGAAGCAATTGTTGATACAGTTTCTGTATCTATTGAGCGAACTCCGTTGTTTGCGCGCTCTTCTTTAACTGCATCCTTGCAGATATCCCATAATTTTTTTGTACGTTCTGTTGCTCCAGTCAAAAATGAAGCATCACCTTCATAAGAAGTTAGGTTGTTACTAACGAAATCTCTTACGTTAATAGCTTTTTGCCACTCACCGGCTTTGAATTGCATTTTAGTCATGCTAACTTGTTTTTATTCTTTTGGTTGTGTAGATCGGATGTCCATTATAGATAATCCGGTAAAAAATGCGAGGAAACATCAGCATTTACCCTCATTTTTACGGCCGCAAAGTAAAGACTTTAATTAGTCCTGTGCAAGCATATTTCAATTATTTTGCAATCTCCAGATTGCAAAATCACACAACACTCATACACAATACTTTAATACGCCTAATATTAATTTCCTTTATGAAATCATCTGCAGAAAGCTCTAATAACAAGGTGTTAATCAGGAGATCATACTTCCCCAATTCTGCGTAAAAACCAAAAAAAGAGTTGAGAGTATTCTAAATATTGAGAATTATTAAATTAAGCAGCAGGAAAAACAGAAAGTCCAGATCAATTCATAATTATTAAACAGGATTTCCTATCTAGCAAAGAACCAGCACGATGAGAGATAGTTTAAATTAAAAAGGGAGCTGGTTTCTTATATTTAAATCGAATTTATACCCACACCTTTAAACTTTATTATATTAGCTATCTTTAGATGCGAAATAACTTAATAAAATTATGACCGACACAAATAAAGATTTCAGTAATATTTTCCCTCCGGCAATTTGCACTTTACCTAAAGCAAACATTCCTATCGATGGTTGTACCGCCTACCTTGCTCAGGAAAAAAACAATCAGATTCTGTATATGTACTTCGAAAAGGATGTTCTGCTTCCCGAACATTCCCATAGAGCACAATGGGGCATTGTACTTGAAGGCCAGATCGAAATAACAGCGAATGGTAATACGCATATCTATTGTAAAGGCGATCGCTATTATATTCCTGAAAACACAGCTCATTCAGGAAAAATATTCGCCGGCTATGCCGACATGACTTTCTTTAACGAAGCTGATCGTTACGAGACAATCCCGTAGGAAGAAACAGGGATTTAAGGATTGCTATGATTAAAAACTTTAACATATCATTAGCAGTTTAATTTGGACTGAGTTTGCATAAACAGAATATTAAAATTAGTTTTGGACAATAAATGTGTTTTTTATGAGGAATTTGAGGAAACAAATAATATGTCTTGTTCTGCTATTACCATTACTGGTAATGCTTGCTCACGACATTATTCCTCACCACCATCACGAAACACCGACATCGACCAGTTACGTGAAAATGAGTCATGCTCACCTTGAGGCTGAACACGCACACTGTAATGGCCATCATCAAACACAACAAGTAGGGCACTCACACGAAAATCATGAAACCAATTGCTGCACTTTTGGCAATTTACGATTCTTCAAAAGCTTTAAATTTCAAGTCTACATCAGTCATGTCATTCTCGACATACTGGTTCCTAATGACTTTACTCCTGTAAAATACTACGTATCCGATTTTATTCTGATTCCCGAACCTAACAGGGAAGCCTATGGCTTACGGGGACCTCCACTTGCATAATTCTATCCTCAAATGAGGTAAATCTGTGCTTTTTACACTTATCTATATACTAAAATGTCGCATTGAGTTTTCTGAGCATTGTACCCAGACAACTTAATTCATGTCGCTTTAGAGTACCTGGTTACAGATTTGATATATCTCAATCAATTGCATAAACACGTATAATACTGCCGTATTATATACTCATTGATAATTAATTACTAACAAAACCTGGCTTGTTTTAACTCTTTCTGTTAACAAGGTTGATTTCGATTAGCCAAACAGAGAGCTTTTCAACAATCCAAAAACAATGTATCTCGCATGAAAAAGTTATTATTTGTTTTAGCAATCAGTGGATTGGCATTCACTTCTTGCAACAGTACCGGTGCAAAAGATAAAAAAGCAGAAGCTCATTCTCATGAAGCAGGATGTACTCACAATCATGATGGTCATGATCACGGAACTGAGGGTACTGAGCATCATCAGGAAGAATTTAAAGTTGAGGCTAAAAAAGACAGCTGCTGTGGAAGTAAAAAAGAAGCTTGCTCAGAAAGCAAGAAGAAAGCATGTTCTGAAAGTAAAGAAGATGCTCATGATCACGAAGGTCATGATCATCAGCACTAAAAATTAGAAAAGGGAAGGTCCTTGGCCTTCCCTACTCTACTTTTCACCTGTTAATTATCAATAACCAATTACCAAAACTCATCGGTTTACACTTACTGAAAAGGAAATTGAGAGATCCATTTTAAGAAAGAATTCTTGTAATCGATTAATAATATACACAATGAATAAATTATATATGATAGCATTAGGGCTATCTCTTTCAATTGCGGCTTGCCAGCCCTCTGCTAAATCGTCTCATGAAGGTCACGATCACGGAGTCGAAGGCGCTGAAGATGCTCATGAAGAACATAACAACCAAGAGCTTACTATTTTCACAGAAGAAACAGAGCTTTTTGCTGAATTTCATCCTTTAGTCGCTGGTCAGACCAGTAATTTTTTGGCTCATCTGACCCGATTGGATACTTATCGTCCCTATACAGATGGGAAACTAACTGTAAGTCTTATTAAAGGAGAAACGGGAATCCGTCAAACTGTGGACGCACCAAGCTCTCCGGGTATTTTCACCCCTGGCTTAAAACCTAAATATTCCGGCTTACACACGCTTATTTTCGATGTGGAATCAAAATTCGGGAAAGAACGATTTGTGGCTAAAGATATCATGGTTTATGCTAGCGAAGATATCGCGACCAAAGCAATGGCTGCACTACATAATGACGATCAAACCAAATTTTTGAAAGAGCAAGCCTGGAAAATTGAATTTGGAACGGAAGATGTTAAAGATGAAACGTTTCATAATGTGATTAAAACCACGGGGGAACTTATCGCTTCAAGTAATAGCGAGATTAGAATTTCAGCTCAATCCAGTGGTATTATCCATATGCCATCTTCCGATGTTGTGAATGGGAAACCAATTAAAAAGAATGAGCCTATTTTCTATATTTCAGGTAAAGGTCTCTCTGATAATTCCATTACCAGCAAGTTTATCAATGCCCGTTCTGAATACGAGAAAACCAAAGCCAATTTCAAAAGAGCTGAAGCTTTAAGGGCAGATCAAATCATATCGGAAAGAGAATTCAACGAAGCCAAATCGAATTATGAAAAAGCTGAGATTAACTTTCAATTGATTTCAAAGGATTACAGTCCTGACGGCATCAAAGTAACTTCTCCGGCAACTGGGTATATCTGCAATGTCTTTGTAAAAGAAGGCGAATATGTTGAAAAAGGACAAGTTTTAGGGATTGTAGATCGTGCTTCGAAATTGATTCTGAAAGCTGATTTGTATCAAAAACATTTGACCCAGCTTTCCAAGATTCGTTCTGCGAATTTTAAATTGCCTTATCGCGACGAAATATACGACACCAATGATTTGGGAGGTAAAATGATTGCTTATGGTCGTGATATTCACCCTAAGGACTACACGACGCCACTTTATTTTGAGATCAATAAAATCCCGGAGCTTTTTATGGGCTCATATATCGATGTTTATCTTAAATCAGAATCTACCAGAAAGGTTTTGAGTATTAGCAAAACAGCTGTACTGGAAGATCAAAGCATTCATTTTGTTTTTGTTCAAACACAAGGCGAAAGTTACGAGAAGCGATTCGTTACAATTGGAGCTGATAATGGTAAGGAAGTAGAAATCCTGACTGGCTTAAATGCCGGTGAACGTGTTGTAAGCAAAGGCGCCTACTTTGTAAAACTGGCCTCATTGGCCGGGGCACTGCCTGCCCACTCGCATGAGCACTAGAATAATTATTAATTAGTGATTGACAATTTATACTGAGAAAAAACATGATCTAAGCGAATCTTTTTCTTGGCATTTTTTCACTTTGGCTAGGCTCAATGAGCAGCCCTTAAATTTAAAAAACTGTGTTAAATAATATTATACAATACGCACTGCACAACCGTATATTAGTGATGTTTGCTGCCGTACTCCTGGTTCTGGGGGGTAGCTACACCACGGCTAATATGGATGTAGATGTGTTTCCCGATCTAACTGCCCCAACAGTGGTGGTTATGACCGAAGCCCACGGAATGGCACCGGAAGAAGTTGAAAAACTGATTACATTCCAGATTGAAACAGCCGTTAATGGCGCAACCAATATCCGACGTTTAAGATCGTCATCATCTGCCGGATTCTCAATTGTTTGGGTTGAGTTTGAATGGGGTACTGAAATTTATCGTGCCCGCCAGATTGTGAGCGAGAAACTGATGGCTATCTCCGAAAACCTTCCTGAAGGCGCCGGAAATCCAACATTAGCCCCTCAATCCTCGATTATGGGTGAGGTCATGATGATTGGTCTTCAGTCAGAGAAAACCAGTCCAATGGATTTAAGAACCCTTGCTGACTGGAGCATTCGCCCTCAAATTCTTGCTCTGAATGGAGTGGCACAGGTTGTGGTTACGGGTGGCGATTACAAACAATACCAAATCCAGGCAAATCCTCAGAAAATGCGTCACTACAAAGTGAGCTTAGCAGAACTGTTGCAGGCGGCCAATGCCACCAATCAAAATTCTGCCGGGGGATTCATCAACGAATTTGGTAACCAATACAATATTCGTGGTATTGCCCGTACTTCTGATTTGGAGGAGCTGGGTAATTCTGTTGTTAAAGTTTATGAAAAAGCACCTATCCGTATCAGCGATATTGCTGAGGTGGTAGAAGCGCCCGCGCCTAAAATTGGTTTGGGCAGTATAAATGGTGAACAGGCTGTTTTATTGACTGTAAAAAAACAACCTGGTGTCAATACTCTAAAACTTACAGAGAAACTTGATGAAGCTATAGCTGAATTACAAAAAGCATTGCCCGAAGATGTCAAAGTAAACACACATATCTTCCGTCAGGCCGATTTCATCAACAACTCTATCGGTAACGTTAAAGATGCGCTTTTAGAAGGATCTATCTTTGTTATTGTGATTCTGCTCGTATTCCTGATGAATTACCGCACAACAGTTATTTCACTCCTGGCTATCCCCATATCTCTACTTTTCACCATTATCGCACTTAAATTAATGGGGATTACCATCAACACCATGACATTGGGGGGAATGGCAATTGCAATTGGTGACCTGGTGGATGATGCCATTATTGACGTTGAAAATGTATATAAACGGCTTCGTCAGAACTATCTGCTACCAAAAGGAAAGCGTCACAAATCACTATCTGTGATTTATTCTGCATCTCGTGAGATCCGTTCTTCAATCATCAATGCGACTTTTATTATTATCGCTGCATTTGTCCCTCTTTTCTTCCTGACCGGAATGGAAGGCAGAATGCTGCAACCTTTGGGGATAGCCTTTATCGTATCTCTATTTGCCTCATTGATAACCGCTCTGACTCTAACTCCGGTACTGTGTAGCTTTATGCTGACCGGCGATAAAATGCTGAACAGAAAGAATAAGGAAAGCTGGTTGGTTTCAAATCTGAATGAACTTTATGGGAAATCATTACGCAAAGTACTCCAGTTTAAATATGCAATTCTGAGTGTAACGACGCTTATTTTTATTGTATCCCTATTTATCATGACGGGACTGGGACGAAATTTCCTTCCCGATTTTAATGAAGGATCTCTAACCATAACAGCTATTACTAAGCCTGGCATCTCACTGGAAGAATCGAATAAGGTGAAGGTGATTGCAGAACAAGCTCTTTTGACAATTCCTGAAGTAGAGCTTACAGCTCGTCGAACAGGGCGTTCTGAGTTGGATGAGCACTCGTTTGGGGTCAACACTTCGGAGATCGAAGTTCCTTTTACCCTTACAGATCGTACCAAATCTGAGTTTCTACAGGAAGTTAGAGCTAAATTAGGTAAAATTGCCGGGGTTAATTTTGCAATCGGTCAACCTTTAAGTCATCGTATCGACCATATCCTATCGGGTACAAAGGCAAACATTGCTATTAAAATCTTTGGAACCGATTTATCTAAGATGTTCCAAATGGCGAATCAAATTAAGTCTTCAATTTCCCCTATTCAAGGTGTTGTAGATGTGAATGTGGAGCAACAGGTTGAAATCCCGCAGATTCAGATTCTCCCCAAGCGCGACATGCTTGCAAAATATGGCATTTCCATCGCCGATTTCTCTGAATTTATTCATGTGGCATTTGGTGGCTCTAAAGTTTCCGATGTTTTCGAAGGGGTTAAAGCTTTCGATTTAGTGGTCAAATATGACAATGATAATCGTGGCAATATAGAATCATTACGGAATGCGTTGATTGACACCTGGGATGGTAAAAAAATCCCGTTTAGCTACGTGGCCGACATTCGTTCTCTTTCGGGACCTAACACAGTAAGTCGTGAGAATGTGCAACGTAAATTGGTTATTTCTGCCAATGTTGCTGATAGAGATTTACGCTCGGTGGTAAACGATATTAAAGCAGCTGTAGACAAGGATATCGAAATGCCCGAAGAATATCGCATTGAGTATGGTGGTCAGTTCGAGAGTGAGGCTAAGGCCTCAAGAACACTGGCTTTGACTTCTATTATCTCCTTCCTGATTATCTTTTTATTGCTGTTTCAGGAGTTCCGTTCGATACAATTGGCGAGTATCATCCTCTTAAACCTGCCACTGGCGCTTATCGGAGGTGTATTTACCATTTATTTCACTTCGGGCATGTTGAGTATTCCTGCTATTATTGGTTTCATTACCCTCTTTGGTATTGCGACCCGTAACGGGATACTGCTCATATCCAATTATCAGAGTATGCTTGATAAGGGCATGGAGCTGAAAGAAATTATCGTACAGGGATCTATTCATCGTCTAAGTCCGATTTTAATGACAGCTCTAACAGCTGCATTGGCATTGATTCCGATGGCTTTGGGTGGTGATGAACCCGGTAATGAAATTCAAAGCCCCATGGCTGTTGTAATTCTGGGAGGTCTACTAACTTCAACCCTTCTGAACCTTTACGTTATTCCAATTGTATACCTGCTATTAAACTCTAAAAAGAAGAACGCATGAGATCAATACTAATTATCCTACTTGCGACAGGTTTGAGTCTGACTAGTCAGGCTCAATCAAACCTGCAAGAGGTACTGCAATCTGTTGCAAACAACAACCTGAGTCTTAAGGCTCAGAATCAATATATCGAGACTCAGAGAATTGGCTACAAAACTGAACTGAATCTAGCCAATCCCGAATTTGAGTACGAAAACAACTTTTCTGATACCGAGGGCAAACCTTACGAAATTCTAATCAGTCAGAGTTTCGATTTCCCAACGGTTTATATGCACAAAAACAAGATCAAGAAGGCCAAGACGGCTAATCTGGATAATCTTTTACTTCAGAGCCGTCAGGATATTCTTCTTGGAGCTAAGAAAATCTGTTTGAGTCTTATCTACCAGAATAAACTTAAGCTGGAGTTGGTCAATCGTTACGAGAATGCTCAGAAGTTGGTAGACTTTTTCCAAAAAAAACTGGCACAAGGTGATGCCAATATTCTGGAAATTAACAAGGTGAAAATCGTTCTGCTGAACATCAAAAATCAGCTGCAACTTTGCAATACCAAAATTGCCAATCTCAACGAAGAATTGAAGCAGTTAAACGGTGGCAATCCGATTCCCTTTACAAGCACTCAGTATCCTGATTTCGTCCTCGAAGAAGACTATTCGAAGCTTGAGATAAACTATTTGAATGGGACTCCAGTTCTGAATAAGATGAAAGCTAATAAGGAAATTGCTTCCAAAGAGATTGCTTTGGCAAAGAACCAAGCACTTCCTAAACTTACATTGGGTTATCGTTACATAAACTCAGACCTGACTCAGGCTGCCAATGGACTTAAATTTGGCATCAGCATCCCTCTATGGGAAAACAGAAACAAGGTGAAGTATGCCAAACTCAATCAGCTCAGTCAGGAAAGTGATTTCTTAGCAAAAGAGAAAATTATTCTTTCAGATCTTCAAAAAAACTTTCAGAATTATCAGGGTTTAAAAGCGTCATTAGCTGAATACCGTGATATTTTGGAGGGAAGCAACATGAATGATCTTTTACAGAAAGCACTTGACTATGGTCAGATATCGAGTATCGAATATTTCCTCGAAACGATTTATTTCTACGAAAGCTACGACACCTTCCTCGAAATTGAGAAGGAATACCACTTAGCTGTTGCCAATCTGATGAAATATCAACTCTAGGCAAATACACTTTAATGAAACAGCCTCCAGACTATCTGGAGGCTGTTTTTTTTATATCAGCAAACCACCTCCCCTTCACTCAATTCTTGAGTTCAGGTACTCCTCCTTATCCCGATAGCTATTGGGAAAGGGGAGAAATTAAATACTGTACCAATCCGTATTTTTCGCTAACTGTCTTCATATTGCACGTCTTTACATCACCACGAATTCACGAATGATTCCTTTTAATTCGTGAATTCGTGGTTAATTTTCAAATTATTATATCATAAAGCATAAAAAAAAATCCACTCCCACCTGTTTCCAGGCAAGAGTGGATTATTATGAATTACTAATCGATAATCACTAATTGAATTAAACGACTGTATCGTAACGGGAAATTTTATGTATCCCCTTAATCAGTTTCAATTTGGCGATTAGGTTGTTTAGATGGTCGATATTCGAGATCACCACGCTCAGTTTCCCTTCGAATTCTCCTGCGTTTGTATCAACCTGTATCGATCGCATCTGTACACGCAGGTCTTTAGTAATTGTTTCTGATATATTATTGATGATACCCAATTCATCTTCTCCTGTAATATGCAAAACAGCCTGATACGAAGCACTTCCCTTAGCCGTCCAGTTCGATTTCACCACCCGATATGGATAGCGAGTCATCAGCTCGTTGGCGTTAGGACACGAAACTCGATGAATACGAATCCCCTTACCAATGGTTATGAAACCAAAAATTTCATCACCAAAAATGGGGTTACAACACTTAGACAGTGTGTAGTCAACATTTGCAATATTTTCATCCACAATCAAAACATCCTCACCACCTTTTGCTTGAGTTTTGATGGGCGCAATAGCCTTAGGCTCAGGCGCAACCTTCTCCTCTACTTTTTTGGCAGAAAGAATATCCTTTATCTCAGATAATTCGTGAGTCTCTATAGCAATATTGAAGTACAGATCAGAAGCCAGTTTGTACTTATAACGTGACAGTAACTTTCGGATATTCTCATCATTGAAGTCAATTTTCCAATTCTTCATTCTGCGCTTCAGCATTTCCTTTCCAAGATCAGCTTCTTTCAACTTCTCCTCATTCACCGTTTGGCGAATTTTATTCTTCGCCTTGGTAGTGACAACAAAGTTCAGCCAGTCAGCCTTTGGTTTTTGATTATTGGAAGTCGTTATCGCAACCTGGTCACCATTCTTCAATACCTGACGGATAGATACATTATGCTGATTTACCGTACCCCCAATACATTTATCTCCCAGGTCAGAATGAATCGAATAAGCAAAATCAAGAAGTGTAGAACCGGATTTTAATTGCTTCAAGTCGCCTTTAGGTGTAAAGACATAAATCTCTTTACTGTATAAATCAGCCTTAAAACCATCAATCAAATCCACATTACTATCATCCTGGCTTTCCAGAACTTCTCTAACATCCTGCAGCCAGTTGTCCAGGCCACCATCCCCTTTATCACCCTTATACCTCCAGTGAGCAGCAAAACCTTGTTCAGCTATCTTATCCATTCTTTTGCTACGAATCTGCACCTCGACCCAACGCTTTTGTAAGCCCATTACAGTGGTGTGTAAGGATTCGTAACCATTGGTTTTGGGAATCGAAATCCAATCGCGCAAGCGACCTGGATTAGGTCTGTAGAGGTCACTAACGGCAGAATAAATCTGCCAGCATTCCGATTTTTCTTTCTTTTTGGAAGCCTTAACAATAATGCGGATGGCGAAAATATCATAAACCTCTTCGAATTCGACCTGCTGTTTTTTCATTTTATGCAGGATAGAAGCAATCGATTTGGTACGGGCTTTAATCTTATACTTAAGTCCCAATTTATCCAATTCCACACGAATAGGCGCAACAAAATCTTTAATGTAGATTTCACGTTCTTCCTCGCTATCTTTCAACTTCTTTTCCAACTCAAAATAAATAGCCGGCTCAAGATAACGCAAGGTCAAATCTTCCATTGACGACTTAACCTGGTACATACCCAAACGATGGGCTAATGGAATATATAGAAAATTAATTTCTTTAGCGAGAGCCACCTGTTCTTCCTGCGCCTTACTTTCGACATTACGAAGCTGAAACAGACGATCAGCCAAAATAATCAGGACAACCCGAACATCATCAGCAAAACTTAAAAGGAGTTTTCTAAAGTTCTCGGTATGCAGGGTTGGGTTTTGCTCGTAAATTTCAGTCACCTTCACCAGGCCTTTAATTATCAGAGTTACCTTAGGTCCAAACATGGACTCAACTTCCTGAATACTGATGCGTTTTTTCTGAACGATATCGTAAAGCATGGAACAAATCACTGAAGTACGGCCTAAACCCAGCTCTGTCACAACAATTTCCGCAATCTCAAGGGTGCGGTAAATAGCCGGTTCACCATTCCACCTTCGTTCACCTTCATGATCCAGCAAGCTTAAATCAAAGGCTTTCCGAACCAGTTTGATATCATCCCGCGAGATAATATTTTTACATGTTTTTAAGAGGTTTTTATATCTATAGAGAATTTGGATTCTCTCTTCTTCCTGCTGTGTAATAGCGGTCATACGTGTTCTTTTTACCATTTTAAGCTAAGGTTCTCACCTGATCATCAGTCATATTCCTCAAGGATTTTCTCAATAAAAAGTATGCTTTACAAAATCAAATTTCTTTGAAATATCAATCCAGGCATCACTTGAGGTTTCATCAGCCATTCTGGTTCTATTTATAATCCCAATAAAAGTATGAAAGCTAAATATCAATGGCAAATAGATTCTTGTTTTTTAACGTATAAGATATACGCTTTTAATTTTACCTAAGATTGGCTTAAACTTATGTTGAAATAACGCCGCGTTTTATTAAATTTGTTAGCTTTCGACGTAGAGTTTCATTTTACCGACACATGACAGGAAAAACCAAACGCATACTATTTACCCGAACTTTAAATGCTGACCAAATTGAATTTGGACAAAAGATGGGATGTAATATTGATCATCACGCCTTTATCCGAATCGATTTATGCGCTCTTGATTCCGACAGCTTAGATCTGATCAATTCCGGGGCCTACACAAATTGGATTTTTACCAGTCAGAATGCCGTAAGAAGCCTGGAGGCAAACCGAGACCGTATTCAGTTCGATAAGTTTGAAAAATGTTTTGCGGTGGGACAAAAAACGGCAGAACAGCTTTCTGAAATCGGCATCACAGCCCTTGTTCCCAAACGCCAAAATGCAGAAGCGCTATCAGACTTACTTAGTGAGTATTCAACTGAGGCCTTCTTATATTTTACGGGAAATTTGCGACAACGAACCCTGATTAACTTTTTCGAGGACCATGAAAGCCCCTTTAAGGAGATTAAGGTTTACGATACGCATTTGATTCAACCCGAAATCAATCCCAGCGACTACGATGCTATTTGTTTTTGCAGTCCGAGTGCGGTTCACAGTTTTTTCAAAAATTACCAGATAAAAGACAATCAGCCCTGTTTTGCCATTGGCAACACCACGGCAGTCGCTTTGGTCGACTATTCCGACGCTGTGATGCTGGCGGAGCAAACAAATGTCTTCTCATTAATACAATCATGCAATCAATATTTAAACTCATAAAAACACAATAATATGCACCAATACAAAAGAAGTTCCGAGCTGTTCGATCAGGCTAAAAAATACATTCCCGGAGGGGTTAACTCTCCTGTGAGAGCCTTCAGTTCAGTTGGTGGAACACCCGTTTTTATTAAAAAAGCCAAGGGCAGTATCCTTACCGATGAAGATAATAACGAGTATATCGATTACATCTCTTCATGGGGGCCTATGATTTTAGGACATGCCCACCCTACTGTGATCAAAGCCATTAAAGATAAGGTTGAAGATTCAACTTCTTTTGGAGCGCCCACCGAACTGGAAATTGAAATTGCCAAACTGATTGTTGATATGGTTCCAAATATCGATAAGGTGAGAATGGTAAATTCAGGAACTGAGGCTTGTATGTCGGCCATCCGTGTAGCCCGTGGCTATACAGGACGCAACAAGTTCATCAAATTCGAGGGTTGCTACCACGGACATTCCGATTCGTTTTTGATTAAAGCCGGTAGTGGTGCCAGTACTTTTGGTGTACCTAATTCACCAGGCGTTACTCCTGGAACAGCCAACGACACACTAACAGCCAAATACAACGATATTGAAAGCGTGAAGCAATTGGTTGCTGAGAATAAAGGCGAAATTTCGGCCATTATTATCGAAGCTATTGCTGGTAATATGGGTTGTGTCTTGCCTAAAAAGGGTTTCCTTGAAGAACTTCGTCAGATTTGTGATGCTGAAGGCATTCTTTTGATTTTCGATGAAGTGATGTCCGGATTCCGTTTAGGAAAAGGTGGTGCTCAGGAATATTTTGGCATTAAAGCTGACCTTGTAACTTTCGGAAAAGTTATTGGTGGTGGTATGCCTGTTGGCGCCTATGCCGGTCCTGACGAAATTATGAAAGTGGTTTCTCCTGTTGGACCTGTTTATCAAGCCGGAACCCTTTCAGGTAATCCTATTGCCATGATTGCGGGCTACACCCTATTGACTGAGTTGAACGAAAACCCACAGCACTTTACCGAGTTGGCTGACAAAACCGAATACCTGCACAAAGGACTGGATCAGGTTTTAGCGGCATCAGGTTTTGCATACAGAATCAACCGTTGTGGATCGATGATCTCCGTTTTCTTCACCGATGTAGATGTGGTTGATTTCGATACGGCAGCGACTGCCAATAACGAATTGTTCCCGAAATTCTTCCACGAAATGTTGAAACGAGGCATATATTTGCCACCATCATCATTCGAAAGTTATTTCTTATCGAACTCTTTAACTTACGAAATGCTTGACAAGACCATTCAGGCTGCTAAGGAAGCATTGGAAGCTATGAAATCATAGATTTTCAGATAGATAAAAATACAATCCCAATCTCAACAGCTGAGATTGGGATTTTTTTTTCACGAAACGACTTACGCGTAGTCTAAATGCAACTGTTTTTCCATTACTCGACCGTCGAGTAGTCCAAATGCAACTGTTTTTCCATTACTCGGCCGTCGAGTAGCCCAAATGCAACTGTTTTTTCACTACTCGGCCGTCGAGTAGTCCAAATGCAAGTGTTTTTTCACTACTCGGCCGTCGAGTAGTCCAAATGCAAGTGTTTTTCCATTACTCGGCCGTCGAGTAGCCCAAATTCAACTGTTTTTCCATTACTCGGCCGTCGAGTAGTCCAAATGGAACTGTTTTTCTATTACTCGACTGCCAACTAACAACAAAAAAGTAAACTATTATACATTTTCCAGGAACACCCTTTTGTCTGCCGACATTTTCCCTAAAGGGAAAAATTTAATTATCAATGTTTAATGCGTGATTTGTCAGCTTGCCGTGAGGCGTGATACAATTATTACAACCTAGATAAATTAACTCTTATGCATTTTTAGTAAATTTACCTTCCTCAAATAAGAATATCTAACTCAAGTCCTAATCATGCGCATCAGTCAACAAAATCTACTCGACACACATAAAAGAATCAAGCCATATATTCATAACACACCTGTATTAAGCTCAAGTTTAATTAATGAAATTGCTGGTGCTCAACTTTATTTTAAGTGTGAGAATTTTCAGAAAATGGGTGCCTTTAAAATGAGAGGTGCTTTAAATGCGGTTCTGCAATTGAGCGACGAGCAGAAGAAGTTTGGTGTTGCAACGCATTCGTCAGGAAATTTCGCTCAAGCCCTTGCTTTAGCAGCCAAAATGCAAAATATTAAGGCCTATATCGTCATGCCTGAAAATGCCCCTGAGGTTAAGAAAAAAGCCGTTAAAGGCTACGGTGGACAAATAATAGAATGTGAGGCTAATCTAGATGCCAGAGAAACGACACTTAATAAAGTGGTGGCAGAAACAAATGCTACATTCCTACACCCTTATAACGACTATCAGGTGATACAAGGACAAGGAACTGCCGCTATGGAACTGATCGAAGAATATGGTGATTTGGATTATATTATCACGCCCGTTGGTGGTGGAGGTTTGCTTTCGGGTACTGCCCTGGCTGCTTACTACTTCTCTCCTAAAACCAGGGTGATTGCGGGTGAACCATTGGGTGCCGACGATGCCTGGCAATCCTTAGAAAAAGGAGAACTGGTTCCCCAAACCAACCCTCAAACCATTGCTGATGGACTACTAACTTCATTAGGAGATAAAACCTTCCCCATTATTCGCGACTATGTCGAAAAAATTGTTCGTGTAGAAGAAGATGAGATCGTTGCATCCATGCGCCTGATATGGGAACGCATGAAACTTGTTGTCGAACCCTCCAGTGCAGTAGCCCTGGCTGCCATTTTGAAAGAAAAAGAAAAGTATCAAGCTAAGAAGGTTGGAATTATCCTTTCGGGAGGCAATGTGGATTTGGGGAATTTGCCTTTCTAAAAATCTATGACATCCAATTAATAGAAAACCACGAATTCACGAATAACAAGTGACTATTGGCTCTACAACTTTCAGTCTGGATAAATAAAGCTCATTCATCTTTGATAACTTTATAAATTCAAATTAATATTTAATTCGTGAATTCGTGTTGAATTATAATCTAGGGACTTACACAAGTCTAATCTATCAACAACCTATATAAAATCGAAACAATGGACTTCGAAGCAATCCTTTCAACCTTCCCAGGCAAAGATGCCGCTGCTCTCATTGCTAAAGAAATAGCCAAAGAGCCCAAACAAATGCGGAAATTGTGGGATTTTGCCATCAGCACACACGATAAATCGTGGCGAGCAAGCTGGTTAATGGATAAGGTTTATGATGAAGCACCCGAGCTTGTTCGTCCCTACATTCCTTTGATGATAGATTCGATCCCCGAATTGGAATGCCAAAGCAAACAAAGGCAGTTTCTTAAATTGATCAGTGCCGAACCTCTACCAAAAACCATTTCGGGTCATTTTATCAATCGCTGTTTCGATTTACTGATTTCCAAAGCGACTCCTGTAGCCGTAAGGGTATATGCCATGCAAATTCTGTTCACCTTTTCACAACAGGAACCCGATATCAAAAACGAACTGGCTCTTATTATCGAAGAACATATGAATGATGGGACAGCAGGTTTTAGGTGCAGAGGAAAACAGATTCTAAAAAAGCTACAAGCTTAATTCAATAGCTTACCAATCTCGTTCTTAAGTTGATAGAACGTAGTGGGTTTCGACATGAGTACAAAGTCAGAAGAAATTAAAAACATGCTTGGGGTAGCCACGATATTATAAGAAGAGGCAAACTCGCCTTTCAGTCCGCCCTTATCACAAGCATTTACCCAGTCGTATTGATTCGAATAAATGAAATTCTCCCAGGAAGCGATGTTATGGTCGATTGACACAGCAACAACTTCCAGCCCCTTCTCATGGTAATCCGAATACAAATCTTTTATCTGATCCATTAAATCAACCGAATCCTCGCAATGTGCCGACCATACAATCAACAAAGTCAGATCGCTATTGACCATTGAGAAAGACTCCAGATTATTATTTAAACAATTCTCCAGAATAAAATCCGGCGCTTTAGCTCCGGCAGTGAAGTTCTTATCGTTTTCCATTCGTCTTTGCATACTTTTACTGGCCAAAACGTACTCACAACTGTTAGCCAGCTTGTAGGTTCTAACAATCAGACCATAAAGCTTTGGGTATTTATTTTCGGGATAAGCCTTCATTAAAAAATTAACCAGGCACTCCTGCGCATATTGATTCACTTCTGATAGCCAAAAGACCTGCTGAATCATCAGCTCCATCTCTTTGGTATTATTGCTCTTTAAAATCTCTGTAACTTCTGAAGACTTAAAGAACCGATCTATTTTATCGTAGAAAGCAGGTGTTCCAACAAGCAAACTATCTGCAAAATCGAAGTACTCGAAGAAGTGATCTGTAAAAAAACGGCTCTTGGATTTTTGATTCAAGTCAGGTATCGGATCTGTCTGGGCCAAAGCAAACTGCACAGACCAATCTTCAGATCTTTTAGACCATAAATCTCTCACCAGATCTTTGCTCTCTTTTTGCTTCGTTTTATATTCGCTCACTAAATCTTTCGACTCAGCTTCATTCGTATTACCCGAATAATACACTTCAGCTATTCTCAAAGCCTCTCCTCTGAAATAGTCGAATTCTGAAGCATAATATTGCAGTTGGTTGTTTTTATTTTCACCATCAAAAATAAGCTCCGGTTCTGTAAAATCGCCCTTTATCTCAAAAGACATCTCAGGGGTTTCCATCCTGAAATTAATCGAATTTCCTTTTTTATCAGACAGACGATAAAAATTGTCTTCTCCTTCCCAGCTAAACAATAGAATGCCACTGGCTTTCACTCGGGCACTATCAAGGGTCGCAATCCCAGCATCATTCCCTTTCTGCAAATAGAATGACTCTGAAATATGATTCTCCACTTTAACAGATAACAACCTGTTTTGTTGAGAAAATGCAGAAATTGATATAAAAAGGAAAATAACAGGTAAAAGTCTCATAAATAGTTACTGGGAAATATAAATTGTAAATTTTAGTGTGTGGTGTGTCTAAGGTATTTGCATCTTAGCCCTCAGGACTTAATAAAGTCCCCGATTTATCGATCAAACTTTTTAGCTTCTTCCCAAATCACATCCATCTCTTCTAAACTCATCTCTTTAAGATTGCGGCCAATTCCCATGGTTTTACTCTCTAAATAGTTAAAACGTCCGGTAAACTTCTGATTAGTACGCTCAAGAGCATTCTCAGGGTTTACACCATATAATCGGGCTGCATTAATTAACGAAAAGAATAAATCTCCGAACTCCTGCTCGATTTTATCCTGATTACCTGCCTTTATTTCTACTTCCAGTTCGTTGATTTCTTCCTGCACCTTGTCCCAAACCTGTTCTTTCTCTTCCCAGTCGAAGCCTACGCCTCTCACCTTATCCTGAATACGGTTTGCTTTTACCATTGCGGGTAAAGATTGTGGTACACCTTCCAATACGGTGCCATTGCCACCTTTTTCTTTAAGCTTTAATTGCTCCCAGTTCTCTTCTACTTCACGTGCGTCAGCAACCTGAACATCACCAAAGATATGAGGATGGCGATAAATTAACTTCTTGCTTATGCCCCTGCAGACATCAGCAATATCGAAAGCATTGCTTTCTGAACCGATCTTGGCATAAAAAACAATGTGCAACAAAAGGTCTCCCAGTTCCTTTTTAATTTCATCCTTATCGTTCTTTAATATCGCATCAGCCAATTCGTAAGTTTCCTCAATGGTCAGCGTACGCAGACTTTCAAGCGTTTGTTTCTTATCCCAGGGACATTTCAGACGCAATTCGTCCATAATATTAAGTAGCTCTTCAAAAGCTTTCAAATTCTCATTCATCTCTTCTTCTTTTATATCGATAAAACCCGCAGCTCTTATCTCTCAAGACTCCACGCCTCAGGCTTAGCCGCGAACCATTGTTTCACCTGCTCCCAATTGCCTCTAAAAAATGCAGACTCTCTGTATTTATTCAGAGCCTCTTCTGATTGCCAGTGGCTGTGGGAGAAAAATAGCTTCTCATTATTAACATCCTGTAGGATTTCAAGAAAAGAGCAGCCCTCAAAGGCTTCAATTTCTTCTTTTTCTCCCGATGTCAATTCTTTAAAATCAGCAATGTGCTGGCTTTGAATTTCCAGCTTAACAAATCTAACGATCATGAAATTTTATTCTAATATCTGAATTTGTATCTACCTGTAGGAGTTCGGAAAGTGAACCCTTATTCATGGCTATTTCGAGCATGCCTGCAGAATTAAACAGGGCTAAAATATCTCCTTCGGGCACATCGCTGTAGCGCTTGCTTATTTTTGTGATGAGGTGTTGGTTGCTTTGCACCAATATCTCAAAATCACGCCCTTCCAGTGTGCTGTAAAAAAGATCCTTCGATATATTCACCGTAGCGTTGCAATGGGAATCTATATAGACAACCTTGCCCGTGATCGTTTCCTTTTGTATAACTGCCCTTATGGGTACCATATTGTATAAGGACTGAAGTTGTTTTCCCAATTGGGAAAATTCTGCCCCCTTATATATATGTGCAGCTGCAGGTGCAAATACAGCCAGTTCCGGAAAGTTCAACAAACCGTTCTCAATTTCGATATTTTCTATCTGGAAGATCTCATCAGGTTTATCACTAAACATTAAATTAAAAATACCATTGTCTGCTCCTATAAAATAGTGATCCTTATGTTTCACTACCACATGAGGATTATTCGGACCGGACTCAGAGTTTACGGTGATGATATGAATACTGCCCTTTGGAAAATAATGGTAAGCGTTTTTAACCAGGAAAGCGGCTTGTGAAATGTTATAACTTTCGATACTATGACTCAGATCTACAATTTGTGCCCCTTCACAAAGCGATAACAATCGTCCTTTTAAAGCCCCCAAATAATAATCGCGACCACTCCAGTCACTGCATATCGTAATTACTCCCATGAAAAATTTCTTTAATTACCAATGGATTTTTATCCAATGATCAAACAGTCATTCCTAATATGTCCGGAATTTCAGAAATACGCGTCAAATGCAAACTGATAAATTCTGATTCAATCGAAAAATTAACTAATTTGTAGGCTCAAAAGTAATAAATATTGAACAAAATTTATGATTGAACGAAACATATCTCTTGGCTCGATTGACCCTCTCGACTTTTATGGCGTGAACAATAGTAAATTTAATATTATAAAAGAATTGTTCCCAAAATTACATATTGTTGCTCGTGGCAATGAGCTCATCGTAAAAGGAGAGGACAAAATGCTGGATTTATTTGAAACTAAAATCAATCTTATCCTTCTACATTACAGTCAGTACAACACTCTCTCAGTTGCAAATCTCAAACGACTTATTTTAGAAAACACCAAAGAGATTAAAGATCCTGCAGACCCTAAAAATATTATCCTTTATGGTACCAATGGCAAACTAATTCGTTCACGCAGCAACAACCAAAGAGAGCTGGTTGAGAAAGTTGAAAAAAACGACATGACATTTGTAATCGGACCTGCAGGAACCGGTAAAACCTATGTTGCCGTTGCTTTAGCGGTTAAAGCCTTGCGAAATCACGAAGTCAAGCTCATCATTCTTAGTCGTCCAGCTGTGGAAGCAGGAGAAAATTTAGGTTTCCTTCCCGGTGATTTTAAAGAGAAAGTAGATCCCTACTTGCAACCTATTTATGATGCTCTTCTGGACATGATCCCCCCTCGAAAGCTCTCTAAGCAAATTGAAGAAGGTGTTATTCAGATCGCTCCACTTGCCTACATGCGTGGCCGAACGCTTAATGATGCTTTTGTAATATTAGATGAGGCCCAGAACACCACAAACAAACAGCTTAAAATGTTCCTGACACGTATGGGAACCAGTGGCAAGTTTATCATCACAGGTGATATCACACAAATAGATCTTCTTGAAAAAGAACAGTCGGGATTAGTACAAGCCTTTCGCATTCTGAAAGATATCGAAGGTATTGCCATGGTTGAATTCGAAAATTCAGACATCATTCGACACGAATTGGTAAAAAAAATAGTGGCTGCCTACGAAATTGAAGAAGAAAAGGAAGAGAAAAAGTGGAAAAAAGAGGAATAAATCTTATAAATTTGCAATCGAAGATGCATTCGATGCGATTCAGATCAAATTCCATTTTATAAATCATAAACCTATCTGTAAAGATGAACGAAGCAATTGTAAAAACAGATTTCAACTTTCCGAATCAAAAAAACTTATACGTCGGAAAAGTTCGTGATGTTTATAATATTAACGATGAATACCTTGCCATGGTCGTGTCCGACAGAATATCAGCATTCGATGTGGTGTTACCTGAAGGCATTCCTTTTAAAGGACAAGTATTAAACCAGATCGCAGCTCGTTTTTTGGATGCTACAGCTGACATCGTTCCTAACTGGAAAATTGCTACTCCAGATCCTATGGTAACAATAGGTCACCTTGCTGAGCCTTTTATGGTTGAAATGGTGATTCGTGGCTACCTTACGGGTCATGCATGGCGCGAATACAAATCAGGTAAACGCATGCTTTGTGGCGTAGCACTTCCTGAAGGCATGGTTGAAAATCAAAAGTTCGATAAGCCAATCTTAACACCAACAACCAAAGCTCTTGAAGGACACGACGAAGATATTTCAAGAGAAGAAATTCTGGCTCAGGGAATCGTTTCTAAAGAGGATTATGAACAACTAGAAGCCTACACGCTTGCCCTGTTTGAGAGAGGCACAGAAATAGCTGCAGCCAAAAACTTAATTCTGGTAGATACCAAATATGAGTTTGGAAAAAAAGATGGTAAAATCTATTTAATTGATGAGATTCATACTCCAGACTCATCTCGTTATTTCTACGCAGAAGGTTACCAGGAAAGAATCGACAAGAACGAACCTCAAAAACAACTGTCTAAAGAGTTTGTTCGTGAGTGGTTGATGGAAAATGGATTCCAAGGTAAAGAAGGTCAGCAAATTCCTGAGATGAATTCTGAGCGAATCAATCAAATTTCTGAGCGATACATTGAGCTATACGAGCAGATTATTGGTGAGAAATTCGTGAAAGCTGAAGCTAAAAATGTCAATTCAAGAATTGAAACTGGCATTGCATCTTATTTGGAGCAAATGTAATTCTACTCTATCTAAAACTTATTTTAAAGGCTATTCTCTATCAAAAGAGAATAGCCTTTTCTAATATATATACGTGAACATTCAACACTAAATTCAACTTTATGTATTAAATATGAATTCAACATTAGGTTTAATAAAAAACTAGCTTATATTTGTATACACTAAAAAAAACACCGTTTAACTGACCAATTAAACCATTTGCATGATAAAATCGTGCATTCGTCACTAACAAGAATCTATGAAACGCCTAATCCCCATTCTTTTACTCTTACTTATAAACCTACCAAACTTTGCAATATCTTCAGAACTAAACAGTACAAATAAATTTGGAAGCATCACAGGTTTCATAAAAGACATCAAGTCTAATAAGGCTATAGAGTATGCAACCATTTCCGTTTACGACCGGGAAAAATCTAAACTCATTGATGGGACCATCAGTAATGAGGACGGTTATTTCGAAATAGAGAAATTAAAAACCGGCAACTACTATATTGAGGTCTCATTTATTGGTTACGATAAAAAGATCATCCAAAATATTGCCATCCGAAACTATCTGAAGCAAAATAATCTCGATATCATCAAGTTGAGCCATTCAAATAAAGCTCTAAAAGAAGTCGTCGTTAATTCTGATAAGGATGACATCAAACACCAGATCGATAAAAAGATTATTCCGGTAAGCAATCAATTATCTGCAGAAGGTGGAACAGCTGTAGACGTCTTAGAAAACGCTCCTTCGGTTAGTGTGGATGTCAGTGGGAACGTCAGCCTCAGAGGAAGTAACAGCTTCACTGTTCTTATAGACGGTCGCCCAACCATTCGAAGTGCCCAGGAAGTTCTGAGTCAGATCCCTACCAGCCAAATCGAAAACATCGAAATTATTACCAACCCCTCTGCAAAATATAACCCGGAGGGAACTGCCGGTATTATCAATATTATCAGCAAAAAACATAAACTAAAGGGAGCCAGCGGTCTTATTAACTTCAGTCCCGGCAGTCATGATAACTTTGCTAGTAGTGGCATGTTTAATCTAAAACAGAAGAAGAGCAATTTCTATATCGGGGCCGATTATAAAGAACAAGCATTATCAGGTAAAAGAGAAATCTACAGAACATTGTCAAATACTGAGCCAGAGGAGCATTTGGATGCATTGGGTGATATGGAACGTAACTTGAAATCGTATTCTGTATCCAGTGGGTTTGATTTTGAAATCGACTCATTAAATTTATTTGGCATCACTGCTGAATTAGGGAAATCATATTTTGATGTACAAAATAATTTAACGTATGATGAATATAAGCTAGGTGGAAATCATTTGTTTGAAAACAGTGTGGAGAAGGCTGAAAGTGAAACTAATTATTTCGTAACAACCTTTAATTATCTTAGAAAATTCAAAAAGAAAGGGCATGAACTCAGCACATTTGTCGATTACACAGAGAGAGAGTACGATAAAACAATTGTAAGTGATAATCAGATTATAGGTGCCCCTATTAATAGCTTTCTTTCATTTCTCGAAGACCCAGGTAAAAGTCTAACCTTTACTTCAGATTACACACTTCCCCTTTCCGGGAAAAACAAATTCGAGGCTGGATATAAATTTGAAACATTAAAGCTAGATACCGATCGATCCTTAGAGGAAAATATTGGCAACACAGCTATCTTGCATCCTGAATTCAATCAATCATCTGATAATAATAGAACGATTCACAGTCTGTATGCTACTTACTCTGGAAAACTAAATAAAATTAGTTATCAATTGGGCTTCAGAGCAGAACATATTAATAGAGATATTAAATACGATGGTGATCACTTTGAAATCAAGCGCTGGGATTACTTCCCCACTCTACATACTCAAATGAGTCTTGGAAAGCTAAGCAAGTTATCTGCCAATTATTCCCGTCGAATTAAACGTCCAAGGAATAGTGAACTGGAAGCATTTGTAATTTGGAACGATCGATATAACTGGTCAATGGGGAATCCCAATCTTAAGCCTGAATACATTAATTCCTTCGAATTGAATTACAATACAAAACTGGGGAAACACAGCCTGTCTCTCGAATCCTATTATAGAATGACTGAGGATAAAACTGAACGTATTAAAACGCTATCAGAAGAAGACCCAAACATTATTCTATCAGGCATTGAGAATGTGGGTAAAGATCATACCTTAGGTTTAGAGGCTTTTGCAAATTTATCTTTATTGAAATGGTGGCGAAATATTATCATGGCAGATATATCCCACTACAAAGTTGATGGCGAATACTTGAATAGCTACGATTCAAATAACACCAATAAACATATTTTCTCAACTTCGAGTATGAATTGGTCTTTGAGAAGTTACTCCTATTTTAATTTAAGTAAAATCACACAAATTCAGTTCATCATGTCCTATAAATCCAAATCAAAATGGGCACAGGGTGAAATCGATGATTCCTTTCAAACGATAGCAACTCTAAAACACAGTTTCTTTAAGCGAAAGCTATCTGCAAGCTTTATTGTTCGCGATGTGTTTAATACGGCTGATTCGGGTAAGACATATTGTAATGAAGACTATAGACTTATTAATAATTTTGACCGGGACGCTCCGACCTTCACCCTAAGCTTAAGTTATAAGATCAACAACTATAAAATGAATCGAAGGAGAAAAGGGACTAATTTTGATAAAATGTAATCTTCCACTCTAAAAAATACATATCTGTGAATTTGAATCCAAGTCAGGCTTCAGTTCACAGATTTTTTTTGTTTAATTTCTCAAGCCAAGCTCCCTATTCTTCATTTTTTATGATTATTTTTAAGCTTATCATGAAAATCATCAGTTGAAAATATATTTTTTGGAAAAATCTTATTTGCTTTGTAGTGAGTCTTTAACAAGGAATTCAAAAACTCACACTTACAACCTATAAACCAACAACTTCCATGGCATTTATTCAACAGGACAAACTTTTTTCGGGCAAATGGTTCTACAACTACTCACTACTTGTAGCAGGCGCTTTTGCTTTCGCAATAGGTTACATTTTCTTTATCACCCCACATTTCATTGTACCAGGAGGTGCTTATGGTATTGGTGTTATCGTCAACAAACTAAGTGTTGGCATGTTTCCCCAAGGGCCCTTTGGCACCTTAGATTCGGCTGAATACACGGGATTTTTCACCAGCCTTGCCTATTATTGCATGGATTACCTGAACGACTTGTTTCGCCAATATGAAGGAGGTATTCCAATTGGTCTGACTGGTTTGATTATCAATTCAGGTTTGGTTTTAGTCGGGGCCAAATTACTGGGACCTCGTTTTGGAATCAAAACCGTTATTGGTTTTATCCTATGCTCTGTTTTTATCGATGTATTGACTGGTTGGTGGGGCATGGTTCCTTTGGTTGACGATATTCTCTTATCCTGCGTCTTTGGCGGCATCCTTATCGGATTTGGATTTGGTCTCATATTAAAAGCGAAAGCCACAACAGCCGGATCCGATGTTGTTGGCATGATCCTATCGAAATACACAAAACTCCCCTTGGGGCAAATGATTATTTATGTTGATTTGCTGATTATTTTAAGTAGTTTGTATGTCGATGTGGATTGGCAAATTCCTCTTTATTCTCTAATTGTATTGTATATATCCGGTAGAGTTATTGACATTACCATACAAGGCTCTACCTACGAAAAAGCTTTGTTTATTATCTCGGATAAATCTGACGAAATTCGCGATAAAGTCATTATGGATATGAAACGCAGTGGCACTTTTATAAAAGGAGAAGGCATGTATAATGGAGAAGAAAAAACCATGATCTTTATTGTTGTAAATCGCCGGGAGTTATCCATTCTACATGATTTCATCGAGCAAATCGATCCGGAAGCATTTATTACCGTTATGGAAACCAACGAGATTCTGGGTAAGGGTTTTAAATCCCTTACCGACAAAATGAACAACTAAATTAATATGAAATTCAGCATATCTTGAAAACAAAAAAGACCTTCACATTTGTGAAGGTCTTTTTTTGTTGAATAGTTTGATATGACTTATGCCATGTTGTGGAAAACATGTAATACATCATCATCATCTTCCAACTTATCCAATAATTTTTCAACATCAGCAATTTGCTCTTCGTTCAGCTCCTTAGTATCCATTGGAATACGCTCGAAACCAGAACTTAATGGAGTGATGTTATTTCCTTCAAGGTATGCCTGGATTTTACCAAACTCCTGGAAAGGTCCGTATAACATGATGCCATCCTCTTCAGCAAACACATCTTCAACACCTAAATCGATAACTTCAAGCTCCAGTTCTTCAAGATCCTGACCTGTATTTTCAATTTTGAAATGGCACTTGTGTTCAAACATGAACTCAACACTACCTGCAGTTCCTAAGCTACCTTTTGTTTTACTAAAGTAACTACGAACAGCTGCAACAGTACGCATGTGATTATCTGTAGCAGTCTCTACTAATACAGCAATACCGTGTGGCGCATATCCTTCATAAATAAGTTCTTTAAAGTCTTTCTGATCTTTTGAAGTTGCCTTCTTAATCGCACGCTCAACATTCTCCTTAGGCATGTTAGCAGCTCTGGCATTCTGAATTACTGCACGAAGACGTGAGTTAGACGTAGGATCAGGTCCGCCCTCTTTGATAGCGATTACGATTTCTTTTCCTATTCGGGTAAAGGTTTTAGCCATTTTATCCCAACGCTTAAATTTGCGTGCCTTTCTAAATTCAAATGCTCTTCCCATGATTTATGATTATAATTTTCGGCAAATGTAACACATGCCTTTTACTCTTTAAAATTTTTTGATGATTAATTGCGTATCCCGCATGCTTTAGGGTGATTTAATAAATAATTTACGATGGAATCACACTTCAATCCGGAATACAACACATAAAATCAACGCTTCTTACTCTAAACCTGAATTTGGCTCTTTAGCCATATGATTATAGGTGAGTTTCTCTATCAGACTGGGAAACCATTTCTTTAACCAAACAGTAAATTTACCTTCTACAAAGGTTAATATCAATTCTCTTTTGCGTTTTACTACGGCTTTAGCAATGTGCTGAGCGCAGGCCTCTGCTGTCATCATTTTGGCTTCGTCTCGTGGCGTTTCGCCCTGTGAGCTTCCATCAGCCGTTAATGCAACATTCCTTACATTAGAGGCCGTAAAACCCGGAGCTGCTACCAAAACGTGTACACCTGTCTTCAAATTCTCTACTCTAAGCGTGTCCAGGAATCCGCGAATCGCATATTTTGAGGCCGAATAACCCGTACGTCCCGGCAATCCGACATAACCTGCGATTGAAATCACTCCAACCACAGAACCTTTGGATGCTAAAATATGTGGCATGGCAAATTTGGTACAGTACACCGTTCCCCAAAAATTCACATCCATCAAATTTTTCAATACCGATACATCACAATCTTTAAATAAGGCACGCATAGAAATACCAGCATTATTTATTAAAACATCGATACCACCGAATTTAGCGACTGCTTCAGAAATTAGATTTTCACAATCGCTTTCGTTACTTACATCGGTTTTAACCGAAAGCACTTCGGTTCCTTGTTCTGTTAAGGCTTTCTCAACTTCTTTTAATTTTTCAAGATTACGAGCAGCTAATACGAGTTTCGATCCGCGGGAAGCAAATTCAAAAGCCAATGCCTTCCCTATTCCGGATGAGGCTCCGGTTACAAGAACAATTTTATCGTTCATATGATTATATTTTATTTTTATTCGTGAAGTCCGAAAAGAAGGAAGTGATTATTTCAACGCAAGGCTATAATTCCTCTCCTCGACCGCTTTTTTCAGAATTACAAATTTAATTTTTTTTCATCTTTATTGTACAATCTCCACCGAATAATAAATTATACATTGAAAAATGATACTTCGGACCATTTTAGTAGCTAAAATCAATAAAACGCCTTAATATTTAATATTTTTCTCCTAACAAAATTTACAGTATATTCTCTAGCAAAGCTTTAGATTCAAAAAATCTGACAACATTCAACAATTCTCAATTCTTATTTAAAGCAGCTTTTCAAATCTTATCATAAAGGCTAAATCAGACACAAAAAAAAAAGTGTTTTTTTTTTAGATTTTTTCCTTTCTGATATCATTTTACGAACCAGTGCAATAAGGGTACTTACAGCGCTCCAACATTAAAAAAACAGGGCGTTTCGAACTTTTATGGTTTGCGTATTTAATTTAAAGAATCTATATTTGCAACGCTTTTGAAAACAAAGCTTCTTACTGATTCCTTAGCTCAGCTGGTAGAGCACAACACTTTTAATGTTGGGGTCCTGGGTTCGAACCCCAGAGGGATCACATAAAGACAAGCAAAAGTCTTTCAAATAAAATCAGCAATGATTCCT
>Ga0209379_10000107_pt1 | contig 106107 bp, 99 predicted proteins | sample tdDd001_FD_187124 | JGI IMG/M metagenome (GOLD analysis project Ga0209379, IMG submission 187124) | Marine sediment microbial communities from the Atlantic coast under amendment with organic carbon and nitrate - tdDd00.1 (SPAdes)... | ecosystem: Environmental > Aquatic > Marine > Coastal >...
ACCAACTTTTAAAATCACATCGGTAATCACTTTACTTACGAAGACCTTACAGCAATAAATACGCCAACTTTTCATCGGAGTAACTACGACTGTAAATTTGGAATGTCACTATTAGTATACTCGTAACACGCCCTCAACAACAAAAAAGCCCAGCTACATGAGCTGGGCTTAACATTGATAGAATATATTTATTTGAGCTTATAAATGATACCAGGGTTACAACGAACCATATCAAATCGATCAGTCAGCCCCGTCAAAGACTCAGACGCACCGAGTAATAAGTATCCGCCCGGATTTAAGCTATTTGCCATTTGATTAAGTACTTTCGACTTCATATCTGGTGAGAAATAAATCAGTACATTACGACAAAATATAATGTCAAACTTACCAAGCAATGCGTAACTATCCATCAAGTTTTGCGGACGAAAGTTGACTAAACGCTTTACGTTGTCTTTCACTTTCATTCGGCCATCACCAGCATCTTCAAAGAAATTACGACGACGTTCAGGAGACAAACCACGACCTAATGCAAGGTTGTCATATACGCCAGCACGGCACATATCTAACATGCTGGCAGAAATATCTGTGGCTGTAATCGATGTATTCGGCAACATACCAGGTTTACGCTGCTGAGTTTCCAAAATCGTCATTGCCATCGAATATGGCTCTTGGCCGGATGAACTTGCCGCTGACCATATTTTAATTGGACGCTTATTTGCCGCAATTTCTGGAAGCAATTTGTTCGCAAGAACTTCAAATGGGTAGGTATCGCGAAACCATAACGTTTCATTCGTCGTCATTGCATCAACGGCTGCCACTCGTAATTCTCGATTTCGACCCGTCACAACATCTCTTAGCAAATCCGACAGAGAGCCAAGTTTAAACTTAGTGACAAGTGGGCTCAGACGGCTTCTTACTAGGTATTGCTTACTATCACCCAATACGATGCCACATTGAGACTCTAAAAAACGGCTGAAATCACGATACTCTTGATCGCTTATAGTTATCGCTGTCATTAATTTCTCTTTATTCTGTAAGTGCAGACTTCACTGCATTACCAAGCTCATCAGGATTAAATTTGGCAATGAAAGAGTTCGCTCCAACTCGTTCAACCATGGCTTGGTTAAATACACCACTTAGTGATGAATGAAGAATAACATATAAATTCTTCAAATCCGCGTTGCGGCGAATTTCTGCAGTCAGGGTATAGCCGTCCATTTCTGGCATTTCTATATCCGAAATTACTAATGAAATTTGATCATAGATACTGCCGGCTTCGGCCATCTCCACCAACTTCTCATACGCTTCTTTGCCGTCTTTTACCGCAACGACTTCAAAACCAAGTGATGTAATAGCACGTTCAACCTGCTTTCTTGCTACGGTTGAGTCATCGGCAATCAAAATTCTACGTACAATTTCTTTTTCTGCTTCAGCTTGAGCAATCTCTTCACCAATCGACGAGTCCATGGTTTCATCAATTGGCGCAATTTCTGCAAGAATTTTCTCTACGTCGAGGATCTCAACTAATTCATTATCAATATTCGTCACCGCAGTAAGATAGTTTGCTTTACCAGCACCATCTGGCGGTGGAAGAATTGCTTCCCAATGCATGTTGATAATTCGTTCAACCGACGTAACTAAGAAAGCTTGAATGGTGCGGTTAAACTCTGCAATAACAACAAATGCTTTCTCCACATCTGTCGTTGGTCGACCGCCAATCGCTAAACTCAGATCAATGACAGATACAGTATGGCCACGAATGTGAGCAACCCCTTTAACTAGAGGGTGTAAATTAGGCATTGAAGTAAGCTTAGGACATTGGAGAACCTCTTTTACTTTAAATACGTTAATACCATAACGCTGTCGCCCCATCAGGCGAAAGGTTAGGAGTTCCAATCGGTTTTGACCGACGAGTTGCGTACGCTGATTCACAGAATCAAGAATACCCGTCATAAGCTCATCTCCATCTCAAACTTTAATGCTAAAAAAATGGTAGTCTACTCAAGGCCATGAAAAACCAGAGAAACAGAATGACATATTCTAAATCATACTTATGTTCGTTTTCCATAACTAATTGTAGAGCTTTCTATAAAAAGTTTTATAAGTCTATCGGCTTTTCATTATTTTTCTTTAGTTTTTCAGCGACATCAGCAACAGAAAGTCAAATTTCTCTCATTCAACAAGCTGCCGAAGAGTATGTCACTGCAAACATAGAAAGCCCAACAGGTGGCTCGTTAAAAGTACAAGCCGCCTCTATAGATAGTAGGATCTTTGCAACAGATTGCCCTACTGGTGTGAAAACTTCTTCCACATCAACCAACCCAAACGCCAGTAATATTACCGTTCTTGTTGAGTGTAACGATGATAATTGGCGTGTGTATGTCCCTGTACGAATGACCAGAACCGGCCCACAAGTCACTCTTATTGGCCCGCTTTCTCGTGGGCAGATTATCTCTTCCAGAGACGTCACTATTAGTATGGTAGACTTGCAACGTTATAGGCGGCAAGGCTTTTCCACAATTGATGCAGTGGTCGGAGCAAAAACGAAAAAAAACCTACGCAGTGGCGAAGTCATTGAAGAAAATGATATTTGCGTGGTCTGCCGCAATGAAACAGTCACAATAAAAGCTGTAAAAGCAGGAATGGTGATTACTACAAAAGGGGTTGCACTGACAGATGGATCCCACGGCGAGCAGATAAGAGTGAAAAACAGCAAATCAAATCGTATAATTAAAGGACGTGTAACCGGAATATCTGAAGTCACTGTTGTATTCTAGCGTTATTTTTCTTAATCAATCGTTAAAAACCGCTAAAGTTATTCCCTGAGAAGTCGATATTGACGGTACAGGTTTATAACATTCAAAAGGCTCAAATATGGCAGGCATAGATAATATCCGTACAGGGCAACCCCTGACGACATCTACAAATAGAAGTTCAGTGCGAGGCGACAACCAGTCTCCAAGTGCTGATGCACCAAAAAAATCTTCAGTAGCGCAAGACTCTGTATCACTCAGTTCTCAAGGTAAAGCTGTCGGTGAGATGCACACTCAAATGGCTAGTCAGCCTAGTTTTGACAAAGCAAAAGTTGCAGCAATCAAAGAAGCTATTGCGAACGGTTCGTACACCGTAAATCCTGAAAAGCTTGCTGATAACATGATGAAGTTTGAAAAAGAGCTTGGCGGCTTATAGCCCTAGAGGTTGACCACTATGGCAGCATTGCAAGGTTTAGTTGAATTTCAGCTTAAAAGTGCAGAAGAGCTTTCTCAATTACTCGAGAAAGAAAAGCTGGCTATAACCAATCGTGTAGCAAAAGAAATTGAGCAAATTGCCAAACAAAAAATCACTCTGATCGAGCAATTGAGAGTGACGGACGAACGAATCAGTCAACATCCTGATGTCAGTACGCTGACTACAACACCAGAGTTGAGCCCTCTGGTTGATAGAATTCGTTCCTTAATCTTTGATTGCCAGCAGGCAAACGCCGTCAATGGTGAAGCATTGCAACGAGCGCAGCTTAGTTTCAACAAGTTGAATAATTTGATGCAACAATCTCAAGGCAAGTTAGGTATGACCTATACTGCTGAAGGACAAACCAAGAATGTCACGACACTTGGAACAAACATCAAAGCCTAGCTACTCATAAGTTTCAGATATAAAAAAGCGGCAAACATTGCCGCTTTTTTGATCGGAGAAGAAAATTATCACTAAAAGAGAGTTTGTTGCCTTTTCTCAGGAACTTGCTGCACTTCACCATAATCCCTAAGTTTATTCATTTTCTGAATATCTAAGCGAAGTTCAGTAACATAGCTGTCGCCGACTTTATAGGTTCGGACAACTTCTGCTCCACGAATAACGCCGTCTACCGCACCAGATGTCAGTTCAGTGCCTAAACGTTGATCTTGAAGATCTGCACGTCCGCTCACTCGCATGCCATAGACTTGTTCAGCAAGCTCTCGATAAGCATCAATCTTTGAAGCACGCATCGCGCGAACTTGTTTCTCTTCATCAGTACGCCCTTTCTGTTCACTGATGCTTGCATAACCAACAGCAGTCAACCAATCGTCCGGACGCATTGAGCCAAGAGGCTGGCAACCGACCATTATCAATACCACAAAGAGCAAAAATAACTTTTTCATGTCTACTCCTACGGACGCAAAATAACGGTATATGGTTGAGTAATCGTTGGGTCTGAGCGAATCAGCACACCATCTTGAGTTCGAATACTATTCAAGGTATCCAAATCTCGGCCAATGCGATCAGCAGGTAAGAAGCCTTGAGCAGTGGCAACAACCACTCGTGATTGCATACCAACTACTCGGGCGTTAACCAATACACCGCCCTCTTGGCGCAGCATAGTACCAGTTAGTACGTATTGAATGTCTTGCTCTTGAGCCAAATCTTTCCAGTCACGACTAAATGCAAAATCGCCTTGGTTGGTAACTTGGATTGAACCTGTCGTTTTATAGTCGACAACTTTAAAGCCGCGGCGTTGGAACTGGTGAATAAAACCTTCTGATACCGAATTTCCGAGCCAGTTAGTCGCATCCATATTTTGCAGATCAACAAATGATGTTACCGCGATAGGAGTGCGAGCCGAGACGCTCGTATTCGAAATCATCAAATCTTCAGTCATACTCTCAATAAAAAAGTCAAGAGTATGACGGGGACTCTCCATTAACATGAATTGAGAGCCTGGGTAAGGTTCCTTACCATTATAAATTGGCGCATAGGCACAGGCGGTCAGAAAGACCACGGGCACAAGCGATAACCATTTCTTCATTCTCTAATCTCCGATACATTATGGCTTAAGCATTGATTACTTTTAGCTCTCTCCTAAAAGTGGAACGCTCTTTGCTTTTCTAACTGTGCAGCATTTAGAAAACATCACCAAAATTAGCTAACATAAAACAAGCAAAAAACGAACCAACTTGGTAAACATACATGAAAAGATCGCTTCTTCTACTTTTAACTGGCTTCTATTCCACCCTATTCGCTCACAATGCGTTAGCGGGTTGGTATGAGGTTACTGGTACCGCTACCGTTGTCTCGTCAGAAGAAGTGGCTCGAATACATGCACTTGAAGATGCTCTATATAAAGCAGTTAAGTTTTCGGGAGCCGATATCGGTAGTATTTCTAACCTGCGTCCTTTATTAGAAAGCGATCGTAAAGAATACCAATTCAGTAACAGTGAAGTTCGCTATATCTTAGTTGATGAACAGAAGACGCGTCGTGGCGTGATGATGGTGAAAGCTCGCATTGATATTTATCCGTCGGCAACAGGTTGCCACGTTGATCAATACAAAAAGACATTCTTGGTAGGTAACATTGACCTCCAATCCCCTCAGCAAGCGGTAATGGGCCAAATTTATAGTATTGGAGATGACTTCGCTAACGTGATCAATCGCCAGCTCGACCAAGAGTCTGTTAATTTCGTTTCCGTCGGTACAACCGATTATGAGATAGATAAGCGCAACCCTGAACGACTCAAGATGATTGCAGAAGACACCGGAGCTCAGTACATCATTGGTGGTACCATTTCTGATTTGACTGCAACAATTGAACAAAACTTACTTACTTCGGATGTCATCAACCGTCAATTTGCCTTAGAGATGACCATTTTTGATGGCAAAACCGGCAACGAAGTCTACAACCGCAATTACCGAGAAGTGGCACGCTGGCCATTTCCAAAGACAAGTCAAATTGATACCAAAAGTGCTCGCTTCTGGGCATCGACTTATGGGGATATGATGCTGAGAGTGAGCCGAAATATCATGCTCGACTTAGAATCAGAAGTATCATGTAAGATTACCCTTCCGGAAGTCGTTGCAAAATGGGGCAACACAATAACAATGGATCTAGGCCGGTTACATGGTGTAGAAGCAGGTGACAAGCTTCAACTATGGCATACAGGTTCTTTCATCGACCAACGTGGTTTGCCACGAAACAAAGTAACTGAATCAGATATTACCTTAACTGTCACTCGAGTTTACGAAAATGAAGCTGAACTATCTGTGGATCAGGCAGAAATGGCTGGCAGCATCCAAATTGGTGATGTCATGCATAAGATCCTTTAACAACTTCGCTCCCGTGACACTGCTGGGTAGTCGCGCGATCCCCTCCTAAGGGATAGGTCACAGATTTGAATCCTGTCAGGAGCGCTATACCAACAAGGGCAGAAAGAGTCATTCTTTCTGCCCTTTTTAATATCTAAACTTCACCAACGCCAATGTTTCATCTAAAATAGCTATTAACAAAGTTATCGATAGTGAAAGATGAAAAAAAGTAACTTGACGACAAACACAGGCCATCGCTTCATCTCCAAAGCCAAGACTGCGTTTAAAATTCATATCCATACTCCGGATGATAAAGTACTGCATCGCTCTGTAGGATATATCCGTGTAGGAGAAAAGAAAGGGCTCAAGAAGGCTATTAAACTACGCAATGAGCTAGGCTCTGCTATGTGGGGTAAGTTTTGGCGCAAGTTACTTAAAGACCCTTACCTAATGACCCGCCTGCCCCATTCATTAGAGCCAAAGATCATTTTTAAACCAAGACCAACAAAAGCCCATCCGAATGCCAAAGATGAATGCTACATTGCCGCTTGGAGAAACTACGACGAAAACGGTAAACTCATTTATCGGAGTGTCGTTTGCTCTATCAAAAAGCATGGTCGACTGGCAGCTTACAGTAAAACTAAAAAAGCCCTCCTAGAAGCCAATAAAGAAAACCTAGAAATCTTAGAATTTATGGGGCGGCTAAACAGTATCGACTTAAAATAAAAAAGCCTTGGTTTTCACCAAGGCTTTTCTCTTATAACTAAGATAAGAGGAATTATTTCTCTTCGTACTCAAATGCTGGAACAGTAATTTCTACACGACGGTTTTGAACGCGACCTTCGTGAGTATCATTTGAAGCGATTGGGTTGTTTTCACCTTGACCACTTACTGTTATACGTGAAGCATCGATGCCTTCAGCTTCTAGAGCATTAGCAACAGATTGTGCACGCTTTTCAGACAGTTTCTGGTTGTACGATGCTGCACCACTTGTATCTGTGTAACCCACTACCTCAACGTTCGCTTGAGGGTACTCGTTCATGAATACAACTAGCTCGTCAAGCTTCTGCTTGCTCGCAGGCTTAAGTTCAGAGCTATTTAGCTCAAAGCTACCTGAATCAACGACTTTAGTTTCAAATGTTTTCACAACTGGTGTTACTACAACCACTTCCTCAACAACAGTCTCTTCTACTAGAACTTCTTCTACAGGCTCTGGTGTTGGCTCAGAACTACCACCGAATTTAGAACGGAAACCTAGTGTGAATGTATTTGCATCAAAGCTCGTTGTTTCAATTGATATACCATTGAAGTGCTGAAGCTCTGCCTGGATATCAATGCTAGGAATAATGCTGTAGTTTAAGCCGATTGCACCTAGCAATGCACCATCTTCATCATTTCCATACTTAACGTGAGCACCACCTATTTTTGCAAATAAGTCTAGATCTTCATTGAGTGCAAATGAAAATCGTGGAGCGAGAGTATACGCGCTCATACCGGCGTCTTTATAACCAGCACCCGTCGTTTCTCCCAAAGCATCTAAACCAGCTTCAATCGCAACTGCATCTGTGATTTCATAGCCTAAAAATGAACCTAGAGCCCACGAATCTTCATCACAAGCGCCCGTTGTACAAAAATCATCAAGCCAAGTTACACCCGCTTTTGCACCTAGATAAAACTGAGCATTTGCCGACGCTGATGCCACAAGAAGAGTTGTAGAAATTACCGCTGCTAACTTTTTCATTATTATTTCCTTATTAGTACGTAAAATGTTAATTACGCCATTGATATTTCACATATAACAATCAGTTACAGTATGAACTATTCATAAGATATACCTTATCTTACTTTTTGTACAAATCTTGTGACACTAAAATTAATTTTATCCCACTAAAACCATAACAATCTCACAAATAAGACGAAGCCCCAACCGAAGTTGAGGCTTAGTTAACTGACGATGTCTAATTTTTGGTCTATTGCTGAACTTGGTAGTCAAATGCAGGAACGATCACTTCTACACGACGGTTCTTCTCACGACCTTCGCGTGTTTCATTTGAAGCGATTGGGTTGTTTTCCCCTTCACCTTTAGCAGTAATGCGTGATGCGTCGATACCTTTCTCTTCAAGTGTTGCCGCAACAGATTGCGCTCGTTTTTCAGAAACCACTTGGTTGTATTGAGCTGCACCTGAAGTATCAGTGTAACCAATTACTTCCACGTTTGCTTGCGGGTAGGTATTTAGGAAATCGACTAGCTCATCTAATTGAGCTGCGCTTTCTTGGTTTAGCTCTGTGCTATTTAACTTGAAACTACCTGTGCCGAGCTGCTGGGTTTCAAATGTTTTAGTAACAACAACAGGCTCTGCTGGAGTTTCTACTACTTCTTCAACCATCTCTTCTTCAACGATAGTTTCTGTAACGGCTTCTTCGTTGCTACCAAATTTGTAAACAACACCCAATGTTGCACTATTACCCATAGCACGAACTAGGTCGTTGTTTGCATCAGTAATTGTTTGATACTCAAGGCGAACAGCAACATTTTCGTTTGAATCAAATTCAACACCAGCAGCGCCAAGGTATGAGTAATCTTCTTTGCTACCGTAGTTTACGAATGCGCCACCGAATTTACCGTAGATTGAGATTGCGTCTGTGATTGGTAGGTTTACTTTAGGCGCTAGCGTGTAGGCTTCTACTTTATCGTTATCTAGGCCTTCACCATCAAAGCGGCCAAGGTAATCATAACCAGCTTCAATAGAAAGGAAGTCCCACATTTCATAGCCAACAAATGCACCTAAGGTTGATGAATCTGTATCGCAATCAACTGTTGCTGAAGTACAAGCGTCATCCAACCAAGACTTACCTGCTTTTGCACCTACATATAGCTCAGCCATTGAAGGCGCTGAAGCCAAAAGAAGAGATGCTGAAATTACCGCTGCTAATTTTTTCATTACTGATTCCTCGAAATCTATCTTGTTAAAGAGTTAGCTTCGGTGCTCATCTCCATTCAAGCTCCAATAAAACTCGAATGGAGACAGAGCACCCTGTGCACTTCCAACTGTGAGTAATCCTTCCTAGCCGCTACAATTTTGTAAATATCTGTAACTGACGGAGGGCACTATAAACAGTTTGAGTTGATAAGAAAGAGAAGAAATGTCAGGGTCTGGTTAGCGTAAAATCAGAGTAATTTCAGTCGTTCTTGTGACCCCTTGATTCATAAGGCTTCTAGAGAGGTGTGAATTTATATGAACCAAATCAAATAATTAGTGTCAACATCATTAAATCTCATTTATGAGACAATTGTTTGTAATCCAATTCCGGCTAGATAATCAACATTCTTTAGAGCTGTAACGCTTTAATTCGTAAAATTCAGGTATAAAAAAACCGCAGTACAATGACTGCGGTTTGTAATAGGGTCTTTAGGTGGTTAAGCGTTCGCTTCTCGCTCTGCGATGAACTCAAGTGCCATCTTAATGCGTGCAACACAGCGCTCTTTACCAATCAGTTCCATTACAGCATCTACAGAAGGTGACTGACCGCCGCCTGTTACTGCAACGCGTAGTGGCATACCGATTTTACCCATACCGATCTCTAGCTCTTCACATACTGCTGCGATAACACCATCTTTGATGCTCGCTGTCGTCCACTCAGTCAGTGCTTCTGCTTTAGCTAGAGCAAGTTCTAGAGGCTCTTTAGCAACGCCACGTAGGTGTTTCTTCGCCGCGCCAGCTTCAAACTCAGAGAAATCTTCGTAGAAGTAACGGATTTGCTCTGCTAGCTCAACCAGCGTGTTGCAACGCTCACCAACAAGCTTGATCACTTCAGTAATCGCAGGGCCGTTTGTTACGTCTAGTTTTTGCTGTTCTAGATGCCATTGTAGGTGCTCAGCAACATACTCAGGTTCTGAAGTTTTAATGTAGTGGTTGTTCAACCATTGCAGTTTGTCAGTATTGAAGGCAGACGCTGATTTAGATACTGCGCTTAGGCTAAATAGGTTGATCATCTCTTCTTGAGTGAAGATCTCTTGGTCACCATGAGACCAACCAAGACGCACTAGGTAGTTGTTTAGCGCAGCTGGTAAGTAACCCATATCGCGGTACTGCATTACAGATACAGCACCGTGACGCTTAGACAGTTTCGCACCGTCATCACCTAGAATCATTGCACAGTGCGCAAATGTTGGTACTGGCGCGCCCAGTGCTTCGTAGATATTGATCTGACGAGGAGTGTTATTGATATGATCTTCACCGCGCACTACGTGAGTAATGCCCATATCCCAGTCGTCAACCACTACACAGAAGTTGTACGTTGGAGAACCATCAGTACGACGGATGATCAAGTCATCCATTTGAGTGTTGCTGATTTCGATACGGCCGCGGATTTGATCATCAAATACTACACTGCCTTCTTTCGGGTTACGGAAACGGATAACACATGGATCGCCATCTTTTGCCGCTTCATTTGCCGCTTTAATTTTTGGATGTTCAGCATCGTAGCGAGGCATTTCTTTATTCGCTTCTTGCTCTGCACGAACTTCGTCTAGCAGCTCTTTAGAAGCGTAACATTTGTATGCTTTGTCTTCTGCTAGAAGCTTATCAACCATTTCATTGTAACGATCAAAACGTTGAGTTTGGTAGTAAGGACCTTCGTTCCACTCAAGACCTAACCATTTCATCCCTTCTAAAATCGCATCTACCGCTTCCTGAGAGTTACGCTCAAGATCAGTATCTTCGATACGTAGAACGAATTCACCAGCTTGGTTTTTAGCAAAAAGCCAAGAATAAAGTGCAGTACGTGCACCACCAACGTGTAGGTAGCCAGTTGGGCTAGGAGCAAAACGAGTTTTAACCGTCATGTAAAATACCTTGATTGTCTAAATGACCGCACAATTCCTTTTAAACAAAGAATGGTGCCAAAATTGCGCGTTATTTTAGCACCGATGTGCAAATCTACAATCAATCATCAACATTCTTTGTTAATCATTAATGTGTTTTACAGCCCAAGAGATAAACTCTTGACGTTGTTGAGGCGACATAGACAAGAAATCCGTTTGAAGTGTGCTTGTCGACGCAAATTCTGCAGTACTCACTTTAGGGGTTGATGGCTTTGCCACGGCCGCTTTCATGTTAACAGCATGAGTTTGAATCGCAGCTTTACCCCCAGCTTGGTTGTAGCCAGCTAACATCTCGTCATAATCTTTTATCAACGCGAAAGTTTGATCAAAAATTACGTCTGTAGTGACATCAACGGCTTGACCATTACGAGTGACTTTTACGCTAGGTTGTTTTTCGAAGTTACGCACGCCGCGTTCATCGCGAATCGCAAATGGCGTTTCAAACTTCAGTGTTTCATCATTGGCACTAAACTTCACCACCATAGGCAGCGAATTAAACTTGCTTTTGCCACCATTGCCATCAACAAGCGCGGTGACTCTTAGCAGCAGTTGGTTTTCGCCATTAGCAATTTTCAAATCCCCTTTTCCACGGTTAGGGAGCTGATTAATATTCTGATTAACCGCCAAAATCTCAACACGCTTATCAGTTTGAATCGTTACTTGTGCATTTGCCAAGCTGCTCATCAACGCCATCAACACAACAGCCAAACTTTTCTTTATCATTATTTATCTCCCCTAGCAGAAACGGAAAAAGGCGGACAATAATGTCCGCCGAAACTGAATCAAATTATTAGAATGTCCACTCTGTACCGATACGGATCATAAGATCGTCGTACTCTTTACCTTGTAGATCTGCAGTTGTAGAACCTTCACGGTATGTACCACTATGCTGCGCGATACGCACAAATGTGTATACAGAATTCATTGAGTAACCCACTTCACCCGTTACCGTCGTGAAATCAAGTTCTTTATCAGACTTGTTATCAGTATCACCCGTTTGGTTTGCGTAGCCTAAACGGAAGTTGAAATCACCCATGAAGTAGTTAGTTTGCAAAGAGAACGCATTGATATCACGCTCTTCATAAGCGCCACCTTTCTCTTCAGCTTCAAATCCAGCCGTTTTGTATGCACCTGCAACATTCCAGTTATCCATTAGATTAAATTGGAAGCCACCAAAGTAAGCACTTGTATCGCCTAATAGGCCTGCATCAAACTCAGTTTCGTTTGCTGCTTCGAACGCTGCATGCAATGTTAGTCGATCAATTGGAGTAACAGAAACAGAACCACCGATAAACATTGAGTCAGCAGAATTTGAACTGCCGTTACCACCAGCTAGACTAAACTTCACCATATCACCAAACATTGGAGAGTCGTAACGTCCCATTTGGCTCTTACGGTCAAAGTTAAAGCGCTCACCTGCTCTCCAACCACGGTCAAATGTTGTACCCATGTTCGAAGCTGAGTATGGCCAATCCACCAATTCATACATTGGCGTTAGCATACGACCAAAGCGAACTGAACCCCAGTCGTCACCACGGAAACCGACGAAAGTATCACGGTTACCAAGCTTAGCACCGTCATCAAGTACCCAGCCCGATTCAATTTGCATGAACGCTTCAATGTTGTCATTCATCGTTTTTGCAGCGCGGAAGCCCACTCGAGATTCGTTCTCTAGAACCATTCCGTCTCCATCGACTTCTTCACCGCCATCAAATTTCTTAGCGTTGTAGTCCACTGCTGAGATAGAAACAACACCGTAAACCTCTACGTTTGCATCATTTGGATCACCAATCATGTATGCATGTGCAGTACCAGCGGCCATGGTAGTTGCTGCAATCACTGCGCCTAGTAGAGTCTTTTTGAAATGAGACATAAGAATTAACCCCTATATATTAGAATTTTATTTTCCTTGTCCCCTGCTCATCGCACTAAACGCTTGATTTTGCAGGGGGACTATTTATGGACAGGGGCATGTTGACAAACTTTTTTCGCGACAAGAAATCAGACCAAAAAATGTCTGATCTGGTTCAAAATCAAAAAACAAAAACAAACATAAAACCAATAAAAACAACAATTTAAATAGAAATATAACTACTGAAAAATTGTCAATTTAGGTTTTCAACTCTAATTACGACTAACTCGGCGTCAGTTCTGCTAGCACGATCACTTATTATTTTTGTCGTTTTACGGAACTTTAGAAAATCGGCAAGATAACTTTGAAATCACTCGCAATTAAAATCGCTAACATTCAGCTCTATCGATTCATTTTGACGTTTTTAATTTCCACACTGAATGCTTGACCTTCACCTTGCGGTAAGGTTTATTCTCCTCAATAGTGTTATTTTCGAGGTGAAATTATGATCAAGTTTGATATACCTCTTGCAGGTTTGAACTGTATGGGTTGTGCGAGGAAAGTTGAAACGGCTTTAATTGAGCAGCATCAAGCCATTATTCATGACCTATCACCGACTTATGTATCATTTGAAAGCGCCAGCACCTTTCATGACATAGAAAAATCCATATCATCACTCGGGTATCAAGCTGGGCATCAGCATCACTTTTTCTTATCTGGGCTAAATTGTGGTAAATGCGTATCAAAACTGACAAAAGTATTAGAGAACAATGCACTCATTGGTCAGTTTTCCGCATCAAAAACAGAGCTCCTCGTTTCAACCCTTTTATCTGAAGAGCAAGTAAAATCAATCATTCTAGATTTAGGCTATACAGCTAGCGCTAAGCCACTTGAAACATCTCAATCCATCACAAGCGAATTAGAAGTCAAAAAAACATCCACCAATTCAAAACCCGTCGACGATCGTGGGGTAGCCACTCACATGCTCATCTCTGGAATGACATGTGCCAGCTGCGTAGCCTCTATTGAACAGGCGCTGCTGCTAGTTCCTCAGGTCAATAAAGTGCAAATTAGCCTGGCTGAGCAAAGTGCACTCATCATATCTTCAGAAAGTAACCCAATTTCCGGCGAAGCTTTGATAGCAGCGGTAAAAGAAGCTGGTTATATTGCTGAAATCATTGACGATCCAGAAACCCAACAGCAGAAACAAAACGAGCTACTTATTCACAACCAACGACATTTTAAAAGAAGTGCGTGGGCAGGTATATTAATTGGTGGTCCACTCATGCTCTGGGGAATTGCGGGTGGAAATATGATGATTCATTCGTCACAAGACCAGCTGGCTTGGGGGATCGTTGGAATTATCTGCCTAATACTGCTCGCAACATCTGGCCGCTCATTTTTTGTCAACGCTTGGCAAGCGCTTACTCACAAACGTGCGACTATGGATACATTGGTTGCCTTGGGCACTGGCTCTGCATGGCTTTTCTCTATGTTAGTGGTCACTTTCCCACAGTGGTTTCCAGCAGAGTCAAGACATGTTTACTTTGAAGCAAGTGCAATGATTATCGGTCTAATCTCCCTAGGCCACTATATCGAAGCGCGAGCAAAAGCAAAAACAACGCGATCTTTGCAAGCACTAATGAATCTTCAACCCAATAGTGCTATTCAAGTTACTGATCAGGGTGACCAGCCGATTGAAATCAAAGCTATCACGTTGGGTATGCATCTACGAATTAAACCGGGAGAAAAAGCACCTGTCGATGGCAACGTGGTATCAGGTGATTCATATATTGATGAATCTATGCTAACTGGAGAAGCTATTCCTGTGTTTAAAAAGCATGGCGATCATGTTTCTGCTGGTACGTTAAATCAAGATGGTAGCCTAATTATTGAAGCGACTGGAGTTGGCAGCAGTACGATGCTTTCACGCATCATCTCCATGGTAAAAGAAGCGCAAAGCAGCAAACCCGCTATAGCTAAACTGGCTGATCAGATATCTTCAGTCTTCGTCCCGGTCGTTGTTGCTATTGCGATCTTATCTGGATTGATTTGGTTCATATTCGGCCCAGAGCCTAAAGCAAGCTACACGCTAATAGTAACCACAACAGTACTAATTATTGCCTGCCCGTGCGCTCTTGGGTTAGCAACACCACTCTCAGTAACCGTTGGGGTTGGCAAAGCCGCTGAATTAGGCATTCTTATTAGAGACGCAGAGGTGCTTCAATCTGCAAGTAAAATTAATACCGTTGTGTTTGATAAGACAGGAACATTAACTCAAGGAAAACCAAAAATTCAGATGTTCTTCCCTGTTAATGTTAGTAAGCACCAACTGTTAGCGTTAGCCGCCGGTGTAGAGCAGTATTCCGAGCACCCCTTAGCCAAAGCTATCGTTCAGCACGCGAATGAGGAAGGCGTCCATTTAGCCAAGATAGATAACTTTGAAAATCAAAGAGGCAAAGGCGTTAGTGGGCTGTACCAGAATAAAACAATATCAGTGATTTCTTTGCAAGTAGCAGAAGAAAACCAATGGGATCTCTCACAACTGAATAACTCCATTATTCAATGCCAAGAGAAAGCGTGGACACCAATAATTGTCGCATTGGACAACCAACCAATTGGTTTATTGGCAATCTCTGACCCAATAAAACCTGACGCATTCCAAGCAATTGCAAACTTACAAAAAGTAAATATCACTCCTGTTATGCTAACGGGTGATAACCACTATGTCGCAAACGCAATCGCAAAACAGCTAGGAATTGAGCAAATAATTTCTCAAGTTTTACCTGATGAGAAAGCCAAGCACATCGCTGATTTACAATCACAGGGGCAACGGGTAGCTATGGTTGGGGATGGCGTGAATGATGCGCCTGCTCTGGCACTGGCTGATATCGGTATCGCCATGGCAAGTGGTAGTGACGTAGCAATTGAAAGTGCCCAAATGACGTTACTCAACTCATCGCCATTAGCTGTTGTCAACGCAATAGAGCTATCAAAAGCCACCGTTAAGAATATGAAACAGAATCTATTTGGCGCATTTATCTATAACTCGTTAGGCATACCGATTGCCGCTGGCGTTCTATATCCTGCCTTCGGCTTCATGTTAAATCCTGTGGTAGCAGGTGCAGCAATGGCGTTATCTTCTATTACTGTCGTGAGCAACGCGAATCGACTGCGACTATTTAAAACATCATCTCGTCCTTAGAGGTATCTATGAAAATTAAACTATTAACTCTGACTACTTTCGCTCTGCTATCTGGTCATGCGGCTGCAAACGAGGTTTTAAATCACAAATCCCCTTATTGTGGCTGCTGTACAGAGTGGACAAAACATATGCAAGATTCCGGCTTCAAAGTTGAGGAAAAGTTGCACGAGAATATGAACCCAATCAAACAAAAGCTTGGAGTTACACCGGAACTGGCCTCATGCCACACTGCGGAGATTAATGGTTATGTATTTGAAGGACATATACCCGCTGACGATATTAAAGCTTTCTTAGACAACCCACCGAAAAACGCAAAAGGTCTTGCAGTTCCGGGTATGCCAATGGGTTCGCCAGGTATGGAATATGGAGATAAAAAAGATGACTACTCCGTCTACGCGTTCAATGAGAAGGGTCAGGTCTTTGAATATCGCCACTACGAGGGCAACCAATAATAAAGAAGCCCAGCAAACGCTGGGCTTTTCATTAGGACAGTAGTTTATAGGACTTAGAAGCCGTAAGAAGCACCGAATACGAATGCATTGTTTTCATTGTCTGCTTGGTTACGGTACTCAAAGTAAGGTTGTACGCCTTGACGAGTCCATGTTGCACGAAGCTCGTGATCCATTACCGATGCATCAATCATGTACACGTTATTGTAGCTTAGAGCTAACTCTTCATTTACTGTGTAAGCAACGCGGTTATCCATACGGAAATCTGTATCATTATCAGCATCAGTTGCATCAATATGAGCACGAGTACGGTTGCTAATAGATAGACCATTGTCGAAGTTGTAACCAACTTTAACAAGTGGACGGTACTGAACGCTTTCACCTTCAGAGATTAGGTGTTGGTAACCCGCTGCCACCCAAAGGTTGTCAGTGATGTTGTAAGACTGCTCACCACCAATAGTAACGTAAGCACTTGAAGAGCTGCCATTTGTCATTACAGGGCCATTTGGCGTATTAACTGTTTCACGCTCAGTCGTTAAATCGCCCAACTGAATACCATCAAACTCAGTGTAAACCGTTAGACCACCGATTTGGTTATCAAACGTATGACCTGCTTCTAGCGTTGATGTTACATCTGAACCGTGTAAATCGTCTGAGTGAAACTGAACGTTACCTGTTACGTAAGAAGAACCCGCAAATGCAGTTGAAGCGAAAGCAAGAGAAAGTGCGCTCAGAGTAAATAGTTTTTTCATTATAATCTGCCTTAATTCAAAAATAGCCGCGGCTCTTATCAGGTAATTCTTCACCTATGACCGCAAAGAAGGTTTGCCTCCCTGGCTTGGCATTCATAATGTCGGATTTAATTCACGATCAAAAATAAATCAAAATTTTGTGCGAGCTACTTCACAGTGAAAATTAGAAAAGTTATTTATCACTTGTAAAACAACAAGTTACAAAAACAACAAAAAAGATAAAAACTTAACTAGTGATCTTGTTCAAAGTAATAGAACAATAACCGCTAAAGTATGATACTAGGATCACGCACATTTTAGCTTTCTATTCATTTTCGAGAAGAATAATCAGATCTAGGTCACTCTATTATCAACACAATCCATTGGTTTTTAACGCTTTAAATTACATTTGACAGTGACAAGAAGTACACATAAAAAAGGCTACTTCACAGTAGCCTTCCCTATGAGCCAAGAATTAACTCCTTATCAGATGTGCCATCATTTCAATGTGCAAATCATCATCGTTTAGACAAGGTATGTAGGTAAAGCTCGTCCCACCATTCTCTTCAAAAATTTCGCAGCACTGCTCAGAGATTTCTTCTAATGTTTCCAAACAATCTGAAGAAAAAGCAGGAGCCATAATATCGAGCTTTTTGACTCCCTTTGCCGGCAGCGCTTCTAATGTCTTATCTGTATAGGGTTTTAACCACTCTTCACGACCAAAACGAGATTGGTAAGTCATACCAATTTGTTCTTTTGTCAGTCCAAGCTCTTGACCAAGTAATTCAGTGGTACGTTCACAATGCTTCGGATAAACATCCCCATTATCAGCAAGACGCTGAGGAATGCCATGGTACGAACACAGCAGGTAATCTCCCCTACCTTTCTCTTCCCATGAGCGTCTAACACTGCTCGCAAGCGCTTTTATATAAAGAGGGTGCTCGTGGTAATCACGAATAAACTTGAAACTCGGCATAACTGGGATATTTTTAAATGCTTTCGTCAAGCCATCAGAAACTGCCGCTGTCGTTGTACCCGAATATTGAGGATACAAGGGCAAAACGATCACTTCCTCAACACCTTTTGCCAGCAAAGCTTCAACACCAGTTTGTAAACTTGGATTTCCGTAAGTCATACCAAGTTCAACTGGCATATCTAACAAGTCTCGTAACTTACGAGCCTGACGCTGAGAGTAAACCATTAGAGGTGAGCCATCTTCCATCCATACCGTTTGGTACAGCTTTGCGACTTTAGGTGCGCGGATCGGTAGAATTACGCCGTGCAAAATCGGGCACCATAGCCAACGCGTCATGTCCACAACACGATGATCATGTAAAAACTGACTTAAAAAACGTTTTACTGCAGGGGCAGTGGCTTCATCCGGTGTACCTAGATTCACCAGTAGTACACCTTGTTTATTATTATTTTGCATAGCTTCCTTCGACACCAAATAATTTTATACGTAAGGAAGATCGTTATAGATCAACCAATAAGCACAAAAAAAGCGACTCGTTTGAGTCGCTTCTACTATAACAAATTTTCAAAAATCGCGGTGAGCGATTTAAGCTAATGCTTTCTCGATATCTGCACTAACTTCAGAAACTTGCTTAGTACCATCAAACTTAAGGTACTTAGTATTACCAGCTTCTGCTTCTTTACCGTAGTAAGAAATTAGCGGTGCAGTTTGATCGTGGTAAACACCTAGACGCGCACGAACAGTCTCTTCTTTGTCGTCATCACGAACAACAAGGTCTTCACCTGTTACGTCATCTTTGCCTTCAACCTTTGGTGGGTTGTACACAACGTGGTAAGTACGACCAGATGCTAGGTGAGCACGACGACCCGCCATACGCTCAACGATAACATCGTCAGCTACATCAAATTCGATAACGTAATCTACGTCAACACCCATCTCTTTTAGGCCGTCAGCCTGAGGGATTGTGCGTGGGAAACCATCAAGTAGGAAGCCTTTTTCGCAGTCATCTTGAGCAATGCGCTCTTTGATTAGACCAAGGATGATTTCATCAGAAACTAGTTGACCAGCATCGATTACAGCTTTTGCTTGTTTACCAAGCTCTGTACCTGCTTTGATAGCAGCACGTAGCATGTCACCAGTAGAGATTTGCGGAACACCGTATTTTTCCATGATGAAATTTGCTTGTGTGCCTTTACCTGCACCTGGAGCACCTAGAAGAATGATGCGCATGTTGAATCCTCTTAAGATAATGATGATTTATACCGAAGCTCACTATGTCTAGGCCTTAGTAGACCTGATTTTAGCTCACGGTAAGTTTCGGTATAACTATTACAGTTAACAATAAAACAGGCGTGCACATTACACGCCTGTTCACTTCGTTTCAAGATTGCATTCTATCATACAATAAAGTTTGTCAGTGCGTATTAAGACTAAAGAATGCTTAAACACTCACAGTTAGTCGTAATTTATTCGACTTTTATTCACGATAAGTGCAAATAAATCAAAAAGCCCGCAAAGTGCGAGCTTTTTGATACATTTTAGCTATTAGCCCTTAGTCAAAAGCGTGTTCATTGCGCCTAAGAATTGTGATGGGTCTTCCATTGAACCACGCTCTGCAAGCATTGCTTGGCCAAGAAGCACTTCAACCCAACGACCAAATGCTTGTTCATCAGCTTCGTCGGCCATTCGCTTAACAAGCTCATGCTCTGGGTTAATTTCAAAGATGTATTTCACTTCAGGAGCCGCTTGACCTGCAGCTTCTAAAAGTTTCGCCATCTGTGTGCCCATTTCAAAATCATCAGTTACAACAACCGCAGGCGTTGTCGCCAGCTTAAAGGTCGTACGTACCTCTTTAACGCGATCACCAAGGTACTCTTTAGTGCGCTCTACAACAGACTTAAACTCTTCTTCAGTTTCTTTCTGCTTCTCTTTTTCCGCTTCATCTTCAAACTTGCTTAAATCTAAGCCAGCTTTCGTGATTGACTGGAATTGTTTACCATCGAATTCAGTTAAATAGTTCATCAACCATTCATCGATACGGTCAAACATCAGAACAACTTCAATGCCTTTTGCTTTGAACTGCTCTAAGTGAGGGCTGTTTTTAGCCGCTGCGTAACTGTCTGCTGTCAGGTAGTAGATCTTATCTTGACCTTCTTTCATGCGCTCAACATAAGACGCCAAGCCAACAGTTTGGTCCGCAGAATCTACTTCGGTAGACGCGAAACGAAGAAGTGCGGCCACTTTTTCTTTGTTGGCCATATCTTCTGCAGGGCCTTCTTTTAATACAAGACCAAACTCTTTCCAGAAAGATAGGTATTTCTCATCATCATTCTTCGCCATGCGTTCAAGCATAGTCAGTACGCGCTTAGTACACGCATTACGTAACGATTGAGTCACTTTGTTGTCTTGAAGAATTTCACGAGAAACGTTTAGCGGCAGATCATTAGAGTCTATTAGACCGCGAACAAAACGCAGGTATGATGGCATGAACTGCTCAGCATCATCCATGATAAACACACGTTGAACATAAAGCTTTAAGCCAGATTTATGATCACGGTTCATCATATCCCAAGGCGCTTTTGCAGGAATATACAACAAACTCGTGTAATCGTTCTTACCTTCTACACGGTTGTGGCTCCATACCAGTGGATCGGCAAAATCGTGCGATACGTGTTTGTAGAACTCTTGATACTCTTCTTCTGAAATATCCGATTTATTGCGCGTCCAAAGTGCTTGAGCCTTGTTGATTTGCTCCCACTTCTTCTCGCCTGTTTCTTTACCTTCTTCGTCACGTTCTACCGTTTGAATCGAAACAGGAATGCCAATGTGATCAGAGTACTTGCTGATCACTTCACGTAGACGCCACTCGTTAAGGAATTCTTTACCTTCTTCGCGCATGTGCAGCACGATATCAGTACCACGGCTTTCTTTTGTGATGTCTTCAATCGTGTACTCACCTTCACCAGCAGAGTGCCATTGCACCGCTTGAGAAGCAGACAAACCCGCAGCACGAGTTCGAACCGTTACTGCATCAGCAACGATAAAGGCAGAGTAAAAGCCCACACCAAATTGACCGATAAGTTGAGAATCTTTTGATTGGTCTTCTGAAAGCTTAGAGAAGAAATCTGCAGTTCCTGATTTTGCGATCGTACCAAGATGCTCGATCACATCATCACGGCTCATACCGATACCGTTGTCAGAAAGTGTTAGGGTGTTCGTCGCTTCATCAAATGATAATTTAACACCAAGCTCTGCATCACCTTGGTATAAATCTGGATTTGAAAGCGCTTGAAAACGCAGTTTGTCTGATGCGTCTGATGCGTTAGAAATCAACTCACGAAGGAAAATCTCTTTATTCGAGTATAGTGAGTGAATCATCAGATGAAGTAGTTGTTTTACTTCAGATTGAAAACCACGAGTTTCTTTATTTTGCGTTACTGTATCGCTCATGTTCGCTCCATTGCACCTATTTTGTTCAAGCCTATAGCGGTAAAACAAGGCCATAACTAAGATAATCTGCAAATTAACATGAGGGTGACAAATGTAAATTCAAGGTCAAAACAGATAAAAACAGTGTTTTTTAGTCTCATTTTTGACTATTCTTGTTCCCCGAAAAAGTCAAAAAAGCTAAAATCGCGGCGCAACTCGCTGACAACATGTACGCAAATCGTGCACTCAATCCTAAAACTTCTAAATAATGGCCGAAATTGATGAGCAATATAGGTACTAAGTTCAATCTCGCAGATAGATTCACTTTTGATCCTAACACTAACTCTCTTATCGATAGAGAATGTGAGGACGAACTGATCCGTCTAGGCAGTAATGAAAGCCGTATTCTTCTTCTATTATGTGAAAAACCGAGCGAAGTCGTATCACGCAATGAACTGCATGATTTTGTCTGGCGTAAACAAGGATTTGAAGTGGATGATTCAAGCTTAACACAAGCTATCTCAACACTTCGCAAGTTGCTTAAAGATTCAACCAAGTCACCGCAATTCGTTAAAACAGTGCCAAAGCGCGGTTATCAACTAATTTGTACAGTTGAACGTACAACGCCGCTGATGAGTGGTGAAAATGATGTCGAAGAGCCTTCCGATGAGTCTATTGAAGTCATCGCTCATGTGGAAAGTAACCAAGATACTCCCCAGCCACCAGCAGCAGAAGAGCTTGCGACACGCAATGAAAACGCTCCGGCTCCTGTTACAGCACCAAACAACAATAAACTTATCTCTCGATTGCTAATACTCGCGGCCATATTGCTGCCTTTGTGCGTGGTACTCTTTACTAACCCAGCAGAGTCGAAATTCCGTCAAGTAGCCGTCTACGCAGACACACCAATCAAAACACCAATAAACCATCCTGATCTATCGACTTGGTATTCTTCGATTGAGCAATGTGTAAAGAAATACAATGAAACACATCAAGGTGAACTTGCCCCTGTCGAAGTGATTGCAACCGGCGGTCAAAACAATCAATTGATTTTAAATTACATCCACTCTTTAAATCATTCTGGTGAAAATATTACGTTACGTATTTTTTCTGAGCAGAAAGATCTAAGTACGGTTTGCCAATAGGAATTATGACGATGAATCAAAAACTAGCCGCAGGTCTACTGGTTGTATCGGCACTATTTAGTAGTTGGTTATACTGGGGAAGCGATCTAAAAGTCGAACAGGTTCTGACTTCAAAAGAGTGGCAATCCAAAATGGTGACTGTCATTGCTGAGCCTCTTCAGGAAGAGTCTGTTGGCCCACTGCGCCGAGCCGATATAATCTCTAACGTGAAGTATTTACCGAATAAATCTTATATTCGAGTATCAACAGTACGTTTATTTGCAGAAGATCATGACCGTGAAGAAGATGATGTTGTCATCAATATCTCAGAAACAGGCGATTGGGATATCAGTGACAACTACTTACTCGTCTCACCACTGGAGTTTAAAGATATCTCTTCGGCTCAGAGCAAAGAGTTTACGACTGCGCAATTAGACCTCATTACTCAATTGTTCAAAATGGATGCTCAACAAAGCCGACGCATCGATATTGTTAACAACAAAACATTGCTGCTAACCAGCTTAAGTCATGGTTCAACGGTCTTGTTTTCAAACTAAAGAAGAATAAAGGGGCATGATGCCCCTTTTACACATCAAATGGATTGGATACATTCTCTTGGCCTGTTGGTAGGCTCCCTTACTGCAAATACACTGGCGTCCCTTTCAGGAGGCGGCGCAGGACTGTTGCAGTTCCCTCTATTAATTTTCTTTGGTTTACCTTTCTCCATTGCTCTTGCAACACATAAAGTTGCTAGCGTAGCGCTTGGTTTAGGCGCAGCAATCACTCATATCAAGCAGAAAAGTTTTAGTTATCAAGTAGCCATCTATCTAGTCGTCGTCGGCTGCATCGGGGTCATTATCGGGGCTAATATTGTTCTGCTCATTCCTGAAGAGTGGGCTGAGAGAATGCTCGGTATTATGATACTCGCAATTGGCCTGTATTCTCGATTCAAGAAACAACTCGGACAAACAGAACATCCTCAAAACCGAGATATCAAAGGTTATATTATTGGTGGGGTTGGACTCGTACTTCTCGGTATCATTAACGGATCGTTGACCGCAGGTTCTGGGCTACTCGTTACCATGTTTCTTGTTCGTTGGTTCGGTTACAACTATAAACAGGCCGTTGCTCTAACTTTATTATGTGTTGGGTTATTTTGGAATGGTATTGGTGGTGTCGCCATCGTCCAAGCTGGCGCTCCTATTTACTGGCCTTGGTTGCCAATCTTGTTATTAGGTTCCTTTCTAGGAGGCAGTTTAGGTGCTTACCTAACAACAAAATATAGTAACAATGTAATTAAAACCTGTTTTGAAATTCTCACCTTTGCGGTCGGAGTCAAGCTGTTGTTTTAAGTAGTGAGGATATATGGAAAAAGCCGTTATTGATATTTATTACTGTCGTCAATGCAATTGGATGTTGCGTTCAGCTTGGCTTTCGCAAGAATTATTACAGACTTTTAGTGAAGAGATAGACACAGTATCCCTCCATCCGGATACTGGAGGGAGGTTCGAAGTCATCTGCAACGGTGAATTAATTTGGGAACGAAAACGAGATGGAGGCTTCCCTGAGGCAAAAGTTCTAAAACAGAAAGTGCGTGATGTTATTGATCCTGATAGAGACTTAGGCCACTCAGACCACAAGTAGCCTTTTCATTCTGAGTGTATCAGCAAGGCCAACCTTTATGTTGGCCTGAATGAGATTCATCAGCTAGCAAATCTTTGTAGAGGCTATTATATCGCCCTCAAAAGTGATCACTTTTAACTCATGACCTTCGAGTAAACCGTAACTTGCAACATAACCATCTCGTGGAAATGTCACCGAGCCAGGGTTAAAAATAAACTGCTCGCCATTCAACTCAGCCACTGGAATATGAGAATGCCCATGAGCAATCACATCCCTCGCTTTTAACGCTGGGCGCTTGTTTGCGTTATACAAATGGCCGTGCGTCAGAAAGATTCGCTGACCTGACTCTAACAGTACCCACGAATAATCCATCATCATAGGGAAAGAGAGCAACATTTGGTCGACTTCACTATCACAGTTTCCTCGAACAGCAATAATGCGATCAGCGTATTGATTCAAACTCTCCGCAACTGCCGGAGGATTATAATGTTCTGGCACTGGGTTTCTTGGCCCGTGATTCAACACATCCCCCAAGAGCACTAAAGTATCAGCTCCGGACTGGTCGAATTTAGCCAACGTTTTCTCCGTCGCAGACAAGCAACCGTGCAAGTCTGAGGCAAAAAATAATTTCACGACATCTCTCCTCAAATTTCTTGAGGATATTGTACGTAATTAGAGATTCTCAGTCATCCGAGCCATACCATTTATCACAATGTTATTGTAACTCACCATTCCTATCACTTTCCCGCCATCCACTACTGGAGCTCTACTTATGCCAAATCGCTCAAACAAGCGAGCGCAGTACTTCACGTTCATATCAGGGGAGACCGTCAGGGCGGGTTTAGTCATGATCTCATAAATATTGGTTCGATCTGAAGAGCGATTTTTAGCCAACACTTTTTTTGCGATGTCATTCATCAACACTAAGCCATACTCGTCGTCTTCACTTCTCTTGTTCACCACCAAGGCTTTTACTCTATGCTCTCTTGCCAGTTCAATCCCTTCCGTCACCGTCGTTAAACCATCAATCATCACATAAGTGTTGGCCATCACATCTCGTACACGTATTTTTTCATGGCTACTCATAACTCGTCCTCTACCACTTTCGTTAACTTCTCAACCTGATGCGCAACACCGACAGCATCTTCAACATCAATCTGCACAGCAATCCCCTGCCCAGACTCTTGGTCAAACTCACCAACATCACTGATCGTTTCTAATATATGTCGAGATAAGTGCTCCTCAACAACAAACAAAACCACATCTTTTTGTACTTCCAACGTCAATCCAAAAAAGGTTCGTTTTTTATTGAGACCTTCACCTCTAGCATGATTAATCACGGTCGCCCCTGTAGCACCTGCATTTCGCGCGGCATCCAAGACACGATCAGTCTTACTATCTTCAACAAATGCTATTATCAGTTTAAAGCGCATTTTCACTGTCCTCCGTCGTTGATCTTCGATTTAACCAACGAGTAATTTGGGCGTAAGCCATAACTGAAATAATTGGAAATAGACTGGCAAACGCAATTAAGCCAAAGCCGTCAATCATAGGGTTTCGACCGGGCACTGTAGACGCAAGCCCCAATCCTAAAGCTGCGACTAGTGGCACGGTTACCGTTGAGGTGGTTACGCCACCGGAGTCATACGCTAATGGCACGATCATTTTGGGCGCATAAAATGTTTGAATAACCACTATCACGTAACCAACGATGATGTAATAGTGAATCGGATCTCCCACCACAATTCGATAACTACCTAATGAGATACCTATTGCTACGCCAAGTGCAACCGCGATACGTAACCCGTTAACACTTATAGAACCACCCGAAACTTGATTGGCTTTCATCGCAACGGCAATTAACGAGGGTTCAGCGACGGTCGTACTAAATCCGATACAAAAAGCAAAACAGTAAACCCAATAATAATCTTTCCAGCTGTCCAATGAGCTCGTTGATATTCGAAATTGTTGGAGGAATTCAGGAGCCGTGAGTTGCACCGCCATGGTTTCCCCCAGCGGGAACAAAGCCATCTCTAATCCAATCAAAAATAACGATAACCCTAAAATCACGTACATAAATCCAAGGATGACTTTAGGTAAATTAGTCACAGGCTTACGAAGGACCGCAAATTGGAAACCAAAGATAATGGTGACGATAGGCAGTACATCACTCACAGTGCCAATAAAAGTATCGCTAAAATGAGACCACTCGATCATGCAATCACCATCCCGTATATCATGACAAACATCATGGGTAATAAAGATGCAAAAGCGATCAACCCGAAACCATCAATCATCGGGTTTCGGCCTTTAATCGCAGAAGCCAACCCGACCCCAAGAGCTGTAACTAGAGGCACCGTAATCGTCGATGTTGTCACCCCTCCGGAGTCATAGGCGACACCGATAATACTGTCAGGGGCAAACACAGTGAGCACAACGACACCGATGTAACCACCAATGATCATGTATTGAATCGACCAACCTTTTAGTATTCGCAGTACACCGAGCATAATGGCAAAACCCACCGAAAGAGCGACGGTATACCTCAAGCCATTCGCATACTCTTCCATTGATTCTGCGCTATGCTCAATCATTCCACCTTCTGCTGCGACTTCCGCCGCTTCATCAGCGACAGCCGTTAATGCGGGTTCAGCTACGGTAGTACCAAAGCCAAGACAAAATGCAAAAACCATCAACCAGAATAGACTTCCCTTTCTCGCAAAGGCCTGCGCCATTGATTCGCCTATAGGGAAAAGCCCCATTTCTAAACCGAAGATAAATAGTGTTAAGCCGGATACAACAAGCAATAAACCAAAAACGATCGATAATAAGTTAGGCAAGGGTTCTTGCAGAACCACCAGTTGGAAAAATGCAATCACCACAATGATGGGCATTAAATCCCTTAAACTTCCCAAAAACGCTTTCACTAGCGCGGTAATTGCTTCCATGTCTCACCTTTGGTGCTATCTAATTAATATATATTGGCAAATAGAATGCTTATATGATGTGACACGTATTGCGCACCCACCAACAAAAGTAACAAAATGTAAATTTTGTGATAATCATGCGCTTTAATGAATCGATGATCCGAATTGCCACTAACTCGCTATAATTATTAGCATTACCCTAATAATAGAACGCGCTTTGGGCTCCAAACGTAAGGAGAGGAGAGATAAATGAAAATACTGCTCACAGGAGGAACGGGCTTCATTGGTCGAGAACTACTGAAGTACTTCACCACTCACGATGTTGTTTTACTTACCCGCTCTCCACAGCAAGCCAAATCCTTGGTTTACTATGCTGATATGGGAAATGTCTCTTACATCTCTGATTTAGAGCAGTTTCATGATCTCAATGAATTTGATGCCGTCATAAACTTAGCTGGCGAACCTATCGCGGATAAGCGCTGGAGCAAAAAACAAAAACAAGAGATTTGCGATAGCCGCTGGAAATTGACCGAAAAGATCGTCGACTTAATTCATGCTAGCACTTCTCCCCCTTCCGTATTTATTAGTGGATCCGCTGTTGGCTACTATGGTGATCAACAAGAACACCCATTTGATGAGGCTCTCCATGTTCATCATGAAAGCTTCCCTCATCATGTTTGCTCTAAATGGGAAAATATAGCTAACCGCGCAAGATCAGAATCAACACGAGTATGCATACTTAGAACGGGGATCGTTCTCGCGCCAGAAGGAGGCGCTCTAAGTAAAATGTTACTTCCCTATAAATGTGGTTTAGGCGGCCCCATTGGAAGTGGCAATCAGTACATGCCTTGGATTCATATGCTTGATATGGTTCGGGCTATCGTTTATTTACTCGAAACAGAACATGCCAATGGCGAATTTAACTTGTGCGCGCCTCACCCCGTGACTAACAAACACTTCAGTCAGACACTGGCCAAATCTCTCAGTCGTCCGCACCTATTGTTTACCCCTAAATGGGCACTCAAATTAGCGATGGGAGAAAGCTCTATTTTGTTATTTGATAGCATTCGAGCCAAACCTAAAAAGTTAACAGAGTTGGGTTTTCGTTTTAGTTACTCCCGCCTAGAGCCCGCACTAAAAAACTTATTACAACATCATGAATAATCTTTTACTCTATTCTAAAATCAAAAGGATAGAGTAAACGTCCATGACCAAATCAATTTTAATCACTGGGTGCTCAACAGGAATTGGCTATGTGAGTGCTCATGCGTTAAAACAAAAAGGTTACCAAGTCATCGCTTCATGCCGTAAAGCAGAAGATGTAGAGAAATTAACGAGCGAAGGATTTACTTGTATTCAACTCGATCTTGCAGATCCAGAAAGCATCGACGAGGCGGTAAAGAAAACGTTAATTTTAACTAACGGAAAACTAGACGCACTATTTAATAATGGCGCTTACGGTCAGCCAGGCGCCTTAGAAGACCTACCGACACACGCCCTAAGAGCACAGTTTGAATCCAACTTCTTTGGCTGGCATCAACTAACCACAGCGCTGTTACCAACAATGATTAAGCAAGGATCAGGGCGAATTATACAAAACAGCTCTGTTTTAGGTTTTGCAGCAATGAAATATCGAGGGGCCTATAATGCGTCAAAGTTTGCATTGGAAGGTTGGACAGACACTTTTAGACTGGAGCTTATCGGCACCGGTGTCGACATTAGCCTAATAGAACCAGGCCCTATTGAAACGCAATTTAGAGCGAATGCGAAAGAAGCATTCTTGAAATGGATCCCACTGAAAAACAGCCGACATCACCTCGAGTACCAACAACAATTGCAAAGACTCGAAAATGAATCGTCCAATAATGCCTTCGTGTTACCACCAGAATCTTGTATCGCTCCTCTACTCCATGCGCTCGAATCAAAAACACCCAAGATTCGCTATAGGGTAACAACGCCCACAAAAGTATTCTCAGTACTAAAGCGACTACTACCAACTCGCCTCCTTGATAAAATTTTACGACGAGCCGCATAAAAACAATGTTTAGTCATGTAATTTTACCGTAACAATTGACGAGTATATTCGTTTTTGAAGCAACTCACTTCTCTAAATTTTAAGCGTCACATTCGGTAAAAAAACATGACATTAAACCAGCTCAACTGGATTGGTGTGGGTGTTGCGCTAACTTTGTTTATCGTTTTATAAACACCTTCGCTCACTAAAACACCGCTTTAAAAGCGGTGTTTTAGTATCTACTCCCCTCGACTTGATATCTGCCCTAGCTGCCCATATGTTTGATATATCTAAATTGTTGCAAGGAATCACCAAATGCAATCTCCGTTTATTGTCGAACTGAACGAACAGAATTTCCGTCAAGTACTCGAAGGCTCAATGCAAACACCGGTACTCATCCACTTTTGGGCACCCATGAGCCAGGAGAGTGCACTGATTATTCCTGACTTGCAGAATTTAGCTCAGCAGTATAATGGCGCATTTACTCTCGCGCTTCTTAACTGCGAACAGGAGCAAGCCATTGCGTCACAATTCGGCGTTCAGGCGCTACCTACGATAGCTCTATTTGTAAATGGACAGCCAGTTGATGGCTTAGGTGGACCTCAAGAATTACACGCAATTCAAGCTATGCTAGACAAGCACTTACCGAGCCAAGATGAACAAAACTTAGCAAAAGCAGCAGAATTTATTCAACAAGGGATGCATGCTCAAGCGCTACCATTGCTACAAGGATTACCAGAAGACAAACAAGCAAGTGGTGATGTCAAGCTCGCTTTAGCTGACTGCTATTTAGAAACTCAAGCATTTGACCAAGCAAAAGTACTACTCAGCCACATTCCGCTCGAGTACCAAGACAACTACTTTAAAGGCTTAGTTGCCAAACTTGATCTCCATGAACAATCAGCCAATAGCCCTGAGATTCAGTCTTTAGAAGCTTCATTACAAAACCATCCATCTGATGCAAAAATTGCAGCAGAGCTAGCGTTAAGCTATCACCAAGTCAATCGTGATGAAGAAGCTTTAGAGCTCCTATGGGGATTTCTCAAGTCTGATCTCAATGTTCTTGATGGTGAACTGAAGAAACACTTTATGGATATTCTATCCGCACTTGGTCAAGGCCACGCTGTCGCTGGGAAGTACCGTCGACAACTTTACTCACTGCTTTATTAGACTCTTCTAAATCAAATACTTAAAGCCGGTTAATCCGGCTTTAATACTGCCAAATCTTAGCTTCAGTTCTCATTTATATCATTGTCTCTTGTGTGTAAATAAGCAACAATCGACATAGAGTTTTATAAAAGGAACAAAATATGGCTATTGATTCTCTGATTACTATTGGCATCTTTCTAATTGTCGCCATTGCCCTCATCGTTGCTGCTGTCAAAACAGTACCGCAAGGCAACCACTGGACGGTAGAACGCTTTGGGCGCTATACCTTAACTCTTAAACCCGGCTTAAATATCATCATCCCTTTCATCGATGGAATCGGTCACAAGGTCAATATGATGGAGCGTGTCCTAGACATTCCAGCTCAAGAAGTCATCTCAAAAGACAACGCAAATGTGACCATTGATGCCGTCTGTTTTGTTCAAGTGGTTGATGCGCCTAAAGCAGCCTATGAAGTCAACGATCTTGAACATGCGATTCGTAACCTAACTCTTACCAATATCCGTACCGTACTTGGCTCAATGGAGCTGGACGAAATGCTAAGTCAGCGCGATATGATCAACAGCCGTTTGCTCACTATCGTCGACGAAGCAACTAACCCTTGGGGTGTAAAGGTAACCCGTATCGAAATTAAAGATGTTCAACCACCTGCTGATCTTACTGCGGCAATGAATGCTCAAATGAAGGCGGAACGTAACAAACGTGCAGATATTCTCGAGGCTGAGGGGGTTCGTCAGGCAGAGATTCTGAAAGCTGAAGGCCATAAGCAATCAGAAATATTGAAAGCAGAAGGTGACAAACAAGCCGCTATACTTCAAGCAGAAGCTCGCGAGCGTGCGGCAGAAGCTGAAGCACGAGCAACCACTATGGTTTCGGATGCAATTTCTAAGGGTGATATGCAAGCGGTTAATTACTTTATCGCTCAAGGCTATACCGACGCGTTAAAAACAATTGGCCAAGCAGAAAACGGCAAAATCATCATGTTACCACTTGAAGCGTCCGGTTTAATGGGCTCTGTCGCAGGTATTGCTGAAATGTTTAAACATCAAACTCCGCAGGATAAGTAGAGGTTCATTTGTTTGAATTACTGGATTCAATCAACCAATGGCACTGGTTAGCGCTTGGTCTAGCACTACTCGCATTAGAGTTGTTAGGCACCGCTGGTTATTTCCTATGGTTGGGTTTATCTGCTCTTCTCATAGGGTTGCTTCTCACTTTTATTCCTATGAGTTGGCAATTACAGTGGGTAGCATTCGGTGCCTTCTCACTCATTACAACTTGGTTGTGGTGGCGACGTCAATTTAGCAAAGATAAGCAAAGTGATGCCGAGCGAAACCTAAACCAAAAGGAGAAACAACTGATTGGCGAATCCCTAACACTAGAAGAGGATTTTCCGGCAGGAAAAGGTCGTTTAAAAGTTGGAGATACAACCTGGACAGCTCGTTCAGAGGTAGCAATCAGCGCAGGAAAACGGGTTAAGATCATCCATGTAGATGGAATTATTCTTACTATAGAAGAAATAATTTAGTACTAAGGCTTGAGATTATGAGTAAAAACGGAGCGAACGCTCCGTTTTTTAATACCTTTACTTTAAGAGTGAAGAAGTTACAAAGAACATGCTAGAAAATAAGTATCTAAAAAAGGGACGATTTCAAGAGCATTAGTTATATAGATATCAATAGAATATCAATTCAACATTATAAATATCATTGAGTTATTAATTATCATCACGCATTAAGATTCAGTTATTTATTAAAGTAAAATTTGAATATTTAAATTATTTTTGATCTTTTAAATTCCATCAACATACTTAATTATCGAACGTCTAATAAATCGCATTCTAAGTGAGTATGTTATGAAGTATTTAAAGTTAATAGTGATTTTTTCAGTATTCTTTTCAGCCAATATTTTTGCAGACGGTCATGGTAATGGCCGAACTCTAGAGCAAGAAATTAAGTGTGAGCTACCAAACAATAATGTTCAAATGCTTCCACCTTTGTACTGCAAAATATGGGGGGGAAAGAGGTCTAATTCCTAGTTAACAGGCAAAAATAAAGCGAGCACTTGGCTCGCTTTGTTTTATTATACTTTACAAGTATTTTTAGAAGAAGTTATGAGGAACGATGATTTGGAAACGGAAATCTGCACGCTCGTAATCACTTCCGTCATTCATATCGCGAGTTAAGAATGTCGTGTGGAAACGCATTGTTGTGCCTTTCATCGCACCTGTTGGAAGTGTATATCCGATAGTACCATTTAGTGCGTACTCAGAATCAAAACCAGCGGCTTTATCGCCATCCATTGTAGATAGTGCTGCGCCAACATAACCATTCCAACCATTGCCGAAATCTTTACTTAAGCGGTTGTACCAAGCTAACTGAGTATTTTGGTTCCAGTCAGATAGTGCGTCCCACCACTGGCTCCATGTACCATTGTTTGAGCCGTAGCCACGAACAGTACGAGGAGTAAATTCTGCTTCGTTTGCAGTATGCGTGTAACGTACTTGAGACATCCAGCTAACGCTACCCACTGGCATATTTAGAGACAGACCATGGTGAGCACCTAGACCATCGTAATCTACATCAGAATTTACACCATAGAAATCATAAGCTAATGCTGCATCGCCTGCTTTGAAGTTAAACTGAGCTTTGTATGAAGTATTTGTCTCATCGCTGCCAGATAGATTAGCAGAGCCCAGGCCTAGATTCAGACCAACTTCACCAACTTTACCCGTTAAACCTACAGAGTGTAAGAAGTCAAATGCGCTATCGCTTGCATCATCTTGACCTGGTACCTTATCAGAAGTCATCCACCATGGTGCGGTATGGTCAACTGCAGCACCGTAACCCAATGTAAAGTCACCAAAGTCGACAAATGCTTTACCACCTTGGTATGTACCAGGTACGAATGACCATACGTTACCGATAGTACCAACGCCCATTTGCGTTAGACCAACGTCACCGCGGAAGCTCTCACCAGCTTTGAATTTTAGTGCCGCTTTAGTAACTTTTAGAGCGCCATTCTGGTTTGAATCTTGAGCCCAACCGTCACATTGAGAAATCTCAGCACACGCTCCGTTGTTATATAGTGAACCACTGAAGTAACCACCAAAATCGATACCTACAGTGTCATTGTGATAACCAGAAGAGAAGTTAACTGCTACGTTATAATCTGAGTAGTTAAGGTTCTCTTCATGGTCAGCATCTTGACCAATCTTGTGTGAACGGTATCGTGTATCTGACACTGCTACCATTGAAAGTGTTGCACCATCCAAAAACTCAGACAGAGCATCAACATACTGATCACCAGCAGCTGAATCAGTCGCAGCCATCGCTGGTGCGCCTGCTAAAGCACCAACCATCGCTGCAGTAATAGCAGAAACCTTAAAAATTTTGTCCATGGAAAAACTCCTAAAAATGGATATAGCTGTTTTTTCTTGTTTCTCGCCTTAAGTTGGCCGCCGAAGGGAGAATTCATTTCCTATGTGAAAACCGCAAATTAACCTTTAACTTTTGATTTTCTATTTCCTGCATACACAGTGTGTATCCATGCCTTTAGACTAACTTCGCGGAGCAAAACATCAATCAGAACTTTCTTTTCATCTAAAAAAATATGACCCGCTACAAATTTTTCTAAGCATAGTGATCAAGATCTCCAACAAACAGAACACACACCCACAAAAACATAAAATAAACATAAAATCAGCCACTTACATGTAAAAAAGCATAAAAACAGATTGATATGCCTCGCATAATGATGAATAAAAAAACGCCATTTACATTAATTTGATAATGATCACTGAAGAGTCCACATAGATATTGAGCCTTAAAATGGCACTTATTTCTGCATAAAAAAAAGCCACCTATTGGTGGCTTCTTTCATCTTGAAAGGCTTATTTTAAAAGGTCTATTAGATCTTGTTCTGTGCGAATTTCAATTTCTAAATCTTGTGCTTTTGCTAACTTAGAACCTGCATTTTCTCCAGCAAACAATATGTCAGTCTTTTTCGACACACTGCCTGTAACTTTTGCACCAAGGTCTTGCAATGCTGCTTTAGCATCACCACGCGACAGTTGCGATAACGAACCAGTTAATACCACCGTTTTTCCAGCTAGTGGCTGCGGGGTAGCTTCATCTTTCTCTTGAATATCAGGCCAATTAACCCCTTGCTCAATCAAATCATCAACTACCCGTTGATTTCTCTCTTGAGCAAAGAACGCAGTAATATGGCTTGCGACGATCCCACCGATATCCGAAACTTCGATTAACTCTTCATGAGTTGCGCGAGTAACAGCGTCTAAAGTTTTAAAGTGCTGAGCTAAGTTAGCAGCTGTCGCTTCCCCGACTTCACGAATACCTAGAGAGTATAAAAATCTCGGCAATGTTGTCTCTTTTGCTTTAACTAACGCATCAACAACATTTTGTGCAGATTTTGGCCCCATGCGGTCTAAAACGGTAATAATGCCTGCAGACAACTTAAATAGGTCCGCCGGCGTTTCCACCATTTCTTTGTCGACAAGTTGCTCGATGACTTTCACACCAAGTCCATCGACATCTAGTGCTTTTCTAGAAACAAAATGCTTTAGCGCTTCTTTGCGTTGCGCCTGACACACTAAGCCACCACTACAACGAGCAACCGCTTCCCCTTCTATGCGTTCCACTTGAGACTGACATACTGGACATTGAGCAGGAAATACAATCTCACGCGCAGTTTCAGGTCGGCGATCTTGAACGACTGAGACTATCTGCGGGATAACGTCACCAGCACGGCGAATAACCACGTGATCACCCACCATGACACCTAAGCGCTCAATCTCATCCGCATTGTGCAGCGTTGCATTACTTACCGTAACACCACCAACAAAAACAGGCTCAAGTTTGGCTACAGGAGTAATTGCCCCCGTACGACCAACTTGAAACTCAACATCATTGAGAACTGTCATCTCTTCTTGAGCAGGAAACTTATAAGCAATTGCCCAGCGAGGTGCTCTTGCGACAAAACCGAGTTGTTCTTGCAATGCAATCGCATCGACCTTAATCACCACCCCATCGATTTCATACGCAAGCTCATCTCGGCGAGTTAAGATATCTTGGTAATACGCTTTTACTTCTGACAGGTTTTGTACACGTCGAGTTTCTGGGCACATTGGAAGCCCCCAGGCTTTAAGCTGTAAAAAGCGCTCGTAGTGACTTTCAGATAACTCCGCGCCTTCAACAACACCGACACTGTATGCATAAAAGCTTAATGGACGTGTTGCCGTAATGCGTGAATCGAGTTGACGAAGACTTCCTGCTGCTGCGTTACGAGGGTTAACAAAAACTTTGTCACCTTTTTTCAACGCCATTTCGTTAAGTTTGTCAAAACCAGCTTTAGGCATAAAGACTTCACCGCGAACTTCTATCCGTTGTGGCCAGCCTTCACCTTGTAATTTAAGGGGGATAGCTTTAATAGTTCTTACGTTTTCGGTGATGTTCTCACCTGTCGCACCATCACCTCGGGTAGCGGCTTGGACCAGAACTCCATTTTCATACAAAAGGCTAACGGCCAAACCATCCAACTTAGGCTCACAACAAAAAACATCAAACGTTGCGTTCGGTATACGATCAGACATACGTTTATGAAAGGCATCCAGTTCACTATCATCAAACGCGTTGTCTAGCGATAACATAGGAATCTCGTGCGCGACAGAACCAAAACCATCAAGCGGCATACCACCGACGCGTTGACTTGGGGAATCAACAGAAACCAGCTCCGGATGTTCCTCTTCCAATGACAGTAATTCGCGCATTAGGCGATCATATTCAGCATCGGGAATCTCTGGACTGTCTTCCACGTAATACTTCACGCCATGATAATGAAGGGTTTCACGTAGTTGAGTGAGTTTTTCTTGAATCGGTTGCGACATAGCTAACTCTGAATAGTAAATAGTTTCAATCTCACATCGCCAATCGCTGCGATGTAATAATAATTGCCAAGAAGTATGGCGATACCGTCAAAGGTTAGCAATCCCCTTTAACAGCACAATGAAAAAAGGCCCCGTCACGGAGCCCTTTTGAAGTCGGAATTGAGATTATGCGCTTGCCAATTTAAATTTTTGAATCTGCGCTTTATATCCATCAATTCGGTTTGGCGTCATAAGGTTACGCCCATCATCCAATACATTCGCACCAAGATCATCTGCGATCTGCTGAGCGGTCTTAAGCATTAGCTTGAAGTTTTGGTCCGCATCACCATAACAAGGTAAGGTCATAAAGAACGAAATACCTTTAGTTGTAAATTCAGCAGGATCACCGTGCTTCAATGTGCCAGGTTGCATCATATTCGCAACACTGAACAGAACTTTTCCAGTACCAGAGAGATCCGAATGGCGATGGAAGATATCCATTTCACCATACAGCAAGCCATTTTGTTGCATGCTATCAAACAGCTTCGTGCCCACAAACGGTTCTTCTCCAGCACAGTGAACGTTCAATACAATCACTTCCATTTCCGGCTCTGGAGCAGGTTCAGTCACAACGGCAGGCTCTACCGCTACGGTTTCTGGTTCAGATTCAACAATCGGCTCCAGATCTACGATAGGCTCAAGCTTTTCTTCTACATCATCTAATGACTTACTTGAAAATGAAGGGACATCAATATCAGCTTCATCGTTGAATGGCGTAGCTGTTTTTTCTGCCACATCAGCGTATCCATCGATTAGAGGATCCGCAGCTACAGGTTCCACGGCAAATTCTGGTTCTTTCCGCTCTTTACGGATGATTTCAAAATCCTCCTCAGGCGCAAACGCTCTGTCAGGCATTGCCTCTGACTCTTCATCATTGTCGACGTCTAGCTTACGTAATGGCTTATTACCAAACTTTGTCGTCCCTTCTTTCTTACTTGTCCATAAACCGTGAAACAGCAAAGCGGCAATCGCTAAGGCTCCGACAATTATGAGTACGAATCGCAGTTCCTGCATTTTTAGCTCTCAATTACTCAATAAAATAGACTCTTTGAGTCTTCCTATTGAATTGGGTTATACCTAACTTCAGTAACTCTACCAAAACTCTCCCCTGTTTTAGAACAACTTAATGTTAGAAGTTCCAAGAATGTTGTGATTTTGAACACGCTTTTTTCTTGTTAAGATAACCAATGTTCGTTTTTAAACCAGTAGATGACTCTTTATTATGAATTCTTCAATTAACCAACGTAGTGGATTTGGCTACTTTTTTTACGGCTTAGATCTCGCACTAAAGCCTGGTATCCGCCAATTTGTTCTGTTACCACTCTTAGCCAACATTCTACTTGTCGGTGGCGCGCTGTTTTACTTGTTTTCAAATCTAGATGTTTGGATTGAGCAAATGTTAGGACAATTACCTGACTTCTTATCTTGGTTAAGCTACCTACTTTGGCCTCTACTTGTTCTGACTATTCTTGCGACGTTCTCTTATTTTTTCAGTACGCTAGCGAATTTTATAGCAGCGCCCTTCAATGGATTACTGGCTGAGAAAGTGGAAGAGCACCTCACCAATCAAAAAGTGAATGAAGATGGCCTGCTCTCTACATTAAAAGATACGCCGAGAATTCTCGCTCGTGAATGGCGCAAACTGGTTTATGTTTTACCTAAAGCAATTGGCTTATTCCTTTTATTACTCATCCCTGCTTTAGGACAAACTATTGGCCCTATCCTGTGGTTTGTCTTCACCGCTTGGATTCTAGCAATTCAATATTGTGATTACCCATTTGATAACCACAAGATTAGTTTTAATGAAATGAGACACAATTTGAAACAAAAACAAGGCAAAGCTTATAGCTTTGGCGCTCTCGTTAGTGTGTTTACGACTATTCCAATACTGAATCTATTTGTTATGCCTATTGCAGTCTGTGGTGCGACGGCAATGTGGGTGGCTGAATTTAAGAAATAGAACCATTATTACGCACCGCTTTAAGTGGGCAGATACATTTGATTTGCCCGCTTTTATGCTCTCCTCTACTGAGCAAGTTCATATCATATAACTTTTTAATCCTTTTCTAGTTTTTTCAGCTGTCCTAATCTCTACCCAGTCAATTAAAATAGAACAACTTAGCTTTGCTTACCGAAAACAGGCGGAGCTTACATAGAGATGAAGGATCACATAATGAGCAAAATCTACGAAGATAATTCACAAACAATCGGTAACACTCCTCTAGTTCGCTTAAATAAAGTCAGCAAAGGTAAAGTCCTAGCGAAAGTTGAAGCGCGTAACCCAAGCTTCAGTGTTAAATGTCGTATCGGCGCGAACATGATTTGGGAAGCGGAAAAAGCAGGCACGTTAAAGCCTGGTATAGAACTTGTAGAACCGACAAGTGGTAATACAGGTGTTGCACTTGCATTCGTAGCAGCAGCTCGTGGTTACAAACTTACACTGACAATGCCAGAGTCAATGAGCCTTGAACGCCGTAAGCTTCTAAAAGCACTTGGTGCAAACCTTGAGTTAACAGAAGCTGCAAAAGGCATGAAAGGGGCAATTGCTAAAGCTGAAGAGATTGTTGCAAGCAACCCTGAAAAATACTTGCTGCTACAACAGTTCAACAACCCTGCAAACCCACAGATTCACGAGAAAACAACAGGTCCAGAAATCTGGGATGCAACAGATGGTGAAGTAGACGTATTTGTCGCAGGTGTTGGCACGGGTGGTACGATTACAGGTACAAGCCGTTACATTAAAGGCGAAAAAGGTAAGAACATTGTTTCTGTTGCCGTTGAACCAGCTGAGTCACCAGTGATTGCACAAGCGCTTGCAGGAGACGAAATTCAACCAGCTCCGCACAAAATCCAAGGTATTGGTGCTGGTTTTATCCCTGGCAACCTAGATTTAGAGCTTGTTGACCGCGTTGAATCTGTAACATCAGAAGAAGCGATTGCTATGGCTCAACGCCTAATGGAAGAAGAAGGTATTTTGGCTGGCATCTCATCTGGCGCAGCAGTTGTTGCAGCAAACCGACTTGCAGAACTACCTGAATTTGAAGGAAAAACTATCGTTACCGTACTTCCAAGTTCTGGTGAGCGTTACCTAAGTACCGCTCTATTTGCAGGCATCTTTACCGAGAAAGAAAACCAACAGTAATATGTTGTCAAATCAATTTTTCGTCCAAAAAAGCCCCATTTAGGGGCTTTTTTGTTGATCCTCGCCACACCTTTGGTAATATCAGGGCAGTTTTATTTTTAGCTTCAAAATAAAAGAGCTAATAAAGATTTTATGTCACTTGTGAGATTCGACACAGATTGGAATCATGAGTGAGAAATTTACAACCAGTATCAGTTCTGACACGAAATGAACGTTGTGCATCTAGCAGAATATATTATTTACGGTTAAGCTAGTTCTGGTTAAGAAACTATCAAAATATAAATCAATTGGGGTATATAACATGTACGAGAAGCAAGTAGAAATCACAGCAGAAAACGGTCTTCACACTCGTCCAGCTGCACAGTTCGTTAAAGAAGCTAAAGCATTCGACGCGGACATCACTGTGACTTCTAACGGTAAAAGCGCTAGCGCAAAGAGCCTATTCAAACTACAAACTCTAGGCCTAGTTAAAGGTACAGTAGTTTCTATCTCAGCTGAGGGCCCACAAGCTCAACAAGCTGTTGACCACCTAGTTGCTCTAATGGACCAACTACACTAATCCGGTCTTCTATTTTCAAAGCCATTTTGTGAAAACAAAATGGCTTTGTTGGAAATAGAGCAAAACTTGAGCTACAAATTATCGTTAGCGCACCCATTATTCTCCCGTTTTAAAGTTGACCAACTTAAGGTAAGGCTATGATTTCAGGCATCCTAGCATCTCCTGGTATTGCGATTGGTAAAGCACTACTACTTCAAGAAGATGAAATTGTCCTAAACACACACACTATTTCTGACGACCAAGTTGAAGCTGAAGTTCAGCGTTTCTTTGACGCTCGTAACAAGTCATCTGCTCAGTTAGAAACTGTTAAACAGAAAGCACTTGAAACCTTCGGTGAAGAGAAAGAAGCGATCTTTGAAGGTCACATCATGCTTCTTGAAGACGAAGAGCTAGAGGAAGAAATCCTAGCACTGATCAAAAACGACAAGATGCATGCTGATAACGCAATCTACACCGTTATCGAAGAGCAAGCGTCTGCCCTAGAATCTCTAGATGACGAATACTTAAAAGAACGTGCAACGGATATCCGTGATATCGGTACACGTTTTGTTAAAAATGCACTAGGTATCAATATCGTTTCTCTAAGCGATATCGACGAAGAAGTTATCCTAGTAGCTTACGACCTAACGCCATCTGAAACTGCACAGATCAACCTAGACTACGTTCTTGGTTTCGCTTGTGACATCGGCGGTCGTACTTCTCACACTTCAATCATGGCTCGTTCACTAGAACTTCCAGCTATCGTTGGTACTAACGACATCACTAAGCAAGTTAAGAACGGCGACATGCTGATTCTTGATGCGATGAACAACAAAGTTGTTATCAACCCTTCTGAAGCTGAACTAGAAGAAGCGAAAGCAGTTAAAGCAGCATTCGTTGCTGAAAAAGAAGAGCTAGCTAAGCTAAAAGATCTTCATGCTGAAACTCTAGACGGTCACCGTGTAGAAGTTTGCGGTAACATCGGTACAGTAAAAGACTGTGACGGTATCATCCGTAACGGTGGTGAAGGCGTTGGTCTGTACCGTACTGAGTTCCTATTCATGGACCGCGATGCGCTTCCAACTGAAGAAGAGCAGTACAAAGCGTACAAAGAAGTTGCTGAAGCAATGAATGGCGAGTCAGTGATCATCCGTACTATGGATATCGGTGGCGATAAAGATCTTCCATACATGGATCTTCCTCAAGAGATGAACCCATTCCTAGGCTGGCGTGCAGTACGTATCAGCTTAGACCGTCGTGAGATCCTACGTGATCAGCTACGTGGTATTCTACGTGCATCTGCACACGGTAAACTACGCATCATGTTCCCGATGATCATCTCTGTTGAAGAAATCCGTGAACTTAAGAAAGCGATCGAAGAGTACAAAGCAGAACTTCGTGCAGAAGGCCTAGCGTTTGACGAAGAAATCGAAATCGGCGTAATGGTTGAGACTCCTGCAGCTGCAGCAATCGCACACCACCTAGCGAAAGAAGTATCATTCTTCTCTATCGGTACTAACGACCTAACGCAGTACACACTTGCGGTAGACCGTGGTAACGAAATGATTTCTCACCTATACAACCCACTATCACCAGCAGTACTAACAGTGATCAAGCAAGTTATCGACGCTTCTCACGCTGAAGGTAAATGGACTGGTATGTGTGGTGAGCTAGCGGGCGATGAGCGCGCAACGCTACTACTTCTAGGTATGGGTCTAGACGAGTTCTCAATGAGCGGTATCTCTATCCCTAAAGTGAAGAAAGTTATCCGTAACTCTAACTTCGCTGAAGTGAAAGCGATGGCTGAAGAAGCTCTTTCTCTACCAACAGCAGCAGAAATCGAAGCCGTTGTAGAAAAGTTCATCGCTGAGAAAACTCAATAATCAACTAATTCCAATGAGATAGACGGTAAAAAAAGTCGTCTATCTCGGAAGATTGGTATACTATAATTCGACAGAATTAAATAAAAACGTTAGGAGCATGACACAATGGGTCTGTTTGACAAACTTAAGAAGCTAGTATCTGACGACAGCGCTGACGCTGGTGCAATCGAAATCATCGCACCTCTATCTGGTGAAATCGTTAACATTGAAGACGTGCCAGATGTTGTTTTCGCTGAGAAAATCGTTGGTGATGGTATTGCTATCAAGCCTGCTGGTAACAAAATGGTAGCTCCTGTAAACGGTACTATCGGTAAGATCTTCGAAACGAACCACGCGTTCTCTATCGAATCTGACGACGGTGTTGAGCTTTTCGTTCACTTCGGTATCGACACAGTTGAACTAAAAGGCGAAGGCTTCAAGCGTATCGCTGAAGAAGGTCAAACTGTTAAAGCTGGCGACACTATCATTGAATTCGATCTAGCTCTTCTTGAAGAGAAAGCGAAGTCAACTCTTACTCCAGTTGTTATCTCTAACATGGACGAAATCAAAGAGCTGAACAAGCTTTCTGGTTCTGTAACTGTTGGTGAAACTCCAGTTCTACGTGTAACTAAGTAATTTTTACTTAGCCAAACACTAAAAACGCAGCCCTTGGCTGCGTTTTTTATTACCTGAAGAAAATTGGATTACTTTAAGCCGAGGGCATACTTAAGCACTTGAGTTTTTAAAGGGCCTGCGTTTTCCGCTATTTTCAGGGCTGCATTTCTTACAAGTTTCAGCGGCGCAATATCGTTGCTAAAGCCTTTGTAGAAAAAATCCATACCAGACTGCATCAATAAGTTATCCGGGCGACGTTTTCGCTCATAACGCTTCAGTACAGATGCCGACAAATGGGCTTGCCCTTCTGTGACTTCCAATAATGCTTCCACATCTTTAAAGCCAAGATTCACACCCTGCCCCGCCAATGGGTTAATGGTATGCGCTGAATCCCCAATCAATACACACCCCTGCGCCATATAGCTTTGAGCATGTCGGCGAGTCAGTGGAAAAGAGCCATATTGTAGCACTTCAATCTCTCCCAACTCTGCGGGGAAATGAGTCAAAATCTCTGCGCGCAACTGAGTTGGTGTCATCGCACAAAGCTGCTTAATACGTTTTGGCGTGTCATACCAAACCAATGAACCTTGCCCTACTTCTTGCCCATCAACAGTTAATGAACTCAGCGGTAAGAAAGAGCGAGGCCCAGTTGGGTTGAATTGCTGCCAAGTAATATCTTGCTGTGGCAGTTCGGTGGTGACATTAATTAACATACAGTGTTGACGATAATCCCAAGCGGTGATGCCAATCCCAGCTAGGTCTCGAACTCTGGAGTTAGCACCATCGGCACCCACAACGAGGTCAACAGCAAAACTTTCACCAGACGAGAGTTTAACCAGTGTTTCATCGCCAAACTCAAGGTTTTCTAGCGTATCTGGGCAGCGTAATGTTAAATTGTTGTACTGTTCAAACTCCCCCCAAAGACCAAGCTGAATCAAACGATTTTCAACAATGTAACCAAGCTGTTCCATGCCTAATTCATCAGATTGGAATCGAGTACGACATTCTGGATGCTCCCAAGTTTCCAATCGGCGATAGGGGCACACTCGCATGTCTGATGTTGCTTGCCAGGCGCCAAGCGAATTCAGTATTTCAACGGAGTGTTCTGAGATCGCAGACACTCGAATATCCATCGCTTGGTCAGCGAAAAATGGCTCTGGTGCTTTACCTTCAACTAAAAGGACACGCCTACCTTGCTTGGCAAACCCCACCGCTGCGGCTGCGCCCACCATACCACCGCCGATCACGGCAACATCATATTTGCTCATATTTCGCACTTCAATTGTTTGATTAATTGACTGTTTTTCATTGTACGTTTTCATTACTAAAATGTAACTAAAAACCTCTTAGTTCATCTAAGCAAACCCCTTGTACAACATAGGGTTTAACTGTTTTTTCACCAGCACTAGTCAGGTGGTTTTGAAAGCAGTACAATACGCCGCTTACCGCCGAGAGGGCGGCTAAAATATGGTCACAACATTATGTGACTCACTGGAAATATTGGGCGATTTGCTCCCTTAATTTAAACTAACGATCGAGCGAACAACATGAGTAAAAAACTGCTAATTAAAACCTGGGGCTGCCAGATGAACGAATACGATTCATCAAAAATGGCCGATCTTATGAACGCGGCTAATGGCTACGAACTGACAGAAGAACCAGCAGAAGCAGACGTACTACTACTGAATACCTGTTCTATCCGTGAAAAAGCGCAAGAGAAGGTATTCCACCAGCTAGGTCGTTGGAAAACGCTAAAAGATAAAAAACCTGGTGTTGTGATTGGTGTGGGTGGCTGTGTAGCGACTCAAGAAGGTGACCATATCCGCGAACGCGCGCCGTTTGTAGACGTAATTTTTGGCCCTCAGACACTGCATCGCCTACCGGAGATGATCAAACAGTCTCAATCAAATGAAGCGCCAGTGATGGACATTTCATTCCCAGAAATTGAAAAGTTTGACAGCCTACCTGAGCCTCGCGCTGAAGGTGCAACAGCATTCGTTTCTATTATGGAAGGTTGCTCTAAGTACTGTACATATTGTGTTGTACCATACACTCGTGGCGAAGAAGTTAGCCGTCCAATGGATGATGTTCTATTCGAAATCGCTCAGCTAGCTGAGCAAGGGGTACGTGAAGTTAACCTACTCGGTCAAAACGTAAACGCTTATCGCGGTCCTATGCATGATGGCGACATCTGTTCATTTGCTGAGTTACTTCGCCTAGTAGCGTCAATTGATGGTATCGACCGTATCCGCTTTACGACTAGCCATCCACTAGAATTTACTGACGACATTATTGCAGTCTACGAAGATACTCCTGAGCTAGTTAGCTTCCTGCACCTGCCTGTACAAAGTGGTAGTGACCGCATTCTAACTATGATGAAGCGTCCTCACACTGCGATTGAGTACAAGTCGATCATTCGCAAGCTACGTAAAGCGCGCCCTGATATTCAAATCAGCTCTGACTTTATCGTTGGCTTCCCTGGTGAAACAGCGAAAGATCACCAAGATACGATGAAGCTGATCAAAGATGTCGATTTTGATATGAGCTTTAGCTTTATCTTCTCTCCACGCCCAGGTACGCCTGCTGCGGATTACCCATGTGATGTGCCAGAGCAAGAGAAAAAAGAACGTCTGTACGAGCTTCAACAGACGGTCAACGCGCAAGCGATGCGTTACTCTCGTTTGATGCTTGATACCGAGCAACGCGTATTAGTTGAAGGTCCTTCTAAGAAGAACCTAATGGAGCTTCGTGCTCGTACTGAGAACAACCGCGTGGTTAACTTCGAAGGCAACGCTGATCTCATCGGCCAATTCGTTGACGTTAAAATTACCGATGTATTTGCGAACTCATTACGTGGTGAGCTTATCCGTACTGAAAAAGATATGGACCTGCGCACCGTGATTTCTCCAACACAAATGATGGCGAAAACAAAACGTGAAGATGAGCTAGGTGTAGCAACCTTTACGCCTTAATTCGCACTCTTAGTCGTTATAAGCTTGAAAATACCTCACTAAGTGACCATCTTAGAAATAGGTATAGTTAACCATTAGAAGCCCGGTCTAAATCGGGCTTCTTTTAAAGTGGTCAATAATGAGAGGCAACTTTGAGCAATAAAATCGTTACTCTAGAAATCAATCTAGAACCTTCGGACAATCGCCGCCTAGCGAGTCTTTGCGGTCCTTTCGATGACAATATTAAACACCTAGAGCGTCGTTTAGGCGTTGAAATCAGCTACCGTGGCAACTTCTTTACCATCGTAGGTAAACCGCACACATCAGCAGCTGCGCTTGAAATCATTAAAACGCTTTACGTAAACACAGCGCCTATTCGCGGCAACATTCCAGATGTTGAGCCTGATGAAATTCATCTTGCGATCAAAGAAACTGGTGTCCTTGAGCAAAACCTTGAGTCGAATATTGAGCACGGTAAAGAAGTGTTTATTAAGACCAAAAAAGGTGTCATCAAGCCTCGTACACCAAACCAAGCTCAATACTTGGTTAATATGGTCACTCATGATATCTCTTTTGGTATTGGCCCTGCGGGTACCGGTAAAACTTACCTTGCGGTTGCAGCTGCAGTTGATGCATTAGAGCGTCAAGAAATTCGCCGAATCCTACTGACACGCCCTGCTGTAGAGGCCGGTGAAAAGCTTGGCTTCCTACCTGGTGATTTAAGTCAGAAAGTCGACCCATACCTTCGTCCACTATACGATGCATTGTTTGAGATGTTAGGCTTTGAAAAAGTTGAAAAGCTGATTGAGCGTAACGTTATTGAAGTTGCACCACTGGCTTACATGCGCGGACGCACTCTAAATGACGCCTTTATCATTCTAGATGAAAGCCAAAACACGACAGTCGAGCAGATGAAAATGTTCCTGACGCGTATTGGTTTTAACTCTCGCGCGGTGATCACCGGTGACGTTACTCAAATAGATTTACCGCGCGGTGCGAAGTCTGGCCTACGTCATGCTATTGAAGTACTAAGCGAAGTGGATGAGATTAGCTTTAACTTCTTCCAGTCTGAAGATGTCGTTCGCCACCCTGTGGTTGCTCGAATTGTTAACGCTTATGAGAAATGGGAAGCACAAGATCAAAAAGAGCGTAAAGAGTATGAAAAGCGTCGCCGCGAAGAGCGCGAAGCGAAGCAACTTGAAACTCAATCAGTAGAAGTAGTTAAAGAGAACAAAGAATCATGAGTATCGAACTCGATTTACAATTCGCGGTCAAAGAAGAGAGCGGGTTGCCATCTGAGTCAGATTTCCAAGTTTGGCTAGATAAAACAATCCCTCTCTTTCAAGCGCAAGCTGAAGTGACGATTCGATTGGTTGACGAAGAAGAAAGTCAACAACTCAATCATGATTACCGTGGTAAAGATAAGCCGACTAACGTGCTATCTTTTCCATTTGAAGCGCCTCCTGGAATGGAGATTGACTTACTGGGTGACCTTATTATTTGTCGCCAAGTGGTTGAACGTGAAGCTATCGAGCAAGAAAAGCCTCTAATGGCACATTGGGCGCATATGGTTGTACATGGCAGCTTGCATCTGCTAGGTTATGATCATATTGAGGATGATGAAGCTGAAGAGATGGAATCCCTCGAGACAGAAATCATGCAAGGTATGGGTTTTGAAGACCCCTATTTAGCTGAAAAACAAAGCTAAGTACTCGATACTAAGCTTACGTGTGCTATCACACATCTGATAGCGTTACTTAATTGAGAAACAATGAACGAAGACAATTCGCCCTCCTCTCTAGAAGGTAAGAAAGAAAAATCTGAAGGTCCGAGTAGAAAGTCCTTCTTCGGACGCCTAGGCCAACTCTTCCAAGGTGAACCTAAAGATCGCCAAGAGCTTGTGGAAGTATTCCGCGACTCAGAAGAGAATGACCTGATTGACCATGACACCCGCGACATGCTCGAAGGCGTTATGGAAATCTCTGAAATGCGTGTACGTGACATTATGATCCCGCGCTCGCAAATGGTGACTGTTGACCGAAGCGACAACCTTGACGCTTTAGTCCACTTGATTACAGATGCTCAGCACTCACGCTACCCTGTTATCAGTGAAGACAAAGACCATGTAGAAGGTATTCTGCTAGCGAAGGACTTACTTAAATATTTGGGCTCTCAAAGTGCTCCATTTGATATCGAACAAGTGATCCGTACTGCGGTCGTTGTTCCTGAAAGTAAACGCGTTGATCGTCTACTTAAAGAGTTCCGTGAGGAACGTTATCACATGGCGATTGTCGTAGATGAGTTCGGTGGCGTTTCTGGCCTAGTGACTATCGAAGATATTCTTGAAGAAATCGTTGGTGAAATCGAAGATGAATTCGACGACGAAGAAGAACTGGATATTCGCAAGCTCAGCAAGCACACCTTCGCAGTAAAAGCGCTAACCACCATTGAAGAGTTTAACGACACCTTCAACACTTCATTCAGTGATGATGAAGTAGATACTGTGGGCGGCATGGTAATGACAGCGTTTGGTCACCTACCTTCACGCGGTGAAGTGATTGAGATCGAACATTACAGCTTCAAAGTTACCTCTGCGGATAACCGTCGTGTGTTACAACTTCAAGTAACCATTCCCGACGTGGAGTCTCTTCCGGAACCTGCCGAAGAGTAACGCTAATTCCCATTAATGGGATATTCAGAAAAGACAACGATGATAAATACTCTTTTTCATCGCCTAAAACGGCCGCTCGCGGCCGTTTTTGTTGGCGCGATAACTACCCTTGCTTTTGCCCCTTATCAGCTTTGGCCACTTGCCATTGCAACCCCAGCCCTACTCTTGCTATTGATTCACAACCAAAGTGCAAAACGCGCGCTATGGATTGGTTACGCTTGGGGAATAGGTCAATTCGCCACAGGTATTAGCTGGGTTCATATCAGCATTGATAACTTCGGCGGTATGCCAAAAATAGCCAGCGTGTTCTTAATGACACTGCTAATCGGCTACCTTGCGATCTATTCCGCTCTATTCTGCTGGAGCCTCAATCGCTTTTTTCCACAATCAAACCGAGTTCGCTTTCTGTTAATTGCTCCAGTGCTGTGGTTAGTCACCGATTGGTTACGTGGATGGGTGATGACTGGCTTCCCTTGGCTATGGCTCGGATACAGTCAGATTGAAAGCCCATTAGCTAACTTTGCGCCTCTTGGTGGTGTAGAGCTACTGACTTTCTTATTGATCTTAAGTGCTGGCGCCATCGCGTATGCCGCTTTGCATCGCCAATGGTTACACTTGCTAATTCCTGTTGTGATATTTTCTGCAGGGTATGGGCTAAATGCTGCATCTTGGGTTACTCCTAATCCAGAAAGCACCACTAAGGTCGCACTGATTCAAGGCAATATTGCCCAAGAATTAAAATGGCTACCGAGTCAACGCTGGCCAACCATCATGAAATATACCGATCTAACTCGTGAGAACTGGGATGCGGATATCATCATCTGGCCAGAAGCTGCAATTCCTGCGTTTGAATTTGAGATCTCAGCTTTTCTGCGAAACTTAGATTCCGCAGCAAAACTAAATCATAGCGCGGTCATTACCGGTGTTGTTAACCAAGGGGAAGATAAAAAGTTTTACAACAGCATCTTAACCGTGGGTGACACAGCATATGGTGATTACAGCTATGACATGAGTCAGCGTTATCACAAACACCACCTATTACCGTTTGGGGAATTTGTGCCGTTTGAAACCATTTTAAGGCCGCTTGCCCCTTTCTTTAACTTGCCTATGTCTTCATTCAGTCGAGGGGATTTTGTTCAGCCAAACATCGACGCCAATGGCAAACAGATGGCACCAGCGCTCTGTTACGAAATCATATTCAATGAGCAAGTCCGTCAGAACGTTAACGACGAAACCGATTTCATCTTAACGCTCTCGAATGATGCTTGGTTTGGTAGCTCAATTGGCCCACTTCAGCATATGGAAATCGCTCGTATGCGTGCTCTAGAACTTGGAAAGCCCGTTATTCGTTCAACCAATAACGGAGTAACGGCGGTCACTGACTACCAAGGTAATATCGTGGCTCAAATACCCCAATTTGAAACCGGCGTACTTCGAACTGAGATTGTTTCAACTATTGGCCAAACCCCTTACCGCCAAGTAGGCACGTGGCCATTGTATATATGGGTAGCATTGAGCTTAGTAATAGGCTTCAGATTAAGAGATTAGATAGCTAAAGGGTGACATGAGAATGTCACCCTTTTTGTTTTTGTCATCCTCGAGAGCGAGTGAGTTGAGGAATTCTTGAGGCGAACGGAACTCTTAAAAAGACTCCCAACTCCCTCATACTTCGGTCTAGGAAATGATGCTGCTCATTGACTAAGGTTTCAATGGCTGTCGACTAAAGCCCTTACAGCCACATTTGGTACAAGGAATGATCACAGTTGGGTGGTTGTACTCTGTTTTATGGCCGCAATCATCACAAATGAGTACACCTAAACCTATCACCTCTCCTGCTTGATACAAACCTTGGTGCTCAAGATCAGCAAACAACTCAACCCATTCCACTTTGGTTCTATCGGTAATTTCAAGTAATCCTTGCCAGATTGAATCGGCAATCATTAAGTAAAAAGGACCACCTTTGGACTCTTCGTAGTTTTGCGAAAACTCTTTTAAATCAGACTTAACGTAAGCTGAAACAAGCGCCAGTTCATCTTTCGTCATGTCATTGGCTGCATCCACAACCTTTCCAGAGGTTTCGAAAACCTGGTTAACTTCATCGGGGCTATGCTTCAATGCCTCAACGACATCTTCAAACATCTCCTCGTAACCCGCTTTGCGTTTTGGCATCGCTGACCTCCTTTATGATTCACTGATGCAAATTCATATAGCCATCTAAAGTCAATAAACATCACCATCTTTACGTGATTTGAGTGGGTATTGGCTATTGTTGTGCCCCTCTCCTTTAGGTATTCTATGACGATCTATTAAAGTCTGTTCTAACCGAACTCACAAATTCCAAGATAACCGGATACCATCGATGCAAGAACAATATAACCCGCAAGAGATTGAACAAAAGGTTCAACAACACTGGGATAACAGCGAGACCTTCGTTGTAAGTGAAGACCCAAACAAAGAAAAATTCTACTGTCTTTCTATGTTTCCTTACCCAAGTGGTCGACTGCACATGGGTCACGTGCGTAACTACACCATCGGTGATGTGGTATCTCGTTTCCAACGTCTTCAAGGCAAAAACGTTATGCAACCTATCGGTTGGGACGCATTCGGCCTACCAGCAGAGAACGCAGCAGTAAAAAATAATACTGCACCTGCGCCATGGACTTACGAAAACATTGAGTACATGAAGAACCAACTTAAGCTGCTTGGCTTTGGTTACGACTGGAACCGTGAATTCGCGACCTGTACACCTGAATACTACCGCTGGGAACAAGAGTTCTTCACTAAGCTTTACAACAAAGGCCTAGTATACAAAAAGACCTCTTCAGTTAACTGGTGTCCTAATGACCAAACGGTTCTTGCAAACGAGCAGGTTGAAGATGGCTGCTGCTGGCGTTGTGATACTCCAGTAGAGCAAAAGAAAATTCCTCAGTGGTTCATTAAAATCACAGAATACGCTCAAGAGCTGCTTGACGATCTAGACAACCTAGAAGGTTGGCCTGAAATGGTTAAGACCATGCAGCGCAACTGGATTGGTCGTTCTGAAGGTGTCGAACTATCTTTCGCTGTAAACGGTGAAGAAGCACCTCTAGAAGTTTACACAACGCGTCCAGACACATTAATGGGTGTTTCTTACGTGGGCATCGCTGCAGGTCACCCGCTTGCAGAGAAAGCGTCTCAGAACAACCCTGAACTTGCTGCATTCGTAGATGAGTGTCGCAACACCAAAGTTGCTGAAGCTGAACTGGCAACGATGGAAAAGAAAGGTATGGATACGGGTCTAACCGCTATTCACCCTCTTAACGGCCGTGTTGTTCCTGTTTACGTAGCAAACTTCGTTCTTATGGATTACGGCACAGGTGCGGTAATGGCGGTTCCAGCTCACGATCAGCGTGACTACGAATTCGCGACTAAATACGGCATCGACATCATTCCAGTTATCAAGCCAGAAGATGGCAGCGAGCTAGATATTTCTGAAGCGGCTTACACTGAGAAAGGCGTACTATTTGATTCTGGTGAATTCGATGGCCTTGCTTTCCAAGAAGCGTTCGATGCAATCGCAGCGAAACTAGAAGCTGAAGGTAAAGGTAAGAAAACTGTTAACTTCCGTCTACGTGATTGGGGTGTTTCTCGTCAACGTTACTGGGGCGCACCGATCCCAATGGTAACGACTGAAGATGGTGAAGTTCACCCAGTACCAGCAGATCAGCTACCTGTCATTCTTCCAGAAGATGTCGTGATGGATGGCGTAACAAGCCCAATCAAAGCTGACAAAGAATGGGCGAAGACAACCTTCAATGGTGAGCCTGCTCTACGTGAAACAGACACATTCGATACGTTCATGGAATCTTCTTGGTACTACGCACGTTACTGTTCACCACAAGCTGACGATATCCTAGATCCAGAAAAAGCAAACTACTGGTTGCCAGTAGACCAGTACGTTGGTGGTATCGAGCACGCTTGTATGCACCTATTGTACTCTCGCTTCTTCCACAAACTACTACGTGACGCAGGTTACGTAACGTCTGACGAGCCGTTCAAACAGCTTCTATGTCAAGGCATGGTACTAGCTGACGCGTTCTACCACGAGAACGAAAAAGGCACTAAAGAATGGATCGCTCCGACTGACGTAACCGTTGAGCGTGACGGCAAAGGTCGCATCGAGAAAGCGGTCGACAATAAAGGTCGTAACGTTGAGCACTCAGGCATGATCAAAATGTCTAAGTCAAAAAACAACGGTATCGACCCTCAAGAGATGGTTGATAAGTACGGCGCAGATACAGTACGTCTATTCATGATGTTCGCATCTCCAGCGGACATGACGCTTGAATGGCAAGAATCTGGCGTTGAAGGTGCAAACCGCTTCCTGAAGCGTGTATGGAAACTGGTTCACGCACACTCATCAAAAGGCGCAGCTGAAGCTGTTGATGCAGCTGCACTGTCTGGTGACCAAAAAGCACTTCGCCGCGACGTACACAAAACCATCGCGAAAGTGACAGACGATATTGGTCGTCGTCAAACGTTCAACACCGCGATTGCTGCAATCATGGAACTGATGAACAAACTGGCAAAAGCGCCTCAAGAGTCTGCGCAAGATCGCGCAATTCTTGATGAAGCACTAAAAGCAGTTGTTCGCATGCTTTACCCAATGACTCCTCACATCTCTTACGAAATGTGGATTGCTCTGGGCGAGTCTGATGTTGATTCAGCATCATGGCCAACGTTCGATGAGAAAGCGCTAGTCGAAGACGAAAAGACTATCGTTGTTATGATCAACGGTAAGCTACGTGCGAAACTAACGGTTGCTGCAGATGCAACAGAAGAGCAAGTTCGTGAGCTTGGTCTAAACGATGAAAACGCTAAGAAATTCCTAGATGGCCTAACAATTCGTAAAGTTATCTTCGTTCCTGGCAAACTTCTGAACATCGTTGCGAACTAATCACAACTTCATCAGTCTTAAGCAGGGTAGTCATACCCTGCTTTATTTATCTTATGGTTTTAGGTTTCGTTTCAACTAAACGTAGAATCCTAAGATAAGTATTCCAATAATTGAGAGCCATCAATCTATGTTTCGCCGACTATCGCGCCTATTTCCATTTTCTTCTGTAAAGCTCACTGTTGCTGTACTTATGGCGAGCCTATTGACTGGTTGTGGCTTTCACCTACGTGGTGATTACTCTATCCCTGATGAGCTCAATACCCTATCTCTTACCAGTTACGATTCATACAGCACCTTTACACGCATGATGAAAGGGCAATTGCGTCTTAGCGAAGTGGATATTGTCCCACCAGCCTCTGACGTACCAAACCTGCACCTAGTGAGTGAAGGCATTGGTGAACGTACTCTCTCACTTTACCAAAACACTCGAGCGGCAGAAAAAGAGATCACCTTCCGTGCCTCTTACCGCGTGACCGTGCCAGATGTAGGCTCGAAAACTTATTCCACCAGCGTGACACGTAGCTACCTAGACAACCCGCTGAGTGCACTTGCAAAATCGGTGGAACGCGACATGATTGAAGATGAAATGCGTAAGCTGGCAGCAACTCAAATCGTACGCCAGATGGCCCGCTTAAAAGCCGATATCGAACACAATGAGTTCAATGATGATGTGCAAGAACAGCAACTCAAAGATGACGATGAAGAGTATCGAATTAGAACCTACTCCAGCGACACTTCAGGTCAGTAAGAGGTTTACATGCGAGTTTTCGCTGATCGATTAGGGGAGCAACTGTCAAAGCAGCTTCACCCTACTTATCTTATTTTTGGTGGCGAGCCTTTGTTACTGCAAGAGTCTCGCCAAGCGATTCAAAAAGCCGCATTTGCACAGGGCTTCGAAGAGCGTCACCGCTTTGCCATCGACAGTTCATTTGATTGGAATCTTGTTTACGATTGCTGCCAAGCAATGAGTCTATTTTCTGCCCGTCAAATCATCGAACTAGAACTTCCAGAAGCTGGCGTTAACGCTGCAATTGCGAAAGAGCTATTGGCTATTGCTGACTTGCTGCATCAAGACGTGCTCTTGGTCATCATTGGCACTAAGCTAACTAAAGCACAAGAAAACGCTAAGTGGTTCAAAGCGCTTTCGAGCAAAGGTTGCTGGGTCAGTTGTATAACGCCGGATATTCAGCGCCTGCCTCAATTTGTTCAAGCTCGATGCCGCGCATTAAACCTTAAGCCAGATCCAGAAGCCGTACAAATGCTGGCTCAATGGCATGAAGGCAATCTATTTGCTCTGACACAAAGTCTAGAAAAGCTGGCCCTATTGTATCCTGATGGGCAACTAAACCTTATCCGCCTTGAAGAATCTCTAAGCCGACACAATCATTTTACCGCCTTTCACTGGATAGACGCATTACTTGCCGGAAAAGCCAACCGCGCCCAACGAATTATGCGCCAACTGGAAGCGGAAGGCGTTGAAGTCGTCATATTAGCGCGCACCATTCAGAAAGAACTCTCCCAGCTACTTGCTATGCTGCAAATGATGAAGAGTTCTTCGATGAGCCAAGTATTTGAGTCTTATCGCATTTGGCAATCGAAACGACCACTCTATTCAGCGGCATTAGGACGATTATCAGTAGTGCGAGTAAACCAACTTCTTCAGTTGCTCGCTAAAATTGAAATACTGACCAAAACTCAGTACGACCAGTCTAGCTGGCCACTATTACACCAGTTGAGCGCTGAGATGTGCCTACCTCAGGTGAAGCTATAAAAAGCGTGATATACTGCGCCGCCTTTTAAGGCCGCAGTCCAACTGTGAACCCAATTAAATCAATGAGGACAATACCTTGCAACTTGAAGAGCTCAATGAATTCTTAGTAGACAAAGTCGATGATATGAAAGCAGAAAACATCAAAACCATTGATGTTCAAGGCAAATCTAGCATTACTGACTACATGATCATCTGCACCGGCACTTCAAAACGTCACGTTTCATCTATCGCTGACCACGTCGCAAGAGAATCTAAACTTGCGGGTATCGAGCCACTAGGTATGGAAGGTGAGAACGAAGGTGAATGGGTTGTACTGGATATGGGTACAACCATGATTCACGTGATGCAAGAAGAACAGCGCGAACTATACCAACTCGAGAAGCTTTGGGGCTAAGCGATGAAATTACAATTGATTGCCGTTGGCACAAAAATGCCAAAGTGGGTCGAAGAAGGCTTCCAAGAGTACAAACGCCGCTTTCCACATGACATGCCTTTGGAGTTGATCGAAATTCCAGCTGGAAAACGAGGAAAAAACGCCGACATTGCAAGAATTCTGCAAAAAGAAGGCGAAGCGATGCTTGCAGCCGTGCCAAAAGGCAATCGAATTGTTACGCTTGATATTCCAGGTAAAAAGTGGGATACCCCGCAACTCGCAGAGCAGCTAGAGAACTGGAAACTAGACGCACGTGATGTGTCTATTTTAATTGGTGGCCCAGAAGGGCTTGCGCCAGCGTGTAAAGCGGCGGCAGACCAAAGTTGGTCACTGTCTGCTCTAACATTACCACACCCTTTAGTCCGTATCGTGATGGCGGAAAGTTTGTATCGAGCGTGGAGCATTACCGCTAACCACCCTTACCACCGAGAATAATCGTTCATGTTACGGAAGCGCTCCCAAATAAGGGACTATCAAGAAGAAGCACGGCTTTTCAAAAGTCGTGCTGTTGTCGCTTTTATGGGTATCGTTGTCATGATGGGTGCGCTAGTCACCAACCTATACAACATCCAGATCAATCAATTCCAAGACTACCAAACGCGTTCCAATGACAACCGTATCAAAGTCGTCCCTATTGCGCCTAACCGAGGCTTAATCTACGACCGAAACGGTAATTTATTGGCCGAAAACCGCCCAGTATTTAGCTTGGAATTGACGCCAGAGAAGATCAAAGATATGGACGACACAATCAGTCGTCTACAAGAGATCTTGATCATCACACCCGAGCAAGTTGAGCGATTTCGTAAAGAGCGCCGTCACTCACGACGCTTTAAATCTGTACCGATTCTCACTCAGCTTACTCCTGACCAAGTTGCAAAGTTCTCGGTCAACCAACACAAATTCCCTGGGGTATCGGTTAACGCAGCTCTAAAGCGTCACTACCCTTATGGCGCAGTATTGACGCATGTGATTGGTTACGTATCACGCATCAATGACCGCGATATGCAAAGGCTGATACGCGAAGAGAAAGATGCAAATTACCAAGCTACGCGAGACATAGGTAAGCTGGGTATTGAACGTTACTATGAAGATATGCTCCATGGAACGGCGGGCTACCAAGAGGTGGAAGTCAACAGCCGTGGGCGCATCATTCGCACCTTAAAATACGTTCCACCGGTTCCGGGAAGAGATATCGTATTAAACCTTGATATCAACCTACAGCTTTACGCCCATGAGTTAATGAACAGCCGACGTGGCAGCATTGTTATTCTCGATCCAGAAGATAATGGCGTATTGGCTATGGTTTCGAGCCCAAGCTACGATCCGAATTCATTTGTGCATGGTATTTCCGGTAAAGACTACCGTGCATTACTTGAAGACAAGAACCGACCTTTGGTTAACCGAGCGACGCTAGGTATCTACCCACCAGCATCAACCATCAAACCATTCATGGCGGTAGCAGCACTGCAAGAAGGAGTTATTACTCCTTATACAACACGTAACGATCCTGGATATTGGAAAATCCCGAACTCTAAAACCAAACCATTTAGAGATTGGTTACGTTGGGGACACGGCAAAGTCGATATCGTTAAATCGATCGAAGAATCAGTAGATACCTTCTTCTACCAAGTCGCTTATGACATGGGTATCGATCGCATTTCAAACTGGATGATGATGTTTGGTTTTGGTGACTATACCGGCATCGATATCTACGAAGAAAGCAAAGCAAATATGCCAACGCGTGAATGGAAAATGGCGAGGCACCGTACACCTTGGTATCAGGGCGATACGATCCCAGTTGGTATTGGCCAAGGCTACTGGACAGCAACCCCGATGCAGATAGCAAAAGCGACCTCTGTATTGGTGAAACGTGGTGAAGTTGTGGCACCTCACTTACTGCGCGCCACCATTGATAACGGCAACTTGTTCGAAACTCAGCAGCTTTCTGAAATCGAAACTTACCCGCCGATAACAGGTGTACAAGAGCGTTACTGGGATATGGCTATCGAAGGTATGCGTCTAGTTAACCATGGTAAGAAAGGTACGGCTCGCCGCGCGTTTTACAACACTGAGTATGTCAGCGCCGGTAAATCCGGTACTGCTCAGGTGTTTGGCCTAGGTGAAGACCAAGAATACAACGCCGATGAACTGGCCGAGCACTTACGTGACCACGCTTTATTTACCGGCTTTGCCCCAATTGATGATCCTAAACTGATTGTCACTATGGTGTTAGAAAATGCAGGCGGTGGCTCTTCACAAGGCGGCCCTGTCGTTAGACAAATTTTTGATCACTTTTTGGTCGAAAAAGATAAAGAAGAAAAAGAGGCAGAAGAATAATGGATTTGAATCCAGCGACCGGTCAAAACCGCGCTCTATTTGAACGCTTCCACTTAGACTTACCTTTGCTATTGGGCATTCTTGTTCTTATGGGCTTTGGTTTGATCGTTATGTACAGCGCAAGCGGTCAAAGCCTTGCAATGATGGACCGCCAAGCGATGCGTATGGGCTTGGCACTCGGTGTCATGTTAATTCTGGCTCAAGTACCTCCAAGAACTTATGAAACGCTGGCACCGCTTATGTTTATCGGTGGCGTTGCTTTACTACTTGGCGTACTCTTTTTTGGCGAAGCATCCAAAGGGGCACAGCGTTGGCTTAATCTAGGCTTTGTTCGCTTTCAGCCTTCAGAACTCTTAAAGCTCGCCGTTCCATTGATGGTGGCGCGCTATATTGGTAAACGTTCGCTTCCACCGACATTCCAGACTTTAGTCATTTCCTTAGTGATGGTTTGTGTTCCGACTATTTTGATCGCGAAACAACCGGATTTAGGAACGTCTATTCTAATTGCAGCATCCGGCATTTTTGTTATTTTCTTGGCGGGTATTAGCTGGAAAATCATCTTTGCAGCGGCATGTGGCCTCGGCGCATTCTTACCAATACTCTGGTTCTTCTTAATGCGTGAATACCAGAAAGTGCGTGTTCGTACTCTGTTTAATCCCGAATCTGACCCACTTGGTGCTGGTTACCACATCATACAAAGTAAGATTGCGATTGGCTCTGGTGGTATTTCAGGTAAAGGCTGGTTGCAGGGTACTCAGTCTCAGCTCGAGTTTCTGCCAGAGCGTCATACTGACTTTATCTTTGCCGTTATCGCCGAAGAATGGGGATTGATCGGCATTTTGGTACTGTTAAGTATCTATCTTTACATTATTGGTCGCGGCCTCTATTTAGCCAGTAAAGCTCAAACCGCTTTTGGCCGAATGATGGCAGGCAGTATCGTACTCAGCTTCTTTGTTTATGTATTCGTAAACATCGGTATGGTGAGTGGCATTCTTCCTGTAGTAGGTGTTCCACTTCCGCTCATCAGCTATGGTGGTACCTCAATGGTGACACTAATGGCCGGTTTTGGCATCCTTATGTCTATCCACACTCACAGAAAAGCGTTCTCTAAGGCGACCTAATATGAATAATAAATCACTGCTAGCTTTGGCCTTTATGAGCGTTTTGCTAGCTGGCTGTTCTTCAGCGCCATCAAAACGCTATTCTATTGATAATGATGTGGCTCCAGAAAAACCGATTTCCGTTGATCACATTGAAGATGCTAATCCTCAATATGAACCGTATAGCTTAGGCGGTAACAAAGATTACACCCTACGTGGCGAAAGCTATAAAATCGTCAAAGATGCTCAGGGGTTCAGCGAAGAAGGCATTGCTTCCTGGTATGGCAAGAAATTCCATGGCCACTTAACGTCAAATGGTGAAATCTACGACATGTACTCTATGTCAGCGGCACATAAGACACTGCCTTTGCCTAGCTACGTAGAAGTCACCAACAAAGACAACGGAAAGACCGCGATTGTACGAGTCAATGACCGAGGTCCCTTCCATCCCGGCCGTGTGATTGATCTCAGCTACGCAGCGGCAACCAAGCTTGATGTCATCAAAACCGGCACCGCAAACGTCTCTATCAAAGTCATCACGGTGGATAAACCGACGGCCGCGCACAAACAACAAGCATTACCAAAATTCGTCGTTCAGGTTGCCTCTTCACAACATCCAGAGCGCGTGCGAACTTTAGCGCAAGATTTAGGTCAAAAGCTTGCGGTAGAGAGTTATGTAGGATCAGAGAAAGATATCCATCGAGTTCTCCTTGGACCTTTCGATGACTACATGCAAACTCAAAAAACTTTAGAACAAGTAAAAACACTTGGCTTTCCAAGTGCGTTTATTAAATCCTTGTAGAGTTAATCTTCCAAGCTATTGAACCGACACTAGCTTGAAAGGGTGATTCTGTTAAGATATGGACAGTTAAAGATAAACCTGTAGTCAATATGAAAAAAACAACGCTAATTAAATCCGTTTTTGCGTCTTCTATTGCGCTTTCTGCAACTTTCGCAACTTCTGCTTTCGCAACTCCTATTGTTGTACCTGATGCTCCACAAATCGCAGCGAAAGGCTACGTTTTGATGGACTACCATTCAGGCAAAGTTCTCGCTGAAAAAGAGATGAACACTCGTCTATCTCCTGCAAGCTTGACGAAGATGATGACCAGCTATGTAATTGGTCAAGAACTTGAGCGCGGTAACATCTCTCTTGAAGATGACGTTACGATCAGCAAAAACGCTTGGGCGAAAAACTTCCCTGACTCATCAAAAATGTTCATTGAAGTTGGTACAACGGTAAAAGTGGAAGAGCTTAACCGCGGTATCATCATTCAGTCTGGTAACGATGCATGTGTGGCAATGGCAGAACACATTGCCGGCTCCGAAGATGCTTTTGTTGACCTAATGAATGCTTGGGCTGACACCATCGGCATGAAAGATACGCACTTTGCTAACGTGCATGGTCTAGATAACCCAGATCTTTACTCAACACCTTACGATATGGCTCTATTAGGTAGCGCACTAATTCGTGATGTGCCAGATGAGTACCGTATCTACTCAGAGAAGAAATTCACTTACAACGGCATTACTCAATACAACCGTAACGGTCTACTTTGGGATAAAAGCATGAACGTGGACGGTATCAAAACTGGCCACACTAGCAATGCAGGCTACAGCCTTGTGAGCTCTGCAACTGAAGGTAAAATGCGCCTTGTTGCTGTCGTGATGGGCACCAAAAATGCGAATGCTCGTAAATCAGAAAGTAAAAAACTACTGAGCTACGGCTTCCGATTCTTTGAAACAGTGGCACCACATAAAGCAGGTGAAACCTTTGTTGAAGAGAAAATTTGGATGGGTGACAAAGATATGGTTGCGTTGGGTTTAGACCAAGACACCTATGTAACTCTACCTCGTGGCCAAGCCAAGAACCTAAAAGCAAGCTTCGTACTTGAAAAAGAGTTAGAAGCCCCAATTAATAAAGGCGATGTTGTTGGTAAGCTATACTATCAACTAGAAGGCGAAGATGTTGCCGAGTACCCACTTCTTGCTCTTGAAGATGTAGAAGAAGGTAGTCTGTTTAGTCGTCTATGGGATTACATCGTAATGCTATTTAAGAGCTTCTTATAATTGTAATTCTTAACGAATTCATCGAAAAAGCCGCTTATTGCGGCTTTTTTTATCACACCTGAGCCATAACAGGTGTATTGAGATTTAACGTTAATGACAGTAATATTCCGCGCTGCGAAAATGACTGTCCAACTTGGAGTTTCCTATGCTGAATATTAACTCAGATGCAAAGCTGAAAGACCTGCTTGAGTTCCCTTGCTCGTTCACTTACAAAGTAATGGGCTATGCAAAACCAGAACTACCAGAAAAGGTTCTTGAAGTGATCCAACGCCATGCTCCAGGCGATTACAGCCCAGTAGTAAAGCCAAGTGCAAAAGGCAACTACCACTCAGTATCAGTCAACATCACTGCAACTTCGATTGAGCAAGTTGAGACGCTTTACAAAGAGCTCGGTGAAATCGATATTGTACGTATGGTTCTATAAGTTTATTTGATACCTTCAATTTTTTTTGAAAGCAGCGAAAGCTGCTTTCTTTTTAGTTATCAAATAGATAATAATCCTACATATTCTCTAGGGTTAAAAATGTGTTACTGGTATATAGTTGAATTAGCGGATCCAGTTTATAATCTGGCAACTCAATTCATCGACCGTGGGATCCGGAATGCAAAACCAGCTTGTTGTGAAGTATTTGGGAAGACAAGATTACCAGCCAATTTGGCAAGCAATGCATGACTTTACCGATAACCGAACTGATGAAACTGTCGATGAAATCTGGCTTGTTGAACACAATCCAGTGTTTACGCAAGGTCAAGCGGGCAAAGCGGAGCACCTTTTAAATACCGGCGATATACCTGTTGTACAAAGCGACCGCGGCGGTCAAGTAACCTATCATGGCCCAGGCCAATTGGTTGCTTATTTCTTGATAAACCTGCGTAGAAAGAAGTTAGGTGTTAGAGATCTCGTTACTCATATTGAGAACCTCGTGATCAACACCTTAAAGCATTACAATATTGACGCGGCGGCAAGACCGGATGCACCCGGTGTATATGTCGATGGCAAAAAGATCTGCTCTTTAGGGCTTAGAATCCGTAAAGGCTGTTCATTCCATGGCCTCGCGCTCAACGTAGATATGGATTTGAGTCCATTTTTACGAATCAATCCGTGTGGTTATGCCGGAATGGAAATGGTCCAGGTGAGCCAACTAGGCGGACCAAAAGATCTCGAACAAGTCGAAAAGACCTTAGTCGAAGAACTTGTTACTTTGCTTGGCTACGAGCAAGTTGAATTCAGCACAGAAGCTCTTTCTGTACGATAAGAAGTAAAGAGAAGCAAAAGAAGCATGAGTAAACCAATTCAAATGGAAAAAGGCGTTAAGTACCGCGACGCCGATAAGATGGCACTTATTCCAGTAAAAAATATGCCAACTGAGCAAAAAGAAGTTCTACGCAAGCCTGAATGGATGAAGATCAAACTACCTTCAGACAGTCAACGTATCCAAGATATTAAATCGGCTATGCGTAAAAATAATCTGCACTCCGTTTGTGAAGAAGCGTCATGCCCTAACCTTGCTGAATGTTTCAACCACGGTACCGCGACCTTTATGATCTTAGGTGCGATCTGTACTCGTCGCTGCCCTTTCTGTGATGTGGCACATGGCCGCCCATTGACACCTGAAACGGATGAGCCGAAGAAACTGGCAAAAACAATCCAAGATATGAAGCTAAAGTATGTGGTAATCACGTCAGTCGACCGTGATGATCTACGTGATGGCGGCGCTCAGCACTTCGCTGACTGTAACCGCGAGATCCGAGAGTTAAACCCACATATTAAGATTGAAACACTGGTTCCTGACTTCCGTGGTCGTATGGACGTTGCGCTTGAGCTACTTAAAGACAACCCACCAGATGTGTTCAACCACAACTTAGAAACTGCACCTCGCCTTTACCGTAAGGCTCGTCCAGGCGCAAACTACAAGTGGTCTTTAGATCTACTTAAAAAGTTCAAAGAACAACACCCTGATATCCCGACTAAGTCCGGTGTCATGATGGGTCTAGGCGAAACCAAAGAAGAAATTATTCAAGTGCTAAAAGACCTACGAGAGCACGGCGTGACCATGCTAACACTAGGCCAATACTTAGCGCCAAGTCGTCATCACCTTCCTGTAGAGCGTTATGTTCCACCATCAGAATTTGATGAACTGAAAGAAATTGCACTAGAGCTTGGCTTTACACACGCAGCTTGTGGTCCATTCGTACGCTCTTCGTACCACGCAGATCTTCAAGCACAAGGCGTAGAAGTAAGCTAACTTAAGCTTCATCTTGTTGAAAGGGTTGACTGAATAAGTCAGCCCTTTTTGTTATCGATTCTTGAATGAGACAGCACACTTCTATAGTCTTACCCTATAACCATTACAAAATACCTAATCGATAAGGTATATATCCAAGGATCTAACATGAAAAAATTAGGGTTTATCGCCATCGCATTAGCAACGCTTTCTGTTGGTTGCGCTTCAAATACAAAGCAAGACAATTTTAGAGAAGCATCTTTTGAGCTTTGTAATACCGAAGTTGATATCTACTCAGTCAGTGATGATGGCCGTGTTCGCATTATCTGTTCAGATGGTTCTAAGTTTGCTTTAACAAGCGAAGATACACTAGAAACCATGCGTGACATCAACATCGACTACTGCGATGGTGAAGGTCTAGGTAAATTTAACGAGAGCAGCAAATACTACTCGTTCAAATGTAAGTCAGGAACGTTACTTAGCATTTCAAAATAAGCTAAGAAACCAGTCAGTAAAAGGGTTGATGTAAAAACATCAGCCCTTTTTGCTTTATTTGTCACCTTCAAGACCTTCCCTACTCCTCACCTTCATTGCTCTATGGAATGATCGCTGTCCTCTCCCTTCTAAAATGTTTTTCTCCTAACATTAGCTCGATAATCCACTTTTAACAGATACAAAAAAGCCCCATCAAATGATGAGGCTTCAAATAGTTTTCAAACTGAGTTGGCTCTAGTTCAAGGAAAAGGCGCGGAGTTTACGATAGTAAATGAGCACCTTTGACACAGAAATAGAACCATTCAGGCAGAAAAATTAAGCGTAAACTGGTAGACGCTTACAGATTTCTAATACTTTTGCTTTTGTCGCTTCGATAACTTCTTCATTGCCGATGTTATCTAGAACGTCACACATCCAGTTTGCTAGCTCTTTTGCATCTTCTTCAGTGAAACCACGACGAGTGATTGCTGGAGAACCTACACGGATACCTGAAGTAACAAATGGGCTACGAGGGTCGTTTGGTACAGAATTCTTGTTCACAGTGATGTTTGCTGCACCTAGAGCTGCATCTGCATCTTTACCTGTGATGTCTTTGTCGATTAAGTCGACTAGGAACAGGTGGTTTTCAGTACCGTTAGATACGATTTTGTAACCACGCTCTTGGAACTGAGCAACCATTGCTTTCGCGTTTTTCACTACGCGAGCTTGGTACGCTTTAAATTCTGGTTCCATTGCTTCTTTGAACGCGACCGCTTTACCCGCGATTACGTGCATTAGAGGACCACCTTGACCACCAGGGAAGACAGCTGAGTTCAGCTTCTTGTACATATCTTCGCCAGCGTTAGACAGGATTAGACCACCGCGTGGACCTGCTAGTGTTTTGTGCGTCGTTGTTGTTACAACATGTGCGTGTGGTACTGGTGTTGGGTATTCACCCGCTGCGATAAGGCCAGCTACGTGCGCCATATCTACGAACAACCAAGCACCTGCTTTGTCTGCGATTTCACGCATGCGAGCCCAATCTACGATTTGAGAGTAAGCTGAGAAACCACCGATAATCATCTTTGGCTTGTGCTCTAGAGCAAGTTGCTCCATTTCATCGTAGTTGATTTGACCCGCTTCATCGATACCGTAAGGGATAACGTTGTAATGCTTACCAGAGAAGTTTACTGGTGAACCGTGAGTCAGGTGACCACCGTGTGCTAGGCTCATGCCTAAAACAGTATCGCCAGGGTTCAGAAGAGCCATGTAAACAGCGCTGTTTGCTTGAGAACCAGAGTGAGGCTGAACGTTCGCATACTCACAGCCAAATAGCTGACACGCACGATCGATTGCTAGAGCTTCAGCTTTATCAACGTACTCACAACCACCATAGTAGCGCTTGCCTGGGTAACCTTCAGCGTACTTGTTTGTTAGCTGAGAACCTTGCGCTTCCATTACACGTGGGCTTGTGTAGTTTTCAGAAGCGATTAGTTCAATGTGTTCTTCCTGGCGAAGAGTTTCTTCTTGGATTGCTGCGAACAATTCCGCATCGTAATCTGCGATGTTCATATCACGCTTAAGCATCTGTATCTCCTGACTCAGATTTAGACTGAAATTTGCAAAAAAACTGATTATGACCCATTAATCTACGCAAAATCATTCGCGCAAACGTTTGCATCAAGCTAATGACGCGCATTCTACATAATTTGATCTAGGTCATAAAGAGAAAAATTCATTTTTTCTCATGCAGTTTTTTCATGATGATTTACAAGGATCGTCATGTTGGCACTTTTTAACTCTCGCTTTTAAGAGAAGTGTCAATTTTATCCTTTACACCCCGTAAAACGATAATTACATAGGTTTACCCTAAATTTAACCCTCAAGCTACCGAAATCCTCGTTTTTTAAATAGTATGCTCGCCATTATTGTCTAGTTAAATTTCAAATTGATGGAAAAACACTCAAAAAAAGAAGATTGGATCGCAATTCTGACTGGGACATTCCTAGTGGCTCAAGGCGTCTTCTTCTTACAATCAGCGTCGCTCCTAACTGGAGGCACAACCGGTCTTGCCCTTTTAGCAAGCCAGTTTGTTCCGGTCTCTTTTGGTACGCTCTATTTTATCGCTAATAGCCCTTTCTATTTACTCGCTTGGAAACGTTTTGGTTCACGTTTCGCATTCAATAGTGCGATTTCTGGTGCTTTGGTTTCTATTTTTGCCGATCACCTTTATTTGGTCATTAGCTTAGATGCCATCAACGAAGTTTACTGCGCTGTGGCGGGGGGCTTACTGATGGGCTTAGGCATGTTGATTTTATTCCGCCATCGTTCAAGTCTGGGTGGCTTTAACGTGCTGTGCTTATTCATTCAAGATAAGTTCGGGATTTCGGTAGGTAAATCTCAACTTGCGATCGATTTCTGTATCTTAGTTGCGTCCTGCTTCTTCGTTTCACCTGAAGTGATTGGTCTCTCTATTCTTGGCGCTATCGCCCTTAATCTTGTGTTGGCAATGAACCATAAACCAACTCGTTATAGCGTAAACTACGGCTAGAGAACTAACGAACAAAAAGAGGGGGACGTAAAAACGTCCCCCTCTTTCGTCAGTCTATGGAATGACGACTTCCACACCTTAGTTCAACTCACCATGAGACGTTCGTGCTTTCACATCATGGCTTAGCTCTTTGTTCAACTCTGCTTCTACATGACCTGGTGATTGCGTACTTGCCGAAATCAAGCGATACATGGCTGGAATGACAAACAGCGTCACTAGAGTCGCAAATCCCATACCGAAGAAAATCACAGTACCTACAGCCACGCGGCTCTCATAACCCGCACCGGTTGATAGGATCAGAGGAATAGCTCCAGCTAGAGTAGTAAAAGCCGTCATCAAAATCGGGCGTAAGCGGCGCGCTGACGCATCAACAATCGCTTTTTCAAACTCAATACCACGATCACGCAACTGGTTAGCAAACTCCACAATCAAAATACCATTTTTGGTTACCATACCAATAAGCATGATCATGCCAATCTGGCTATAGATATTGAGCCCTTGCCCCATAACAAACAGACCAAGGAAGCCACCAAATACCCCCATAGGCACGGTAAACATCACCACTAGAGGATTGATGAAGCTTTCAAACTGCGCTGCCAACACTAAGTAAGCCACCAGCAATGCTAAAGCGAATACCACCAGAATACTCGATTGGTTCTCTTTGTAGTCTTTCGACTCACCTGAGTAACTGACCGAAATATCCGCCGGCAAGATTTCTATGGCTTGCTGATCAAGGAAATCAAGTGCTTCACCTAAAGTGTAACCATTCGACAAATTAGCCGTAATGGTCACCGCCTTCTGCTTATTGTAGTGAGAAAGGCGGATCGATGACGCCACTTCTTCTATCTTGGTCACTGCATCTAGAGTCACTAATTCGCCCGATGCGGTACGCATATAGATTTGACTTAAATCCGCAGCGTTATTGAAGCTATTCTCGTCACCACGTAGATAAACATCATATTCCTCACCACGCTCGACGAAGGTCGTTTCACTCTTACCACCCAGCATGATTTCTAAGGTATCTGAAATATCAGCCACACTGATCCCAAGCTCTGCGGCGCGTTGCTTGTCTACCGTCACCACCAACTCTGGCGTTTTTTCTGAGTAGTTGATATCGGCCCCTTCCATGAAAGGAGACTCTTCCGCGAGACGCTCAAGCTTTTCCGCCCAAGTTTTTAGCTCCGGGTAGTCGCTACCACCCAACACAAATTGAACTGGCTCACTCGAACCACCTCGGAAGCCTGGCATAAACGGGAACACTCGAACATCCGGAATCCCAGCAAGAGATTTACGCACTTGACCCAACGCCTCTTGAGCCGTCACATCACGATCTTGCCAATCCTCCAATATCATGATGACAAAACCTGTTTGGTCGCCAGCATTGCCACCAAATGCTGGTGATTGGATACTGAAAGACTTTAAGAAGCCTTGCCCAAGCAACGGCATCAAACGCTCTTCTACTATATCCATGTTGGCAGACATACGGTTATAACTGGTGGCATCAGCACCACGAACAAACGCAAAGATCACCCCGCGGTCTTCTGATGGCGTCAGTTGCGCCGGTACTTGTTGCATCAAACCCCAACTACCACCAACACAAGCAGCAATAACCAAAGGAGCTGCCCACTTCCACTTCAGTGCACCTTTCAATAAAGCTCGGTAACCAGACTCCAAATGACCAAACATACGGTCGATAAAGAGGTTAAAGCGGTTAGGTTTGACGTTCGCTTTGAGAAGCTTACTGCCAAGTACTGGCGTCAGAGTCAGCGCAATCAAAGATGAGAAGATCACCGACATTGCCAACAAAACAGAAAACTCAGTGAATATCAGACCAACCATGCCATCCATGAACGAAATCGGCAGGAAAACCATCACCAAGACTAAGGTTGTCGCAATAACAGCAAATCCTACTTCACGAGTCCCTTTATAAGCAGCGAGCAATGGCTTTTCACCGTTTTCGATGTGATGGAAAATATTCTCCACAACCACTATCGCATCATCGACCACCAGACCAATCGACAAAATCAGAGCCATTAAGGTGATTAAGTTAATAGAAAAGCCAAAGTAATACGCGGCGATAAAAGATGAAATCAAAGAGACTGGCACGGTTACCGCAGGAATCAGTGTCGCTCTCGCTTGACCAATAAAGATATAAAGTACTAAAACAACCAAGCCACCAGTGATAAAAAGCGTGCTATACACTTCGGCCACAGAACGTTCAATAAATACGGTGGAATCATAGTCAATCGCTAGACGAGTACCTTCTGGTAAGAATTGCTGAATCGCTTCAACTTCTTTATGAACACGATCTGCGACTTCAAGTGGGTTCGCATCCGATTGAGGAACAATCCCCATACTCACGTTAACGACGCCATCACTTTTAAAGGTCGAGTTCTCATTTTCTGCGCCAATGTAAACATCTGCTACATCTTTTAAATAGATTGGCGTATTGTCGCTGGCTCGTTTTACCACTAAGTATTCAAAATCTTGCACTTGGCTGTAACTGCGCGCGGTACGAACCGACATTACGATCTGATCGTTACGAACTTCGCCCCCTGGGCTTTCCATATTCTCGCTACGAAGTGCGGAAGTAATGTCTGATGTCGTCACACCTCGCCCCGCCATCTGCTCTGGCTGCAGTTTGACGTACATGACTTTATACAGACCGCCTGAAACATCAACTGAACTCACACCTGAAATTAAGCTGAAACGATCCATTAGAACTCGCTCTACGTAATCCGTGAGCTGAGTTCGGTCCATTTCAGAAGAACTTAAATTGATGTATAACGATGCTTCACCTGAGCCGTTATTTTTAAATACCACAGGGTCGTCCGCTTCATCGGGCAACGATCGCTGAGCACGCGCCACAGCATCACGCACATCGCTCACACCAGTATTCAGGTCATAACCTAAATCAAACGTAATCGTGATACGTGACATACCATTTCGCGTGGTGGAAGAGATTTCATCAATACCACTGATACCCGAAAGCTGATCTTCTAAATTGGAGGTAATTTGGCTTTCAATAATGGTTGCAGACGCACCTTCATAGCGCGTACTGATAGAGACCACCGGGCTTTCGATATCGGGCATCTCTCGAACGGCCAATTTATTAAAAGAGACAATACCAAATACACAGAGCAACAAACTCAAGACTAAAGCCGCAACAGGCCTTTTAACCGAAACATCAGATAACAGCATTAGTTACTGCCCTCTTGCGATTTTTGTTTGCCCTTAGGACGGCCATCGCTACCAAGTTCAGAGACAGTGATGCCATCACGCATATTAACAATACCCTGCACAACGATTTTATCGCCGATGGTTAACCCTTCTTCAATGACAACTAAATTGTCTACGCGCGCACCTAAAATCACTTCAGTGCGCACCGCTTTATTATCCGTTCCAACTACGTAAACGTAACGCTTGGTACCCGAGTACTCCAAAGCTTGTACTGGAATAATTGGCGCTTCCATCGCTGGGAAATCCATATCTGCAGAGACCAACATTCCTGGCTTCAAATCTTGTTGTGGATTGTCGAAATGAATACGAACGCGCAAGTTTAACGTCTCTTGATTGATTCGAGAGTCAATACCCACCACCTCACCAGTAAACACTTTACCTTGCCATGCAGCAGTAGTGGCAGTGACCTTCATACCTTTTGCAAGTTGAGATAGATAACGCTCAGGCACTTGCAGATCTAATTGCATCACAGATAAATCATCCAGTGAAAGTAACTCCGCGCCTGCACTCACCAATTTTCCGCGACTAAAATCAATAAAACCAACCGTGCCAGAGAAAGGCGCACTAATGTGAAGGTCCTTTAGGCTGGCATTGGCTGAATCAAGGCGCGCCTGTGCAATATCGACACTGGTTTTTTGCGCGTCGATTTCCGTCTGGGTAATCGCATTACGCTTCACCAAACGCTGAAACTCTTTCAATTTACGCTGTTCATCTTTGAGGTAAGCGTTCGCTTCGGCGACAGATGCGCGAGCTTTATCATCATCTAACTGCACCAAAAGCTGCCCTTGCGTCACTTCTTGGTTGGCTTTTACAGCTATGACATCAACTTTACCCGCCACTTCTGGCGAAATTATCACCGACTGCTCTGCATCTAACTTACCGACAAGTGAAAGGGATTGAGAAACTTGATGAATTTGCACTTGTTCAGTTACAACCGTGACACTTGAAGGACCTTGCCTTTTCGCTAATGAAGCAGGAGAAACGGCAAGAATAGACAAGGATAAAAGACTCAGAACGATTTTATTTTTCATGATGGAATTCTGCATGGATAAACTCCGTTTATTGTATCCCGTATTACGTATTATGAACGTCAAGTAATGTAAAGAGGGCGAAATAATATGTAAGCAAAGCCGTTGATTGTTTAAGCTTAATGCTCAATTCCTGCCACCTTTGCCCAAAAAGGCACCATTCAGTTCAAAATTATAAGAAAACACTTTACAGCTTTAGCGAGTTTGCTATGATTCGCTCCGCACTTGAGAGATGAGTTGGGAAATCATCAATTAAGTATAAAAATACCCTGGAGGGGTTCCCGAGTGGCCAAAGGGATCAGACTGTAAATCTGCTGGCACTGCCTTCGATGGTTCGAATCCGTCCCCCTCCACCATATTTTAATTAGTGTTTATTCCTTTAAACATTAGAAAAGCTTGATTGTTGTGTTGGGAAAACATCAGTTAAGGATAAAACACCCTGGAGGGGTTCCCGAGTGGCCAAAGGGATCAGACTGTAAATCTGCTGGCACTGCCTTCGATGGTTCGAATCCGTCCCCCTCCACCATATTTTCTCTGAAAAGAGAGCAGCTTGATTAATGGGTTGGGAAATCATTAATTAAGGATAAAAATACCCTGGAGGGGTTCCCGAGTGGCCAAAGGGATCAGACTGTAAATCTGCTGGCACTGCCTTCGATGGTTCGAATCCGTCCCCCTCCACCATATTTTCTCTGAAAAGAGAGCAGCTTGATTAATGAGTTGGGAAATCATTGATTAAGGATAAAAATGCCCTGGAGGGGTTCCCGAGTGGCCAAAGGGATCAGACTGTAAATCTGCTGGCACTGCCTTCGATGGTTCGAATCCGTCCCCCTCCACCATATTTAAGAAAGCCAACTCATTGAGTTGGCTTTTTTCGTTTCTACTCTTTATTTTTTCAAGCCTCGTGATTCCGTTACCGCCTGATTCTCTCCCTTGTCACTAAACAGAAAAAAGCCCCGACTAGGCCGGGGCATCAACTAACACAAAAGGGGGGCGTCAGTTAACTAAATTGAATGCTCTAACAAAATAATGCGCGTCTCGTAAGGTCTTAACATCTGATGCTGACTCACATCACCATCCAAATCTGAATAGTTACCCAATAGATACTTCGCCTTTTCACATTCAAACTCTTTCGGCAAGACACACTCACTCTCATGACCGTAATAGTTATTTAAACAAATCAACGTTTGGCGATTTGATTGACGCTGATAGCCAAACACTGAGTGATGCCCAGGATATAAATCTAAGTAATTGCCAGACGTAATCACCTCAACCTCTTTACGGAGTTGAATCAGTTTTTGGTAGAAGTAGAACACAGAGTCGCCATCGTCCACGGCGTTGTCAGCATTGATATCTTGATAGTTACCAGCCACTTCAAGCCAAGGCTGCCCTTTTGAGAACCCAGCATATTCATCACTATTCCACTGCATCGGAGTACGAGAGTTATCACGCGACTTCTGAGCTAGAATCGCCATCATGTCATCATGAGAAACACCTTGTTGATTGACCATAATGTCATACATATTGGTGCTCTCTACATCACGATACTGTTCGATAGAGGTGTAACCTGGGTTGGTCATACCAATCTCTTCACCTTGGTAAATATATGGCGTACCTTGCATCATGTGAACAGAGGCACCAAGCATCTTCGCCGCTTCCACTCGATACTCTTGATCGTTACCTAAACGACTAACGACTCGTGGCTGATCATGGTTACACCAAAACAGCGCTCCCCACCCTTTACCATTTAGACCCGTTTGCCAATGATTAAAGATCTGCTTTAGTTGATTAAAATCGAATGGCGCTTTGGTCCACTTCTCACCATTGGGGTAATCGACTTTTAAGTGGTGGAAGTTAAACACCATCGACAATTCTTTATTATCCAAGGACGAATACTGCTGACAATGCTCAAGCGTCGTCGAGGACATTTCACCGACCGTCACGCTGCCATATTTCTGAAATACCGATTCGCTGATCTCTTGCAGATATTCATGCACGCGAGGGCCATCCGTATAGAAACGTCGACCATCCCCAATCTGATCACTAGGGAAATCTTGCTGCTTAGAAATCAAATTGATCACGTCTAAACGAAATCCATCCACACCCTTCTCTGCCCAAAAGCTGATTACCTCTTTCACTTCCGCGCGAACTTTAGGGTTCTCCCAGTTTAGGTCCGCTTGCTCTTTCGCAAACAGATGCAGGAAGTATTGACCGGTGTTCTCATCTAGCTCCCAAGCGCTTCCGCCAAACTTAGATTGCCAGTTATTTGGAACGCCACCTTCGACAGGATCTTTCCATATATAGTAATCACGATAAGGGCTCTGCTTATCGCCTAATGCTGATTGAAACCAATGGTGGTCAGTTGACGTGTGGTTGACCACGATATCCATAATCAGACGAATACCACGCTGATGAGCTTGAGCTAACAACTCATCAAAATCAGCCATAGTGCCGAAATCTGGATTTATTGAGTAGTAATCCGCAATGTCATAGCCATTGTCGATCATCGGTGACTGATAAACAGGAGTCAGCCAGATAGCATCAACACCCAGCAGTTTTAGATAATCGAGCTTAGAAATAATACCTTGAATATCCCCTGTTCCTTTGCTGCCACTATCGCAGAAACTCTTTGGATAGATTTGATAAATCGAGGCGGTTTTCCACCAGTTCGTATCGTTAGTGATTGTTGTCATTTCTAAACTCACTTACCAAAAAAATAATCTTAGGAGTGGAGCGGCAAAGGGCCGCTCCTAAATTGTGTTGCAAACTTATGCGCTAACAGGCTCTAGCTCACCCTTGAGTTGCGCTCGTTTGTAGAAGAAGAGAGTTAAAGCAGCAGGTACCGCTATCGCCACTAACATTGCCACGGCGTAAATGCCCCAGAACTGTGGTTGAATAGAAAGAATACCTGGCAAACCACCAACACCGATGCCATTCGCCATCACACCAGCACTACCACAGATAGCTGCAGCAATCGCACTACCAATCATGGCGCTCAGCATAGGGAATTTGTATTTTAAGTTGATGCCGTACATCGCAGGCTCAGTAACACCTAGGTATGCCGAGATTGCCGCAGGTACCGAAATGTCACGCTCACCATGCTTTTTGCTAATAATGATGATTCCGACAACCGCAGACGCTTGAGCAATGTTAGATAAAGCAATGAGTGGCCAGATTGGTGTACCACCAAGGTCTTGCATTAGCTGTAAGTCAACCGCGTTTGTTGTGTGGTGAATACCAGTAATCACAAGTGGTGCATATAGGAAGCCAAACACCATTGAACCAATCACAGCAAAATCACCCGTCATCGCCGCTTTAGCTGCAAATGCCACACCATCACCTAACACACGACCAAATGGGCCGATTAGCGAGTGCGCAAGTACTACTGAAACAATGATTGAAACAAATGGCACCACAACAAGGTACAAGTATGAAGGGACAATACGTTTTAAGTTGGTTTCAATAAACGCCAGTGCTACACCTGCTAACATGGCTGGAATAACTTGGGCTTGATAACCGACTTTCTCAATGACAAACAAACCAAAATCCCAAACCTCAGGCACCTGTTTACCAATGAGATACGCATTCATTAACTGTGGTGAGACCAGAGTCACACCCAAGGTAATGCCCAGAATTGGTGTGCCGCCCAGTTTCTTCACCGTCGACCAACAAACACCTACCGGCAGGAAGAAGAATATCGCTTCACCGATCAACCATAGGAAGCTATGTACTGTCGCCCAGAACTGGCTAATTTCAGTCAAGGACTGGCCATCAAACATCTTGATGTCGCCGATCACATTACGGAAGCCAAGAATCAGACCACCCGTGATAATCGCAGGAAGCAGCGGTACAAAAATTTCAGCTAAATGGGAGATACCGCGCTCTAAAATGTTCATATTCTGACGAGCAGCCAGCTTAGCTTCATCTTTCGACGCCGCTGTTTGCCCAGTGAGCTCAATCAAAACCTTGTAGACATCATCGACTTCGGTGCCAATAACGACCTGAAATTGTCCTGCATTTGTGAAACAACCTTTAACCATTGGCAGAGACTCAAGCTCTTTCTCACTGGCTTTTTCTGTGTCATTTAGTACAAAGCGAAGGCGCGTTAGGCAGTGGCTTACACTCGCAATATTTTCGCGCCCACCGACTAACTCTATTAGACGCTCAACCTCTTGTTTCGCAATCTTACTCATATCCATGTCCACCCTAATTGGATCTCATTCATCTTAAATCAAACTACTGACGGTCAAACTGACTCAATCGATTGTTGTTATTTTGGGAATGTTCCCATTTGTGGTTATTATATTGTCAGATCTTATTTAAGATAAAAATGGGAACAGTCCCATTAATTGAATGAGATCACAGTATAATTTTAATTCATTTTAAAAAGAATCGCTTAGAGAGAAAGGGGTTCTTGAGTAATGTGTACTTGCTCGATCTCACCATTTATATGAGAGATCAATAGCTTAGCAGCTCGCTCACCCGCTAATGAGTAGCCTGGATCAATACTAAAGACTTTAGGGAAAAGAAAAGAAAGCAGCTCATTGCCACCAACACCGGTAACAATGACCTCTTCACGATTGAGCTCTTGAAGACGTTTAATAACACCTAATGCTAATGTATCACTGGCACAGACTATTGCCTGAGTCTGTTCATTAAGAACACTATCCACCAGCAGGTATGCACTTTCATGATTAAGCTGACCGGTTTGGTATTGAGGCTCAATGTGGTGCTGACGACACCAATCAAGGTAAGCATTCAGGCGAAGCTTACCCGTGGTTTTATCACTAGGATCCACACCAATAAAACCAATGTGGTTAAGCGATTTTTGCTGCAAAAACTCAAGAGCTTTAATGATCACTAGGCTATTGTCATAGTTAATCGAAGAAGCCTTGTCAGTGTCCATGGCAATCACAACACTGCGATCGTGCCAGTTTTCTAGCTTACTGATGTCGAAATCACTAAAGCCAAACACGATCACCCCATCCACATTGCGCTTTTTCAATACGTCGAGGTGCTCGTTGGTTTTAATGCGATCAAACTGACTCTCCATGATTACCACATCATACCCTGCGCTATACAAGGTATTAAGCATGCTGCCCACCGCTTTGTTTTCAGATGGGGAATCAAGACGAGAGATAATGACACCCACAACCTTCTGGCTGCCCCCTCGCATACTCTGAGCCGATTTGCTTGGTACATAGCCAGACTCTTGAATAACTTGCTCTACTTTCGCACGAGTCGCGGGCTTCACCTTAGGATCGTTAGTTAACACACGAGAAACCGTTGATTTACCCACACCGGACAGTTTTGCAATATCAAGAATAGTTAGCTTTTTGCTCATAGAATAAAGGGGTCAATTTGAGAATTGGGAATCATGAGGCCGCATTGCAGCCTCATCTAGCGGTTATTTGCCAAGATATTCAGGTACATCTTTAATGCTCTCAAGCACTACAGATGCCAAAGCTTCACCTTTTTCAGTCACAGGCTTACCAGTGCGAACAAGAATTCTAGTTCCGACACCTGCGGCTTCTGCTGCCATCATATCTTCTGCTTTGTCACCAACCATCACCGAATTAGCCATATCGATCTTCAAGAAGTCACGTGCAGAGATGAACATACCTGGCTTTGGTTTGCGGCAATCACAATCTTCTTTGTACTTACCAATACCGTGCTCGGCGTGATGTGGGCAGTAATAAAAGCCGTCAAACTCAACACCGTTATCGACAAAGTTCCAATCCATCCACTGGGTTAAATCAAGGAAGCGGTCTTCGCTGAATTTACCACGTGCAATACCAGACTGATTCGTTACTAAAACGAGTTGGTAACCCATCTCTTTCAGTTTCTTCGTCGCTTCAAACACGCCCTCAATAAATTCAAAGTCATGCTCATCGTGCACGTAACCGTGGTCAACATTAATTACGCCATCACGATCCAAAAAGACTGCTGGTTTAGCCAAAATTTGCTTCTCTGTCTGCTATATATAGAACCACGATTATACCCGAGTCGTTTCAATATGCCATCTTCAACCCATGCACCTCAAAATCCAGCACGTTATTTCTTTCTACACTATCTAATGACCAATCGATTGAGCAAAAGAACCATTTAGACGTCTAGACGTAAAAATATCTATTGACAGTAAACACGCGAAACCATAGCATCATCTAACAAATGAGATGTAGGTCAACATTATCTACTGCTCCCAAGATAATCTGATTAGCGGGTTTCTCGATGATTGAAATTAATCAAGTCAACAAGGTTTTCTACCAGGGTACAAAGGAAATTAACGCCCTGAAGGATATTAACCTTCATATTCCTCAAGGAACGATTTTTGGTGTCATTGGCTCTTCTGGAGCAGGGAAAAGCACGCTAATTCGTTGCGTTAACATGTTAGAAGCCCCAACCAGTGGCTCTATCATTGTTGATGGTGTCGATCTAACTCAGCTATCTAAATCTGAGTTGAGCAAAACACGCCGTAATATCGGTATGATCTTCCAGCACTTTAACCTACTTTCTTCTCGTACTGTGTTTGATAATGTTGCACTGCCGTTGGAACTTGCGGGAACAGAGAAAGCGAAGATCAACCAGAAAGTGACTGATTTACTTCGACTGGTTGGCCTAGATGATAAGCATGAGAGCTACCCATCCAACCTAAGTGGTGGTCAAAAACAACGGGTGGCGATTGCTCGTGCGCTGGCCTCAGATCCCAAAGTATTGCTTTGTGATGAAGCAACCAGTGCCTTAGATCCTGCGACTACACAGTCGATTCTGGAGCTGCTAAAAGAGATCAACCGTACACTTAACATCACCATGCTATTGATTACCCATGAAATGGATGTGGTGAAAAGCATCTGTCATGAAGTGGCGATCATTGGTGGCGGAGAGTTAGTTGAGAAAGGGTCAGTTGGCGATATTTTTGCTCACCCTAAAACAGAGCTAGCTCATCAATTTATCCGCTCTACGTTGGACCTATCGATTCCAGAAGACTATCAAGTACGCCTACAAGAAACACGCGTCGAAGGCAGCTACCCTCTTGTTCGTCTTGAGTTCACTGGCGCTACAGTCGATGCGCCACTAATGACGCAAATTGCGCGCAAATTTAATATCGATGTCAGCATTTTAAGTTCTGATCTTGATTACGCTGGCGGCGTGAAGTTCGGCATGATGGTCGCAGAGCTCTTTGGTAACGAACAAGATGATAATGCGGCAATTGAGTTCCTACGCGAACACAAGGTAAAAGTAGAGGTGCTAGGTTATGTCCTTTAATGAAATTTCACAGTGGCTAAGCCTAAACAGCAATCTATTGCTCGGTGCAACATGGGAAACCCTTTACATGGTTGCTGTTGCCGGAATCGTTGGTTTTGCTGTTGGTATCCCCCTAGGCGTTATTTTGCATACAACGAAGAAAGATGGCTTGCTCGAAAATACCAAACTCAATGGCATTTTAGGTGCGATTGTGAACATCGGTCGCTCGGTTCCATTTTTGGTTCTCATGGTCGCTATCATTCCTGTTACTAAGCTACTTGTCGGTACCTTCATTGGTACAACAGCAGCTATCGTTCCGCTAACCATTGGCGCGATTCCATTTGTGGCGCGTTTAATTGAAGGAGCGCTGTTAGAAGTTCCAACAGGATTAGTTGAAGCGGCTCAGTCTATGGGCGCGACACCAATGCAAATCATCTCAAAAGTACTGCTACCAGAAGCAATGCCCACGATTGTTAACTCAGTAACCATCACGCTAGTAACGCTTGTTAGCTACTCTGCAATGGCGGGAACAGTAGGTGGTGGCGGCTTAGGTGATGTGGCTATTCGTTACGGCTTTCACCGCTATGACGTGACTATCATGGCTGTAACCGTCGTCATGCTGATTGTCTTAGTACAAATTATTCAATCTATCGGTGATGCGATTGTTCGTCGCGTTGATCACCGCTAGAGATAACAACAAATTTCACAGATTATATTCATAAGGAGAGAGTGATGAAATTCCGTCTAAAAGGTCTTTTGGCTATCGCAGCAGCAGCGTCTGCACTAGTTCTATCAGGTTGTGGTGAGAAAGAAGTTGATACAAGCAAAGTAAAAGTCGGCGTAATGGCTGGTGCAGAAGCACAAGTTGCTGAAGTTGCAGCAAAAGTAGCAAAAGAGAAGTTTGGCCTAGAGGTTGAGCTTGTGACTTTCACTGACTATGTAACACCAAACGCTGCCTTAGATGATGGCTCTATCGACATCAACGCATTCCAGCACAAACCATATCTAGATCAGCAAGTTGCGGATCGCGCTTACAAGCTAACGATCGCAGGTAACACTTTCGTTTACCCTATTGCAGGTTACTCTAAGCAAGTAAAATCGGTGGATGAGATTCAAGACGGTGCTCGTATCGCGGTACCAAACGATCCAACTAACCTAGGTCGCTCTCTACTACTTCTAGAACAACAAGGCCTGCTTAAGCTACGTGAAGGCGCTGGTCTACTAGCAACGGTACGTGACATCGTTGAAAACCCGAAAAACATCACCATCGTTGAACTAGACGCTGCTCAGCTTCCTCGTTCTCTAGATGACGTGGCACTGTCTGTTATCAACACAACTTACGCAAGCTCTATCAACCTAACACCACAAAATGATGGCGTATTTGTTGAAGATAAAGAGTCTCCATACGTAAACCTAATCGTATCACGTGAAGACAACGCGCAAGCTGAGAACGTAGTTAACTTCGTTAAAGCGTACCAAACTGAAGAAGTTTACGCAGCTGCATCAGAAATCTTCCAAGGTGGCGTTGTTAAAGGCTGGTAATTCCACTTTAATAAAAACAACTTCTGAGGCTGGCGCAATGCGTCAGCCTTTTTTGATCCTCGCTATTTTATTCTTTGCTTGGTTTGTCGCAACGAACCTGCGACAATCCGCCCTTAACCACTAGATAAGACCTATATTATGAAACTACTAGTTCGTAACCTTGCACGTACAACGACAGAGCACGAGATTCGCGTGCTATTCTCAGCTCACGGTACTGTTGGTCAGTGTACCCTAGTTCTCGATCAAGAGACTGGGAAGTCTAAAGGCTTTGCGTTTGTAGAAATGGCAAACGAAGATGAAGCCAAAGCAGCAATCGCTAGTTTAAACCTAGCCACCGTTGCTAAGAGCAAAATTCGCGTGAAGACGGCAAACAACTAAGCCAGTCACTCACCAATAAAAAATGAAGCCAGCTCAATGCTGGCTTTTTATTTCCTAAAAACACCGTAGATGAAAACAAAAAAAGCCGGAGTCAGACTCCGGCTTTTTAGTAAGATTAACTGCTACAACTTAAGGTGTGTAGAAGGTTGCTGCACCTGGGCCAACGGGTAGGCCGAATGCAAACACCCATAGGTAGAACAACACACTCCAACCAACCAAGAATACGATTGAGTACGGAAGCATAGTTGCAATCAGAGTACCGATACCTAAGTTCTTCATGTAACGCGTAGCGACAGCAAGGATAAGACCGAAGTAACTCATCATTGGCGTAATAATGTTCGTCGTTGAATCACCGATACGATAAGCCGCTTGAATCGTCTCAGGTGCGTAACCTACTAGCATTAGCATTGGAACGAAGATAGGTGCTGTTACTGCCCACTGAGCAGATGCAGAACCGATCATTAGGTTGATGAAACCACACATGATAATGAATGCAAAGAACAGCATTGGACCCGTAAGACCAATATCCTGTAGGAAGCTTGCGCCTGCTACTGCGAATACCTGGCCAAAGTTAGTCCACTTAAAGAAAGCAACGAACTGAGCGGCAAAGAATACAAGTACTATGTACATACCCATTGAAGACATTGACTTCGCCATAGCGTCAATCACGTCACGGTCTGTTTTCATTGAGCCAGTAACTTTACCGTAAACAAAACCTGGGACTGCGAAGAATACGAAAATAAACGCAACAATACTCTTCAAAAACGGAGAACCTGCAACCGTGCCCGTCGCTGAGCGTAGGACACCATCTTCAGGAACAATTGTCCATGCAAGCAAAGCTGATACAACAAGAACGGCAAGGCCTGCTAACTTTAGACCTTTCTTCTCAACGTCAGTAAGCTTACCCATTGAATCATTTGATAGATCTTCAGACGCTTCTTCATCGTTGTATTTGCCAAGTTTTGGCTCAACGATTTTCTCTGTTACGAATGCACCAGTAATCGCAATAAAGAAAGTAGAAACAAACATGAAGTACCAGTTTGATTCAGGACCCACTGAATATGTTGGGTCAATCATTTGCGCTGCCGTTTCTGTAATACCAGAAAGCAGTGGATCAACCGTACCGATTAGAAGGTTTGCAGAGTAGCCGCCAGATACACCAGCAAAGGCTGCTGCAAGACCAGCAAGAGGGTGACGACCTAATGAGTGGAATAGCATCGCTGCTAGTGGGATAAGTACCACATAGCCTAACTCTGATGCTGTATTCGAGATAATACCTGCAAAAACAACCGTCACAGTAACCATGCGCTTAGATGCGCCCATTACCATACCACGCATTGCAGCAGAAAGAAGGCCAGAGTGCTCAGCAATCGCAACACCTAGCATTGCAACAAGCACGGTGCCCAACGGAGCAAAACCAACAAAGTTCTTCACTAGGTTAGTCACAATCAACTGTAAGCCTTCGGCGTTTAGTAAGCTCACAACATGGATCATGCCGTCTGCAGCACGACCTTTAGCGCCCTCTGGTCGAGGATCCATAACAGAAACTTCAAAGTAACCTGCTATGCCTGAAGTAACGAGGATCGCAACACAGAAGATTGCAAAAAGAGTGATCGGGTGGGGTAAAAGGTTCCCCAAATATTCAACACCATCGAGAAAACGGGTAAATAAAGGTTTCTTTGGTGCGTTATTTCTAATTGAAGCAGATGAACTCATCTGTTCCCTCCTTGTAGTTATTCCTGCGCAAATGTGACAAATATGTCAACAAAGCCTGCGCAGGTTACTCGACAAGAAAGGGGATTTAAAATCAAAAATGTTACAGAGTGTGTGGATGATCAAATTATTTAACGCAATATGCACAAATGGTTAGCAAATAACACTAAATACAAACCAAAAGTTAGATTTATAATTCATATAAAACCATTCATACCGTTTATCTCATAACACCTACTTCTGTACCGCTTTGAAACGAGGGTTTGTTTTGCAAATCACATACAACCGCCCTCTTCGTTTAACAATCTGACAATTAGGATGGCGACTTTTAGCACTCTTTAGTGACTTAACGACTTTCATCTACTCTTCTCCCTTAGAAAATTGGCCAAAACGACGTTTAAAGTTAGCCACTCGGCCTTCTTTATGAATAACGCGTTGTTTACCGGTGTAAAACGGATGCGACTTCGCTGACACTTCGATGGTGAAATAGGGATAGGTCTTGCCATCTTTCCATTCAATGGTTCGATCGGTTTTTAACGTCGAGCCAATAACGAAGTATTCATCAACACTTGTATCGTGAAAAACAACGTCTCTATATTCTGGGTGGATATCTTTTCTCATTGATAATCATCTCATGTATAAATTGTTATGTTATAACATCATAAATGATAACTATTATCAAATGATTTTATTGAAAAAATTTGTGGTAATTTGAGGACATTGTTCTGATAAAGAATGGAAAACGAATGTTTACCATCGAACCTATTGGGTATATAGAAAGCCCTTATAAAGAGAAGTTTGCGGTACCAAGACAACCAAGGCTTGTCCCCGCCGCGACCTCTCGCCTACGCTTAGTCGGCGCAGCTAACTGCCCAGAATCGGTGCGAGATCTCGACGCGTTTAGCCATGTATGGCTGCTATTTATGTTCGACCAAAACTTGCAAGCCGGTTGGAAACCCACAGTCAGACCACCAAGGCTTGGCGGTAATGAGCGAGTCGGCGTGTTCGCTTCACGTTCAACATTCCGCCCTAATGGCATTGGAATGTCTGCAGTGGAAGTAAAAGGTATCACCAAGCAGGGGGAGCAGATCTATCTAGAGCTGGGCAATGTAGATTTAGTGGACAACACTCCCATCATCGATATTAAGCCATACATTCCCTACTCTGATTCCATTCCCAACGCGACTGGTGGGTACGCAGAGTCAGAGCCAGAACAGTCTGAAGTGTCATTCGCTCCAGCGGCACTAAAAGCAATAGCGCAACGTCCAGATCTCGATACAGTTCAAACCGTGATATCCCAAGTTCTGGCGCAAGATCCTCGCCCCGCTTATAAAAAGAATAAGCCCGACGAGAAAGAATACGCGGTGAATTTGTTCGATTTGAACGTCAAGTTCAGCGCAAATGGCAACTTAATAACAGTTACTGCGATTGAGAGCTTTTGACAAACGCATTTGGCTGATATTATAAACGGCTTAATTGAATTCCCATTGTGGGAGCATAATGCCAAGCCTATCTCGGCTTGAGTATCTAACTTTGATAAACGGATAAATTTAATGCGTACCAGTAATTATCTTCTTTCTACTCTGAAGGAGACTCCAAACGACGCAGAAGTAGTGAGCCACCAGCTCATGCTACGTGCAGGTATGATCCGTAAGCTGGCTTCAGGTCTATATACCTGGCTACCTACCGGTCTACGTGTTCTGCGTAAAGTCGAAAACATCGTTCGTCAAGAGATCGACAATGCAGGTGCAGTCGAAACTTTGATGCCCGTTGTTCAGCCGTTTGAACTATGGGAAGAGACAGGCCGCAGCGAGAAGATGGGTCCTGAGCTACTTCGCTTTACTGACCGTCATACACGTCCGTTTGTACTTAGCCCAACAGCTGAAGAAGTCATCACTAGCCTTGTGCGCAACGAAGTGAGCTCTTACAAACAGCTACCGCTAAACCTGTACCAAATTCAAACTAAATTCCGTGATGAGCGTCGCCCACGTTTCGGCGTAATGCGTGCACGTGAATTCTGCATGATGGATGCATACAGCTTCGACATCGACAAAGAAGGTCTAGAGAAATCTTACCAAGCGATGCACGACGCGTACTGTAAGGCATTTGATCGTATGGGTCTTGAGTACCGTCCAGTACTGGCTGACTCAGGCGCTATCGGTGGTAGTGGCTCTCAAGAGTTCCACGTACTGGCTGAAAGCGGTGAAGACCTAATCGCATTCTCTACTGAATCTGACTACGCGGCAAACATCGAAAAAGCGGAAGCTGCTGCTCCTGCTGGTGAGCGTGCAGAGCCGACTCAAGAGATGACACTGGTTGATACACCAAACGCGAAAACGATCGCAGAGCTTGTTGAACAGTTCGACATGCCTATCGAGAAAACAGTTAAGACTCTTTTCGTTAAAGCATCTGACGAAGTCGATGCAGACATCATTGCGCTTATCATCCGTGGTGACCACGAGTTAAACGAAGTGAAAGCTGAAAACCTTCCTCAAGTTGCTTCTCCACTAGAGATGGCGACAGAAGAAGAAATTCGTGCGCTTGTGGGCGCAGGTCCAGGTTCACTAGGCCCTGTCGGTCTTGAGCTACCATTCATCGTTGACCGCACAGTCGCTGTAATGAGCGACTTTGGCGCAGGTGCAAACGTGGATGACAAGCACTACTTCGGTATCAACTGGGGTCGTGACGTTGAGCTAGGCCAAATTGAAGATCTACGTAACGTTGTAGAGGGTGATCCTAGCCCATGTGGTCAAGGTACACTCATGCTTAAGCGTGGTATCGAAGTGGGTCACATCTTCCAACTAGGAAAAGCATACTCAGAAGCAATGAACTGTGGCGTGCTTGGCCCTGACGGTAAGAACGTGATCCTAGAGATGGGTTGTTACGGTATCGGTGTTTCTCGTGTGGTTGCTTCTGCCATCGAGCAGAACCACGACAAATACGGCATCATCTGGCCAGACGCTATTGCACCGTTCCAAGTGGCTATCGTACCAATGAACATGCACAAATCTGAAGAAGTTAAGGAAGCCGCTGAGAAGCTATACGCTGAATTAACGGCTGCTGGTATTGAAGTTCTGTTCGATGACCGTAAAGAGCGCCCAGGTGTGATGTTCTCAGATATCGAGCTTATCGGTATTCCACACACCATCGTTATCGGTGACCGTTCAATGAAAGAAGGTAACTTCGAATATAAGAACCGTCGCGCTGGTGAAAAGACTGCAATCGCGATGGCCGATATTGTTGAGCATGTAAAAGCACAGCTTAGCTAATCTGCGTTGAGATAGATAAGGGCTGACAATTCGTCAGCCCTTTTTTTATTTCACTTTTTTAGCGAAACCATTATAAAACGGAGCATCCTGCGTCAGCCCTTTCACTTTCCCTTTGCTAGATAACTCAAATTTAAACGTCGATTTAAACTCAAGTGGTTGATATGTATTGTCGGCGACTTTATGTAGGACATACGCATCTTGCTGATAACCCTGCACATATAACATCCCATCTCGAAGGAATATATCAGCATAAAAGTGCTTATCGTATTGATAGCGCCCTACTAAAAGTTTCAGTTCTTTCAAATCCGACTTAAGAACTTCCGTTTGATTCAATAAGTAACCTGGCCACTCCTCTTCAACCGAAATCGCTCGAAGGATCTCTAAAGCAAGTTGATCGCCTTTTTGTCCATTCGTGACTACAACGGCACCTGTCCCTAGAGTTGGGTAGAGAACAAAGTGAGATTCAAAGCCATAGTTCACACCACCATGAAAGACATATCCGGTTTGTAATCCGGAGCTTCGGAAGAAACCGACTCCAGAGTAGAGAGTCACCGGGTAGTTAATGGTGTAGACACTGTTTTGAGTAAGCCAAGACTCGTCTTTTCCTATATAAGCGGCATGAACGGCTAACAATAGTTTTGTTAAGTCACTAGGTGTTGTCCACAGGCCAGCCGCACTTTGCGCCGCATACTTATGCCAACTTTTAGGCTCCCATTTCCCCATACGGTGCGCATGAGAATACTCATTCCCCACTCTTTTGGCGTCAGGTTGAACAAAACTAGAATGAAGCATGTTTAATGGCTTGAACACTTCCTGTTGCGCGATTTGCTCAAAAGGCATACCGTAAACATGCTCCAAAATATGTTGAACGACAATGTATCCACCATTTGAGTAGTGAAATTCGCCCACCGGAAACTCTTGTTTTAATACGCCATATTTGGAGTCTTTTCGAGTGTAAGAAGATAAAGTCGGTAGAGGCAAGTCACTTTCAACACCTCTATATCCAACATGATTAAAACCTGCGGTATGAGACAGAAGCTGCTTAAGAGTTACCGGAGAACGCACAAGTGTTGAAAACTCTGGTGCCAGCAGAGACTGCACATCTGCATCTAGTTTTACCAGGCCTTTCTCAACTGCCCTCAACACGATTAACGTCGTTACCGGTTTACTTATTGAGGCAACTTGATAGCGCGTATCTGAAGTTGTTTTACTTCCACTTTCATTACGCTCCCCAAGTTCAAATTGCCAATCAGGCTTACCCAGCTTAAAGGTACTAATACTGACGCTCGGTATTTGCCAAAAATTCATTCTCTCATCAATGATGTAGTGTTGTTCTTCTTCCGAAGCATACTTATAACTGGAGAGTAACTTTGACAACGCTTCTGGTTGCTGGGCAAAAGCGAATGGGCTTAATACTATGAAAAATAACGCAATCCATCTCATAACTTATCAACCAAAATTAATTAAAAAGCCCGTTGATACTATTAATATATCAACGGGCTAAATATAAACTTTCGACTTGTAATCAGAGGATTGCGTATGACCTCAAATAAATTAAGGTTATTACTCTAATGGTTCTGTAGGCGCTTGGCTCGCGACTTTCTTCGGTGCAAATGGTACGTCGATAAGTTCATCGGCATTACCATCAATCAAATCACCAAAATGGAAAATACCAAACTCCCCTGGCTTCATTCGATGCCAAGTTTCATTATCCGTTAATGGCTGAGTCGCAATCACTGAAACAATATCATTCGGTGTAGTTTCTTCTTGGAAGTTGATCTCTACATCTTCATCAATCAATGATGCTTTACCAAATGGTGCTCGACGGGTAATCCAATACAAATGGTTAGTACAGTATGTCACTACGTACTCGCCATCAGACAAAAGCATATTAAATACACCTTTCTCACGGAGCTTGTCACAACATTCAGCTATAAATCGGAATACACCCACCATATCTTGAGGGGGCTCAGGGTATCTGTCTTCCATCTGTTTTAGTAGCCAACAGAAAGACAATTCACTATCGGTTTGACCTACAGGTCGATGACGTCCAGTGGTGAAATCTTGGTAATCGGTTAATTGACCATTGTGGGCAAAAGTCCAATAGCGTCCCCAAAGCTCACGGGTAAATGGGTGGGTATTTTCTAAGTTAACGCCACCACGATTGGCTTGCCTAATATGACTAATAACCGCACGGCTTTTGATCGGGTAGTTTTGCACTAGCTCTGCAATTTTGGATTTGCAGCTTGGATTCGGGTCTTTGAAATTGCGAAAACCTTTACCTTCATAAAAGGTAATACCCCATCCATCTCGGTGAGGTCCTGTATTTCCGCCACGTTGCATCAAACCGGTAAAACTAAAACAGATATCCGTTGGTACATTAGCGCTCATTCCGAGCAATTCACACATGCTTTAACAAACTCCCTTATACTGCTTAAGCCATTGCCTAGGTGAAAGATAGAATGACATAAGGTTAAACAAAGCACCAGTGTGTACCAGTGCTTAAATTCATCTGATTGCTAAGATTACGCGTGCGATTCCATCTCTTTTTCAATCAACTGAATCACAATGTGAATGATCTTAATGTGGATCTCTTGAATACGGTCTGCGTAACCAAAATGCGGTACACGAATTTCAATATCCGCAAGCCCTGCCATTTTACCGCCGTCTTTACCCGTCAATGCGATGGTTTTCATTCCTTTAGCCTGAGCCGCTTCAATCGCTTTTAGGATATTGCCTGAGTTACCAGAAGTTGATAAACCAAACAGAACGTCCCCTTTGGAACCCACGGCTTCAACATAACGAGAGAAAACATGGTCATAACCGAAGTCATTACTCACGCAAGATAGGTGGCTTGGATCAGAGATAGCAATACCAGGCAAACCAGGGCGATTTTCACGGTAGCGCCCTGTTAGCTCTTCAGCAAAATGCATTGAGTCACAGTGGGAACCACCGTTACCACAAGACAGCACTTTACCGCCTTGTTTGAATGAATCTGCAATCATTTTTGCCGCCGCTTCAATCTGAGCGATGTTGCTATCATCACTTAAGAATTTATTCAGAACATCAGCAGCTTCAAGTAATTCGCTTTTAATCAAATCCTGGTACATAGGGCTATCTCTAATTATTGTGCATTCATAGCGACGCTAATCGCGTCACCCTTCTATTTGATGAGTTTACTCAAACAATTCTCACTGTCGATAGCTCACGGTTAACAATTGCACCTTTCTTGCAATTCAACGCTCACAAAATCGGCACCACCAATCATTTTTAGAACTTTCACTCTACTTAGATCACTTTTTGAGCGCTCGCGGGTTTTACATTTTATTAATATTTTGATTACAATTAACTGGTAAGACCTCTTACTTAATCACGACGTATAACAGCTAAAAAAACGTCGCATAAGGAAAACACATATGGACATCTTGCTCTCTATACTTGGATTTTCTTTGGTTATGGCGACTTGCCTCTACCATCGAACCTCTCTGATCACATCAATCGCAGCTTTGACCGCGACTATGGTTACCCTTTCCATCATAGGAACAGCAGGTTCTGTAGGTTGGTTACTCTACATTGCTGCCGTGGTGGTTTTTGGCATACCTTCAATTAGGCAATCTCTCATCAGTAAAAAAGCTCTGAGCTTATTTAAGAAAGTTCTGCCCGCTATGTCGCAAACAGAGAAAGAAGCTCTGGATGCGGGTACGGTCTGGTGGGAAGCCGAGCTATTCAAAGGCAAACCTGATTGGCAGAAACTGCATGATATTAAGCCGCCAGCACTGAGCCAAGAAGAGCAAGCTTTTCTAGATGGGCCAGTGAATGAAGTCTGTACTATGGTCAATGACTATCAAGTCACTCACGAACTCGCCGATCTACCACCAGAGGTTTGGCAGTATCTGAAAAATCATAAATTCTTCGCCATGATCATTAAAAAGAAATATGGCGGTCTTGAGTTTTCAGCCTATGCTCAATCTCTTGTTCTACAGAAACTGACGGGGGTTTCTAGCGTACTGTCTTCTACCGTCGGTGTCCCTAACTCATTAGGCCCGGGCGAGCTGCTACAGCATTACGGAACAACAGAACAACAAGACTACTACTTACCTCGCCTAGCGGAAGGTAAAGAGATCCCATGTTTTGCATTAACTAGCCCTGAAGCGGGCTCTGATGCAGGCTCTATCCCTGACTTCGGTGTGGTATGTAAAGGCCAATGGGAAGGCAAAGAAGTATTAGGTATGCGCCTAACATGGAACAAACGCTACATCACGTTAGCGCCTGTAGCGACAGTACTTGGTCTTGCCTTTAAACTGCGCGATCCAGAGGGTTTACTCGGCGAACAAGAAGACTTAGGTATTACTTGTGCACTTATCCCAACAGAACTAAAAGGGGTAGAGATAGGCAATCGTCACTTCCCTCTAAACGTGCCATTCCAAAATGGTCCAACTCAAGCGAATGACCTTTTCGTTCCACTCGATTTCATCATTGGCGGTCCTAAAATGGCTGGCCAAGGATGGCGTATGTTGGTGGAATGTCTATCCGTTGGTCGTGGTATTACCCTACCGTCTAACTCGACAGGTGGTATTAAATCTGCGGCATTGGCAACCGGTGCTTATTCTCGTATTCGTCGTCAGTTCAAGCAACCTATTGGTCATATGGAAGGCGTAGAAGAGCCGTTAGCACGCCTTGGTGGTAATGCTTATGTTATGGATGCAGCAAGTAATTTAACTGTAGCTGGCATTGATTTAGGTGAGAAGCCATCGGTTATTTCTGCGATTGTAAAATACCACTGTACGCACCGAGGCCAAAGAAGCATCATCGATGCGATGGATATTGTAGGTGGTAAAGGGATCTGTCTCGGCCCATCGAACTTCCTTGCACGTGGTTATCAAGGTTCTCCAATTGCTATCACAGTTGAAGGTGCCAACATTCTAACGCGCTCAATGATCATCTATGGTCAAGGTGCGATTCGCTGTCACCCTTATGTGCTTAAAGAGATGAATGCCGCTTACTCTGATTCTTCAGATGCTCTGAGCAAATTCGACAGTGCGCTTGCCGGCCACGTTAGCTTTAGCATGAGTAATTTGATTCGCAGCTTCTGGCTTGGTTTAACCGATGGTCGTTTTTCGAATGCGCCTGTCAAAGATGCAACAACGCGCTACTACCAGCAGCTTAACCGCTACAGTGCAAATATTGCTTTCTTATCTGATATCTCAATGGCGGTATTGGGTGGTTCTTTAAAACGTAAAGAGCGCCTATCTGCTCGTCTTGGCGATATTCTGAGCCAACTATATTTAAGCTCAGCAACACTCAAGCGTTTTGAGAATGACGGCCGTATCTCTGATGATTTACCGCTGGTTCACTGGGGTTTACAAGATAGCTTGAAACAAACTGAGCATGCGATTGATGAATTCCTAGCAAACTTCCCGAACAAGTGGTTAGGAAAAGCGCTTCGCGTTGTCATTTTACCATTTGGTCGCGTCCGTAAGGCGCCAAACGACAAGCTAGACAGCCAAGTTGCGCGAATTCTACAAACACCATCAGCAACGCGCTCACGTCTTGGTCGTAACCAATACCTAACAGCGAGTGATAACAACCCTGTTGGTAAAATTGAGCAAGCACTTGAAGTCATTCTTGCTGCAGAGCCTGTATTCGACAAAGTTTGTAAAGCGCTTGGTCAACGTCGTCCATTCTTGCGCCTAGATCTAGTGGCTGAAATCGGTCTAGAGAAAGGTTTAATTGACGTAACAGAGGCGAACTTGCTGCGCAATGCCGAAGAGCACCGCCTATACGTCATCAACGTTGACGACTTTGCTCCAGAGGAACTCGCCGCAAAGCCTCTAGATAAGCCACTACCAACCATGGATGAAGTGGCTTAACCTTTCTTTAATTGAGTTCTACAAAAACAACAAAGGGCTGCGCATGCAGCCCTTTGCTTTTCAATAACTTAATGCAGAGATTCAGTTAAATTTTTTCACAAGCCTAAGCAACATCATGCCATTAGTATTGGCTGTGACTTCCTGCCCTTCAGTAAAATCAATGATTAATGCACTGTAAGAACTATTTAAACCTTCCGTATCTGGTGTATTGGTCCAGTAAGGCGCATTGGTTGTGGTCGGGAAGTAAGCTAAGTCGATTGCCGGTTGCGCGCAGCGATAATCAACAATTGAGCCTAGCTCTTTTATATTAGGTAATCGAAAACCATCCACGCCGACTTGATCACTTTGCAAAGCCAAATCCCATGACGAATAGCTAGTTGGCGTTCCAGTACAAGTATTGGTTTCAGCTTCATATACCTCACCAACATTACATTTCTGCCACAGCAAATTGGTCGCTACATCTAGAACAGTGCCATCCAAACGATCAATAAATTGCCCATCAAGCTGAGAGGCAGGTTGATTATCAACGCAGGTTTGCGCAAAGCTTACAGGCGATAAACAAATTGATGCCAACAGTGCATATTTGAACTTCATTACTCAACACCTCCACTTACCGCAATAACACCTTGATAGGTCCCTTTATTACACAATTTCACTTGGCCCGTTTGAGTATCCATACACCAAGCACTACCGCTACCACTCACAGAACTTGAACGTGTAAGCACCGTCTTTGCTGCGCTTCCAACACTCGCGCCTTTCATATAAGGAAAATAATTCTCGGTTATTGGGTCTTCTGCGCCAACGCTATAGTTAACGATAGAGCGAGCTTCAACCGGAGAAGGTAAACGCCAGCTGGTTACACCGCAAATGGCATAAGCATTAAGGTTTGCTAGGTACGCCTCACTGTCACAGCGACGATTACCTGATGAATTGGTTGGATACGCACATTGTGCAGAAATTGGCCCTTCGGCAAACAAATCTTCGTTTTTGTGGCCTAAATTCCCACCATTGGTGCTCGACTCTGAATCATGCCAAGTGTAAATATACGCACTACTGCGCCAACTTCCAGATTCATTTCCCCAAGGGTATGGATTAGCTTCTGCATCTTCCTGATAAGCTTCCAACCAAAGATCAATATCGGATTGAGAGGGCAAATCGACAGGCTGCTGTTTTGCTTCAATATACATTCCTGTTCGTTCATCTCGTACGCATGACCAAGAAACTGCATCGTTAGCCAGTACGTTCCCACTGTAATCCAACTTAGTAAACTTGAAACCGTGTTCACCGTTAGAATGATCCGCACCATCTTGCGCATCCAGTCCATAAGTCGCATCTTGACCAGGGTAGTTGGCAGGTTCAATCATCAAATCATGAGACGCGCCATCAGAATAGGTTGCAAAACCGGTGTCATTGATCTCTTTGTCTCCAGGAATGTAAAAAGAGAGCGAGTTATTCGATGTATCGATACTGGTATTGCCGCTGCTTACCATAGTATAAATCACCGATTCTCCACCTTCGGTCAAGCCATCTTGCTGAGCCGTGACTTCAACATTATGAGAGAGACTTTCTGCCGGTATGGTCACCGATAAAGAAGGTAAGTTACTAGTAAAGTCATCGCTTGATGCAATGCCACTCTGCTCTAAATTCACGATGACATCTTGGTGGCTATAGTGGCTAAGCTCGATATGACTATCGGCGCTATCCCCCTCCACGACCGTTTTACTAGCATCACTAAATCGCACTGTTGGTTCCGCATCACTATCTAATAGGGTGACCAAGGTTCTTGCATTCGTGATGCTATAACTATCACTGCTTGCAGCACTTATCGTGTAATGTAAAAGCTTGCTACCTTCATACAAATTATTGTGGACGAGGTTCAGCGGTAAATTGCGAGTCGTTTCACCTGCTACAATCGTAATCGTTTGTGATGAAATAGGATCATAGTTCTTAAAGGTACCATCACTACGTGCCGTTACATCATAAGTAGCAATAGAAAGAGTGATGTTTTGGCTCAGAGCACTGGATAAGGTTACGACAATGGATTCGGTGCTCGAGCCCGATATAGGTTCGCTAAGAGATAGCGTACTAGGCACACTGATCTCTATAGATGTTGGGTTAGTTGGAGAAGGGTCAACGGGAGAGGTATCATCGTCACTTCCTTCATGACCACTTTGGCAGCCGACTAAAGCAAGCATAATAGAAAGCGCCAGCGCACTTTTTCCAGGCCTACTAATATTCCAGTGATACATTCAATTCCCTAAGCTTATTTAACTATATGAATGCACAGATATTATCAAAAACGCTTTCGCATAAGTATGGTAAACGTTATTTTTTTAGAAGTCGCAGGTTACAAGATTGAGTACTTACCTTTACTTGATAAATATATAAACAAAAACGCCTAAATTACACGTAATAATTTAGGCGTTCACGTTCAGTTTCTACAGACAAAAAAGTAATCAAGTTACTTCTTCGGCATCTCCAATTGCATTTCAGGAACGGCTTGTTTGCGTGCTCTTAGCTTACCAATCACGAACCAAGCAATAAGCGCAATCAAGATCACGACAACATTACCGATGGCAATCATGATCATACCTTGCGTTTTCTTCTCTTCACGCATTTCTATGAGTCGCAACTCTTCCATGATTTTTTGTTGCTTGAGACGTTCTTCTTCCTGCAAGCGACGTGTTTCAGCAATATCGACTTCTTCCACTAAGCTATAAGTGTATTCGTTAAGAGGGAAAACTAAGCTACGCCCAGAGCCCATTTCAGTTGCGAACAAATCACCACTCCAAGCGTAATTACCAATTGCTTCAGTGTAAGGAATCGTCAACTCAAGTTTGTTGCTCTCTTTTGCGGCACTGCCTTGAACGTCCACTTGATGACCTTCAGGATCATGATGCTCTATTGCTGCAGCTATAGTACCAGGCTCAATCATTCCCTGCTCACCGGAAAAGACCACCTTGTGCGATTCGGCTTCACTTCGAGACTGAATAAAGGTTACTTCAATTGGTGATGGGTAAACCAATACCTCTTGCTCTTGAGCACGTAAGAAGATGCCATTACCCGAAGTAATCCGGACTCGATACTTTCCTGGCGCACTGGTCACTGGTAATGAAACCGTAAAGACACCATCACCAGAGATTTCATCCAGCTCCATCCCATCATCCGCGAACTCGCCGATCACTTCCGGAATCGGGCGAGCTTCTTTAATCAAGCTATCTTCGTTCTCAACAAATTTGGTAAAAGTAACCTTAAGCTTCACTCGATCTAAAAAGTCTCTGAGGATCAAAGGCTTCTTGTCTGAGGTTAGTCTTGCCGTAAACTTGAGAGATTCACCTTGATAAAGGCGATTCGGTAACACATCCGTTGATAGCTCTAAATGAGAAATGAGCTTAATCTTATTTTTAGGCGTGACCTTGCCAACTGCCTGCCATGGACCGGGCATGGGTTTATCAATTGAAATGATGTCCATTGAAGATTCTTGATACCAACGGACATTATCTGGGCTGCGCCAAGCATAATACTTTTTACCATCTGGCCGCACCAACACGACAGGTTGCGAATTTTCAGCTCTGTAAATAACGAAGGTAATTTGCTTAATCGTAGGATCGACTCGAAAACGGTTATCGAGTAAGGTCATTGAAGACTCTTGTGCAGCAAAACTCGCTGAGCTCAGCAGCAAGCTGAACACAACCAACCAAATCCTTAACATCCCTTCTCCTACTGGCGCCAGAGACAACTTCCGTTCTTCTCGACGATATCTAATCTATTTTGATGTGCATCTAGTTCATCGGCAGTAGCACGAATAACCTTTAGCGCTTTTCGCCCACCAGCTACCCGTTTTATTGACTCACCTCCCACATCACTGCCATCGGAACTGCCAGCATTGAATTGTAATGAGGTTTGCCCACCGGTCATTAATAAGTAAACGTCAGCGAGAATCTCCGCATCGAGCAAAGCGCCGTGGAGAGTACGGTGCGAGTTATCTATACCGTATCGTTCACATAGCACATCGAGGTTGTTTCGCTTACCTGGGAAGATTTTCTTCGCCATAGCCAAGGTATCGGTAACCTTACAATAGTCATCCGTCTTACCAATACTTGGATCCAGCTTCTCAAACTCGTAATCCATGAAGCCGGTATCGAAGGGCGCGTTGTGTGCAACCAACTCAGCATCTTTAATGAATTCAAGAAACTCTCGGTGTACATCTTGATACTCTGGCTTATCAACCAAGAACTCATCCGTAATACCGTGAACCATCACCGCATCTGGCTGAATTTCACGATCAGGCTTAATGTAAACGTGGAAATGTCGTCCCGTTAGCTTACGGTTAATGATCTCTACTGCACCAATTTCAATGATGCGGTGACCCATATAGTGAGGGCCACCCTCTAGGTTCATACCCGTGGTTTCAGTATCGAGTACCACGATACGATTGTGTTTAGAATTGTTGCTGGTATTCATAACAATATGTGTGTCAGACTATGCGAATAATGTGCTTAACCCAATAGTATCAAATCATGACGAAACAGGTGGAAATTTTCACAGATGGTTCTTGTTTAGGTAACCCTGGACCAGGTGGTTACGGGATCGTTCTGCGTTACAAACAAACTGAAAAAACACTGGCAAAAGGCTATACGCTCACCACCAACAACCGTATGGAAATGCTCGCAACCATCGTTGCGCTGCAAACCTTGAAGGAGCCATGTAACGTCATTCTGACTACTGATAGCCAATATGTTCGCCAAGGTATTACCCAATGGATTCACAACTGGAAGAAACGTGGCTGGAAAACAGCAGACAAAAAACCAGTTAAGAATGCCGATCTGTGGAAGGCGCTCGATCTAGAAAGTGAACGTCACTCGATTGATTGGCGCTGGGTTAAAGGCCACGCAGGTCACCGTGAAAACGAGATGTGTGACGAATTAGCCCGTACAGCGGCTGAAAACCCAACCGAAGAAGATACAGGCTATATCCCTAATTAGCGCTATTTTGCTTATTCGACACTTTGTAATTGACGCTAACTGGCGTCAATTTTCGTTTTAACTTCCAGTGCGGTTTGATTGGCTTGAGTGGATACGTCCGCTTTCTTGCCACAATAAAATACAAACTTCCCAATGGCGATGCCCAACTTCCCATACTGCTTTCAAGCCAAGTCCACATAGTTCGATACTTTTGCATCGGAAATAACGCGTAACTGTCGCACTCAATCACTTGATAGTTTAAGACACTCAACCAATCTTTAATTCGGTTCGGAGTAAACATTCGCCCGCTCCAAGGTAGATTGTTTTTGCGCCATGGCAACAAACTCGCAAGCCCTGTAAAACTAATCGGGTTAAATCCGGTAATGATGATATAGCCATCATCTATCATCACTCTATCGACCTCACGCAGCATCCTATGAGGATCGTTGCAGTAATCAAGCTGGTGCGCCATCACCACGGCATCAAAACTCTTTTCAAAAAATGGCAAGTCATATCCGTCAGCGATGACGTTATGCAAAGGGTTTTTTATATCAAGATGGACTTGGTGTTGAATATTGCAATCAAAACTGGTTAACTCGCAGCTGAGGCCACCGAGCTTAAGCATATGGTAACCAAATAGTTTTGGGCACCATTCATCCATTCGGGTTTGAATAGATTCACTGACCCATTGGCCATTTTTAAGCTGAGACCATGAATGAGGCTTTGCTAGCTTCTTATTGCTACGTGCTGGTTTCATACATAACCTGCTTCACTCAAGGGCCGCTAGACCCTAGAAACTGGGAAAATAACTATGTTAGATATCAAAAGCATACCCGCATTTAATGATAATTACATCTGGCTGATTCAAAATAGCGATCAGCGTTGTGCCGTCGTCGATCCCGGTGATGCTAAACCAGTGCTGGAGTACTTACAGCAACACGAACTAAGCTTAGATGCAATCCTTATTACCCACCACCACAATGACCACATTGGTGGAATCGCTGAATTAGTCAGACAATATCCGGGCATTGATGTAGTCGGCCCAGCCAACGAACCCGTACCGACTTTGACTCATCCAGTTGAAGGTGGCGATCAGATTGAACTGTTTGGCGAAGTCTTTTTTGTACTTGGGTTAGAAGGCCATACTCTTGGTCACATTGGCTACGTTGGAGACGGCAAGCTCTTTTGCGGTGATGTGCTTTTCTCTGCTGGTTGCGGCCGCGTGTTTGAAGGCACAATGGAACAGATGCATACCTCTCTTAGCAAGCTTGTCGCATTACCTGAAGAGACCGAGGTATACAGCGCCCACGAATATACGGCGAGTAATGTAGCTTTTGCACTGGCTGTTGAACCAGATAACGACAAACTGCAGCAGTATCGTGATGAAGTGAATCGACTACGCGCCCAAAATAAACCAACCCTTCCGACCACAATTCGTCGTGAAAAGTGGATAAATCCATTCTTGCGAACCGATCAACAAACGGTTATTCGCTCAGTTGCAAACCGAACTCAGCAAGCCGATCCACTCGCCATTTTTACCGCTTTACGTGAGTGGAAGAACGAATTTTAACGATTTGATGCTTGTCACTATCACTGAGTGACAAGTATTATCAGCAGCCAAGAAATAAAAGGGCTGTGCAATGCGAGTAACACACAGCTGGGTATTAGCACTCTTCCTTGCAGGATGTCAGCTTACCCAGCCAACAGATACTGGTGAATCTTCTTCTCCAGACACCAATAATCCACCAGCAGTCGTTAAAACTGAGCCAACCGTTCAGCCGACGAAACCTGTCACTAAGCCGCTGCCGGTTGTCACCCCACAGTCTCAACAAGATGTATGGCAACGTATTGCGATGCAACTTGAGATGCCAATTCCCGATCACCAAACGGTGGATTACTACCGCACTTGGTATCTCAAACATCCAAGTCACCTAAGAACTGTATCAAAGCGCGCTGAGCCTTTCCTATACCTGATTACAGAAAGAATTGAGCAACGTGGATTACCGCTTGAACTCGCGTTGCTGCCGGTCGTAGAGAGCTCATTTGATGCCTTTGCCTACTCTCATGGTAGCGCCGCTGGCCTATGGCAATTCGTACCAGCCACAGGAAAAATGTATGGTCTAGAGCAGAACTTCTGGTATGACGGCCGCCGTGATGTGCCGGCCGCGACAGAAGCTGCGTTAGACTACCTAACTTACCTTAACAAACGTTTCGATGGTGAGTGGCCCCATGCAATCGCCGCATACAATAGTGGCGGTGGTCGAGTATCAAGCGCTATTCGTAAGAACAAAAAACTGGGTAAGCCGATCGACTTCTTCTCGTTAGATTTGCCAAAAGAGACCAGTGGTTACGTACCTAAACTGCTTGCACTTGCCGATATTATCGCCAACCAAGATAAATATGGCATCGATATTCCAGCTATCGCTAATAAGCCAGTCGTGACACTTGTCGATCCAAACGAGCAGCTCGATCTTGCCATTGCAGCAAAGTATGCGGGTATCTCAGTGAAAGAGCTTCAGGGTCTAAACCCAGCTTACAATCAATGGTCAACCGCACCTGAAGGCCCTCACCAGTTGTTAATCCCTACTCAATCGGTAGATAGCTTCAAGTACCAGGTGGAAAAAAACCGTGGTAAAGGGATGAAACTGGTTCGCTACAAAGTGAAATCTGGTGACTCCATCAGTGTGCTAGCAAACCGCTACAACACAACCACCAAAGTGATTCAACGCGCGAATGGCATGAACAATTACAACATTCGTGTCGGTCAATATTTGTTAATCCCGGCATCAGCGCAAGATGAAACAGCCTATGAACTAACTGCAGCCAATCGCTTAGAAAAAACTCAAGCGAAAAGCCGCGGCAAATATAAGCAGACTCACACAGTGCGTTCAGGTGACAGCTTGTGGAGCATTGCTCGAGCGAACAAGGTTTCACATCAGTCACTAGCGAAATGGAATGGCATGGGACCTAAAGATACCTTGCGTGTTGGTCAAAAACTGGTGATTTGGAAAGAGAGCTCAGAAGGCGCTGTTATCCGCACTGTTTTCTATAATGTACGCTCAGGTGACACCATCAGTGGCATTGCCTCTAAGTTTAAGGTGAAATCACGCGATATCGTGAAATGGAACGATTTGAATAAGCAGAAGTACCTAAAACCAGGTCAGAAGCTAAAACTGTATGTTGATGTAACTAAGGTGAGTGTATGACCCCGTCAAGTAACCCGCTAATCATGCTTGTGGACATTTTCCGCTCCCCAAGCGCTTGCTTTCTTGCCCTTTATCAACGTGGTGCATGGGGCTGGCAACCTTATATTTTCTTAATTCTGTCGCCGTTTCTATTTTGGGGTGCTTACTTCGATTTAGTTAACTTCGAGTGGCTAAGAGAAGGTTTGGCAGCTCAACTTGCTGTAACCAACCCAAAACAACTCGAGATGCTCGACCCGAACACCTTAATGGCGAGTGAAATCATCAGTGATGTGGTAGGTCGTACCTTAACCATTCTGATGCTTGCTTTCTGGTTTAACCTAGCGGCGAAACCAAGCCAACATCAACACGGGTTTTGGAAGTGGTTTGCAGCAAGTGCTGTGATTACTTTCCCGGCACTTATCGGTGATCTTGCAAGTTACGTTAGCGTGTTACTAAAGCATGGCCAGGTAATGGTATATGCGGCAGATCTCAACAGCCTTAACGGCCTATTGAAACTACCGCTAACCAACGAATGGTCTCAGTTTGCAAGTTCATTCCCGCTACTACTGCCTTGGTATATTGCCCTAGGGTATGCCGCGGTTGGTACTTGGACTGAATTTGAACGCGGCCAAGCACTTGCTATTGCCACCCTACCTTGGGTTGGCTACTACCTAATTTGGGCGCTCTACATCCTTATCTTTTAAGGTAAAGCTCGCCACAATAGGATTATGATCAGAGGCGTCAGAAATTGGCGCCTTTGCTGTTTCTAGCATTAGGCCTCGATAAAAGATATGGTCGAGGGGTAAACCAGTAATAAACTGGGTCCGATTGTCTGGTTGATAACTCGCTTCTTGTAAACCTACTCGATTCAATGCACTTCTCATCACGCGCAGGCGAGCGTCGCTCCAACTATTGAAATCTCCCGCGACAATAATCGGCCCATGATGCTCAGTCAGCTCCTTAACTAAAGTCGCTAACTGACGCTGATATTCCTCCGTTCCATAGGTGAAGTTCACCGCATGGATGTTGACCACAGCCAAAGATTCACCGCTCGATAAAGGGTAAGTCGCATACAACGCTGACTTAGGTAACCTAAGCCAAGGTTCCAGCTCTGTGAATGCACACGCCAAATTGGGCGTATCGACCGTCAGATTAAGTACACCTGCAGTAGTATCAAACGCTTTGAATGCATCCACTTGGCTACCAAACCACTGCTGTTGTTTAATCCAGCTTTGAAGCGAAGAAGTCATGCTCGCTTCTTGAAGTAAGACCAACTGTTTATTCTGTGAGAGCTGCGTTAAAACGGTTTGCCAATTGTCGCGATTTTGCTTGTAAATATTCCATACCAACAGGTCTATGCGCCCGTCAACATCCAGTATCTTCGCCTGCGAATTCCGATAGCATTGCAAAGAAAGTTCAACCTTATCGCCAGAAATAGAAGATAGCTGAGACTCACTCGGTAGAGTAAACACAGTTTGATAACTGGTGATAGCAACAGCCACAACAGCAAAAGGTATCGCAAGCAACCACTTCTTTTTCATGTATTCACTTCTCGCAAAATAAAAAAGAGCCTAGCGGCTCTTCCTTGAATAACAAACAGATACGATTTGAATCTTAATATGCGTCGATTGAGCTTAAATCGCGTCTTCGTCTTCTTCACCAGTACGGATACGTACAACACGCTCTACATCTGTAATGAAGATTTTGCCATCACCGATCTTGCCGGTTTGTGCTGTTTCAACAATCGTATCAACGCATTGCTCAGCAACATCATCCGTCACGACGATTTCTAACTTCACTTTTGGCAAGAAATCCACCATGTACTCAGCACCACGGTAAAGTTCAGTGTGGCCTTTTTGACGGCCAAAACCTTTAACTTCAGAAACCGTCATACCGGTAATTCCGACTTCAGCCAATGCTTCACGAACATCATCTAACTTAAATGGTTTGATGATGGCTTCAATTTTTTTCATGTTCATCCCTTAAACTTCAGTGAATTAATCCATTATCCCACGTTCCCTGGGCAATAAAAAGCCCGAGCTATCTGAGCTCAGGCTAATATACTACTTAAAATGTGCTTATTTCAAACTTGCATAGTATGCAGCAAGGTTCGCGATATCAGCATCACTCAGCATTGCCGCTTGAGCTTGCATTACTGCCGCTAGACCGCCATTACGTTCTTTGTTTTTGTATGCATTGATCGAAGTAATAATGTATTGCTCATTCTGGCCTTTAAGATTAGGGTAACCAGGAATCATCGCGATACCATCAGCGCCATGACAAGCAGCACAAATTGCGGCTTTTGCTTGTCCTGCAGCCACATCACCAGCCGCCATAACTTGACCACTCATTAGGCCCATTCCAATTACCAATCCAATAGCGAATTTTTTCATTGCTCTTCCTTATAAGTCCACTTCTTCTGTGTGTTTTATCTATACGATTCTGACACAAAGATAGTTTACTTGTCCCAGATAAGTTCACAATCTTGACCTATAAATCGATGATCAATAAATAAATTTGCAATAGCGACCACTTGATCACCGCACATCAAAATGGGCATTCGTCTTCGCTGCCAACTGGGGATCTTATACTCTTGAAACAGTTTTTTTAACTTCCGGCTGTGCCCACGTTCAACAGGATGAGCAGTTAACCCTTCTGGGTTGAATATCACTCTTAACTGACCTGTTTGTAGCGCAGATAAAGAGAGTTGGCCTTGGCTACTACTCTTAAGGCTAAGTGAGCCTAATGAGTCAGGTAAGTTCACCTCCCCATCCACACAAATCGCTTGCTGCCACTCGGTAATATCGAGCGAACTCTCAAGCCAATATAATTTCTGTTCATATCGGCGGATTTGCCCATCAGCTAAATTTAAAAGTGGGTTCGCATCTTGACGCGCCATCGCCACTTCCAGCCAAATTTTCTCTAAGTGCTCACGACTTGGCATTCGCGCGTGATGAGTTGCTAACCACATACGAATCAACCTAGAACGCATTAAAACGCTCACGGCGATCATACCGTCAATTGATAAACTTCCATCGCCATTGCACACACTCTTGAATTTCTCACTCATCAATTCATCTAACAGCGCTTCTTGTTCAGCGCATAACTGCGTGCTACGTTGAACAGCCTGTGAGAAGTGAGGCCAACGCTCGGCTAATACAGGAGAAACTTGATGACGAATAAAGTTTCGATCGAAGCGAGTATCCTGATTGCTTTCATCTTCCAGCCAATCTAGCCCATGCTGCTGAGCATACTCTTCAATTTCGCTCCGTTTAATCGCCAGTAACGGTCTCACCAATGTTCCTATACCAAATGCTTTAGCTTCCGCCATGGCAGATAACCCTTTGGGGCCGCTACCACGCTTAAGTGCCAGCAAAAAGGTTTCCAGTTGGTCATCACCATGTTGCCCAGTTAACAGCAAATCATCGACTTGTAAGTGAGCAGAAAGAGCTTGATATCTCGCCTCACGAGCGCACTCTTCTAGGCTTCGCCGCTCAAGCTCGAGAGACACTTTTTCTAGTCGAAAATCGACTTTAAGCTGCTCGGCCCACACTTTACATTGCTGAGCCCAATTATCTGCATTGTCACTAAGACCATGATGAACATGCACCGCCAGACACGAAACTTTATATTGCCTCTGATATTCAGCCAATAACTCCAACATCACACGTGAGTCGACTCCACCACTAAACGCCAGCACCAATCGCGAGTGCGGCTTTATATAGCGTTGAATGACAGAAGAAAACTGGAGATATAAATTCATAACCTGAAAACAATAGGGAGTTTGACGTTAGCATTAGTCTAACATTGAGCAATAAAAAAGGCCGAACCTAAGTTCAGCCTTTCTCGTCAAATTATCTTACGATTAACAGTAACCGTAGCTCATCAGACGTTGGTAACGACGCTCAAGCAATGAATCGTTATCAAATTGTGCCAGTTCATCTAGCTGCTTAAGCAGGTTCGCTTTCATATTCTCAGCCATTTGGACGTGGTCACGGTGCGCGCCACCTAGAGGCTCTTCAATGATTTCATCGATAAGCTCAAGCTCTTTTAGACGAGGAGCTGTTAGGCCCATAGCATCTGCCGCTTGTGGTGCTTTGTCTGAATCGCGCCATAGGATTGAAGCACAGCCTTCAGGAGAGATAACAGAATACGTTGAGTACTGAAGCATGTTTACGTAGTCACCGACACCAATTGCTAGTGCACCACCTGAACCGCCTTCACCAACAACGTTACAAATAACAGGCACTTTTAGACCCGCCATCACTTTCAAGTTTTTCGCGATAGCTTCAGATTGACCGCGCTCTTCTGCACCAACACCAGGGTACGCACCTGCCGTGTCAATGAAGGTAATGATTGGCATGTTGAAACGCTCAGCCATTTCCATAAGACGCAGTGCTTTACGGTAACCCTCTGGCTTAGGCATACCAAAGTTACGTTTAACTTTTTCTTTTGTCTCACGACCTTTTTGGTGACCAATGATCATCACAGGACGGCCATCAAGACGAGCCATACCGCCAACGATCGCTTTATCGTCAGCAAAAGCGCGGTCGCCCGCTAGCTCTTCAAATTCTGTAAATACATGCTGAATGTAATCAAGCGTGTAAGGACGCTGAGGGTGACGAGCAAGTTGAGCTGTTTCCCATGCACCAAGATCACTAAAGGTTTTTTTCTTAAGCTCTAGGCTTTTTTTCTCTAGCTGTTCGATCTCTTTATCTAGATCCACACCAGATTCACCACCGTGGCGAGAAACATCGCGCAGTGCTTCAATCTTAGCTTCTAGTTCTGCGATAGGCTTTTCAAATTCTAAAAAGTTCAGGCTCATCTATCGATCCTTTCTGATTCGGCTTCGTGCCAAATTTAGTTAAATTCGAGTTCTACCTGGCCGTTGCCAAGCAGTTGTTTTAAATCATCTATTAATGCATCGCTTGGCGTAACTCGCCATTCGGTACCTAACGTTAGACGCGCACGGGCATCGCAGCGTTGGTAGTATACATGGACAGGAACGGTTCCCGCCCGATGAGGCTCTAGTATTTGGCTAAAGCGCTCAAAAAACTGTCCATCGATTTGAGATTCCTCAATCGAAACGGATAATCCACGCGCGTATTTTTCGCGAGCTGCGCCGAGATCCATAACCTCGCGCGCGGACATTTTAAGACCACCATTGAAATCATCAAAGCTGACCTGTCCCGAAACGACTAAAATTTTGTCTTGTTCGAGCATTTCAGCGTATTTATCAAGCGCATCTGAGAACAACATCACTTCCATGCGACCACTGCGATCATCGAGTGTCATCAAACCTATTCGCGTACCGCGCTTGGTCGTCATCACTCTAGCGGCAATCACAAGGCCTGAAACCGTTAAACTTTGATCTCGTCTTGTTGGCGTTGCGTCTTTTAATCGACAACTGGTGTACTTGCCAAGTTCCTTTAGATAGGCGTTAATTGGGTGCCCAGTCAAATAAAGCCCAAGCGTTGTACGTTCACCTTCTAACCAAACCTTCTCTGGCCACGGCGGAACTTTAGTATATTTGTGTTCAACTTCTTCCGGTGCTTCTGTCAATACACCGAATAAGTCACTCTGACCAAACGCTTCCGCTTGGTGGTGTTGGCTAGCCGCCTTCACAGCATCATTTAACGATGCCATCATTGCCGCGCGGTGCGGACCTAAACGGTCTAAAGCTCCAGCGTAAATCAGTTTTTCAATCACTCGCTTGTTGACCTTTTTCAGATCAATACGAGCGCAGAAATCAAATAAATCTTTAAAGTGACCATCTCGATTACGCGATTCTAAAATCGCTTCAATCGGGCCTTCACCCACACCTTTAATCGCACCGATACCATAAACAATTGCGCCATCTTCGTCGACGTTGAATCGGTATAAACCTGCGTTAATATCTGGCGGTAACACTTTAAGTTTCATACGGATACACTCATCAACTAGGCCAACGACCTTTTCAGTGTTATCCATATCCGCTGTCATAACCGCAGCCATAAACTCTGCGGGATAGTGCGTTTTTAGCCACAGTGTTTGATACGAAACCAAAGCATAAGCGGCTGAGTGCGATTTGTTGAAGCCGTAACCTGCGAACTTCTCTACCAAGTCGAAGATCTTCATTGCCAGTTCGCCGTCAACGCCGTTATTTTCTGCACCTTCTTTAAAGGTACCGCGTTGTTTGGCCATCTCTTCTGGTTTTTTCTTACCCATCGCACGACGTAGCATGTCTGCGCCACCCAGCGTATAACCCGCTAGGATCTGAGCGATCTGCATTACCTGTTCTTGGTAAAGGATGATGCCGTAGGTCGGATCCAGAGTCTCTTTCAGTGACTCGTGCTGCCAAGTTTCATCCGGATAAGAAACCGCTTCTCGACCATGCTTACGGTCGATAAAGTTATCTACCATGCCCGATTGAAGTGGACCCGGACGGAATAGTGCTACCAGTGCAATGATATCTTCAAAACAGTCTGGCTGAAGACGTTTAATTAGATCCTTCATACCACGCGATTCGAGCTGGAACACAGCGGTGGTTTCTGAATTTTGCAGTAAACGGAATGAAGCCTCATCTTCGAGTGAGATCGACTCAATGCGAACAGGAGCTTTACCCTCTTTTTCAAGTCGAGGGTTAATCAATCCTAGTGCCCAATCAATGATGGTTAGTGTTCGTAGGCCTAAGAAGTCAAACTTAACCAGACCAGCGGTTTCTACGTCATTCTTATCAAACTGGGTTACCGGGAAGTGACCTTCCGCATCGGCATAGATAGGCGCAAAGTCAGTAATCGTCGTTGGCGAGATAACAACACCACCCGCGTGCTTACCGGCATTTCGTGTACAACCTTCCAGAATACGACACATGTCGATCAGCTCTTTGACCTCTTCATCTGCCGCATACAGCTCCGGTAGAGCTGGCTCTGCTTTAAATGCTTTTTCGAGCGTCATACCAGGGTCAGGCGGAACTAGCTTTGAGATGCGATCAACAAAACCAAACGGATGCCCCAATACACGACCAACATCGCGGATTACCGCTTTCGCCGCCATGGTACCAAAAGTAATGATCTGAGATACCGCGTCGCGACCATACATTTCTGCTACGTGGTCGATCACTTGGTCACGTTTATCCATACAGAAGTCGACGTCGAAATCGGGCATGGAAACACGTTCTGGGTTCAAGAAACGTTCGAACAGCAGATCATATTCCAGTGGATCAAGATCGGTGATCTTCAAGGCATAAGCCACCAAGGAGCCTGCACCAGAGCCTCGGCCTGGGCCAACAGGAATATCGTTATCTTTTGACCACTGGATAAACTCCATTACGATCAAAAAGTAGCCAGGGAATCCCATATTGTTGATTACTTCAAGTTCAACTTTCAAGCGATCATCGTATTCCGGGCGTCGTTCTTCACGAACCTTAGGATCTGGGAATAGAAACTCGAGTCGGTCTTCAAGCCCTTCTTCTGACTTTTTAACTAAGAACTCGGTCTCTTCCATCCCTTCTGTAGGGAAGGCTGGTAGGAAGTACTCACCTAGCAATACCGTCACATTACAACGCTTAGCAATCTCAACACTGTTTTCTAGTGCTTCAGGGATGTCGGCAAAAAGCTCACACATCTCTTCTTCACTGCG
>Ga0209379_10000108_pt1 | contig 105929 bp, 95 predicted proteins | sample tdDd001_FD_187124 | JGI IMG/M metagenome (GOLD analysis project Ga0209379, IMG submission 187124) | Marine sediment microbial communities from the Atlantic coast under amendment with organic carbon and nitrate - tdDd00.1 (SPAdes)... | ecosystem: Environmental > Aquatic > Marine > Coastal >...
CTCGTGAGTCCGTCCCTATTAGAAAGGGACGGAAATACGAACGTTCAAAATCTTATAAAGCTAAATTAAAATTCTCTAGAGCTTATACATCAGTGGTTTAACCCTTAACTTAATGACATTGCTCCTTGAGGAGAGGGGTGGGGTGAGGTAATATTAATCAAAAACAATCGTCCTCGTACCATCCACAATAATACGATGCTCTGCCTTGTAGCTAAGTGCACGAGCCAGAACAATACGTTCTAAATCACGACCTTTACGGATTAAATCGGGAATGGTATCCTTGTGGGTAATGCGCATGATATCCTGCTCGATAATAGGTCCCTCGTCCAGATCTTCGGTAACAAAGTGGCTGGTTGCGCCAATCATTTTTACACCGCGTTCGTAGGCCTGCTTGTATGGGTTTCCACCCACAAATCCCGGAAGGAAAGAGTGGTGAATGTTGATGATTTTATTGCGATAGGCTTCGATGAAACTCGGTGATAATACCTGCATATAGCGAGCCAACACCACCAAATCGATATCATGCTCCTTTAAAAGAGCAATCTCTTTGGCTTCCTGTTCCTGTTTGTTTTCCTTCGTAATTGGGAATACGTGGTAAGGAATGTTATGAGCATCGGCAATGTGTTTCAAATCGGGATGATTGGAGATGATCAGAGGAATTTCAATCTCGTACTCGTTCATGTTGTAACGCCATAAAATCTCTTGCAAGCAATGATCGTATTTGGATACAAAAATGGCCACACGTTGTTTCTGTCCCGAAAACTCGATTCTCCAATGTGCCTTAAACTCTTTGGCAAGCGGCTCGAAGGCAGCATGCAATTCTGAGGCCGGAATATTAGAGTTTTTCATGTTCCAAACCACACGAAATGAAAAGAATTCCTGGTTTTGATTTACATGCTCATCTAGTGCAATAATATTGCCACCACTTTGGTAGATAAACTGTGTGATTTTAGCTACAATCCCGTTCTGATCGGGACAAGTAAGAAGCAAATAAGCATTTACATTATTTTCAGACATATTCGTGCGTTTAATCGGATATTCCCGATGGTTAATTACTTAAAATTTACGAATTGTCCGTTAGAATTTGATAGGTGTGTCATGCAAAAATAGAAATTTTGTTGAAAGAGAGAAAATCCTAAGACACTGTTTAAATTCTGAAGGATAATTTTAAGCAGTTTCTAATATATTTCATTAGGTTTGCTATGTAAAATCACGGTTTGAAAGAGAACTGTAAGTTTAGTAAAAGATGACAAAGGAAAGAATGTATAAATATTTGTTTGGGCCAATCCCATCGAGACGTTTGGGCATGTCGTTGGGGGTAGATTTGGTGCCCAAAAAAGTGTGTTCAATTGATTGCGTGTATTGCGAAGTTGGAAGAACAACGCAATTGTCGGTTCAACCAGAAGATTATATTGCTGCAGATAAGATTAAGGAAGAGTTGAACCATTATTTGCAGCACAATCAGGCTCCCGATTATGTGACCATAACGGCATCGGGTGAGCCAACCTTAAATGCCAATTTGGAAGAGATCATTGCTTTTGTAAAGCAGAATGAGGCAAATATTCCAGTCTGTGTTATCACCAACGGAACCCTTTTACATGATAAGAAGGTAAGAGAAGCGCTAAATAAAGCAGATTTGATTCTGCCATCATTAGATGCGGCAACAGAGCCTGTATTCCGAAAGATAAACCGTCCGCACAAGGAGATCAATTTTGAAGCTTACATTCAGGGAATGATCGATTTTAGTGCCGAGTTTAAGGGTGAAATTTGGCTGGAAGTATTCATCTTGCCAAATTATAACGACAGCAAGGAAGAGTTATTAGCCCTAAAGGAAATCATCTTAAAAATTAATCCTGATATCGTTCAGTTGAATACCCTGGATCGTCCGGGAACTGTTGCCAATCTTCGTGGTGCAACACAAGAAGAGTTGCAAGCGGTAATGGATTTATGGCAATTGGATAATGTGAGAATCATTGCCAAAGCCAAGCAGTCGACACAAACGCAATTTCGTTCGGATACCGAAACGGCAATCAAAGAAACCATATCGCGCAGACCTTGTACGGTTGAAGATCTAATTACAATGCTGGGACTGTGTAAAGAGGAAATTGATCGTTGTTTGGGAAATCTGGCCAGCCTGAAAGGATTCGAAAAAGTGGAACAGGAGAGAGGTGTGTTCTATCAGATTCGTGAGCAGTAAAATATTTCACGCAGAGTTCGCAAAGAATTTATACGGAAAGAACGCAAAGAATCTCTGAGGCCAGAACAAATCATTTAATACTTGAAATTGTATTAATACATTTAATTATACGATAAAAATAAAGGCAGTTGAATCATTTCAATTGCCTTTACTTTATTTAGTAAATAGTACTAAAAACATTAGCAAAAGAACGCAAAGATTAAATATACAATGATATCCTCTTTGCGTTCTTTCCGTATAAATTCTTTGCGAACTTGGCGTGGAACAACTTTCAATTATTAATTACTCATTGTACATTAATTTTAATTCCAATTCAAAATATTTTTGAAGATATAATTTTCTGGATCCGGAAGGTACTCCTTAGCTGCTTCCATATCTTCCTCAGTTAGATAATGTAAGTTGTAATTCACTACATTTTGAACTTTATCGCTGTTCACATCTACCAAACGAGGTTTTACTTTTCCATTTTCATCTTCAACATCTTTTAAGAAAAGTGGAGCTACATCACCTTTAGGATCAACAGTCACCATACATTTCGAATGGCCTTGCTTGAATAAAGTGTAAACACCATCGCCAAGAAGAGTACAAAGGCTCAAGTCGAATCCGATAGGACGACAACAACGCAAACCGAAACCTAATTCTACCGGACGAGTTCCAATGTTTAGTCCGTAAGATTTGATTTTGCGCTGAATCAGCATGTTAAATACGTGAGATTTACTAACGTTGAACAACTCAGGATGACCGTGAGCATCGTAGGTAAAGTTCACACCGGTACTTTCAATTTCTTCGTCGCTCATAAAGTGGAAAACACCTTCACTAATTACAGCAGCACCATAGTTCAATCCTAAAATTCTACGTTTGATGATAGATGAGATCACCAATTGTGCAATCTTCTCTGCCGAGATAGCAGTTTTGTTGAACATCTCAGGGATGATAATCATTGGGAAATGACATGCAGCACCAATTCCGAATGCCAGGTGACCCGCTTCACGACCCATGGCAGCCAATACGAACCAGTTCTGAGAAGTTCTAGCATCTTCGTAAACCGTTGTTGCAATCTTAACCCCTTCGTCTTTTGCCGAGTGGAATCCGAATGTTGGGGTTCCTTCTGGCAATGGAAGATCGTTATCAATGGTTTTTGGTACGTGAATATTTGAAATGTTCACATTGTTATCAGCCAAATATTTACTGATTCTGTTCGCAGTAGATGCAGTATCGTCTCCACCTACGGTAACCAATAGTTTTACGTTGTTATCAATAAAGAATTTGGTTGAAAAATCGCTGTCTTTAGGCTTAAAACGACTCATCTTAAGGTGCGAACCACCTTTGGTGAAAATGGCATCAAGAGTTACAAAGTCTAGTTCCTCCATTTTACGATCTTCAGAGAAAAGACCTTTATAACCTTCGTGTAAACCAATAACTCGGTAACCATTTCTTAAAAAAACCTTACCAACGCTACTAATTACAGTATTAATTCCTGGTGCTGGACCTCCACCACACAAAATAACAACAGATTCTTTCATACTATTTAGTCTCAAATATCATTTTTATAAAGATTGGGCAAATATAGAGCTTTTGAATTGAATTGATTGATTGCGAAAGCTAATTCTTAAGCAGAATTAAATGTTTTGAACCGCTTGTAAATATTTTGTAAAGCCGATACAATGTTATAAATTTATAGCTGACACCACTCTCAATACTTAATTCAAAAAGTATTTCTAACCTTCATTAAAAAATTATGAAACGTAATTATCTGATTTTATTGGTTTTTGTTGTTGCTCTTGTGTCTTGTGAGCCAGCAAAAGAAAAGGTTTCGGTACCATCGTACAGTATCGAACAATTTTACAAGAACGTTAGTGTAAGCGGAGGATCATTTTCTTCTGATAAATCGAAGTTATTGGTAAGCAGTAACGAAACAGGGATCTATAACCTGTTCGAGATACCTGTTGATGGCTCGGCTCAGAAACAATTAACTTCCTCCGAAAAAGAGTCCTATTTTGCCATTTCCTATTTTCCAAATAGCGATAAGGTCTTGTTCTCGGCTGATCAGGGTGGAAATGAAAACAATCACATCTACATGAGAGACGAAGAAGGGAATATTACTGATTTAACTCCATTCGAAAATGCAAAAGCAAGTTTCTGGGGATGGGATCGTGATGAAAAATCTTTCTTTTATCAATCGAACAAGCGCAATCCTAAGTTTATGGATTTGTACCAGGTAAGTGTTGAGTCGGTTCTTAATGGCAAGCCAAATCCTAAGTTAATTTACACCAACAATGATGGTTTTGATGTTGAAGCTAAAAGTAAGAATAACAGATATCTGGCGTTAACACAAAGTCTGACTACTACTAATAATGAGATGTATTTGTACGATAGAAGAACAGGCAAACGTACACACATCTCGGAGCATTTTGGTGATGCAAGCTATAATCCACAATTCTTCAGTTTAGATAACAAATACTTGTATTATTTGTGTAATGAAGATTCTGATTTTGTTTATCTAAACAAGTATGATATTGAAACAGGAGAGAAAAGTTTGGTTTATAAAACCAATTGGGATGTTTGGTATGCATATCACAGCTACAATGAAACCTATAGGATTATTGGTATCAATGAAGATGGAAAAACCAATATTAAAGTGGTTGAGATTGCAAGTGGAAAAGAGGTTCAATTGCCTAAGATTCCTAGTGCTGATATCAAATCGATTCGCATAACGAAAGATGAGCAAAGAGGAAGATTGGTTGTTGGAACATCTGTATCGCCAAATAATATTTATGTGTTTGATATGGGAGATACAGAAGCCAGAAAGCTTACCAATACGTTAAATCCTAAAATTGATCCTGCAAACCTTGTTGAAGCTGAAGTGGTTCGTTATGAATCGTTTGATGGTCTTCCAATTCCTGCAATTTATTATCAACCAAAAGTTGCAAGCGCCGATAACAAAGTACCTGCTTTGGTTTGGGTACATGGTGGTCCTGGCGGACAATCGCGTGTTGGCTACTTTTCACTAATTCAATATATGGTAAACCAAGGCTATGCAGTTTTGGCTGTTAATAACCGAGGAAGTAGTGGTTATGGCAAGAAATTCTTCGCTATGGACGATAAAAAGCATGGTGATGTGGATTTGAAAGATTGCATTTGGGGAAAGAAATTCTTAATTAATACCGGAGTTGTTGATCCTGATAAGATTGGTATTATTGGAGGATCGTATGGTGGATATATGACTATGGCTGCACTTACCTATACACCAGATGAGTTTAAAGTGGGTGTAAATATTTTTGGAGTAACCAATTGGTTGAGAACTCTAAAATCAATTCCTCCATATTGGGAGTCGTTTAGAAAAGCTTTATATGCTGAAATGGGTGATCCTACAACTCAGGATTCTGTAGCATTGTATAATAAATCTCCACTGTTTTTTGCTGATAAAGTAAGCAAACCATTAATGGTGCTTCAAGGAGCAAATGATGTTCGTGTTCTTCAGGTGGAATCGGACGAAATTGTTGAGGCAGTGAAGAAAAACAATGTTCCTGTGGAATACATTGTTTTCCCGGATGAAGGTCATGGTTTCCGTAAGAAGGAAAATGAAATCAAGGGATATGGACAAATTGTTACCTTCCTGGATAAGTATTTGAAAGAAAAGAAAGATCAAAAAGAATAAAAAAAGAAAAAGGGAAACCATTTGGTTTCCCTTTTTTACAAATCTATGAAATTGTTATTCTGAAACTTCAACTAGTTTCTCATCTGAGTGCCACAATCCGTGCTTAGTACAGAATGCTGTAGCAGTTAATTTCATTTTACGAGAAGGAACCACGTAAAAATCAACTTCGGTTTGGTTTGCTACTCCACCAAGAACTCCTGTTGAGAAGTTAGCCTGGGTTAACATTTTTTCACCGTCCCAAAGTTGTACCCATGCTACATAGTGATCGAAATCATCTGGATGTGCATAAGCATCACCTATTTTCACTTTAACCTTGAATTTTTCACCTTTCTTTGCTGATTCATCACAGTGAATAAAAGCTGAATGTCTATCGATATAATCTTTTTTTGCTTCGCCTTCGATAGTAGTGATATCTTGATATGTATTAATTTTCATGATATTGTATTTTTTTGATTTTAACCACCTAAGTGGTATAGAGATTAATTTGTTTCTTATTCTTAGTTCTTGCTCAAGTATTCTGCAACACCTTCAGCAGTAGCTTGCATAGCTTCTTCACCTTTGCTCCAGTTAGCTGGACATACTTCACCATTTTCTTCGAAGTGGTGTAGTGCATCAACCATACGGATTGCTTCATCAACGTTACGTCCCAATGGAAGGTCGTTAATTACAGAGTGACGAACAACACCTTGCTTGTCGATAAGGAATAATCCACGGTAAGCAACAGGAGCACCAGTCGAAACTGCATTTCCTTCAGCATCATAATCATACTCAGAAGCCAATACACCAAAGTTTTCTGAAATTGTTTTAGACAAGTCAGCAACAAGTGGGTAAGTAACACCTTCGATACCACCTTTGTTTCTTGGAGTATTTAACCAAGCAAAGTGAGAGAATTCTGAATCAACAGAACAACCTACTACTGCTACATTTCTTTTTTCAAATTCTGCTAATTTGTCCTGGAAAGCGATTAACTCAGTTGGACAAACAAAAGTAAAATCAAGAGGGTAGAAGAAGAATACTACTTCTTGTTTTCCCACGAATTGATCTAAAGAAAATCCTTCAACAATTTGATTTCCGTTTACTACAGCGCTAGCCTGAAATGATGGAGCTTTTTTTCCGATTAAAGTTTGCATCTTAGATTTATTTTAAAGTTTATTTTTCTTTGTTTTTGTAACTGACACAAATGTAGAATTGATTTGAATAACGCACAAATTATATTAATCAGTAATTTTTATGCCTATATAGAGAGAATTAATAATGGGGAACTGAAAGCATTTAAATATGCAGTGTTTCAGGCAAAACCAAAATTTGGAGAGTTCATGTGCTTCGAATAATTTTTTATTGAGTGATAATTTTTAGTTTTGTAGAAGTTACAACATTATTCTGATAATTACTTGCACTTAAAGTACATTTTAAAAGAAAGATAATATATTGAATATGAATGCCTCTAAATACTGTTTCGAAAGCTATAATGAAATAAAAGATACATTAACTAAGGATGGAAAAATTAGTTTTTTTGTTTTCAATAGTAGTTCACGTTGCTGGGTACCATACTTTGTTTATTTGCCACCCAATTTTTCTAAAGCTAAGAACTATCCATTGGTACTTTTTATGCATGGACAAGGTGGTGATGAAACAACTTTTAATAAATACGTAAAAGAAGAGCAGCTTAACAAATGGATACTGGGTGGTGAAATTGAACCAGTTGTAATTGCTGGAATTCGGGGTGATAATGATAGAGAGAATGTGCAATGGTTTACCCCAGAGAATGAAAGTCTAATTGCAGGATATAGTCTGGGAGAGTTTATCCAATATTGTCAGGACAACTTTAATGCCGGTGTTGAAAGGAATGATATTTCAATAGAAGGGCATTCGCGTGGAGCAGCAGGAGCCATTCATTATTACCTGAAGTATCCAGGAAAGTTTGCTTCCATTGTAGGTATGGGATATGTAAGTGATTATACATTACCATCAAATAAAAAGTTAGCAGCACAAAATCTGGAATCATTAAAAGAGTTACAAATTCCTTTGCGATTGGAGATTGGCACAGAAGATAGTTTTGTGCTTACCAAGAATCGCAGATGCATTTATGATCTGCATGATTATATGAATGAATTGGAATTGAATCATGAATTTGAAGTCCTACATGGAGTAGAGCATAGGTTCGATTACTTTTGGCATTATTATACCGATGAAGGATTGATTAATGGTTTGCGGCATTTAAAATTTCATGAGAATGCCAGAAAACTTTTAAAGAAGTAACTTTAGGAATGAATATTGCTGCATCCATTCAAAACAAATTACTATGAGACCACATCTACTTTTATTCTTTAGTTTGATGATTTTTTCCTCCATAAGTTATGGACAAAAAACAGTTTATTTCGATGATAATTGGCTTTCTATAGAAAAAGCTGAAGCCAAATACTATAGTGTTATTTACCCTATTTCAGGAGGCAAATACCAGGTTAAAGACTATACCATTTCGGGTACTTTGCTATCTGAAACAGATTACCTGCCTAAAGCCGATTTTATTGAGTGGGAAAGATTGTATGAAGAAGGTTTTCAGGATTCAGCAATAGAGGATGGCAAGTGTATTGAGTATTTTCCCAATGGAAATAAAAAGAAGCAGTTTTCCTATACAAAAGGAGTTCAGGAAGGAAATATTCGTCTATGGACGCAAGATGGTAAATTACTACGTGATTTTATTGCACAAAATAAGCTCGCCAATGGTTTGTATCTTGAGTATTATCCGAATGGCAAGGCTAGTTTATCGGTAAACTTTAAAAATGATACTTTAAATGGACCAGCAGCCTATTATTATTCAAATGGCGCATTATCACAAAAAGGTAGTTTTAAAAATGGTAAAAAACTTGGGAAGTGGACTTACTGGGCAGAGAATGGAGATGTAATTGGAATAGAAACCTATCGGAATAGTTTTTTTATTGAAGGGCCAGGTATCAATATCGGTTTTCCAAAAGGAAATTGGTGTCTGGAAGATCAATATAAAGAAGGTAAGCTGATGAATTTTGTTTTTTCCAGAACAGGAGATGGTGAAACACTAAAAAGTGGAGTAGTCCCATCTTGTATTTTGACTTTGGAATATATTGGTAAAGAGAATACTCTGCTAGACTACTCTTCCTTTAAAAGAAGAAGATTAAGCGTTGATATTCATAAAGTAATTGCAAAAGAGCAAGAGTTATTTTCATTAGAGAATTCAATGGGGTATTTGGGTTCTTATATTGATGATAATAAGAAGAAAAATACAGTTGTAGTTTTTCATACAATTCAAAACGGAATTGGCGTCGAAATGATTCTTGATATCAGACAAGAGGACTATGAGAGTCTAAAAAAAGAGGTAGTATATATTTTAAGATCTATTAAAAAGTAGTTGCTATGAAAGTAGTGTCGACTAATAAAGGAACATCGGTAGAAATCAATTATCATGGAAAGGTAGTGAATACCGGCATGTATAAATTTCCGGTTGATGAAGGAATTTATTTAGGCAAAGAGGATGTTAAAGATGATTCTGTAATTGACAGAAGGTATCATGGAGGAGTGGACAAGGCGTGCTATTGGTATTCTGCAAAGCATTATGAATTTTGGAAAAACAGATTTCCTGATTTGGAATGGGATTATGGAATGTTTGGTGAAAATTTAAGCATTTCGGAATTGGATGAAGGAGAGGTTAAAATTGGTGATGTTTATGAGATTGGTGAATGTTTGGTTCAAGTTACACAGCCCAGACAACCATGTTTTAAGCTGAATTATCGATTTTCTTGCGATACTATGGTAAAAGAGTTTATTACAGCAGGATTTCCTGGCGTATACATTCGCGTTTTACGTGAAGGAACCATAAATAAAGGTGATGAACTGATACTGAAAGAACGAAACGAACAAAGTTTATCAATCCGTGAAGTATATCGATTGCTTTATCAAGCAGATAAAGATCCTTTGCTACTACAATTGGCAATTGAAGATATGGCATTAGCTGCCAGTTGCAGGAAAGATTTAAGCAAATAAAAAAAAGGACGGCGCTAACCGTCCTTTTTTATTATTGGGAATATAATATCTCTAGCTGGCTAGTATAATTTTTCTAACCAAAGCTTCAGCATCAACAGTACTAATATCCATATTGAAACCGATTTTATAGATCAAACCATTGTACCAGGCGTAATATTGGTAAGAGCCTGTAGATTCTTTATAAATTCTTTTGTCTGCTTCTACATATTTGTAATAGTCAAACATTCGTGGCCACATGTTATCATCCGACTTAGGCAAATAGTATAAAGTATCTGTATCGGTCAATTTTAAGTTCTGGTATCTTCTTTTTTCCAGATCTTCTTTCAAAGTTTCCAATTCCTTTTCACTCATTTCATCAAATGGATTGTTTGGATATTGAGTTACTGAAATTGTAAAGAAATCTTTGAAATTTGTCGCATAACTTTCAGCATTCTCCAAATATGAGATTTGAATTTGAAATACGAGTTGATTTTTGTCATTCCAAGAGGTAACAATATTTGCTTTTTGAGTATTTACATCAAAAGGCAATTCTGATGTAGAAATAAGATTGATTTTATTTCTCATTTCGGCAGGAATTCTATTTAAAGCCTGACCAATACTTACAGGAATATAATAATCAACACTTTCCCTTTCTTTCAATATGTTAAAATCGTAATTGTAAGTGTGATCGTAACCTTCAACTTCGCTTAAACCAACTAATAATTCTTCATTCGGATCGATAAAACCAGTGTGCTTGTCATTTTCCGAACAAGATATCATTCCCATGAATAATAGCGCAATACTAAGGTATTGGCATGATTTTTTGATATTCATAATTATATACTTATAGAATTCATAATGAACAATACAAACTTACGTAAAAAATGAATTTATGTTTTCTTTTTGTTTAAGTTTTAATAATCTTCCTCAAAAAATACGATTACGAACTTCGTGTGAATGCTTCTAATTTACTATTGATTAGCCAATTCTATGGCAGTAAGAAAAATTAAGCTACTTACTTTTTTTATGGCGTCATAATCTATTTTATCCGGAGTATCGGTGGTTTTGTGATAGTCATTGTGTAATCCGTTAAAATAAAAGATTGCAGGGATGTTTCTTTTTACAAATGACGCTTGATCTGATGCAGAATATAGAAAACTATCAGCAGTATCGTAGGAATAATCCAATTCTAGTTTTGGATATTGATTGTTGATACTATCCGTAATTGTTTTAAGCTTTGGGTTCAGATCGTTTGTACCCAGTAGATACACAAAATTAAGGTCATCATGACGATTATCCTTTCTACCAAGCATATCAATATTTAAATTCGCTTTAATGTTGTCATGTGGAAACGTTTTATTTTCGACAAAATATTTTGATCCCAGCAGGCCTTTTTCTTCCCCCGAAAAAGTGGCAAATAATATGCTTCTTTTCAGTTTTAATCCTGAATTTACTGCCATTTTTAATGTTCTGGCAATTTCAATTAATGAAGCTGTACCTGAAGCATTATCGTTAGCTCCATAAAATATTTTTTTCCCGTTTGCACCTATATGGTCATAGTGAGCGCTAATAACAATGTATTCATCTTTTTTCTCGGAGCCAGGAATACAAGCAATTACATTTTCGGTTGATTGCGAGTTGTAAGTATTGGAGAACTCAAGATCAATCGTCAGTTTATTTTTAATCTCTAATGGGTTTCCAGCAATACATTTTTTAAGATTTTTTAGTTTTACATTAAGGATATTCGCTACAACTTTTTCGCTTATTGGACCTTGATAAGTTGTTCTCAACCTTTCAAAACCATGATACAATTTACCTTGTGAGATTGAATCGAAAGGATTCTTTTTCTCAAAAATACTTGGGTCTAGTAATTGATTTCTACTAAACATCTTCTTTTGTCGTTGTATAATGTTTTGTATTTGGTGTGGATTATTTGGATTACAATAAAATACAATCTTGGCTTTCGTTTCCTTCATTATGTCAATAGCCTTGGCTGGTCCGGCATAAAGGTTTGAGGTTAGAAAAAGAACCGCTTTATCGGAATAATCCTTATTCTTAAAAATGCTATCTTGAGCTAATCCAATAAATACCAATTCAATCTTGTTGCGTTTTAAATTAGAATAACCTGTTATTGAAAAATCTTCGTAGGCTTTATATTCATTTTCATTAATTGAGAGTTTAATTATTGGAATATCCTTTTTATAAACAGAGAAATCTTGAAAATAACTTAGGCTATCTGTTTTAAACTGATAGCTAATTAATCCAGCTTCCTTAAATTGCTTGTAAATATACGCAGCAGCTAATTTTTGTCCTGGTTTAGCAGTTTCCCTTCCTTCCATTTTCTCAGAAGCTAGTTCATAAACATCATTTTTAATGTTTTCTGCCGATATATTTTGAGAAAAATCTACAAGATTGAATTGTTGCGCAATTAGTTTTAATGAAACAAGAAAACAGATAGATAGGATTGTAAACTTCTTCATATTATGGTGTTTTAGTAAAGAGATAAAGGTCAATTGTGAATTTAATAAAATAAATCTCCTTTTTGGTATATCAGCAATAAAAAGATGTATAGCTAGATATTTCGCAGAGCACTTATAAAGTCGTAAATTTATAGTATACAATCATTACGGTTTGTTTCAATATCAAAAAGGTATAATATGAACTTTGGTTTAATATATGGTTTAGGATTACTGATTATTGGTATTGTTGTTCCTGTGAGGCAAAATGTTCAGGATATGGATTTTAAAGAGAAAAGGTTTAAAATGGTGGCTGAGCAGATAAAATCCAGGGGAATAAATGACTCGGATGTTATTAAAGCCATGCAAATAGTAGAACGACATTTGTTTGTACCTAACTATTTGAAGAAGTATGCTTATCAGGATCGTCCACTTCCAATTGGGCATGGACAAACCATTTCACAACCCTATATTGTTGGCTTAATGTCTCAACTTCTAGAGGTGGAAGAAGGAGAGAAGCTATTGGAAATAGGGACAGGATCAGGTTATCAGGCTGCAGTTCTTGGAGAGTTGGGAGGAGAGGTTTATAGCATAGAAATTGTGAAGCCATTGCAGAAAAGAGCAGCTTTTGTTCTGGATTCTTTAAACTATAAAAATGTTAATACCCGATACGGAGATGGATATATAGGCTGGCCGGAAAAAGCACCTTTCGATGGCATTATTGTAACCTGTTCGCCAACAAAAATACCCCAAGCTTTAATTGATCAGTTGGCTGAAGGAGGTAAACTTGTAATTCCTGTTGGTTTAAAGTATGTAAAGAAATTGGTTCTTTTGGAAAAAAAGAAAGGCAAAGTGGTACAACACAATGTTATACCCGTAAGGTTTGTGCCAATGGTTGACATAGATGGAAATCTGTATTGAACGAACTTTACTTAAGGATTTGATTTTTTATAGATCCCTTGAAATTGAATATTCCAACTTTTTCCATTATCGGTAGTTGATTCCCAAACTTGTTTTACATTGCCATTGGTTAGATGTGTCCATGTTATTCTGTGTATAGAGTTTGGTTCACCCATATTAGAGTCCAAATCACTTGAAAGAATCATTTTGCCATCAGAAAATGTTCCTTCAAGAAGCAGGTTGTTACCATTCTTATCGATCCATATCTGATGCCATTTGGCTGTTTTTGGATTGTAGAAACTGTAGCTGGTACCAGTGAAGTTTTCCTTCTCAGAAACCCAATTCTCCTGAATTACATTTTTGTTTTGCAGAAAGACAATTGTATTCTTACCCACTAAATTTTCTTCGGTATAAACATCCCACTCTCCAACCCAAAAGTCAAACTGTCGAGTTGGATCAATAGTTTTCTTTTCTTCTTGCGCCAATATAGAGTTGGCAATGCACACTACTGCAATAATTAGGATCAGAAATGATTTCATAGTTAAGGGGCTTTGTTAATTAATCATCAAGATAGGTAAGACAACGCTCAAGTTTCATTTTTAGCTCGATAGCAAAAGGTTGCAACTCTTCGTTTTCAATTACATTAAAAGCTGCCGTAGGATCCATAATTGAAATGTCAACATGACCATTATCTTGTTCTATTACAGTAATACTACATGGCATCATTATTCCAATTTGATCTTCAACCTGTAATGCTTCATAAGCAAATGTTGGATTACAGGCTCCCAGTATTCGATATTTTTTGAAATCAACATTAATTTTCTCTTTTAAGGTTGATTTTACATCAATATCGGTAAGAATACCAAAACCTTCCGTTTGCACAGCTTTGATAACCCGTTCAATGGCTTCATCGAATCCAAAGTTTGTACTTCGTTTAATATAGTAGCTCATATTATAAATTTTAGGTTTGTAATTGTTTAAATATCATGCTTAAATCGATTGGTTTGAAGTCCCTTTCTTGGAGACAAATCACAAACTTTAAATAAAGTCCATATCAATAAGGGGAATGATAGTATTCTAACATATCCAAGAATGGGTTCATATTCCGGTCCCAATGGTCCGGGAATGTAATCCGTCATCATAAAAATGCTTAATGGTATAAATAACGCGAGAAGAATCATTAGTAATATGGCAGCTTCCTTGTATACTCGTCTGATTAATAGCCCAACTCCACAAATGATTTGGATAAATCCTGAAATGCTTGTAGCCGTATAGGTCGATTTAAAAATGGTTGAGAATAGGTGACTAAAAAAAGTTGGAAACATAATATGTAATGCACCTACTATGATTGCAGCAATAGCAAAAGCAAATCGAAAGTGCTCGTTTCTGGAAAAAGCCTTTAGATAATTGCTGAATATTGAAACTATTCTAATAAGGATATAGGATGATAATATCACCAGAATTAGAAGCATGATTGCAAATTTTTATATTCCCATCATTAAGTTACGAATTTGTTGTTCTGCTTGCAAATCAGAGTGTATTATAAAAAAGGAAGGATCACTTTAAAGTGATCCTTCCTTATACTATTGCTACGATAGTTCTTACTTTTTTAAATGAATTTCAACAACACCATTTTTGGCTTTTCTTCCATATTTTTCCAATGCTGTTTTATCTTTTAAAACGGTTATGCTTTCAAAATCATCTGGCGATAGTTTATTTACTGCTTTAGCATTTGTTCTTTTTCCATCAACTATGAATAATGGTGCATCTTTTTCAGAAAAGTTTTCTAAACGAAACTGGTTTGTCAACTCTTCAGCTTCATCTTTACTTGTAATAACAATAACACCATTTTCAGCAGCTTTTCCATATAGAGCTATTGCGGATGCGTCTTTTAATATGGTTATGCTTTTAAAACTGTTAGGATCCAGCTTTTTAAATTTCTCATATTCCATTGATTTACCATCCAAAATGATGAGAGGATTATTATGGTTTGAAACTCCTTTTACTCGCACCAAATGAGATGATTTTCTTTTGTTTTCAATAGTACTGATAATAAGGGCACCTTTTGATGCCTTTTCTCCATAAATTGCTGTTGCCGAAGCATCTTTTAATACTGAAATGCTATGAATGTCTTCCGGATCAATTGTTTTTAATGTTTTTGATTTCATAGGCTTTCCATCCAGAATATAAAGGGGTGCGTTTTCACCTGCTTCGCCTTTTATTTGTATGGCATTTACCGATTTTCCAATGGTTTGAATCACAATTACTCCATTAGCGGCTTTCTCACCAAAAAGATCTGTTGCTTTTTTGCCTTTATAAACGCTCATACTTTCGATATGATCAGGGTTTATATCATTGATCTCATCTTTGGTCTTCACCTTTCCATCTACAACAATCAGCATATCGAAATCAACTTTTTCAAAATTTTGTTGAAGTTTATTGTAATGGAATGCCGAAGATGGATTCATTCTTTGTCCAACCACTGTTCTATATGAACTTTGTCCGCTTGCTGTATTTGGAAATTTGGAGTATTTGTCTTCGAAGGTATTGTTTGGGGTCCACTTAGCGTCAATTTCACCCTCTTTTTTTAGTGTTACTATGATCACGCCATTTTTCGCTTTCTCACCATATTTTTCGAATGATTTAGTATCCTTGATTACATTTACACTTTTAATCCTGTTCGCATCAATAGATAACATCTCTTCGCTTGTCATTTTTTTACCATCAACAAGAATCAATGGATCTTTTTCGCCAGTATACTTTGGGTATGAATCAACAACCAGACCCGGTGATGATTGAGTTTCTTTTACCCTTTTACCTTCTGATTTTTGACTCGCAATATGAATTTTTTGTGACTGTGAAGTCGGCATAGGTCTTCCGGTAACCAATTTAGTTCCCATGGTTTCGAAAACCGCCTCGTAGGTTTCGTCCAGCGAAGGATTGGAATTCTTTAGCTTCTCCTCAAGTTCTTTTCTGAATTCAGGGGTATTGACTTTTTCCAGGTGTTTTTGAATTTGTTCTTTTCCCCTGTTAAAGTTCTCTTCAATGCGCTGTTTGTATTCTGGCGATTGCAATTTCTCCAATTGTTTTTGAATGGCTTGCCTTTTCAATTCCAATTGAGCTTCAAAATCAGAAGATTCCATTTTTTCGAGCTGCTCTTTTATTCTTTCTTTCGAGCGCTCCAACTGAACTTTCATTTGCTCTTGAAATTCTGTTGAGCTTATTCTCTCAATCGATTCTTTGATCATCTTTTTGAGATAAGCTTTTTTCTCATCGCTAAATTCATTGTTTTCCTCAATTTTCTGAAGCTGTTCTTTTAACGATTCCGTCTCACTTTCTTGCTCTTCTTGAATTTCTTTCAAATATTTCTCTTGCGAAAAATTCTGAAGTTCTTTTTGCAATTCAATTTTACTTTCCTGTAATTCTTTCTTGAATTCTTCGGCGTTTAGCTCTTTTAGGGCGCTTTTCAATTCAAGCTGCATTTCTTCCAGTTTCACCTCCGCTTTGGCTTTTTTCATCTGATCCAAGGCTCTTTTTAGCTCTTGTTTTTGCTCTTCGATCAATTCAGATGCCTTTTTCCTGATCCATTCTTTCGATTTTAATGAATCTTTCGGAAAAGCGAGTTCCATAGCCTCTTGAGCTTCCATTTCAAGCTCAACTTCAACTTCCGGAGCAAGCTCAATTTCAGGTGAAAATTCCATTTCTGGTTCAACTTCTACCTCTGGTGCAATTTCCACCACCTCTTTTTCAACTTCTTCTGCTTTTGTTGCTTTCGATTTCTTTTTTGCTTTTTTCTTGTCTTTGTCTTGCTCAATAAGAATGGTATCCTTCTCTCCAGAATGCTTAGGCTCCTGGTCTATCACATTAATTTTTGAGAAGAATGGTTTGCCTGAAAATGCATTTCCAGAAATGGCAAAATTCGAAATCAAGATTAATCCTGTAAACAGAAGAACAAACAAACCGCTAAAAACGATTTTGTTCGTCTTTTTAGCCGATGTTTTTGGTCTTACAATTCGTTGTACTCGATTAAAAAGATTATCCTTTTTACCTGATAATCCCAATACCAGTTCGAATCTCTTTTTTCTAATTGCTTCCATATTATTTAATGCTTTAATTAGGGTTAAGGATTCACCACAAACCTTTACCGCCAGATCATCACAAATGTGTTCTCTTTCGGTATTAACCATAGAAGATAGCCACCAAACAACAGGATGATAGAAAAATAACAACTCTATTATGCCTTGAATAAATTGAAATAAATAATCGTGACGCTTGATGTGCGCCAACTCGTGTGCTATAATAATTTCCAATTGATTTTCCGGTATTCCGCTTAGCATACTTACCGGTAATAAAACCACTGGTTTAAAATATCCTACCAGGGATGGAGTTTGAACATAGCCAGACTCTAATATTGTAATTTTTTGTTTTAAGTTGATCTTTTGAATGAGCTTATCAGCAATGTTTTGCGTTTGTTTCGATACAGGATAGGTGAGGTGTTTGCGCAATTTAATGGATTGCAGATAATTGAATGTCATGTGACAAGAAAGAATACAAACGCCAATAATCCAGATGTTTACCATTATTGGAAAATATTGGTCGATTTGTAAATTTTCAAAGCTAAACTGATTTAGAGTTTCAGGACTATTGAGAAAGTACAATAGTAGTTCAGGGCTTAAACTTAAAGCGGAACCATTACCATTACTTCTTAATGGGAGATAATGAAAAAATGTAATGGCAAAACTCACAAATATAAATGCCAAAGCCAAGCTTGCCACACCATATCTTAGTTTAGCATTGTCTTTTGATATAAATCGAAATAGAACCCATGTGATAAGGCCAAAAATTACGATTTGCCATACCGAATGCAGTAAAGCCCAGCCCACCGCATCAACCAATTCGTATATACTCAAACTATTCATGGGGTTCAGACTTTTGTGACGATTCAATATCATCAATTAAATTGCGAATTTTATTCAGTTCCTCGGCGCTACATTTTTTATTGCCAAGGGCTTGCAACACCATTCCCGATGTTGATCCGTTGAATAGGGTAGATATGAATTTATCTATGAGAAGATTTTTGGTTTCTTTTTCTTCCACAATAGCCTCATAAATATGAGTCCGAGAGTTTTTTTCTCTTCGAAGCATATTTTTTTCCGTCATGATTTGCATCACCTTTAAAGTTGTTGTGTATCCAACATCTCTACCGGTTTTTAATTTTTCGTTTACAAAACGTACTGTCGACGGACCATAAGTCCATAATACTTGCAAAATTTCTAATTCTGCTTCGGTTGGCTTAATCTTCTTTGGCATTTTGTGGTGAATTCCGTTATACGATTAATTTCGTAGATAAAATTATACGAAAGATTTCGTAATACAAAATATTAGTACGATGTTTTTCGTAGAAAGCCCTGTTTTTTCGTTTTTTTAACATTTGGATAATTTCTATAGATTCTTTATTTAAAACTTTTTACCCTTTACTTCCATCTTTTTTTTTCGTATTTTAATAGTTCCCCCTCTTAGTTGTTAAAGTGGGATCGAAGTGAGAAAAGAAAAGGAATAAAACTCAATCGGCATGACCGATTAAAGGCGATAGAGCCTTATGCGGATTGCAAATTTTAAACCATAGAACTAGAACGCTATGCCTATCCGAAAGTTAAAGCAATATTTAGATGAACGACAGATAAAATATGTTACGATTCGGCATTCTTCAGCTTATACAGCTCAACAGATTGCGGCATCGGCCCACATACCCGGGAAAATGCTTGCAAAAACCGTAATGATTAAAATTGATGGTAGAATGGCAATGGCTATATTACCAGCATCTTATTTGATCGATTTTGATTTGTTAAAGCAAATGTTAGGTTGTAAAAAAGTTGAATTAGCCCACGAACAGGAGTTTAAAGATATATTCCCTCAGTGCGAAGTAGGAGCAATGCCTCCTTTTGGAAATCTTTATAACCTGGAAGTTTATGTGTCAGAAAGTTTAGTAGAAGATGATGATATCGTATTCAACGCAGGAACTCATACCGAATTAATCATGTTATCGTATGAAGATTTCCACAACAGTGTTGAACCAGTAGTTTTGAAATTTACACATAAGTGTTACGCTTAGAATTTATATAAATGATTAAAAATAAAACACTTTTCTTTTCTTACTTTTTCTTTTGTTCCTTATAATCATCAATAATTCCTTCGCATAGCCATTTTGCCAAAGCTTGTCTGTTATCAGTTTTGGTAAATCTAATCTGATCCCTGTAATTGTTAATATTTCCAAGCTCTACGAATACCGATGGAGGTGTAGTGGTTTTTAGCATGTATAATTTTCTTGTACCAACGGTTCCTGTATATTTTCTGTTGGGCTGGTATTTTGCATATTTGGCTTTCATCTTTTTTTGAAGTGTTAATGCAAGCTTTTTCCCTTTCGTACTATTGGCATGGTGATAAAAGTATACATCGGTTCTGTTTCTTTTACTTCTTGAATCGAGATGCAATACAATTAAGCGTTGATAGCTTCCTGGTTTTTCTTTTCTGGCTAATATGTTTACGGCAGCTGCTCTTTGTCTTAAGCGCGGTGTTTGTTTTCTCGGAATTACCTGAGAAGGATAGCATTTTTCATCTTTATCGGGCTTTAGAAAGGCCGCATTTCGAATTCCATCATTGGCATCTCTAATAATGAAATGCACTTTTGCGCCACGTGATATGAGTTCTTTGCCCAATCTTAACACAATATCATAAGCATACTCATCTTCACAAATTTTATTGCCTGATACTTTACCTACAGCACCAGGATCAGGACCTCCATGACCGGCTACCAAATGAATTACTGCACCTTCCAATGAATTGTTGACTTGCTTTACGCTTGCGTGTTCTTTTCCTAGCAGGGGAATGGAATGAACGGAATATCGCAATGGAATTTTGTATTTTCTACCAGCAATTAAATGACCACTTTTTGTAAAACGACCTGGGTTTAAGGCTTTGAATTGTGTGGTATGTTTGGCTGGAGTGAGTTGGTTTCTGTATAAAAAAGCATTGAATCCTTCACCTTTTTTTACAGTTACCCATTTGAAATTTTCTTGTGAAAATATTGGGTTGCTTAGGCTTAGTATAAATATTATTAAGAGAGGAAGGTATTTTGACATTGAAAAGCGTTTAATTTTGGTTCAATAAAAATAGATCAATTTTTAATATAACCCTCAAGGTCATTTAATTATTGTTTGGATACAATTTTATAATCCAAAGCATAACTTGAGAAAATGCCAAAAGCTTCTTCAACATTGGAATAGAGATTTGTTTTATTAGAAAATAGGATGTCGTCTTTGTTTTGGAGAGATACAAAGGATCTTTCGTAATTGAAATAATCTTCGTTTAGGTGATACAATTCGATTTTATATTTTGGATAATCCACAAAAAAATCATTATTCAAAATATAAAATGAAATCTCAACTTGTGAACTTTCAAAGTTTTTATCAGAAAAGCTTCGGCTACCACGAAGCATATTTTGATCAAAGTCATTATCATTTACATTCAAATTTCCTTCAAATACAATATCGTTGCTATAATATTGAATCACATTCGACTTATTATTTGCGATGCCTTTTACTAGCAGCATATAGTAATTGTTTTGTGAGGCATCATCAGTAAATTTTAAATGAAAAGTGGTTTTGCCTTCTGATTCATCATTCACAAGTTTGATGTCATTGATCGATACTTTTTCTGGCGCAAAGGTGTTTGTTGTGATTTTTTTGAAACTTGGATGTGTTACTGTAATTTGATACTTGGATTCACTCGCCAGGTATTGACCTGGGAGTTCATAAATACCATTTTGTCGATAAATGAATTCGCCTAATTCTTTATCGTTTTTATGCGCTGTAATTCTTGCGTCAGAAATATATTTGATTTCAACAGATGTTCCAGTACTCTTTGATAATTTTACCTGAATTAAACTATCTACACCAATTAATGAATTGACAGAAATGATCTGATGGGATTTTGCTTCAGGAAGCTCTTCTTCCTCTTCGCATGAAACAAGTAGTAAGAATAAAATTAAGCTGGTTAATAGTTTAAAATAATTCATGATTAAAGGATTAAAATTTATAGGAATAGCTTACACTTGGTATAAATGAGAACAGGTGGATTTTTTTTAATTTAGGGTCAGTATATGTATTATTATCAGTAGATACATACATAAAGCTAGTATTTTTTCTATTGTAAAAATTATAGATGCTTATATCCCAGGATCTGGTTCCATGTTTCTTTTTCTTTGTAAAGCTAATTGACAAATCCAAACGATGATAGTCTGGAAGTCTGTAGGAATTTCTTTCTGTAAAGACGGTTTTCGTTTCAAAGGAGGAAGGATCATATGGAGATATGGCTGAAATGTTGGAAGTCGATAAGGTTGCGGGAAGTCCGGTTCCGTAAGTCCAGAAAGCAGAAAACTTAGTTTTATTGCTAATGAACTGATTGACTTGAATGGAAAAATTGTGTCGACGATCATAAGGAGAAGCATAGGCCTTGCCATTATTAATGCTTTCAAATTTTACTCTTGATCGAGATAGAGTATAAGCAATGTTTCCATTTGTTTTTCCCTTACTTTTACTCAACTCTATTTCCAATCCTTTACTCCATCCTTTGCCATTTTCAACCATATATTCCCAATCAGAACTAACATCTTGAAAGTATGATGTTTCTTTTAAATCCAATAGGTTTCGACTTAGTTTGTGATAAATTTCGATGTTTAATTTTACTGATTTGTTAAATGAATAATGTGTTCCAGCTGTATATTGGAAAGAATCGATTGGTTTAATTTTTTTGGTTACCGGAAACCATAAATCAGTTGGCAAACTTAAGGTGCTGGTTCTTACCAAATGAAGGTATTGTGTCATTTGAGAAAAACTACCAGTAAGTGACCATTTAGGGGTTAGGAAATATTGCGAATTTAATCTAGGTTCAATTGTAGAGTAGTAGGTATTATCCACAAAGAAACTGCTCCAGCGAGTTCCCATATTAACCAGTAATTTCTTACCAAATCTAATTTGTGCTTCACCATATAAATTAACCTCTTTTGATTTGATCAGTTCATCAGTTGAAATTCCAGGGTTATTATCTCTGGTGTTTTTGAGAAAATCACTACCCGGTTTGGTATGATGAAGCGAAGCTTCCAGTCCAAATTTTAAATAATGTTTATAATCGGGGATAAAGTCAAACTCTGTCTTAAATGAGAAATCACGAATGCCGGATTTAAATTCATGATTATAGTTTTCAATATAGTCTGAATCATTGTTTTTTTCACTTCTCTTTTCTTTCAACAAGAAGGTATACCTGCTTAATATTAGAGTTGTGTTACCAAATAAGTGATTGTTGTACACATGATTCCAGCGCAGTGAGTTGGTGAAATTTCCCCAGCCTAGTTTATATCGAACTTTTTCTCTGATGTTTGTAGAAATATCTTCTGAGCTTTTTATACTGTACAAATCACCTCCCCAGTACGTACTGAAGTATAATTTATCTCGTTGAGAAAATCGGTGCACAATTTTCCAGTTTAAATCACCAAAATAGTAGCCGGCATTAACATTGCTACCTGAAAGGTCCAGAATCCCATTAATCAAAAGATCAAGATAGGTCCTTCGGATAGATAAGTTGAATGTAGTTTTATCTTTTTTGATTGGCCCATTTAGATTGAATTTTGCAGTAAGTAATCCCAAACTATAGCCTCCCTCCAATTTCTTGGTATTTCCATCTTTCATGCGAATGTCTAAAACTGAAGATACTCTTCCTCCATAATGAGCAGGAAAACCTCCTTTAACCAGCTTCACCTGATTGATGGCATCCTGATTAAAAACAGAATATAGGCCCATTAAGTGCGAAGAATAATAAACAGGAACATCATCTAGTAGGATAAGGTTTTGATCGGGTGAGCCATTCCTGATATTTAAGCCACCTAAACCTTCGTTGCTGTTTTGCACACCCGGCAAATGTCTTAAGTTTTGGAATAAATCATTTTCACCAAAAACACCCGTTTGTTGCATGTTTTTGGCCTGGAAACTATTCGTACTAACAAACAAATGATTAATGTTGTTTGTTCTCTCGTCTGCGGTTACTTTAACTTCCTGAAGAATGGTTTTGGGTTGCAAGGATATGTTAATGGTAGTATCTCTCTCCAGCTCAACATCTAGAAGTACCTCTTTGTAACCCACAAAAGAAAACTGCAAAAGGTGTGTTTTGTTTTTTAAGCTCAGGCTGTAAAAACCAAAATTATTACTAACTGTTCCTGTGAAGTTGCTCAGGTTTGCTACAGTTGCATTGATTAATACTTCACCAGATTTGGCATCACTAATGTATCCACTAATTCTGTATTTTCTATCGTAGGGTGGAATAGAGATAATGAAGATTTTATTGCCTCTTGCCTGTATCTTAAAATTTTTCAGGTTAATGGACTGATTTAGGATATCTCTAATGGATGAAACTGAATCAGATAGTTGAACCCTTTTACTGGTGTTTAGTTCACTGGTAAAACTAAACTGGGCCTTGGTTTGGTCTGTAATTTCTTCCAGTAGTTCGGATAATTGATAACGACTTTTTGGAAGGCTAATTTCTTGTTGCAGATTGACATTCTGACAATAGGCCGATAGAAAACAGAGCAATAATGAAAAAGTAAAAATAAATTTTACCATGAATTAAAGGATGTGATTGGTTAAGGCCGTAAAAATAATTATTGTCATTATAAACAACAAAAGGAAGCCCATAAGGCTTCCAATTTAATGCATTTTATTTGAATCTTTTATAATTTCATTTGGTTAGAAGGGATATTAATTATTATTCAACCTCTTAAAGATATATCTGGTAATGAATATTCCTTTACCATCACCTTTACCACTATCACTTTCAACACCACTGGCAACAAATGCCAATTCCCATCCTTCGTTGGTAAGTTTGTTAATTTTCGACGATAACAATGCATCGTTAGAAGCAATATTCTGGAAGTTAATACCTGCAATACTATAGAAGTTTAGCAATTTGGTCTCTGAGAAAAGGTTCACTTTTGCATCCGATCTTTTCACCGCTTTTTGTTTGCTTTTCTTACCATCGGTTCTTTCAGTGGTGAAATTTGCAGCTTCAATTGGATCTTTCTCTTCAATGATTCTTGAACGACCAATTCCCATAGGAACGATTGACTCTACTGAAGTAATCACTTTATATTCTACTTTTTGTGCATTTGATGTTGAGAAAAATCCGAATGCAATTGCTGCAATAATTAATAATCTTTTCATGTTTATTTATTTGTTTAATTAATTTTTAGACACAAGTTGGGCCTTTCACTCAAATTCTCGAGTAAATATTTTTTTCTTTAAAACGTTTTTTGATTTTTAAAATGCAATCCCCAAGGTGATTCCTGCACGCAAGGTAAAGCCATCCCAGCTACCGGTATCAAAGTCATCTTCAGCACCTGATTCTACATCCAAATCAATATTGGTATACCCCGGACCAAAGAACCATTCGAAGCTAACTCTTTCTTTGAAAATGTATTGCTGACCAATAATTAAACCAGCTCCCAATCCATTCATTTTTGCTTCGTTATTGGCTTCATTTTCCAATTCAAAATGTAAATACCTGGCGTAAGGAGCAACAAAAAAACCTTTTGGAGCAGGTGAGTCTGAAAGATAGAATCTGTATTCAGGAGTTACACCCCAGCCTCTAATTTGTGTATCATCCCAGGTTTTTCCGGTATACAGTAAGCCCAACTGTATACTGCTATTATCGTTTAATTGATGTTCTACAAAGAATGATCCTGTTCGTACCAATGGACTAAGCATATTGGCTTTTACTACTGTTTTCTGTGCCTTTGCAAATGAAACGCTTAACAATAGAATGAATGATATAAGTGTAATTTTATTTTTCATTGGTTCTTACTTTTAGATTTAATTATGCTTTTCTGAAATAATGAGATGCTTGCCCCTTTTCACTGTTTTTACATTCAGATGCAATTCCAGTTCTGATATCACATCTTTGATATCATCATTATTGAATATGCTGTTAAATGTCAGCGTATCTATTCTTTCGCATCTGTTGGTAATTTTCACACCATAGTAGTCTTCTATGTATTTGAAAACTAAAGGTATTGGTGTCTTGTTAAATCTTAGAATTCCAGTTTTCCAGGCATCAAAATTTGGTTCATCATTTTCCGACTCGCTAAGATTGGAATTGTGCAAAATTCCCTTTTCACCTTTGGTCAGGTAAACAACTTTTTTAGATTTCTGATCTGTTAAACTTACTTTTCCAGATTGAACGGTTACTATGGTTCTTCCATACTCATCGTTGCGAACATTAAAGGCGGTACCAAGTACTTCAATTATCGCATTTCCAGAAGTGATTATAAATGGTTTGGATGGATCTGATTTTACCTGAAAGTAAGCTTCACCTTCCAATTTTACATTTCGTTTTTTACTACCAAATTGGTTTGGATATACCAATCGGCTATTCTGATTCAAATAAACTTGTGTTCCATCAGCCAAAAGAACCTGATCTTTGTTTATTTCGGTTTTTTGCTGAGCCAATTTTCCAAATCCAGGAGTGGTTTCATAAAGCAACACAAAACTCAATCCGATTAAAAGCACAACTGAAGCTGCATATCGCATGAAACCCCTAAGTTTTCTTGATTTAACCGATGCACACCTTTTTGATTTTACCAGTTTCCAGTCCGCTGCTACATCAATTTTATCGAATACCTCAATTTCAGAACTCTTTTCCCAAATCTTACGCATCTTATCAAAAACAGCTTTGTTTTCTGGATTTGATGCCATCCATTTTTCGAATGTTTCTACATCTTTTTCCGAAGCCTTTTGATTTAAAATGCTTAATAATATTTGCTCGTCGATATGTTGTTTGTTCTCGTTCATTTTCCCTTTTCTAATAGTAAGACAAGTAAGAATATCCTCACACGTATTTAAATTTGAAAAAAAATCACATTTTTTCCATAAGCCATAAAATCAGCAGGCTAGCTAGCATTGGTCCTATCTTGTTTCGTAGGATTTTTAATGCTTTACTGATTTGTGTTTCTACGGTTCGTTTCGATATGCCTAACTGATCGGCAATTTCCTGATTGGTAAAACCATCAAAACGATTCATTTTAAAAATACGCTGGCATTGTTCAGGCAATTCATCAATGGCTTGATACAATTCATACTCTAATTCGGTTTGCTCCAAAATTTTGTCAACACCAGTTCCAATATCCGAGTTCAAGTACTTGATATTCTCATGATGCTTGGCATGCGTGTTTTTTTGTTTGATTGCATTTAAACATGCATTCCGAACAGAGGTATACAAATGTGCTTTTGCCGAGGTGTGAATTTTAACAGTGTCTTTGTGGTCAATTAACTGAACAAATACATTTTGGACAATTTCCCGGGCATCATCCAAATCGGAAAGAAATTTATGGGCATAGGCCGTTAAAACCGCATAGTGTTCCTTAAACAGTTCCTCAATTCTTTTTTCAGTAAGTAATTCTATAGAATAGTTGGTAGAGCTTTGTGTCATCGATATCGCGCTTGTTATTCCCTTTATTTTCAATTCATATATCAAGTAGGTATATATTGGTGATGAATTTAATGTTTTTATAGCAATATTACCTACCCTCATTTATTAGACAATTAATTATTGTACTACACGTACTCGTAATAAAAAAAAAGATCATTGCGTTTGCAATGATCCTTTTTTCATAAGTGTGGTGGTTTAAGCAGGCTCTTCAATTTTCGCTTTAGTCGTTTCGTCAACTGTGAAACCCCAGCCACCTAATTTCTTTAAATCTTCCGGGTAATGAGCCTTTAGAAGGTTACGGATTTGAATAATATCTTTTCTTACCGCTTTTGCTTCTTTGTTTTTCTGCTCATTCATTTCTTCTTTTAAACGATTCGCATCATCAGCTTTTTGCTCATATTCCTGCATTTTAGCCAATCGTGTTTGTAAAGAAGCAAAGTTTGGAAAATCTTTCAGAAGACTTGATTCACCATCTGTGGTGTTTTTAGCGATGATCTTGCTTGCCAAATCAGCAAGTTCATGCACTTTCGATGAAACTTTAACTCTTGACATACTTTGTGTTTTAAAAATAATTATTTAACAATTGTTAAGTTAATGAAACTTGCTTGTCGTAAGAACAGGTTAGCTGTTGAATTTTAAAATTTATAATCGTTTTAAATAGTATGTTAAGAGATATTGATGTTTAAAATAGTTCTATGTAGTATTAATAAGCTTATAAACATGGGTATTGAAATCTCTTGTATTGCCTGAGTACGCAGGAGTATATAGTTTTATAGTAAGTTTGAGAAGGGGGGTGATTTACCGTTAAATGATGAACTTTTAATGCGAAGTAAGTGAGGTCATACCTAGGGTGTGTATGACATAAACGTAGGAAAAGATGAGCTGAACACGGAAATATATGAAGCTGACGTAGGAAAAGCTCATCTGAACATAGGAAAATATGAACTTGACCCTAATTTTTGAGATATTTTTGTGGAAATGGATGTCATATTCTTACAAAAATATGATGTGAACTTACCCAAAATGGACCAAAAAACACGATGATGTGATTCCGACGTGCGTCAGGCTCATATATTTCTACGTTTGGCTCAGCTAAACGTGCGTTCAGATCAAGTAAACCTAGGTCAGCGTCACATCTACCTTGGAATGGAACTCATCTATGCGCGTAGGGGAGAGGGTGACGCATGAAAGTATCTTATTACTATGGACAATGTTCATACCCTTGCTAGCCCTGATTTGCAATCAGGGCTCATGGCGTTTAGAATTTAAATTCGATTTTGAGGATTGGAAATCCCAAACTTGAAACCTGTGAATTACAAATTCACAGAAGCAGGAAATTGTCATTGGCGTTAGTCAATAAAAAAGGCCTTACAATCCTGCAAAGCCTTTCTCCAATGTGTGGTTATAAATATATCTAACTCAGATAGATGGCAATGGATACGCCAATAAAAGTACCAATTACATAGCCTAGAATTCCGACTAAAATACCAGGTGTAACCAGTTTCTTTTGTCCCATGGATGCAGCCATAGGAGCAGCAACCGACGGGCCCATGATATTGGCAGCCGAAGAGATTACCACTTCGTAAACATCAAGTTTGAACAGTTTGGCCAATGACAGTAGAAACAAGAAGTGGAAAACCATAATGGTTAGGTAGAAAGCCAATACTGCTGGTCCGATACTGAATATCTGCTGAATATTGGTAGCGGCACCAATTACTGCCAAAAACACATACATCATCCATAAACCAACCGAGAATGCGGTGTTTTCGAGAGGTTGTAAGAGTTTAGGAAACAGGTTGGCTGCCAGCACGGCAAAAACCGTAATGATTAGGATGCTTAAGTTGATATCCGTATTTAAAAGACTTTGCAAATAAGGAGAAACAAAGCTACCTGCACCTGCTATGAAAGCTGCAATAAATACCGAAACGGCAATTCGTTCCATGGTGATAGGATATTCTGCTTTTTTTGCTGAGCTTTCTTCTACGCGATTTTCGGCCTTAGGCTTTACAAAAAAGCGAGCCAAAAATAGGAGAGAAGGAGTTAAAAACAGGAATAGGGTGTACAGGTTGGAAACAAAGTTATCAACAGCAATGGTAGCTGTAAACAATGGGTTTGTACTAAAATTAAGCGCTTCGGCAGCAGCTATAAAATTTACACTTCCACCAACAAGCGTTGCTGCAATAACTCCTGCAGTTTTACCAGAATCAGGACCCAAATCGATAATATTGAAGGCCAAAAAACAACCCAAAACAATTCCAATGGCTCCTAAAATGTAGGCAACAAGCAATTTGCCGCTTTCCTTTACAATTTTTACAATGTTAGAACTAAACAGCAACATAGGAATGGAAATGGGAATGAAGTACGAAAATACCAATTCGTAAACATCTACCTTAATGTTTGGGTTCGATGCTACCGGAACAACTCCAGCCATTGCCAATAAGGACATGGAAATCATGGTAACCAAGATACCTGATAGTTTTCCAAACCATTTTTTGTGTTCAGAATAGATTCCAAAGGCGGCAGCACCTGCCACAACGAAAAACAACACCATGTTGCTTTCGGGAGAGATAAGTGATTGCATGTATAAGATATTGAAATTAGTGTATTAGACCACTTTGCTTGAGTTCAAACAAAATGGCTTACCGAATTTAATAAATAATTTGAATCATGAGTTGTAAAAATTCCCTATATCCTCAAGCCGGAAGGCTTTTACTTTTTCCATTGATGAAAAGTAAACAAAAAATCTAGGGCGTGTAAGCTAAAACTGCTTCTACTTGAAAACTTTAAGTGCGGCGGAGTGATCTTCTCCCGATTATGATTTTTGTTGCATTGAAAATGCTTACAAAATCTATTTCGGGATCAGCTTCTCCGTCTTTCTAAAAGTTATTCTACATATAAGCAGCTTGACCTTCCAATGCCCCAAAGACATGATGTTATACTAAACCTTTTTAAAGGAAATATTACAATCCTGGACTCTTAAAATATTCAAAAGAAAAGCTCAAACTATATTGGTTTGAGCTTGAAGTATTTTACTTTTTCTTTCTTTTTTTCTTTTTTGGATTTTCGAAGTATTCATCTGCTTCATCCATAAGTTCTTTCAAACTTTTTGAATAATCTTCTGAAAAGTCGATGGTTGCAGAGTATTCCTGGTGCGAGATATCCATAACTTGAATTTCCCCTCCAAGATAATCTTCAATTTCGTTTAAAAGTTCCTTTTCTGTATCAGGGCAGCAAAACGAAATGGCAGTCCCTTTTTGTACGCCACGTCCTGTACGTCCAACACGGTGTACGTAGTTCTCAGAAACATCAGGAAGGTCGTAGTTTACCACGTAATCTACGTTAGGAATGTCAATTCCACGAGCACTTACATCGGTAGCAATTAAGATTTTTACCTTGCCAGATTTAAACTCATTTAAGGCTGCCAAACGATCTTTTTGCTCTCTATCGCCATGAATCAATTGAGTTTTTACGCCCACACGATCCATTGCTTTGTGTACACGTTCAGCACGAACTTTGGTTCTTACAAAAACTAAAATTTTACTTTCCTCATGTTCTTTGGCAATGCGTTCAAGGAAGAAACGTTTGTCATCCATTTTTACATATGCCAATGAATGCTCTACATTTCTGGATACCGGATCTTTCGGTGAAATTTGAATGCGAATGGCTTTTCGAACCAATGAATAGGCCAACTTCTTAATTTTTGGTGTAATGGTTGCCGAAAAGAAAAGCGTTTGTCTGTTTCTTGGCAAAAATTTAATTAGGTCTTGAATGTCTTTAATAAAGCCCAAATCCAACATGTGATCCGCTTCATCCAATACCAGGGTATCAATGCCACTCAAATCGATATAACCTTGACTTGTTAGGTCGAACATCCTACCAGGTGTCGAAATTAAGATGTCGATTCCTTTCTGCAATTTTGCAATTTGTGGATCTTGTTCAACGCCACCAAAAACGCAAAAGCTTTTTACTTTGGTGTACTTGCCAATTTCCTGAAACACTTCGGTGATTTGTATTGCCAGCTCGCGAGTAGGAACCATTACAACACATTTAATGTCTTTACTGCTTTTGTTTTTCTTCGATTTGTGAATTTTATCGATAATAGGAATGGCAAAGGCTGCCGTTTTACCGGTACCGGTTTGTGCAATAGCCAAAACATCCTCACCTTTTACAATGGGAGGAATGGCTTTGTACTGAATATCGGTGGGTCTTTTAAAACCGAGTGTTTCCAGATTCTTCTTAATATCTGGAGAAAAGTTATATTGACTAAACTTCATTCTTTTTTGTCTTCAAATTTGCGACAAAGATAGTTGTAAAAACTGAGTTTGCGGGTATATCCATTTTCTGATTTTCACAATTAATTCTGTTTCATGCAAGCAACATCTACAATAATGCAATGAATTATTAATTGATGATCCGATTTAGAATGTCTAAATGCTAGTAAAATATACTTATGCCACGCTGCGCTGCAGCTTTCTTTGTTAACCATCCTTTCTGCTATAATTACTTCGCCACTCTGTGGCTTGTTTCGTATTGATTTTAATTAAAAACAAATTGATAAAGTGCGTAGCACTAAAGTCTCTATAGAATAAATGAGTTGAATAAAACCTAAGGTGCAGGGCACCGCAGTATGTAATACCAATACTACTCCAGGTGCTATTTATGCCCGCTTCATTTCTACCCAATATCTAAAATAACCATATCCACCCAGCACAAGGGTTCCGATAAAAGTTAGCCCGTTGGATAAAATTCCAAAACTAATTCCTGCATTGGCATCGAGCTGATAGGCCAAAAATAATTGTAGCAAAAAGAAATGCGTGGTTCCTATTCCGCCCGGACTTGGTAGTGCCCATCCTAATCCGCCAATAAATAAAATTACCACGGCAAAGAAGATCGAATATTCCGATGTTTCAGGCAAACATAGCAAGTAAATGTAATTTAGAATTACCAGTGTCATCCAAATTAAGAGAGTAAGTAGGATAAACTTGAATCTCTTTTTTAACAACAAACCTTGTTTTAGCGATTCAAACATGCTTTGTAAAAATCCCACAACTTTCTTGATAATTGGTTTCTCTGATTTTTTAAGTCTTTTAAGACTAACCAAAAACAAAATAACAAAGAGAATTAAAAGGATTGGCAAGACATAGATGTAACGATATCCGTAAATGTGTGAAATGCCACCAATGGTTGAATCAATAATTCCTTGAAGTCTTTCCAATTCGATAAAGAAAATGCATAAAATTCCCAACCCCAGTATTAATAAGTCATATGCACGTTCAGCCATTACACTTCCCATGGAAACAGCCACCGGAACTTTCGAGTTTTTTTGAAGTGATGTACAACGGATGATTTCGCCAAGTTTAGGCGTGAAACTATTTACGAAATATCCCAAAAGGAGTGAGGTAAATACTTTATCGGATTTAGGAGTTTCGCCTGCCTCTTCAATTAATAGTTTCCAACGCAATGCTCTTAAGTAAAAGACTAAAAACAGGCATAGAAAACTCAGAAAGATGAAAAAATAATCGGCTCCTGCCAAACTCTCCCATACAGGCCCTAATGGCTTTTCGTGTAGGGTAAGAAAAAGGAATACTGCTCCGATAATTAAACCAGATAGGTTTTTAAATATGCTTTTTATATTATTTATCATCTATTAAAATTTCAATTGTAATTAGAGGAGAAGCAAAAATATAAATTATTTTTTCCTCACGGTCCAATAGGCAGCCTTTATCCAATCCTTTATTTGTGTATCGAAATCTTCTGGCTCCGCTATTACAAGCCTATGAAGCACTCTGTTTTTAGATATTCGCTTGCAAAAGATTACAGGGAAAACATCTTCTTCCTGATGGAGTTGATATTCTAATACGAGTCGCTCTTTTTTAGGGTAAACCGATAAGAAATTTGCGCCAATTTTAAACTGAATGCAGGTTTTTAGGTACAAAACCTCAATGTTTTCAAATGTTTTTACATACTCTTCCAATTGAACAAAGGTAGCCACTACACAGTCATTCATTTTATTGGTATGAGTTTCTTTATCGGTGATATAACACGAATGATATTGATTGGGTCCGGGAAGAATTCGTTTACAATTGGGGCAAGTCCAAGGCATACTTACAATTCAATAATTTTTGGAAAGATACAACAAATCTTAATTTAAGGTCGAGCTCAGATTAATTTAGATCTGACCTACCCAAAGCAATTTGTTGCATGCTATTGTTGATCCTTTTTAAAGCATCTTGAATGCTCTCTTCGGGCTTTATAACGTTGCTTTTTCCCCAAAAAGTAGGATCATAGATTGTTCGGTGATTGGAGAAAATGGTTGTTGGTGTTATGGATTCTCTGTATTTAAATCGAACAACATCCTCTGATTTTATATTTGTGGTTGCCATCTCGAATGAAGTGGAGAAATAACTAGAGAACAATTTCTTTTTATTTTTCACTTTGAATTTTAGACTCCCCAAAGCGTGATTCAAATAATATTTTCCGTTGATGTCGCGATAGCTAACAGCATAATTTACCATGGTTGGTTTTGCCTTGGTTTTTGAACTGCCTTTTACAATGAATCGGTTTTTTAACTCATTCAGTCTATACTTTTCGTAACCAAATTCGGCTCGAATGATGGCCAGGTTATTAGTTTCAATAAACAACCTTCCTTCCAATAAAGGTTCACTCAGTTTAGGTCTTGGTTCAAACTCAATAATGTATACCGAACGATTGTTGTATGTACTGATATCCACTAAACGATAATTGTACAAATGAGTATAATCTTCGCTAAGAAATTCTGGTAGATTCTTTACAATATCTAATTGTAAACATCCTTGAATTCCACCCTTTAGTCGAAACGAAATGGTATCTAATCTGGTAACATCGTAAATTTTACGGCTCTTAAAAACTTTTACTCTTTCCAGCGCATTTTGGTTAGAATAGGAACTTTTGTAAATATCCAATACCGATTCCAGATAAATCATGTATTTGTTATTTTTCATCACAGACTCTCGGTAAAAAGATGTTAAGTTCGTTGATTTTTGAGGATAGTTTTTGTGTATGTTATGCACGGCTGCACGAACCAAAGCCAAAGGATCATTATTACGAATAATTACTTCTTGAAGGGAAATGAAATCTTCTTTGAGTTCCACTTCAATTTGATTTTTCTTCAAATTAGAAACAACAATTTCATTATTCTGATATCCAACATATGAAAATACCAAGGTATCATTTAAGTTCTCTGAAGATATGCTTAGTGAGAATTCACCATCTTGGTTGCTTATGGTACCCACGTGCTTTCCTCTTATTCCAATACTGGCATATGGTAATGCTTTCTTTGAATTCAAATCTTTAACAATACCAGTTAATTTTCGGTAAGAAATGTATGGTATAATTTCCTTAGGAGGTGGAATATTTAGTGCCTCTTTAACCGGAACAATAACAATGTGCTTTTTGGTAACATGAAAATTAAGGTCTTTGTCAGGGATTAATTTTCTTAGTACACTTGAAAGTTTTTCATTTTTGATATTAACGTTCAGAGGCTTGCGATCTTTAAAAAGGTCGGCGTTGTAGGTGAAATAGCATTGTGCTTTTTGTTCAATGCTATCTAGTGCATTTTCAATGGTTGTTTTAGATAAATTTAGGTTTATCTTTTTATCCAATAAATGAATTTGAGCTTTGGTATTAAAGCATAGAAATAGCAGAATGAAAAGTATTGTATTTTTTTTCATTGAGTACTTTTGATATGTTTTAATACTGTCCATAAGTAATTAAATTCCTTTTTTCAATATGATGGTTTGACCTTTTTTCTCATATGTCAAATTAAATGACATACAGATATTATTTAAAACATGACTAAGCGATTCCTGATCGAAAGTGGTATTAATTTTCTCTTTTGCAATTTCATCGCTTTCAAATTGAATTTGAACGTGATAAGTTCTTTCAATTACTTTGGCAACTTCTTTTAGTTCCATTCTTCTAAAAACCATCTTTTGCGTTTTCCACGATAAGTAATTGTCATCGTTCATTAAGCTTTTGCTTAGTAAGCTTTCTTTCAAAATCGCAAAATCACCTTTTTCAAGTATAACCGATTCTTTATTGTTGATCTCGGAAAATTTAACTTTACCAGATTTAACCAGAACTTCAACTTTGTCATCCTTGGCAATTACATTAAAAGATGTTCCCAATACTTTAATTTCGGCATCTTTTGCTGTAATAATAAAGGCTTTGTTTGGGTTTTTAGCAATATTAAAAAAAGCTTCACCTTCCAGGCTTACATTTCTGGTGTCATCATTAAATTTTCTTGGATAAACCAGTTTGGCTTCTCCGTTTAGAGTAATGGTTGAACCATCTGCAAGCACAATGGATTTATTGCTTTCATGGGCTTTCGAAATAAAAGTTTGATAAGGCGATAGGTATTCATTGTAAACTTTGTTAGAAATCAGACCTAAGCCAATTACTACAATAATCATTGCTGCAAACTGAAGAACTCTCTTGGCATTAAGAATTATCTTTTTGCCACTCTTCTTATTCGTAATTTGGTCGTTTACTTTGTTCCAGGCAATATCAGCATTGTATTGCTCTCTGATGTGCATTACATCTTCAACCAAACCCAAATCCTTTTCTGATGCTGCAATAATTTGAGCATATTCGGGGTTCGAATCAATCACCTTTTTAAAGGCTGCCTTTTCTTCCTCACTCATTTCTCCGCTTAAATACTTCGAAATGATTTCCCATTCAATGTTATGTGATGTTTCGTTCTTCATTTTATTTTAAAGCACAATAATACTAACGTAATCTTTTAAATTTTTGCGAAATGCCTTTAATGCTTTTCCCATATTGGCTTCAACAGTTTTTACCGATATGGAAAGTTTGTCAGCTATTTCATGATATTTTAATCCTTCAAATCTACTCATTTTAAATATTTTACTGCATCTTTCTGGAAGATTTGATAGTGTGTTTTGTATAATGGTTTGAATTTCCTTTTCCTCCAAGCTATGATTTGTGGCTGAATCGTTAATTCTGGTGTTTTTTAAATGATCTTCGTATTGGTTTCTAATTCCTTTTTTTCTTAAGTATTGCAAGCTATTTAAGTAGGTTGCTTTGTACAAATAAGCTTTGAAAGAGGTGTGAATTTTTAGTTTCTTTCTGTCTTCCCAGACTTGGCAAAATAGATTTTGAACAACTTCTTCTGCTTGATCTGGATTTTTGACAAATTTTACCGCATAATGACATAATAGTGGATAATAAAACTTAAATAATTTTTCAAACTCTTCAATATTGCCTTTTTGGATGCTTAATAATATGGTGTTTGTATCTTCCGACATTCTTGTTTTCGTATTCCTGATATATTAGTTTAATAATTTTCTAATATAGGATATTTAGTTATTAATTCCTTAAGATATGTTTAATTTAAAAGTGTGTTTTTTTGATGTTTTCTTAAGGAATTAATGGAAAGAACCACATTTACTCTTTGTTATCCCCAAATAAAGAGTTTGTAATTCTTTCCATTATTAGTGCTTTATCAGTTAATAGTAGGTTAAGCTATTTATTTAACGAGCTTTTCTTTTTAATTTTCGAATTGCTGCCTCAATTGATTGATCTGGTTCAATTGTGTTATGAGGTCCCCAGAAATTCTTATCAGCAAAGTTTCCAATTTCATCAACCATTACTTGATTGCGTTTGAATTTTTCATGTCGATTGAATTTAACAACATTGGAATTATCTCTGTCAGTAATTGCAATTTCAGTCATTGCTTTGTAGTTGGTATTGAATAATTTTCTTTTCCAATTACATTTGAAATTGATTTCTCCTCGAGCATAGTTGAAATACCATTTGCCTCCAGTTTCATGATAGTTCACGATATAATCAGCAGAGGTTGGAGTTATCTTAACACCTATTGGTTTTCTTCGAATAAATAACCTACTTGCTTCTTCTGGATTATCAAGATTTAAGCTGAATTTTGCACTAGTCAATGCCAAGTTTTCAGTTTCCACATAAAGTAATCCATAGTATAGAGGAATGTCAACATCTTCCTTTTGAATAAAATCAATTACGTAATGTAATTTCCCATTAATCTGTGTGATTGATTTTAAATTGAACTTATAGCTTTGGCTAAAGTCTTCGGAAAGTAAGTTGTAAGGGTTTTTAATTACATCAAGTAAGAGTGCTGTAGCCGGTCCTCCTTGTAGTTTAAAAAGAAGAGTGTCCATTTTCTTAACATCCTGGCTTTTTCTTCCTTTAAAAACCTGTACCTGATCTGATTTGGCTTGTTTATAGCCTGATTTGTGAATGTTAACAATAGCTTCAGATATTGCTACGTAGGTTCTGTTTTTACGAACAGTTTCTCTGTAGAATCCTTCCATCATATTGGGCGTTGTTGAGTAGTTTTCACCTACCTTCTTTAAAATTCTTCTGACCAATTGCTCAGGATCCAAAGGATAAATATTGATTTCATTTAGAGGAACAACGGCCATTTGAAGTTGTAATACATTTTTCTTAGGTTTTAATGATTTGATATCAACTTCTAGGTTTTTGTATCCAACATGGCTGATCTCAATTTTACTAACAGGTAAGCCTTTAGCAATTTTTAGTAAGAATTGGCCTTCATTGTTTGACACAGTGGCTACATTAACACCTTTTACAGCAATTGTTGCAAAAATTAGAGGATCTTTAGAATCCTTATCTTGTATTTTACCTTTATATACATCGTATTTTAAGGTGTCAATAACATGCTGTACCTTATTCTTTTCTTTCTTCTTTTTTTTCTTCCATTCTCCTGCTGATACAGAAATGGATGACAATAATAAAAATGCCGAAAGTAGAATGGTAATTTTTGAAATAAAATTTGTTCTCATGGCAAAATGTTTTTATCTGTTTATATTATTGTTGTTTTATATGGAATTACGATCGTTCAATTTCCTGTTTCTATTACTATGATGCATGAGTTTGAGTTTACCCTATTAAAAATTGCTATTTTTTTATTTTCGGAATTTCCTTCAGTTCACACATGTATATTATTAATAAGAAGTAATGCATAGACATTTCGGATTTTATAAGTAATTTTAGTTTGATTCAATAAGTAAATAATCATTTATATCAATATGAAAGTAGATTTCTGTAAAGAGGAACTGGTTTTAAAAGTTTACCCGACTATTGGAGGGTGTTTTCAAGAAGGGAGGAATGTTTTGAGGAATCATTTTTTGATTCTTTTTCTGGCAGTGATTCTTGCGGGATTACTAGATATTCCAATAGGGTATAAGCAATACATGGAAAATGTTGATGATTCTTATTCAGTGGGGATTTCTTTTTTCAATTTAATAGGATTCATCTACTATGTGATGATCATTACACCATTTAGTTATGGTTTTGACTGGATATATTTAAGTGCAGCCAGAAAGAAAGAACCACAATTTGAAGAAATACTTTCAGGTTTTAAAAAATACTTAGTGGTTATTTTGAGTCATTTGTTGGTGATCGGTATTACTGGCTTTGGGTTTATTTTGCTGATTATTCCAGGTATATATTTGTTATGCAAATTGGTTTTTGTACCTTATTTGGTGATGGATAAGAATGTTGATCCAATTCAAGCTGTAAAGCTAAGCTATTATCTTACCAAAGGTTACTTCTGGACAATTCTTGGAATGGGTATTCTTTCGTTCTTTATTATAATTCTTGGAATTATTTGCCTTTTTGTTGGTGTATTTGTTTCATTGGTATGGGTACACTCAGCATTTGCAGTATTATACAAGGCAGTTGATGAATTACATTTTAAAGAAGCTTGTGAATTAGCAGGAGTAGAAATAAAGGAATAACAAAAAAGCCATCAAATGTGATGGCTTTTCTTATACAATTACAGTTTTAACTGTTTCGACATTTCAAGCATTTTAACAATTGGAGCTTTGGCATTCTCCATGATATCATCGGGAAGGATAATTTCTGGTTGTTCATTTTTAAGAGCCAAATAAATTTTCTCCATGGTATTCAACTTCATGTATGCACAATCGTTGCACGAGCATGTTTCATCCGCAGGAACAATTAAAAATTCCTTATCAGGTGAATCTTTTTTCATTTGATGAAGAATACCGGTTTCGGTAGCAACAATAAATTTCTGAGCATCGCTGTCTTTGGTGTATTTCAGCATAGCGGTTGTAGAGCCAACAAAATCAGCAAGCATTAAAACAGGCTGAGGACATTCTGGGTGAGCGATTAAAGTTGCATCAGGGTTTTCAACTTTCATTTTCATGATTTTTTCTGCTGAAAGAATATCATGTACCTCGCAAGTTCCATCCCACAAAACCATATCTCTACCAGTAACTTCATTAATGTAACGACCTAGATTTTTATCTGGTGCAAATATTATTTTCTGATCTTTAGGCAATGATTCAACCAATTGTACAGCATTTCCTGATGTGCAAATTAAATCAGAAAGCGTCTTTATTTCGGCACTACAATTGATATAAGAAATCACCATGTGATCGGGATATTTTGCTTTAAATTTCGCAAAATCACTTGCAGGGCATGATTCTGCCAATGAGCATCCAGCTTCCAAATCAGGAAGAAGAACTTTGGTATTTGGATTTAGGATTTTTGCAGTTTCGGCCATAAAATGAACCCCCGCAAATAAAATAATATCTGCATCTACTTCAGTTGCTTTTTGTGCAAGTGCCAGGCTATCACCTTTAAAATCTGCAACTTCCTGAATATCCGGAGTTTGGTAATAGTGCGCTAAAATAACTGCATTCTTTTCTTTTGCCAGTTGAAGAACTTTCTCTCTCATCAAATTTTTCTTTGCTATAAGGTTGTATAAATACAGATGCAAATATCTTTAAATTCTTGAGAAATCCAAGAGGAGTCAGTTTATTTTAACAGGTTCTTAAAAATTAAGCAGAGGGCAGAGTGAATAGAAATGTACTTCCTTCCCCTAATTTACTTTCCACTTTTATCTGTCCTCCATTAATTTCTACAAATTCTTTGCAAAGGAGTAATCCCAATCCCGTACCTTTTTCTCCTGCTGTACCCGATGATTTATATTTCAGGTCAATTCTGAATAGTTTGTCAATATTCTCCTTATCAATTCCAATGCCTTGATCAATGATTTGAATTTCATGAAAATCGGTGTGTGGAATAACCTGGATCGAAACCTCGCTGGTATTATGAGAGAATTTGATTGCATTATTAATCAGGTTTCTTAAAACAGAACTACACATGTTTCTGTCTGCCTTTACCCTTATTTCTGCAGGGCAAAATTTAGTGAGATGGATTTGTTTTTTTTCCGCCGAAGCTTGATATAGGTTTATGGTTTCCGATATCAGCCCACACAAATCAAATTCACTTGGTTCAAAATCAATTTTTCCGGTTTGTGAACGTGACCATGTAAGAAGGTTTTCTAATAAATTGAAAATGTGTTTTACTGATTCATGAATTTTTTGAATGCCAATTTGCTTTTCGTCCTCTTCTACATGTTCGTAATTCTCATGAATCATCTCACTAATCGAAAGTAAGCTGGTAAATGGATTTTTTAAGTCATGAGATATAATTCTAAAAAACTTATCTTTGGTGGCAACCATCTCTTTTAGGTTTTGTTCCGATTCTTTTAGATTTTTATTGGCAATTTTAATTTTCTCGTTTTGTGCACTGAGTAGTTTATTGGTTTTAATGTTTAAAAGATAACCATATACAAAAACAATAATCCCACTAGCAACCATTACCAGAAGAAGAATAAACCACCAAGTCATGTAAAATGGAGGGTGAATGATGATTTGCAACTGTTTGGGAGTTTCGCTCCATTTTCCGTAAGGATTTTGTGCGATTACCTGGAAACTATATTTACCAGGCGAAAGGTTAGAGTAGGATGCAAAGTTTCGTTTCTCGGAATACACCCATTTTTTTTCCAAGCCTTTAAGTCTATAGGCATAATTTACCTTGTCGGGAGAAAAGTTTGACAAGGTTGAGAATTCAAATGAAATGAATCGATGCTCATAATCCAATTCGATTGAATCGGTAAAGGCTATGCTTTTTGAAAAACCATAGCTATCATTTTCTTTGTTATAGGATATTTTATTGTCTTTTGAACTTGTTGGAAGAACATTTACTGGCTGACCATGAATCTCGAATTTCGTGAGCACAGCATCATACAATGCATCTTCTGTAATTTCTTTATCAGGATTGATAATATTTAATCCATAAACTCCACCAAAATAGAGCAAGCCACTTTTTCCTTTGTGGAATGCTCCTCCATTAAATTCATTGCTTTGCAATCCGTCATGAACATCAAAATTGTTACAAGAGTTGTTGTTTAATGAGAACTTACATATTCCGGAATTGGTGCTGAGCCACAAATTGTTTTTGTTGTCGGGAAGAACTCCATAAATTACATTATTTGGTAAGCCATGTTCTGTTCCAAAATGTTCAAATTGCTGAGTGTTGGGATTGAATTGGTTTAACTTGTTGTTCGTGCCAATCCACAAAGTTCCATTTTTCTCTTCGTAAATGGAGAATACCACATCGTCTGAGATTGTGTTTTGTGAATTGCTTTTATAGGTATAGCTTTTGAATGATTTTGATTCTTTGTTGTATACATTTAAACCGCCTCCATAGGTGCCTACCCAGATGTTTCCTTTGGTATCTTCGAAAATTACCGAATAAACAAAATTGTGGGAAATGCTGTTAGGATCATTATCCGAATGTTTAAATTGAGTGAATTTTTCTGTTTTAGGATCAAGCAGATTTAAGCCATTTTGAGAGCCAACCCACAATAATCCTTCGCTGTCTTCAAAAATTACGCGAACCGAATTGTTACTAATCGATTGCTTGTTGTTTGAATCATTGGTATAGTATTTTCTTTTCCCATTTGAAGGATTATAACGGATCAGACCGTCGCCATCAGTACCTATCCAAATCAGGCCTTTGCGATCTTCATAAACTTTACGAATGGCTTTATGTGGAAGTTTTCGGGATTGTCTAAAATCATATCTGATAAAGGTATCCTGACTTATCTGATATTGTGTAAGACCTTGGTTGTTTGTTCCTATCCAAACATTAGCGTCTTTATCTTCGCAAATTGACCAAATAAAATTACCTGGTAAACTATTTGGATCTAAAGGATTGTGTTTTAACAATTCAAATTTATGCAATTGAGGGTCGTATATGCTAATACCTGCTCCAAAGGTTCCAATCCAAATAACTCCATTTTTATCTTCGTAAATACAATTGATAGAGTTTTCAGATAGACTTTGAGCATCCGCTGAATTGTTCTTGTAGTGATATTTTTTCTGTTCCTTGGTATCTAGTCGAAACAACCCTGAACCAAATGTACCAAACCACAAATTGTTGTTTTTATCAATTATTAGTGGTTTTTCCGTATTAATGGAAAGACTATTTGTTGATTCGAATGATTTTACTGACTTTTTAAAATGTGCAGCATCTTTAGGTTTATAGAGCAGTGCGTTATTGGTAGAAATCCATATCGTGGAGTCTTTATCGAATATGATTCTTTCCACTTCAATATCTTTAAGGAAATGTTGATGTTTGGCTTTTAGATTTTTATCGAGAAGATAAAAACCATTGTTGGTCCCAACCAAAATGGATTTAGGGGTTTGAACTAAGGTCGTGATTTGAATGCTATCCTGACCATCAGAAAGTTTCTCTTTTGTGATTTGATTGGATTTTTGACTGTATGAGTACAATCCGACATCTGTTGCGATTAAGATGATATTGGAATTGATCTGGAGAATACCATTAATCCTTGATGAAATGATTGGTGAATTTTTAATACTGATGGAACTTAACTTTTCAATATCAATGCAATTGATACCATTTAAAGTGCCAATCCACAAACGCTTATGAGAATCTTCATACAAGTGTGTAGTGGTGTCGTTTGTTAAAGCTTTATTGACTCCTAAGCCTCTAAATTGTGTAAATTGTTCATGAACAGGATCAAATTGAGTGAGTCCGCCTTGAGAGCCAAGCCATAATTTTCCTTTGCTATCTTCATAAATATGCTCTATCCATTTGTGAGTTATGGTGTTTAAATCATCGGGATTGCTTCGATAAATCACAAAGTTTTTGCCATCGTATCGGTTTAAACCATCTTCGGTTCCAAACCACATGAAGCCTTTAGAGTCCTGAAAAATGCAGTAAACGGAACTTAGTGACAGACCATCATTAATTGTAATACGTTTAAATCGAATGTTATTTTGTTGAGCGAAAACATTGCCAAATGACAACAAAATAATAAGGAGCAGCAAAAATGTTTTTTGGTGGTTCATGTTGGGTAAATCTGGGTTAATCAATCCACAACAAATTAATGAAAAAAGTTCTTTTTACGTAATTTATAAAATTAAAGATTGTTAAATCAGCTATTTGGTATAAAATGCCGTTCCAGATTCAAAATTTATTGTGTTTTGTGAGAAGAGAAAATTACTTTTACCTTTTTAAATCTTAATGTTAGAAAAGAACCTGAGAGAGAATGTTAGAAATTTGTTGTTATTCTGTGCAATCGGCAATAATTGCTGAACAATCTGGTGCCAACCGTATTGAATTGTGTGCTGGTGTTTATGAAGGTGGTACAACACCAAGTTTGGCTACAATACAATTGGTAAAAGAAAAAGTAGACATCCCCGTACATGCTATTATTAGACCTAGAGGCGCCGACTTTTGTTATTCGGATGTTGAATTTGAATGCATGAAGAAGGATATCCTATCTTGTAAAAAAGAAGGTGTAGAAGGTGTTGTATCAGGTATTTTGCTTGCCGATGGAAAAATTGACATCGAGCGAACCAAAGAACTGGTTGATTTGGCAAAACCAATGAGTTTTACCTTTCACAGGGCATTCGATATGGTTGAAAATCATACTGAGGCATTGCAGGTATTAATGGAAATGAGTGTCGACAGAATTCTTACTTCGGGTGGGATGCAAACTGCAGAAGAAGGAATCGACTTATTGGCAGAATTGGTAGAAAAAGCAAAGAATAGAATCATCATAATGCCTGGTAGCGGGGTAAACGAAGATAATATAGGCAAACTTCGAGATGTAACAGGAGCCAGGGAGTTTCATTGTTCTGCCAAAAGGCTGGTAAAGAGTAAAATGGAATATCAGAATCCGAATATCAATATGGGAGGAGAGGGAAGTATTCCCGAATTTGAATATTACGAAGCAGATTCTGAGAAAATAAAGAAGGTTTTAAGCAAGCTTCAAGTATAATAAAAACTTTCATGATGAAATGCGAATCACCAACAGAAATGAAACTTTGCGTGTCGCGATAGCTATCGGGAGTGTAATTTTCTTATTGTGTGATTGTGGAATTAGAACTATGCGTCAGTGCATTATTGTGTTGTCCATTGAATTTTACAACTTTTCTACCTTTCCACTATTCAAACTTTTCAAGACTTTCAGAATAAAAAGAGCTGTTTCAATCATGAAACAGCTCTTTTTATTGGTTTGAAAACTTTTAGTTGAATTCAGTATTTTAGTACAGGTCTTTGGCAAAACTTCCTTCCCCTTTATTGCCTAGTAACAATTCTTCAACTGTAGCTGCAATATCGGCAAAAGTAGCTCTGGTACCCAGATTAACATTCTGTTTGATGTTTTTACCATATACCATTACGGGAATGTATTCCCTTGTATGATCGGTTCCTTTATAGGTTGGATCACAACCGTGGTCTGCTGTTAAAATTAAAATTTCGTCTTCTTTTAGTTTTTCCTGAATTTGTGGCAGGTACTTGTCGAATTCTTCCAAGGCATCTTTGTATCCTTCAGGATTTCTTCTGTGCCCGTAAACCATGTCAAAATCAACAAGGTTGGTAAAGATTAATCCTTTTGAATCTTCTTCAAGAGCAACAAGTGTTTTTTCAATACCATCAACATTGTCTTTGTTGGTACCTCTTGAATCGGTGATTCCTTGTCCTGCAAAAATATCTTTGGTTTTACCAATTCCAATCACATCCAGGCCATTCTCTTTTAAACGATCAAGAACAGTTGGTTTTGGTGGAGTAACCGAATAGTCATGACGATTGGCAGTACGAGTAAAGTTTCCTTTTCCGCTTCCCAGGTATGGACGAGCAATTACACGAGCTACAGGTTCATGCTCAGAACAAATCTCTAAAGCAATTTCACAAGCTTTGTATAATTCTTCCAAAGGAATAACTTCTTCGTGTGCTGCAATCTGAAATACAGGATCGGCAGAAGTATAAACAATCCAATTTCCTGTTTTCATTTGCTCATCGCCATATTCATCAAGAATTGCGGTTCCTGAAGCTGGCTTGTTTGCCATTACTTTTCTACCGGTTCTTTCTTCGAATAACCTGATGGTTTCCTCAGAAAATCCGTTGGTATAAGTAGGGAAGGCTTTTTCTAGTTTCACACCAGCAATTTCCCAGTGGCCAGTAGTTGTATCTTTACCTTTCGATGCTTCAGCCGCTTTTCCATAAGCTCCATTGGCATTATTTTCAGGTTCAACACCTTCAATATCGATGATGTTACCTAAACCAAGTTTTTGCATGTTTGGCAGCTTGATGCCTCCGCAATGTTTTGCAATATTTCCGATGGTGTTCGATCCAACATCACCAAATTCTTCAGCATCTGGCAAATAACCAACACCTGCGCTATCTAATACTACGATTGTAGCACGTTCAATTTTTTGAATCATAAAGTATTGTGTTTTTATGTATTTCGAAAAATACAGATGATGGGTTGTTTTTGTAGTGCTGCAAAGATAACGGATCAATTAGTAATTAACAATTAATATTGAATATTATTGAGAATCGTTCTAAGTCCGTGTGCTTAATACTCCATAATCAGGCAAATGACGCAAAGAAAAATCCTTCCGAATTCAAGTTAAGGAGTAAGGTTTTATATGGAATATAATGGAGAACTAATCAAATTTTAATTGAAAAGAATTGTTCTATGATTCTTTAATTTTACTTTGCTCAAGCCGCATGGCTTTTACTTTTTATTCATCAAATGATTTCTTTAAAAGGAATTCATGAGCTCCCTTCGGTCGGTTCCATTGATGAGAAAGTAAACAATCCCGAAGCTTCGGGAAGGGCGTGTAAGTACAAACTCCTTCTACTTGAAAATATTAAGTTCGGCGGGGTGATCTTCTCAATTCTTCGAAGCTTCCCCATCTCTCTAAATATTTTCTTCGGATAAGCAGCTTGTACTTCAAATGCCCACCAATCCAGCTCGTACAAAGTAGAAATGATCTTTCAATTTAAATTCAATCCAACAAAATCAGTGTAAATTATAAACCTCGTAATAATCAGCGTCTAAATAAAAAAAGATCCCCCAAGCGCGAACGCCCGGGGGATGAAATATTGAAGGTTTATATAGACTAAATTTGATACATCTTTTCGCGTTGCTCTTTAATCTTCTCGCTAGTAATGTAGTCATCGTAATCCATCAACTTATCGATAATTCCATTAGGAGTTAATTCGATAATACGAGTACTTACGGTTTGAATAAATTCATGGTCATGAGATGACATCAATACAGTTCCACCAAAGTTAATTAGTGAGTTGTTGAAAGACTGGATCGATTCCAAATCCAAGTGGTTGGTTGGAGTATCCAAAATCAACAAGTTGGCGTCTTTTAGCATCATTCTTGATACCATACAACGTACCTTTTCACCTCCTGAAAGAACATTTGCTTTTTTGTAAATATCCTCACCCGAGAACAACATTTTACCCAAATATCCACGCAAGTAAATTTCACTTGTGTCATTTGAATATTGTGCCAACCAATCGATCAAAGTAACTGGCTCCTGAAAGAAGCTTGAGTTATCCAATGGCAAGTAGGCTGGAGTAATGGTAACACCCCATTCGTATGATCCGCTATCGGCTTTAATATCTCCATTGATAATATCAAACAAAGAAGTCATTGCACGAGGATCTTTTGAAAGGAATACCACTTTTTCTCCTTTTTCAATGGTGAACTCAACATCTTTAAATAAGGTTTCGCCTTCGATGCTTTTGCTCAATCCCATACATGAGAAAATCTTATCACCAGCTTCGCGTTCCTGCTGGAAGATAATACCAGGGTAACGACGAGTTGATGGCTGAATGTCTTCGATGTTCAGTTTATCTAACATCTTCTTACGAGACGTGGTTTGTTTCGATTTTGCAACATTGGCACTAAATCGGGAAATGAACTCCTGAAGTTCTTTTTTCTTCTCTTCAGCTTTTTTGTTCTGCTGTGCCTGCTGACGTGCTGCCAACTGACTAGACTCGTACCAGAACGAGTAGTTACCAGAGAACATCTTAATTTTTCCGAAGTCGATATCTACAATATCAGTACATACCGAATCCAGGAAGTGACGGTCGTGAGATACAACAATCACAGTATTGTTAAAGTTGGCCAAATAGTTTTCCAACCACATTACAGTTTCAAGGTCAAGATCATTGGTAGGCTCATCCAAAAGCAAGTTATCCGGATTACCGAAAAGCGCCTGAGCAAGCAATACACGTACTTTTTCCTTACCACTTAATTCCTTCATGGTTTTATAGTGAAAAGCTTCTTTTATGCCAAGACCACTTAGAAGTTCTGCAGCATCGCTTTCAGCATTCCAACCATCCATTTCGGCAAATTTTTCTTCCAACTCAGATGCTTTAATTCCATCTTCTTCCGAAAAATCAGGCTTGGCGTAAATGGCATTTTTTTCCTGCATGATAGCCCAAAGCTCAGCATGTCCCATCACTACAGTATCCAATACCGTAAATTCGTCGAATTCGAAGTGGTTCTGTTTTAGAACAGCCATTCTTTCACCTGGTTCCATCATTACTTTTCCTGTAGTAGAATCTAATTCTCCGGAAAGAATTTTAAGGAAAGTTGATTTACCAGCACCATTAGCACCAATAACTCCATAGCAGTTACCTGGAGTAAATTTTATATTAACATCCTGGAAAAGGGGTTTTTTCCCGAATTGAATTGATAAGTTTGAAACTGAAATCATTTTATCTAGACCATTTATTAATTCAGGGCGCAAAATTAGTAATTATTCTCTTTAATAAAACATATGAGCCATGAAGTTTTTATAAAATTATGCATTCCCCTTGAGGTATCTTCATTCGACTTCCTTGATATTACCAAAAAGTTAAATAGATATCTGATTTCGTGGCATTCATTTTAAGCCTATTTAGATTCTCAACTTAAAGAGAGACCTTTAAAATCAATAACATGAGTTTTTCATTCACATAAAAGCTAGGGAAATTGCCCAGAATAAACATGAAAAAACTTGTTTTTTTCATCAATAGGCTGGAAAGCCGGTGTTTTAAAGGCTTTTGGTGATGGATGTTTTATTGATTTATGGGGTATTTATTGGCAAAAATATATTTATAAATCCTAAAATTATCATTTAGTTAAATGCTGAAAAAACGTAAAATAAGGGATACACAAGGATTTTAATTGGCGGCAGAGGTGTTTAAGTGACTGTAAAATAGCAGTTAATGCATAAAATGGGCGAGAGCGTTAAAAATGGCATTATCCTGAATAAGATATTTTATGAATATATTAATAGTGTCGGATGAACTGTTGCTACCATACAAATAGCAGGCAAAACAGTGGATCTTATATCTTATCTTACCATTTTGGCATGTAAATAGAAATTGATGAAATTTCAACAATTTACAAACTATAAACAGCCCAAATCAGTTTGTAAATCGCTCAAATTAGTTTGTAAACAGCCCAAATCAATTTGTTTTCGCCCAAAAACAATTTGATTTGGGGTAAAAATTGTTTGATTTTGGCTGTTTATAGTTTGTAAATTGCTCAAATTCGTTTGAAAACAGCACAGGTCAAACTGATTTGAGCTCCATATTAAATCTGTTTTTTCCAACTCAAAATGATTTGAAATTTAATTAAGTTAAGGAAATAAAAAGGCTGAGTACGGGTTAGGTGTTTTTTATTGGCTTTGATGATTTTCTGTAATTCGGAAAAAATATTGATGGGAGATCGCCACTCAATTGTTGATTAGATAAAAATTAAGGAGCATTTTCATGTTGAGTTTTTCCCTTTTAGGGAAAAGGATGAAATAAGAGAAATACAATCAAAAAAAACACCCTTCTGTTGTCGCCTCGGCGAAAGCTTTTGGGATCCCCTAAAGGGCAGGGCTGTTAAGTCCTAAATGGTATAAATATTTCCTTAATATCTGTAAACTTATACAAAATGCATTATATATCAGGCTGAAAGCCTAGTTTAGTTCAGCCTGAGGCAAGGCCTCAGGATAATAAACCACTGTTAAAAGCGTCCTGAAAGGGCAATTTAATATTAAACTGTCCTTGCAGGACGTTCACTCGCCTTAAAATAAACTACCCAAGGCGTTGCCTTGAGGCTGAATTAAACTGCCACTTTGTGGCGATTAAAAAAAATGATAGAGTTTGAATTAAAAAACAACAAAGTTATTTGTGTATGTTGAACTTAATAATCCTACCCTAAAAGGGGAGAATTTAGGATTAAATGATTGTATACGTAATTCTCTTTAGAATAATATTCTGGAAAACATATTGTTCGCCTAAAAGAAAAGAGGCTGTCCAAAAAGTAAGTTTAATTCATGTAGTGTCATGTTGAACAAAGTGAAACATCTGATTCTCAATTGTGGAGATTCTTCGTTTTACTCAGAATGACAATGATTTTGTACTTTTTGGACAGCCCCTCTACAAGTTATAAATGAATACTATTTTATTGATGCGATATCGATTCCTCTATATAGATTTTTTCGGCATTTGGTACTGTAAACCTGAAGGTTGTTCCATGCCCTTCTTCGCTTTCTACCCAAATTTTACCATGATTTCTCTCAATAAAATCCTTGCATAGTATCAAGCCCAATCCATTTCCTTTTTCTCCGCGCGTTCCACTGCTTGTAGTATCCAACTCAAAAATGTGGGAAATTGCCTCATCCGAAATGCCTACACCATTGTCTTCTATATAAATCTCGGTATAATCTTCTTTCATTTCGGCTCCAAGAACAATTAAGCCACCTTCGGGCGTAAATTTTAAAGCATTGTTTAGAAGGTTACGAACAACGGTTTCCAACATTGGTCGGTCGGCATACACAAAAAGATTTTGCGATATGGACAATTCCAACAAAATGTTTTTTTGTTGCGCACCAGCTTTATAAATTTTCAGGATTCCGGCTAATAAATTATTAACCGGGATAACTACAGGAGTAAAAGGCAATTTGCCAGATTGATTCAATGACCAGGACAAAAGATTATCGGTTAGGTTGAGAACACGTGTTACGCATTCGTTCAAATCCTGGCTGGTTTCATCCAATTCGTGATATCTTCCTTGCTTTAAAAGAATTTGTATTAAATGGGATATGCCCGATACCGAAGCCAAAGGGGAACGCAAATCGTGAGAGATGATTTGGAACAGTTTATTTTTGGTTTGGTTCGATACTTTTAATTCTTTGTTCCTGCAATCAAGAAGTTCTTTCGACCATTCGATTCGTGATTTTTGTAAGCTAAGTAATCTTGTTAGTTTTTTGTTACTGTAATACGAATAGACTATAAATCCGGCATAACCAGCAATCAATATCAAAATAACAACTAGGCCATTACGTTGCATAGCCTTGTTATTGTTCTCTTTCTTTAACAAAGCAATTTGCGCTTCTTTCTTTTCTGCTTCGTATTTGGCCTGAATCTCGGTTACCTGTTTTAAGCTCTCCTTGTTAATCAAACTATCTTTAAGTTGATCGTATATCTCCCAATAACGTAGCGCACTATCTGCTTGATGTTGATGGGTTAGGATATGAAATATTCTGGATGCACTATTTTTTTGATAATCAATATGCCCAATTTCTTTTCCTAATTCGTAAGCTCTTTTACTATAGTTTAATGCATCATCTAAATTTCCCATTATATAATTAGCCTGAGAAAGTCCATTTAAAGAGGTGATGATTAAATTCTTGTTCCCTATTTCTTCCTTTAATTGTAAGCTCTGTTTTTGGTAGTCGATGGCCATGGCGTATTGCTTCATCTCAAGAAAACAAGCACCAATGTTGTGATAGGTTTGTGCCAGGCGATATTTGTTGGGTTTTGCTTTAAGTACATCTATACTTTTCTTGTAATAGCTTAAGGCTTCCTGAAATTTATTTTGGATGGAATAGATGTTGGCAATATTGTTATAGCAATAATATAAGTAAGAGTTGTATTTTGGTTTTAAAGCAATTTGTAATGCTTTTTGATAATTATTGATGGATTTATTATAATCCTTTAGGTTTTTATATACAAGTCCAATGTTATTGTAGGCAGTTAAAATTTGTTTTTGATCATTAATTTTCTCAAAATACTGTAAGCCGGATATGTAATCGTTTAATGCAAGATCATATTTGGTTTCCTTTAAAAATACACTTCCTCTGTTTAGATAAGTTTTATTGATTCCAAATGTGTCTTTTGCTAGTGAGAATTGTTTAATGGCATCTTCATAAAACTTTAGTGCTTGTGAATAGTCTTCCTTTCTTTTATGAATTAAAGCAATTCTTACATAGGCATTACCTGCTCCGGAGTAATTATTGACATTTTTAGAAAGAGTTAAACATTCTTTAGAATAAAACAGTGCGGTTTCAGGCAATTTTCTATAATTTTTTCCGGTCCAATCGTTTAAGAATTTGATCTGTTCATGAACATCTTGTATGGAGTCCAATTGTCTATCAACAAACGAATTGTTTTGACCAAATGATTGTATGGAGAATGCCAGTATGAATGTAAAAAGAAGTAGTTTTTGCATAGTTTTAAAATGATTAGCAAAAACTAAGATATGAAAAACTGCAGTATTTCAACAAATAATGATTAAAAATGAAAACGGACACTAGATAAGAATCTGATGTCCGTTAATAAATTTGATTTTAGAATTCAACAATGATTTAAGGATTTTCTATCTCAGCATCATCATAATCCACATCTGTTCTGTTGTCTTCTTCAGGATTGCTCATCAATGCGGTATCCATCATTACCATGCTAACGGTTTTAACTTCATCGGTTGGGCCTTGTTCCAGTGGCACTGAGAATTCAGCGATTTCTGTTCCAACACCACCATTAGAAGTAATGGTTGCCGTAACTGCCCAAAGCTTTTTGCCATCTTTTTCAATTTCTTCTTGGCTAAGCGTATTTAAAGCATAGCCTTTTGGTACCGATACTACTGAATTAAGTGTGTAAACTCCATTTGATGCAGACTTGATCAAATTCACATAGGGTTTTAGTAATTTCATATGGCAATTATTTTAATTGTACAATAAATCATGTTTGAAATTAGCAAAAAAGTACAAATCAACAAACAATTTTCATACATAAATTTATTTCATGATAATAGAAGGATAGTAATATCTAATGCTTCAAGGATATTGTATTGGAATTAATTGAGTTGGTATATCCAGCTAGCCAGAAAATGTATAGAATGTGAGTATTTGTTAAAAAAGACACCACCTATCGTCATTTGAGACACGTTTGTGCTTAAAAAAGGCACCACCTATCGTGGTTCGAGACACACTTGGGCTTAAAAAAGACACGGTTTCGATTAAAAATTTTAACCTCAAGCGTGGGTAGAACCACGATCGAGGTCAAAAGTTTTGGCTTTTAGGTCAAAAAATTATTGTATAGTAAATGAAAATGGTTCTATATGAAACATAGTGGGTAGCTATATCAATCATTATTTGTAAAAATTATCCTATAATTTTTTTATTTTACTTCGCTTTGCTCGAGCCGCTTGGCTCATCCTTTTTCCATTGATGAAAAAGGATGCAAAAAATCTAGGGCGTGTAAGCTCAAACTATTTATACTTGAAAAATTTAAGTGCGGCGGGGTGATCTTCGAACAAGTTCTCAGCTTCCCCGTCTTTCTAAAAATTTTTCTGCGTCTAATCAGCTTGACCTTCCAATGCCCACTTTGGAGAAAGGAGGAAGGTAAAGGTAGATAATAATGAATCTAAAGAATTACTTAGTCCAAATCATACAGAGCCATAAAAAAGAAGTAAATGGAAAGTGCATTCAATATATTCTATGAATGAAAGATTGCAAATCTTTTTGATTTGCAATCTAATTATCTGCACTTAGACCTCACTTGTTAAGATCTTTTCAATTTCTTCCAATTCGAAAATCTCAAAGTTTAAATTGTTGATGCTGTCGATATTCTGATCGAGCTGGGCAACCGAACTAGCTCCAATCAGAACAGAAGTTACACGCTCATCTTTCAAAAGCCATGCAATGGCCATTTGTGCCAGGCTTTGTCCTCTTTTTTCTGCCATTTGGTTTAAGGCTTTTACCTTATCAATTGCCTTATCGGTAATCTGCTCTTTTTGTAAGAATCCATGAGATTTGGCTGCTCGTGAGTTTTCCGGAATTCCTTTTATGTATTTGTTGGTGAGCAAGCCTTGTGCAAGAGGAGAGAAGACGATTGAACCTATTCCATCTTTTTCAATCTGATTCAGCAAGCCATCTTCCACCCAACGATCGAACATTGAATATCTTGGTTGGTGTATCAGGCAAGGAGTGCCCAATTCACGCAGAATTTCTGCTGCTTCTCGAGTTTGATCGGCACTGTAATTTGAAATCCCTGCGTATAAAGCTTTGCCTTGTCGTACCACATGATCCAAAGCCATCATGGTCTCTTCAAGTGGCGTATTGGGGTCTGGTCGGTGCGAGTAGAAGATATCCACATAATCCAAACCCATTCGCTTTAAACTTTGGTCGAGACTGGCAATTAAATATTTGCGTGATCCCCAATCTCCATATGGTCCGGGCCACATGTGATAGCCTGCTTTGGTGGAAATGATCATCTCATCGCGGTAGTGACTCAGGTGTTCCCGTAGGATTTTACCAAAGTTTTCTTCGGCCGAACCAGGAGGTGGTCCGTAATTGTTTGCCAAATCGAAATGTGTAATTCCTCTGTCAAAAGCTCTGAATAGTATTTGCTTGAAATTGTCGTATAGATCTACATGTCCGAAATTGTGCCATAATCCTAAGGAAATGGCTGGTAGCAATAATCCACTTCTCCCACATCTTCGGTAAGGCATGTTTTCATACCTGTCTTCACTTGCTTTGTGCATTTTTTTGTAGTTTGATGAAGCTTGAAGATAAGGATAAAGTCTAATAGTACAACAGTTAAACTGTCTAAAAGTAGAACAGTAGAACCGTCCCATAGTCGAACTGTCGAACTGTTGGACTGTTGGACTGTTGAACAGTTTGACTTTAAGATAACTGTTTCTTCAAAGAGAAGAAAAACTCTGTACCACCTTCTTTTCGTGCTTTAACAAAAATGCGTCCCTTGTGAAAGCCTACAGCATTTTTAACAATGGATAAGCCCAGTCCGGTGCCACCCATTTTTCTTGATCTTCCGTTATCGGCACGGTAGAAACGTTCAAAAATTCTTGGCAAATGATCCTCCGAAATGCCAATTCCATTGTCATGGTAGGAGAAGTAATGGTAGTTGTTATCCTCAAAGTAATTTTCTACCACGATGCTTGCTCCTTCGCCAGCATATTTAATTGAGTTATCGATCAGGTTTCTGAAAACCGAATCCAGTAATTCAGAATTGCCTTTGATGTTTAAATCTTCAGGTATATGAAGCTGGATGTCCATTTTAGCATGTTCCAATTTTAACTCAAAATCATCCAGCATTTCATTCAACAGCTTGCCAATATCTACACTTTCAATGGGAAACAATTGTTGTGTTTCTTCCATTTTGGTTAGCACCGAAATGTCCTGAATTAAATTCGATAAGCGGTTGATTTGCACGCAGGATCGTTCAATGAACAGAATCTTTTTATCCTCGGGCATATCCGGATTGTCCTTAATGGTTTCTAAAAAACCAGAAACAGCAGTAACAGGAGTTTTAAGCTCATGCGCAATGTTCAGCGTCATTTCTTGCTTTATGGTTTTCTCGTTTTCCGATTTGGTGATATCGTTAATCGAGATTTCGAAATTGCAATCGGGGAAAACCACAACCTGGTACAAAAACATTTTATGGCCCACGGTAACTACATTTTTCGAGCTGATGATATCAACATTAGGGATGTAGTTTTTCTCTAGTTTTTTAATGTTTGATTTAATAAAATCATTAATCTCTTTCAGTTCGGGCAACTCGAATATTTCCTCGTAGTTATGCGTTGAAATGTTCGACAGGTAATTGATATAATCAATAAAATGACTGTTCCACAGAATTAAGTTCCTGTCTTTATCAAAAATCGCTACACCTTCCTGCGCAATCTGAAGGTGCATAATTAGTTTTTCCTTTTCTTTTACCAGGTCTTCCTTGGTTTTGCTCAACTTGTTGTAAATCTTTACAATTTGATGGCTAATTTCTCCTAATTCTGTTTTTCCAAAATTCTCATGTGGATCAATAGGTCGGTTTTTGGCAGCATTAATGGCAAATTTGCGAAGCTTGGCAATGGAGTTACCAAAATGCTCTGTTGCATAAAGCAAGAAGAGAATGGTTACGCCAAACAATGCGATTAGGAAATAGAAAAACAGCTTGTTGGCCTTTAAAAAAGAGACTACACTTTCGTTGTAGGGTAGTGCAGCCCTTACAAAGTGGGTGTAGTAATGCTTTGAATAATAATAATAGGTTTGTCCTGTTGATCCTGATAATCGGATGTTACTTCCTTTGTTCGCATGAATCGACTTTTGAACTTCAGGTCGATTGCTGTGATCGTCAAGTCGATCTATATTGTCAATATCAGAATCATAAACAACATTACCATCTCGCAAAATAACGGTCAATCGTATATTGTGGTCTGGCATCAAGCTTCTTAATGAATCAATCTCAAAAAATTCCTTTTTGGGAATTAAGTCTTTCTGTCTGATTAACTCTTGAACCTGTTCGGTGTAAATATTCAGCGCATACTCTAACTTTTCTCTTCGGTAGGCAATCTCCTGGTTGTATTGGAAACCACCAATTAGCATTGAAAAAACCAATACAATCAAAAAGAAGTAAACAAATAAGCGCTTCTTGTATTTTGATCCGGAGTTAGGAAAGTTTGTTGTCATGTGTAAAAACGAATTAATCTATTTTAAACGAGGATCAAAATAATATCCATACCCCGATTTGGTTTTAATTAAATTGTGATATTCTCCAATTTTCTTTCTGATTCGTCGTACATTTACATCAACCGTTCGATCGCCTACAAAGGTGTCGCCCTCCCAAATTTTATTCATGATTTCATCACGAGAGTAAATTCTTCCTGCATGGTTTAAAAGCAGGTGTAAAATTTCAAACTCCGTTTTGGTCAAACCTACATCAATGTTGTTGATTGTAACTTGTTTCGATTCTGGAATCAATCTCAAATTTTCATATTCGAAACCAGATTCCTTTTTCGATTCAGAGAAAACACGTTTGCAAATTACATGAATTCGAGCAATAACTTCCTTTACGGAAAAAGGTTTTGCAACATAATCATCAGCTCCTGCTTTAAATCCTAGCAATTTGTCGGTTTCACTCCCTTTGGCAGTGATAAACAGTATGGGTTTATCCTCCAAATCGGGATTGCGACGAATAATTTTAGCCAATTCCAGACCTGAGATTTCTCCCATCATAATATCTAAGAGGAAGAAATCATATTTGCTCAAGTCTAGCTTTAAGGCTTGTTCCGATGAAAAGGCGGTATCCACTTGAAAACCTTCTTGTTCGAGATTGTATTGCAGGATTTCGCACAAATCCTCTTCATCATCGACTACTAATATCTTTAAATCCTTCATTTTTTGGAAATCTTTCCGGGTTTTTTTAAGGTTATTTCTAGTAAAGTGTATAGTATTCAGATATTGAAAGTTCCCAGAGAGATTTTAGAGTTTATTGGTTACTGATCACTGATTAATCTTCTTCAGGTAAATCCTGGTGACGCAGGTCGATACCTTGCTGGTAATAGATAGAAGCTTCGGCAATATTGGTGGCATTGTCTGCAACTCTTTCAATACTGCTTAAGATGTTTCCAAAGTTTAGTAAATTGAAAATGTCATTTTGATCTACGCCTTCAGGCGTTTCTTTTTTCACCATTCGTTTCATAAGGTCGTATCTCATTTCATCAACAAACTCATCATTTTTAATGGTCCAAATGGCATATTCCATATCATTGTCTTCGAATGATATTAATGCTTTACGTACCATTTTTTCACTTATCGATAGCATATTTAGTAATGAATCGCGATGTTTTTCAGGGATAAAGGGTGGCTCCATTTTTTGAATGTATCTTAAAACATTGTTTAGTTGATCACCAATGCGCTCAATGAAACCAATCATTCTAAAATAAGAAACCAATAAGCGCAATTCGCTTGCCATTGGTTGCTGTAATCCCATGGTAAGAATGATGTTATCACTCATTTTAATTTCAAGATTGTCAAGTTTGTTCTCATTGTTTTTAAACTTGTCCACTCGTTTTGCATCTATAATGTCTAATCCATATGATACTACTTCATCCATGATTTCAAATTGTTCTTGAAGAATCAGTTTCATTTTGCTGAAATCAGAATGAAGCTTATCGAATTTTTTATCTTTTTTTATTGACATACGATATCAATTATGAGTTATAAATTATGAATGAATAAGCTTAATTGCCTATTCAAAATTTAAATGAAAGAAAATCAACCAAATTTACCGGTTAGATATTCTTCGGTGCGTTTGTCTTTAGGTGTGGTAAACATTTGTTTGGTCTTGCCATATTCAACCAACTCGCCCAGGTACATAAACATAGAGTAGTCTGAAATACGTGCAGCTTGTGACATATTGTGCGTTACCAACACAATGGTAAAGTCTTTCTTCAATTTCACCAGCAAGTCTTCAATTTTAGAAGTTGCAATTGGGTCAAGTGCCGAAGTAGGTTCATCCAGCAAAATAATGTCAGGAGTATAAGCCAAGGCACGTGCAATGCACAATCTTTGCTGCTGTCCACCAGATAAGAAAGTTCCTCGGTTGTGAAGTGCATCTTTTACCTCATCCCACAAGCCAACTTCGCGAAGAGACCTCTCTACAATCTCATCTTTTTCCGATCTTTTTAGCTTAATTCCATTCAGGTTAAAACCTGCAATTACATTGTCGTAAATACTCATGGTAGGAAATGGGTTTGGACGTTGAAACACCATGCCAATCTTTCTTCTCAATTGAATAGGATTCAGTTCGTAGATGTTTTCATCACCCAGGTAAACTCCACCTTTATTGTGAGTATTAGGATACAATTCGTGCATGCGGTTAATGGCTCTTAAAAGCGTACTTTTTCCGCATCCTGAAGGACCCATAATTGCTGTAATTTTGTTTTTTGCGATGCCAGCAGATACATTCTGTATTGCATATTTGTCACCTCCGTATGAAACCGATAAATCATCGATTTTTAAAACAGGGGATTCAATTTGTTCTATAGGATTCTTTATCACGACGTTCTCTTTATATTTTTGCTCTGTAGGCATTTGCTCTAGTTTTAGTATTGTACTTTCCATTTTCTCGCGATTGCTTTGGCTGATAAATTCAGACCTAAGATTAATAGTAGTAGGAATAAGGAGGCACTCCATATCATATTCACAAGGTTAGGATCGTTGTAAAATTCCCAAACCAAAAGAGGTACAGCACTCGAAGGTTCTGTAATATTGGTGTTGATAACCGTACTTCCCAAGGCTGTAAGCATCAATGGAGCTGTTTCTCCTGCAATACGAGATATTCCAAGAATTACTCCCGTTAGAATGCCTGAAATACCTGTTGGTAAAATCACTTTAAGGATTACCTTGTGATAAGGCACACCTAGCGATAAGGCAGCTTCTTTTAATGTTCCAGGTATCATTTTTAAGGTTTCTTCTGTCGATCGAACAATGGATGGCAACATCATAATCGATAAGGCCACACTACCCGCCAAAGCAGAGAAACCGTTGGTTACTGGTTTTACAATCCAGATGTAACCAATTACCCCCAAAACGATGGATGGTACACCTTGAAGCATATCCACAATAAATCTAACCAAACCTGCAAATTTACCTTCTGCATTTTCTGCCAAATAGGTTCCACAAATAATCCCGATTGGAATGGCAATTAATGAAGCCATGCCAACAATAATGAGCGTACCAACAATACCGTTGACAATACCTCCAGGTATAACCTCATTGTTAGCAACTGCAATCATTGCTTCCATGGTATCAGGTGCTTCTTCGAAGAAAAAGCTAATATTAAACTGGCGATATCCTTTAACCGCCAATTGGTATAGAATCAGGAACAATGGTACACCCGAAAGAAAGGCCAAGAAAATCATTACATTGGTAAAGATTTTGTCTTTCAGCAAGCGTTGCTTCATCTTCCTGTCTGATATTTCTGTAGAGATATTCATTTCTTATCTTATATAATTGATGGCTAAGCCGATAATTTTTTCATGATTAATTTGCCGATATAATTCACAATACCGGTGATGACGAACAGGATCAGGCCGATCTCGATCAAGGCAGTGTATTTTAATCCTTCTGCTTCGCCAAACTGGTTTGCAATCAAACTGGCCATGGTATTTCCCAAATCGAAAATTCCGGTTGGCATATTATTGGAATTACCAATCAACATGGTAACAGCCATGGTTTCACCAATTGCTCTACCTAAGGCAAGTATGTAACCTGCAAATATTCCCGAACCTGCATTGGGAACAATTACGTTTCTAACTACTTCGAAGCGAGTTGCTCCAAGTGAGTAAGCAGCTTCTTTTAAACTACCAGGGACCATCGAAATAACTTCGGCACCAAGAGAAGAAGCATATGGAATAATCATGATCGCCAGAATTACCGATGATGTGAATATTCCGAATCCTTGTGCATTAAGACCTAGCTCTGCAACCAATGGTTTTAATGCATAAAATCCCCACAATCCGTATACAACCGATGGAATACCAGCCAACAGATCGACTACTGATCTTAAAAAGGAAGGCAAAGCACCATTTTTAAAATATTCGCCTAAGAACAAGGAAATGGAAAAGGCGAAAGGAAATGTGATGATTAATGCCAGAATGGATGTTAGGAGTGTGCCGATAATAAATGGTAAAGCACCATACGATTCACGTCCTTCTGTTGGATCCCATTCTGTAGAAAATAAAAATCCAAACCCAAACTCTTTAAAAGAAGGGATGGAGCCAACAAATAGTGTAGCAACAATTCCTAAGGCAATTAGCACCATTAGAACACCACTGCTAACTAATAAATATTTGAAGATTTTTTCGCTGTTCATAAGATTTGAACGATTCAGTGTAATAGAAGAACGAGCTTGTACCAGTTGATAGTCTGGAGAACTTTTTATTCAGCCGTTACAAGCTCGTTGTTTGACCTAGGTCAATTGTTTTATTTTAATGCTTTTCCGTTGTAAGTTACTTTACCAAGAACTGCTTTGGCTTTAGCTACTGCAGCATCTGGAAGTGGAGCATAATGTACTTTTGTAGTTTCTTTTTGAGCTTCCGGACTTACAACCCATTCAATTAATTTGATGGTTTGAGCAGCTTGATCAGCGCTTCTGTCGTTGTAGTTTTGCTCTTTGTAAAGAATTAACCAAGTAAAACTAGAGATAGGATATCCATCAGCAGCATCAGTATTGGTTAAGCTTACACGAGTATCAGCAGGCATTTCACCTTTAGCAGATGCACTTACTGACTCAACAGATGGAAGAATAAAGTTTCCAGCTTTGTTCTGGATGCTAGCTACTGGAATACCCATTGCGAAAGCATACTCAGATCCGATGTAACCAATAGCACCTTCAGTTTGGCTAATTGTACCAGCAACACCAGGGTTTCCTTTTGCGCCAATACCAACAGGCCATTTTAATGCTTTACCAGCACCAATTTTCTCTTTCCAGTCAGCACTTACTTTGCTCATGTAATCGCTGAAGATAAACGTAGTACCTGATCCGTCAGAACGATAAACAACAGTGATTTCCATATCAGGAAGTTTTACACCTGGGTTTACTGCTGCAATTTTAGCATCGTTCCATTTTTTGATTTTACCCATGAAAACACCTTCCATCAATTCAGGAGTGAATTTTAATTCTGGTTTTCCAGGTAGGTTGTAAGCAGCAACAACAGCACCCAAACAAGTAGGAACGTGAAGTACTTCTGCTGGCATGTCGGCTAGCTTCTTGTCATTCAGGAATGCATCACTTGCTCCAAAGTCAACAATTTTATCTTTCAAGCTTCGGATACCTCCACCTGAACCAATTCCACCATAGGTTACCAATAAACCTTTTTCTTTGGTGTAGCTCTTGAAAATTTTGTTGTAAAATGGCTGTGGGAAGGTAGCTCCGGCACCTGTTATTGTTTTAGCCTTTTTGTTGCTTGCAGTTTTATCTTTGCCTGCATTCCCGCAACTTGCCATTAAAGCAACTGCAATAACAGCAGTAAAAAGCAATTGAAATTTTTTCATCTTGGTTTAAATTTTAGTTTAAAAAACGATTGTTCTTAGATTTTTTAATATTTTAAAATCTTGTTTGATACATTTACATAGTGTAAAAAGAATTAACTTGTATCTTTTCACACTACAATGTTAGAACACTAATGTTACAGGAATATTACAGTAATGTTAATAAATCGTTACTAGTTGTAAGTGTCATTAAAACAGTATTAAAGAGGGTTCTTGGTAATTACATGGAATCATTTTAAATAGATTTTTTATTAAAATTATCTCTCTTTGTTACAGTTAAAATAATGTAGAAAGTATGAAAAAAGATTTGCAAGAAGTCGCCGATATTATTTCAAACTCAAAAAGTATGATTGCTTTTACAGGAGCAGGAATATCTGTTGAAAGTGGAATACCTCCTTTCAGAGGACCAGATGGATTGTGGAGTAAATATGATCCCAAATGTCTTGATCTGGATTATTTTCATTTGAATCCTGTTGAATCGTGGAAGGCCATAAAGTCGATCTTTTATGATTTTTTTGGAGAAGCAAGCTACAATGGTGCTCACAAAGTATTAGCACAACTTGAGGAGAAAGGATTACTTAAAGCTGTGGTAACCCAAAATATCGACAATTTACATCAAGAGGCAGGTTCAAAAACGGTTTATGAATTTCATGGCAATTCTCAAAAGTTGATTTGTTTGCAATGTGGCAAAAGCTACATTCCATCTGAGGTAAATTTGGATGAATTGCCACCCAAATGTGAGCATGACAAGAAAATTCTGAAACCCGACTTTGTCTTTTTTGGAGAAGGGATTCCTGAAGCAGCCTATCGAAAATCATTGCAGGCAGCCAGAGATGCTGATGTAGTATTGGTAATAGGAACTACAGGAGAGGTAATGCCAGCCGCTATGATTCCTACCGAGGCCAAACGAAATGGAGCGGTGGTAATCGAAATCAATACCGAAGAATCGAACTATACAGATGGTGTTACGGATTACTTTTTGAAAGGGAAGGCGAGTGAGATCTTGGAAAAGATTTATGGAATGGTGAAATGAGATTGTAAGAGTAAAAGAATAACCCAACAACAGTCTGCGAGAACAAAATCCTGACAAAAAAATGGCAACAACACGCTGCGAGAGCCCAATCGGCCTCAAAATTTGCTTCTCGCGACCTGCGAGAGCAAAATCATGACATAAAAACGACAACAACAGCCTGCGAGAAGTAAAATGGCCTCATTTTTTTGTTCTCGCAGGCTGTTGTTCTATTTTTTGGCTCCCAAATATGTTCTCGCAAGCTGTTGTTCTATATTTTGGCATCTAAAATTGAGAATCACAAGAATAATAAAGAAATTTTTCTTCAAGAGATAGACTTTAAAATTGTGATTTACCAAGAAGCAAGTAAGTTTAAAAACGAGCTTGTATTTATTTGATATATTGGTTTGTGAACTAAGATTTGTGATTTTGACGGGTTTGTATTTGTTGCAGAACGGACTTTCTTATGTCATTTAAAAAGGCATTATAGGCGAAAATATTTTATATTTGTTAGCGATTTTGGTGTTTGGGCTCATTTGCGAGTAGGAACGCCATCCTTAATCAAGAATATATTTTTAATAAAAATAGAATTTCACATGAAGTTATTAGAAGGAAAAACAGCGATTGTTACCGGTGCTTCTCGCGGTATTGGTAAAGCGGTTGCAATTGAATTTGCAAAACAAGGTTGTAATGTTGCTTTTACTGACTTGTTCTACAATGAGCAAGCTATCGAAACTGAAAAAGAAATTGCTTCTTACGGTGTAAAAGCAAAAGGATATGCTTCTGACGCAAGTAACTTTGCTGATACTGATAAGGTAGTTGCTGAAATCGTAAAAGAATTTGGTGCTATTGACATCTTGGTAAACAATGCTGGTATTACTAAAGATACTTTATTAATGCGTATGACTGAAGAGCAGTGGGATGCAGTAATCAACGTGAACTTGAAATCTGTTTTCAACTTTACCAAAGCAGCTCAAAGAACAATGTTGAAGCAGCGTAGCGGTTCTATCATCAACATGAGTTCTGTAGTTGGTGTTAGCGGTAACGCTGGTCAGTCAAACTACTCAGCTTCTAAAGCTGGTATTATCGGATTCACAAAGTCTGTAGCTAAAGAGTTAGGATCTAGAGGTATTCGTTCTAATGCAATTGCTCCAGGTTTCATCATTACTGAAATGACTGGTAAATTACCAGAAGATGTAGTAAAAGAGTGGGCTGGAAAAATTCCATTGAAACGTGGTGGTACACCAGAAGAAATTGCTCAAACATGTGTTTACTTGGGATCTGATTTGTCTTCATACGTAACAGGTCAAACACTTCACGTTTGTGGTGGTATGAACATGTAAGAAATATCACATATAAAGATATGAGCCATCTCGTTTGAGGTGGCTTTTTTTGTTAATAGACGCAGATTTTTAGGATTTTAGATGATTGGTTATGATATGGTTCGTTGGATGATTGAACTTCGCTGAAAGTTAGGGTATCCCAATCATAAACAATCATGATCATCTGCGTCTAATTGCATGTTTTTCCTTATTTACCCAATAAGTCACATTCCTCTTAATACATACTTCTTACAATTCACTACATCGAAACTACAGTTGATGTCAATTTGTTTTTTTCTTGTACTCTTTATTCGGAATATTGTATCGTAGGATAAAAAATTAAGACATGAGAACAAAATATAAAAACATGAAAAAACTTTTACACTTAACCTTCGCTTTGATAGCAGTATTTATGCTATCCACATTGTCAGCCAATGCAGGAAATGGAGATTGGGATATTGTGATAACCAAGAATAACAATTGGAGAGTTGAAAATATTAAAATCTCTACCAATGGTGATATAGAGTTTAATGAAGACTATACCGATGTAAAAGCCATGTCGGATGATGCTTACATTAAAATAAGTATGGTGAGCTTCGGTATGAAACGCAAGCTGTACATCAGATCGGACGAGGGGAGAATTAACTATCGTTACTTTGAGGGAAGCAGAGAGGTTGATTTTGAACCTAAAGGTCGTGCCTGGATGAAGAAAATGCTTCCGGATATTGTTAGAAATTCGGGCCTTGATCTTGAAAATAGAGTAAATAAAATCTACAAAAAATCTGGCGTTACAGGCTTTTTGAATGAATTGCAGGAAACGGATAGTGATTATTATCGTTCGCGCATGGTAAAATATTTATTGAAGAATAATAAACTAGATAAGAGCGAACTTCAAAATTTACTGAGAGAATTTCCATATCGAATTAGTTCGGATTATGAATTGTCGCAGATTTATAAGAAGTACAATCCGGTATTTATTCAGGATCCTGAAATTTCAGCCGAATTTTTTAATAGTCTAGATGAGATCTCATCAAATTATGAGCTTTCACAAGTTTTAAAATCGGTTTATAAATTGAATGAACTTAACGAAGAAAACTTTACCCATTTTATTGAGGCAATGGGGGATATTAGTTCATCTTACGAGAAATCAAACCTAATGAAGATGGCTCTTGCTGATGATAAACTGACAGAAGCTCAATTGAATAAAGTATTGAGTGAAGTTGAAGAACTTTCGTCGAGCTATGAGAAATCACAGATTATCAAATCGATTATTAAGGATGAAGGATTGTCATCTGGTAATGTGAATAAAATTATTGAATTGACCGAATCTGTATCTTCAGATTATGAGATGGGTCAAATTATCAATTCTATGATTCGAGAAGAGATGATCAGTAATTCGAATTTAAATGAATTTACAGAATTATTGGGAAATATATCATCTGATTATACTTATAAGGGAATTCTAGATCAATTGATTGAATATGAGCAATTGGGAGAGGATCGATTTGACTTTTTATTGAAAGCTTCTGATGATATTTCATCAAGCTATGAATTAAGCAAGTTTTATAAAACCCTTTTGGTGAAAGGGAATTTGACTAAAAAGCAGCAATTAACTCTTATTTCCAAATCAGAAAACATATCTTCTAATTACGAATTGGCAAGTTTTCTTTTAACAGCAACCCATCAAATGGATTTGGAAGATAAAGAAATTAAAGATGCGTTGATTAAGGCAACACAGGAGATAAGCTCAGAGTACGAGTATGGCAAAGTAATGAAAGCCATTTATTCAAAATGAAACGTCCATGAGTAAATAATTATTAACTCACACACGAGGATGATTATTTAGGAATGGTAAGTTCCATCTGACCTTGACAAGAAAATTATAAACAGATGAAATTAACGAAAATGTAAGAAGATCGATTTATCGGGTAAAAAACTCGATAGATCGAATTCTTAATGAAAGATTGTAATTCGACAAAATCATTGCCGTATCTTTAAATCGAGCACAGGTTTAAATGTAAAATCAGAGAAAACCCATAACCGTGAATAAAAATCTCCGCTTTATTATCATCAGTCCTATTCTTGGAATACTTTGTTACATTCTGGCATTTTATAGCTATGTAGGCGAATTGCCTGGTTTTGAATACCAGTTGACCGGATATTTGCCTAGCGCTGTATTTGGTTTGTGGGCAGGTTTATCTACCTTATTTGTTGGTAAATATCTTAACAAGTTGGTGAGTTGGAAACAGAGACATGCCATACGTTTTTTAATACAAAGCTCAGTTTTGTACCTTATTGGTTTGATTCTAATTGCCATTTATTCTGAAATGTTTTTGATTTCCTTAAGAGGTAATTTAAGTTATTCTCAATTTTGGTTGATTTACAATGATGAAATATTTAAGACGCTTTTGATTTTGTTTTTGGTGGTTCTTGTGTATTGCATTATTGATTTCATGATTTACTCATTCAACCAGATGCGAGAAGAGGAAATTAAGTCGGTGGAGCTAATGAACAATCAGCTTAATCTACAATTCGAAGCATTAAAATCTCAATTGAATCCACATTTCTTATTTAATTCTTTAAATACCATATCATCCCTGCTTTATAAGGATAAGAAAGTGGCGGAGAAGTTTATTCGAATGTTTGCTGAAAGTTATCGTTTTATATTTAAGCAAAACAATAGCCCATTAATACCCCTTCAAAAGGAATTGGATTTTGTGCAATCATACAATTATTTGTTGCAAGTAAGGTTTCAGGAGGCTTATGAATTAAAGATTAATATACCTGAAAATGCTAAGGAATCATATGTGCCACCACTTTCGATTCAAATGTTGGTTGAAAATGCCATTAAGCACAACTTAATTTCGCAAACATCACCTTTGTTGGTAGATATTGAAATCGACAATAATTATTTGTGCGTAAAGAACAATATTAATCCATTAAGAGAGCAACCAGAATCATTTCAAATTGGAATAGAGAATATTAAAAAGAGATATTCATACTTTACCAATGACAGCATTTTGCTGGATAAGAATGAGCACTTTAAGGTAAGACTGCCTTTAATACTTCAATCGTGAAACAATACTTTGTCTTATGAAAACCAGTTATTTAAATAATAATATATACCGTTTGATTACACCTCCGTGTGTTGCGATATTGGTATATCTTTTAATGCTGTTAATTTTTGATCGCTTAACCGAGATCAGCAATAATTTTAGCCCCGAAGAATTAATATTCCTAATTGCAGTAACTGCAATTTTATTCGAATCTTACAGATTCTGGTTATTGAAAACTGATAAGATTCCAATTCTAAACAGAAATAAGTTGTTAAAATTTTCTGTGATTTATACAGGAAGCTTTTTAATTACTGCAGGTTTGGTGTATGTCTTATTTGCTGTTTATTATAGGTTTGTAATTGGGATTAGTGAATTTTCTTCAGAACTCGTTTCATTCCTAATTATCTTTATTCTGGTTGGCATTCTGTTTCACCTTTTTTATTTGAGTATTCGATTCCTGGACAGACAAAATTCACTTTTGCTTGAGAAAGAGGAACTGAATAGAAAGAATATCGAATTTGAATTAGAAGTGTTTAAAAATAAACTGAACCCTGATTTCTTGTATGAATCTTTAGAAAGTGTAATCAGTTTGATAAGAAGAGACCAAGTTGAAGGAGCAGAGGAGTATATCGATCATTTGGCACTATTCTATAGAAGAATACTGGGCAACAGATATTCCGAGATCATAACACTTGAAGAAGAGAAATTAAAAATAGATGAATATTTAAGACTTAGAAATTACAATTACTCAGATAATTTAATTGTAAATTGGGCTCTGGATGACATAAAGAATGTACATGTTGTTCCAAACATGATTTTACAAACCATTCAATTGATTGAATATAGTCAACAAGTTGATTTGAATACGAAGTTAGAAATTTCAATTAAGGACTCTGACGATACTATTCTCTTTCGATTTTTGTCATCGGAGCGATTAACACCATTGCCAAAATTTAAGAATTTGAAGGAGGCGATACAAAAGACTTTAGCTTTTTATACAGATGCTCAGTTTTTATGGGAAAGAGTTGATAATTATATTCAGATATCTATACCTAAAATTAACATTGAAGACTAACAGACACTAAATACACTACGCCTAAAAATGAATGTTATTATAATTGAAGATGAAGGGTTAGCAGCGGATAAACTGGAGCGACTATTGCACAAATATGATCCGAAAATTAAGATAATTGATAGATTTGAATCCATTACAGAATCTTCAATTTGGCTTGGAAACCCTGAAAATACAGCGGACCTAATATTTTTGGATATCCACTTGGTGGATGGTTTAAGCTTTGAAATTTTCAATAGAGTTCAGGTTAAAACTCCTATAATTTTTACCACAGCTTATAATGAGTATGCACTAAATGCCTTTAAATTAAACAGTGTGGATTACCTTTTGAAGCCAGTTACTTTTGATAGTCTTTATGATGCGCTTAAGAAGTATGAAAGCATGAAAGAATCTTTTGGTAAACAATCTATAAAAAGCATTGAGGAACTAAGTGCTGCATTGGCAAATATTCAAAAAGATTACAAGACCAGGTTCATGGTAAAGGTCGGAGAGAAGTTGAAATCTTTCAGAGCCGAAAGTATAGAACTTTTTTACTCAGAAGGAAGAGATGTTTTCATTTTATTGAATGAAGGAAAAAGGTACATTATCGATTATAAAATGGAAGAACTACAAGATCTTTTGGATCCGAAGCAATTTTATCGCATCAGTCGCTCTTTTATTGTAAATATTAATGCAATAAATGATGTATTGGTGCATTCAAATTCTCGCTTAAAAGTGGTTTTAAACGCAGAGTGCGATAAAGAGCTAATCGTTAGTAGAGAAAAGGTAGGTAGTTTTAAAAATTGGTTTAGCGGTAGTTGATTAAAGTTGTTTGATAATTAGTTGCTTTTTTTTGTGAATGATTATTCCCAACATCCACCCCCAAATTAAATAACACAATAGATAATACCCGCTTCCAGAAAATTTTACTCCAGTAAAAAAGCCAAGTAATAAGAGCAGTAGACCAATGATGCCACCAACTATTATGCCTTTGGTGGCATTAAAGTTGGTGATTCGAAATCCTATAAGCAGTGCTGCAGCCATTGAAAAGATGAATAAACAGGTCCAATCTATCATGAGTATTTGATTACGGAAACTAGTCCATGGTATTGCAAGTTCCTCGGCGAGGTAACTGGTAAATACAAATCCATATAGAAGACTCGTTAGAGTAATACTTGCTAGAGCTCCTCCAATTATTATGCGTATTGTTTTCTTTTTCATTATTTAAAAGATTCAAATCGATAGGCCTTTGCCTTTCCATTTACGATTATTCCTAAAACACGCTCTTTGGGATGTAATCTATCATCGGCAAAGTTGATTGGGAAATTAATGGTAGAGTTAGTTGGATAACTTCCATAAGGATTAATATCGTAGCTTCGGTTATGGCCTGTATTTGTAGAAAGAATTCTCCCGGCTGAGGATATTAGTGACCATGTCTCTAAAGAAGTTTCCAATACAAATAGATTGTCAGTTTTTGATTCGATAAGATCACCTTGTACACATGTTTGAAGCATTTGACTCCAATTGGAAGAAGTTTGTCTATCGTAAGGTACTACATTGCTATTGTACAAAAAACCTGATACACCATAGGTAGTAATTGAGCCATTGATAAGTCTGTTCCAAACAGTGGCAGTTCCGGTAAGGGGACAAAATACTACAGAGAAATAATTGTCACCAATTTCATCATTTACAATCTCATGCCAATTCAATATGGCATGGGGATAAGCTCTATAGGTATTATCCATACAAACACCAATTATCAATCCTTTTTCTCCAATTACATTAAGGAAAGTATCATCTTTGGGTTCATTAAATTCAGGAGAATCAATAGCAGGAATTGCATCACGTAAGGCTCCTACGTACACTTTTTCTCTGGGAATTAACCAACCGTCACTACCAGTAACTGATTCTCCTTCATTTTGAGCAGGAAGATTGCTTTCGAAAATCTCCAAGCCTGGAAAGAAAGTTCCCCAAGAGAACCAATATCCAATGTATGCATTCATAGGTGTAAGTTGCTTCCCTTGATTTGGCCCACTTATGGCGGTGCCAAATATATTGTATCTACTACCTTCATCATCTTGCATAATTGTTGGTAATTCACCATCTATAACTTCAAAATTTATTTCATTGCCGTCAAGTTCAGTTTTATAGGCGACCATAAAATTCCAACCTTCAGATCCGATTACAACAAAGTTTTCCTCCTCAAAACTATCGGTTATCAGTTTGATAGCATAAGATGTTGGATTAGTAGGAGGATTGTTATCATTATTTGGAGGATTATCTGCACCTATGTCATCGCTTGAATTACTGCATGATATTATTGTCAATATAAGAATCAGGCTTAAATTTTTAAAAAGAGCTTTCATGATATGTATTTGTTTAGAATTGCTATTTTACATTTATTACATAGTTAATGCCGATGTTTGCACGGTAGCTTGTAACCAGTTGAGTGCCTTCAATATTATTACGAATAGGGATTTCAAACTTAGAGTGCAATTTTACCTTAGGAGAGACTTGTATTTCAAGGTTTGGCACCAAATACATCCAAGTGCCTCCGGTATTAGGAAAGTCACTTCCGTTATTTTCATCTTTTTGAGTGTGCCGTAGTTTGTATTGAATTCCACCATTTAGAATGGTATTTCCAATTAAAAAACTATCCGAAAGTCCAACGTTTAGAACCATTTCGTTTCCAAACCTATATTTCTGACCACCATCGTATCTTCCAACTTCGAAGCTGTAACGGTAGCTCAATAGGGAATATAAGCTTAGGGTGGGACGAAGCAATCCATAATATGAGTATGAAATAGCCCCTATACCGTCCCATGAACCCGTCCCAGCTTGCAAATCAGGGGGAAGTAGTATGTCAAATTCATTATCGCGTTTGTATACTGTCCCTGTTGGAAATTTTGGTCCGGCTGCTATTAAAACTTGATGCTTCTTACTTTGATGGAGTGTATACTGGCCAAGAAGTACGATATCACCAATACCACTTGCCGACTGTGTTGTATTGCCAAAATTTGAAAACACAGTTTGTTCTTGCCAAACATATGGAAGTATGCTGGTAACTGTCCATTTATTTGTAATTGGATAGCTCAATCTAAGTAAAGTACTTCTTGTTATTCTTTCTCTATTTGCATCATCCAATTTGGAACTGCCGGCATAAAGTTTATCCATTTTGTTGTAGTCGTATGAAAAATCAACTATTAATGTATTTTCTGAATAGGATTTTATACCTAAACTACTTGATAATGGAGCGCCACCTGTACAACAAGCTTGAGAAAAAGATTTGTTTTGTACGATTATCAGACTGATAAGAAGTAATGACAAAGTTGTTATTGTGTTTACATTCATGGCGATATTTATTTATCAATCCTAAATTACGATAAGGCTAATGATTAAAATGTCAACAGAATGACATTATAGCATTTTACAAGTACTATACAATGCTAAATGGTATTTGTAATATTCATTAATTAGATTAATTTTAAATAAGAATTTAATATCAATAAATAATATTAGTTGTTATGAGAAAATTAATTAGAACTGCAGGTTTAGGACTTGTATTTGTATTGTTTTTAATTGTTGGAAATCAGAAAAATACTTTTGCACATTGCGAGGTGCCATGTGGTATTTATGCCGATTCAGTTCGTGTTGTATTGATGAGTGAGCATATAACTACCATCGAGAAGAGTATGAAGAAAATTGTAGCATTATCAGCTGAAGAGAACGTGAATTACAATCAATTGGTTCGCTGGGTAAATAACAAAGAAGAGCATGCTAAGAAATTACAGGAGATTGCTACTCAATACTTCATGTTTCAGCGTGTAAAGCTTACTGATGATGCTGAAAAAATGAAAAAGAATCAGAAATTATTGGCGAAACTTCATGAAATTTGTGTTTATGCGATGAAAGCGAAACAGACTACCGATTTAAATGTGATTAAGAAATTGAACAATTCGGTTCATGACTTTTCACACTTGTATTTCGGTCCAGGAAAACATCACCACCATCATCATTAAGAATCAAAAATATTGCAGCCCTTTCATAAGGAATGAGAGGGCTGAATTCAATTACAAAATCAAAAAGCAATTTATAAAATGAATAACTCAATTTGGTGTTTCGAGAATGTAAATCTATTTCAAATTCTATGTCCACATAAATTAAAGCAATATCAAAAAGATCATTTTGAGGGATTTAAAAAAGGAGATGTTATTTACTTCCCTGATGATTCTTCCAAATCCATTTTTATGGTGAGTAAAGGGAAAGTTAAAATTGTTTCCTATAGTGATGAAGGTGAAGAAATTGTGAAAGCGATTTTAGGTAAAGGAGAGATTTTTGGAGAGAAAGCTTTATTGGGAGAAGAGAAAAGAGATGACTATGCATTGGCTTGTACTGAACCTACCGAGCTTTGCCCAATGAGACTTCCCGATATGTATGAATTGATGCGTCAGAATGAAAAGTTTGGTTTGTCGATTTATAAGTTAATAGGGTATAGAATTAAGAAGATGGAACGCAGGTTCGAAGCCCTTTTGCATAAAGATGTAAAGACTCGTTTGTGTGAATTCCTTAAAGAAATGGCAAATGAGAATGGAATTGAGAGTGGTTCAGAGGTAATTGTGAATCATTTTCTGACACAAAAAGACTTTGCAGATTTAATTGGAACAAAAAGAGAAACAGTAACCAGATTGTTTAATGAATTGAAACAGGATGGGATAATAGATTATACCAGAAAAGAAATTCGTATACGAGGTGTAGAAAATCTATAAAAAATCAACTTTCTGTCCTTTATGTGATGCAGCTTACATTTTTTGGATTGCGAAGGAAGTACTTTTGAATTAAAGTATTAATCCAAAAATTGTTCGATATGAGAAATTTACTATTATTTGCAGCTGCAAGTCTATTTCTATTTTCAGCTTGCGACGACGACGATAATGATGTGATGGTTCAGGATAAACTAAATCTTAATATTACAGGATTAGAAGATTTAGGAGATGACTATGCCTACGAAGGATGGCTTATTGTTAACGGGAAAGCAATTTCGGCTGGTATCTTTAATGTGAATGAATCAGGAGCCCTATCACAAACATCATTTCCCATTAATTCGGCTGATTTAAGTAATGCAGCAGCCTATGTATTAACGATTGAACCAAGTCCAGATAATGATCCGGCACCATCGAATGTTCATATTCTTGCGGGTGATTTTTCAGGTTCAAAAGCGACATTATCGGTTGGGCATTCATCAGCTCTAGGTTCAGATTTTTCAAGCTCGACAGGAAGTTACATTTTAGCAACTCCTACCGATGGAGCTGATAGTAATGAGAAGAGTGGAGTTTGGTGGCTTGATCCTTCGGGCGGACCAGGAGCAGGTTTATCTTTACCAACTTTGCCATCGGGTTGGAAATACGAAGGTTGGGCAGTAATTGATGGTGTTCCTGTTACCACAGGTAAATTTACTTCCGTTTCTGGTGCTGATGATAGTGCTCCATTTAGCGGAAATCAAGCGGGACCTCCATTCCCAGGCGAAGATTTTCTTATGAATGCGCCAACAGGAGTGACATTTCCAACAGATTTGGCAGGCAAAACAGTTGTTATTTCAGTAGAGCCAGAGCCAGATAACAGTGCAGCTCCATTTTTACTAAAGCCATTAGTAGGTATGGTACCAGCAGATGCTGATGATCATACACTTTACGACATGAGCAATAACTCACAAGCAACAAATCCTACAGGAAACGTAACAAGATAAAAAAGACTGATTAAGCTGGATAATATTTCAGATTAAAGCAACTATAAAAACAATAAGCTCGATTGGGGCTTATTGTTTTTCTTTGCATTCAAGTTGTAAGTAAGCACCAAACACCTTATTCTGATTAAAACTCACCAAAGGCAAATACCCTTCAAACCATTTGCCATCTTTCCATTTCAATGGATGATTCTTTGCCATTTCTTTATGGAACTGGTCAAAAGTAGATTTTGGTTGAAAATGTACTTTGAATATTCCTTTGGTCTCAGCGTGTAAATGCTCGTCAAGTTTAAGGGCAAGAATACCCATATTGTATCTCAAATTGATTTCAAGACAGGGTTGAAGTTTCATTTCTCCATACTGATCTCTAAAGAGCATACAATCAATACCCAAATAGCCATAGTAGTTTTGCGCAACACTACAGGTAATCAAAGCTTCCTTCAAGTCTTCCGATAGCTGTTGCATCTTATCATCAGAAAGAAATTCTTTTATTTCTGTAGGCATTCCACCTATTATATTACCATCGTACTGACCATTGCTGTTGGTAGCAAAGAAACCATTACCGATATAATTCACCTCACCTTTGGCATCAATGTAAAATTGAAGAGAGAAATCATATTTTTTATCCAACAAGGGTTCAACCATAACATAGCCCTGAATACCCAAGGTTCCATTGATCCACTGTATGATGGAATCATTTAAATGAGATTGACGAAGTACCTGCAGACCTCTACCCGAAGAACTCCAGGGAGCTTTAATTACAATTTGCTTCCACTGATTAATCAACTTTTCTATCTCAGAAACAGAAGTACATATTGTTGCAATTTGTTCTTTTTCGATATAGAGAGAATTGTTGGTATGATCCAGAAAAAAGTTCAAAACTTCCAATGCCTTTTTACGACTGTACAAATCTTTGTGATTCGCTTGCCATTCAGCATTGGGGCGATTCTTAAACTCTTGCTGACAAGAATCTTTCAGGTGTTTGAAAATGTGATGAATTCTTGGACTCCATCCCCAAGGTTCCAAACTCTCTTTGGCAGATTTTACAAACTCTTTATCCTGTATCGATGATTCGAACAGTTTGAATTCTGGCAAAGAAATACCAGCTTCCTTCATAACAGTTATAAATTCCTGATCAGGCAACTGATTGACCAAAACCACATCTTTTTCATCTGCAAAATGCATGGGCAAAACATCCAAATCCTTCTCAAATCGCGAAAGCGTTTTATTGGGCATATAGCTTGCTGTACCATTGGCAATGGCAATTTCGCATGTTGGGTTGTAGATAAATATTTTAGGAAGTATTTCGCTGCTCATGTTTAGATTCTTGGTTTTGATGAGGCAAAAGTAGCTCAAATCAACATATATTTGTCATTCGAGTAGAATTTTTACAAACATTAATTTATGATATTTCTTAAGCCTCTTGTTCATGGCAAATTCCTTCGCCGATACAAAAGATTTTTAACAGATATGGAACTGGATAATGGAGAAGTTGTGATTGCACATACCTCAAATTCCGGCAGTATGAAATCATGCCTTGAGGAAGGAGCAGAGGTATACCTCACTCATGTTGATGATCCCAAACGCAAAACCAAGTATACCTGGGAGATGATCAGGATCAATGGAGCTTGGGTGGGTATCAATACTGCGGTTCCCAATGTGTTGGTGTACGAAGCTGTGCTGAATCAGGAGATAGAAGCATTAAAGGGGTATACTACCGTAAAGCGAGAAGTAAAATTCGAGGATAGCCGTTTTGATGTATTTGCCAGTAATGAGGATGAAGAATGTTTTATAGAGGTGAAGAACGTGAGCTTAAAGGATGGAAAATATGCTCGTTTCCCTGATGCCGTAACCACTAGAGGCAAGAAACATCTGGAAACTTTAATGAGAGTAAAAGCAGAAGGCAAACGCGCTGTAATGGTGTATGTAATTCAACGCAGCGATGTAGAAATCTTCACCCCGGCCTTTGATATCGATCCTGATTATGCAGCGACACTAAAAAAAGCTTACGAGAGCGGAGTAGAGGTGTATCCGATTCGTGCTGCTGTAAGTCCTGAGAAAATTGAATTGGCAGAAATTCTTCCTTTTCAGTTATCAGTGAGCATATGAAAGTTTGCACATACTAAAGTCCCCCTTTCAGGGGGGATTTAGGGAGGTGTTTTGACATTTTTTCTACATTTGCAAAAAATAGCAAAGGAAATGAACGAAATGGCAAGAGAAGGATTGGCAAAGTACCGCCAATTAAGAGATGAGGTAAGTGAATTGAGTGAGAAACTGGCCAATCTGCATAAAGATCAGATGGCATGTAAAAAAGCTTGTTCGGAGTGTTGTATGAATTTTCAGGTTTTGCCAGTGGAGTATTTTGCAATTTTGGATGAATTGAAGCAGAATCCTCCTGCACAATGCCGGGAACTTGACGATGAGGCAGAGGAATGTAATTTCCTGATTAATGATTTGTGTCAGATTTATGCATCTCGTCCGTTTATTTGTCGAACTCATGGGCTTCCGCTATTGTTTATGAATCAGGAAGGCGATGCCTGGGAGTTATCGGCTTGTCCGCTAAACTTTACTGATTTTGATGACTTTCATGCAGAGAATACCTATCCTCAGGATACCTACAATAGCAAAATCTTCATGATTAATCAAGAGTTTATCAAGCATTACGAGGCCGAACAATTCGGAGAGTTTGATTTGATTCCTGTTAATCGATTGGTAGCGGATTTGAAGAAATGAAGGGGTTCACGCAAAGTACGCTAAGATATTAATATGGAAAGAGCGCAAAGATTAAACATTTGATCTATGCGCTTTTTTGTTTTTAATTTTCAGGTTCAAATATGCAGCAGCCAAAGTCCCCCTTTTAGGGGGGATTCAGAGGGGTGTTGTATTTATGGGTTATGAGCTAAGGATTTTTTTCCATTCTAAAGTGAAATTAGAAATTTCAAGTTCGACAAAGCTCAAATTACAAATCTTAGGTAGCTTGATAGGTATTGTTTTAGGAATATATTGATGTTCTGTTTGCCTATTTCATAGGCTAATCATACTTATTAGATACCTATGGTAAAAAAATGTATTCCTATTGTTAAAATGAGTACTCCTAAATTTAAGAAAAGGAGTCATGTAAATAATAATAGAATTTTGTAGACAAAATAGAAGCTTTGTAATAAAATAAAATGACTTGCAGAATAAAAGAAAGACCTGCGAAAAATAATAAGATCTTGTAATGCAAGAAGCATAGAAAATAAGCAAGACTAAAATATAAAACACAAGATATTAAAATAAAGTGCAAGAAGATTAATAATATCGAAAATTAGAATATTACAATGCAAGAGAACATTTTACACTCATAAAAGTACTCAATTGGTAAATGGGAATAATAATTTTCCCTTTAGGAGACATTTATTCCTTTTGAGATGCTCTTTTTTGGATAAAGTAGTTCACTTTATATCCCTGAAGTCGTTCTTTATTCCCGGAGAATACATATTTGCCTGATAATCTGACTTCATCGAGCAATAATTTAAGGTAGGTGTACGATTTGTCTCTTAAAACCTTTTGTTTGTGTTTATTCTCTTCACTAGATTTATAATTGTTACGCAAGAAGAAAAGGATTTCAGATAAGTGAAGTGCCTTATCAAGCTTATTGAAGTTGAAGTGTATTTTTTCTAAAAGCTGTTTGTTTGATTCTCCAATTTTTTCAAGGTTGGCCAGGTTTTGCACCAAACTAGCGAATCCATGATCTAACTTAATTCGTTTAATTAATTTTATTAGATCTTCATGATTTCGAAAAGCAAAATTAAAATCGTGTAAAATTTCTTTATGTAGTGCATAGCCACCTTTACACTCTTTTTGCCACTTAATTTTAGCATCGGAAGTACAGTTTTTGATATTTATCCATTCAGTTTGCAGCACACGACAAGCTTCAATTCGCTCTTTTACATCTTCAATATGAGAGATGTTTATTCCAACTTTCGACAATTGATCTATATCATCCTTTGCCCATACGGCAAGGTTTTCGGCCTCCTGCAAATAGATGGCTATGGGAATTGTAGGCACTATAATTTGTTCGTCTGATATGGATTGGATTTTATCCAGAAGTTCTTCTCGAATGTTGTTTGTTATTGCAGTCACTTCAAATAATATGTTTGGTTCAAGTGACAATAAATTTAACGAAAATGATCAGATAATGAATATAATATCAATGAAAATTAATTCATTTGTGGGTTCTTTGCTTTTCCTGATAAAAGGAGAAGAACCACCACAACGGCCCCACCAATGTATCCCGCAAGGAAATAATTGCCGGTAAGCGTATAAATTCTGCTAAAGAACAAAGGAGCAATTGCGCTGGCAAAAACAATAAGCGACATGGATAATCCGCTAATGGCACCCAAATGCTTTCGGCCAAAAAATCGAGGCCAGGTTAGCGATGCCAATACTGCAAATAAGCCTCCCATAACACCATTGCCGAATATTAAAATGTAATATCCAACAGGATAATTTAGAATTGCCACACCAAGTGCCGATAACAAGCATCCAAGTAAATACACCAATAATAGCTTTTGCAATCGAGTATAATCGCTAAGAATGTTGCCAACAAAGGCTGTGATTATAGAAACGATGGATGTTGGTATAAATACGCTTAGGGCTTTTTGTTCTGAATAACCACATGAATCGAAAATAGAGATCACATTAAATGTAAAACCTGTAACAAAGAAAGCGCTAAAGCATAAGGCAAGGGCAAAAATCCAGAATACCCATGTGCTGCGAGCTTCGGGTAAGGTATAGTCTCTTTTGGGTGTAAAAGAAGTGTTGTTTTTCGATTTTGCTTCAAGTACTTTTCCATCGGGTATTAAACCACATTCTTCCGGATTATCTCGGTAAACGATAAATGCAAAAGCAACGAACAAAAGGGTTAGTATTGCCAATATCTGGTATGCGGTTCTCCAATCGAATTCACCAATTAACATGGCGATAAACAAAGGAGCTACTGCAAAACCAAAGGATTGTATGGCACTGGAAATGCTATTGGCCAATCCTCTGCGTTTGTCGAACCATTTCATAATAAGGTTGCGCGAAGCAAGGGTTAATACCCCTTGTCCCGAAAAACGCAACAGAAAGAAGAAGATGGATACCATTGCGAATGAAATAACCGAATATTTAATGCTGAAGGTTTTTGATAAGCCGCTTGCTATGCCTGTTGAAGCTGAAAACAGCATGAGTGTAATGGCAAGGGTTAATGCTGCGATAATGGCAGTAAATCTTGCTCCGAATTTGTCGTATATTTTACCAGCATAGGTCAATATGGTCGAGCTTGCCACAGTTCCGATTAAATAAGCAGTGCTTAATGCATCTCTGTTTAATTGTAATTCGTCAATTAAATAATCGGTAAAGACAGAAACGCCAATGGTTTGTCCGGGAATGCTACAAAGTACACCAATGGTACCTGCAGCCATACTTATCCATCCGTAGAAAAATGGAACTTTTGCAGGTGCAAAAGGAAAATTCGGATTTCTTTTCATTTAAGTTTTGGTTGATAGCTATTGATCTGCAAAGGTAGTCGATTTTGTTTATCTTGTTAATTAAAATTAAATAACAGATTATTAACAGTTCACAAAAGAATTACTCTCTATTTTGATCCGCGAAAATTAAAAACCAATTAAAATGGAAAATTTAGGAAAATTACTACTTAGAGTAAGTGTTGCAGGTTTAATGTTGCCTCACGGTATTCACAAATTAATGAACGGAATTGGTGGTGTAAAATATTTGTTGGGACAGGCTGGTATGCCACAGTTTTTGTCCTATGGAGTTTATATTGGTGAAATTGTAGCTCCAATTTTAATGATATTGGGTTTGTACACCAGAGTTTCAGGACTATTGATTTCATTTACCATATTGGTAGCTACTGCAGCGGCTCATGCTCACGAAATATTTAAATTTACCGAGTATGGTGGCTTGGTTATAGAGTTAAATGCACTTTATATATTTGCCGCACTGGCTGTAGCACTTATCGGACCAGGTAAATTCCGATTGGGAAATCAGAGAGGATTCTGGAAAGAATAGTGATCAGTGATCAGTGTTGATTTGATATTATTTTTATCTTGCTGAGAAATATAGTGATATAAGTATTTTAGCTTATTAACAGATAATTTGAAAACAAAGAAGTTTACCTGAAGGGCAAAAATATGAATAGCCCAGGGTAAAGAAGTGAAGGGACTGCTACCCTGGCTTAATTGTTTATAGCACAAATCGTCGCACTTAATGTCCTTAATTATTGAGATTTTATTGTTGCGACGAGAATAAATTATTTATTACTTCTTTTTTGGATTTAGGGGGTAAGCATAGAAATTAACAATAGATTAAGAAATAGAACTCGAAATACATTGTACATTTGTACTTGTACTTCGAGTTTTTTTTATGATCAGACATTTTACTCGCTTTTTTCAGCGAGAACAACAATATTCAGCAGTAGGAAAAGATCTATTTAAATTGGCCATTCCAATTATTGGATCTTATTTATTGCATACAGCTTATAATCTTACCGATATGATATGGGTAGGATCATTGGGAAGTAATGCAGTTGCTGCTGTAGGATCGGCAGGTTTCTTTCTGCACCTGGGCTGGGCAATGGCTTCCATAGTAACGGTAGGAGCCAATATTAAGATTTCACATTCGGTAGGAGCCAAGGATGAGGAGGGAGCAGGTAGGTTTGCTACCTCGGCACTTTGGGGAATTGGAATTATTGCCGCCATATTTTCAACCATTTTCTGGGCATTTCCCGATAAATTTATCAATTTCTTTCAGATGCAGGATCCGGAGGTGAACGAAATGGCCACTTCCTATTTGGTGATCAGTACATTTGGTGTGATATTAAGCTATGCCAATCTCTTATTTATTAGCATGTTTAATGCTCATTCGGAAACCAAAATTTCTTTTAAAGCCAGTTTAATTGGAACTGTAGCCAATATAGTACTCGATCCCATATTGATTTTTGCTTTGTCGCTTGGTGTTGATGGGGCAGCATATGCAACCATTATAGGTCGCAGCTTAAGCCTGGTATATTTCTTTGTGATATACAAGAAAACGGCAAATATTAATTTCAGAGGACTATTGCCTAACCTGGACAAGTTTAAAACCATATTTGCTGTTGGAACACCAGCTGCTATTCAGAGAATATCATTTTCCATTATCTATATCTTTTTGGCAAGAATTATTGCAGAATGGGGACCTAATGCCATTGCAGTGCAAAAGATTGGAGTGCAGATAGAATCCATTACCTTTATGATTGTAGGTGGCTTTATGCAGGCAGTTACCATTATGGTAGGACAGAGCTATGGTGCTAAAAATCTGACCAAAGTTCCCAATATTTACAGGGCTGGTTGGAGAATGTCCTTTGCTGTAGGATCGGTAACTACAATTATTTTTCTATTGTTGCCTGAAACCTTATTCTCCATATTTGTTCCTGAACAGAAAAGTATATTAATGGGTAAGGAATATTTAATGATTTTAGCAGTTTCTCAGCTGTTTATGTGCCTGGAGATGATTAATGCCGGGGTGTTTAATGGTTTGGGAAAAACAAATATATCGGCAGCCGTAAGCGTTGTTTTTACAACTTTACGTTTGCCGGGAGCATACTTCCTGGGTTTCTATACATTCTTAAGCTTAAATGGTGTATGGTGGAGTATTACAGGAAGTAGTATATTGAAGGGAATTGTAATGTATTTGCTGCTTAGGGCATATATGAAAAAAGATACTTTTGGAAAAATTTAATGGTATGAATCATTTAATCAATAATATTACAAAAACATTGACTTGCCCAGGTATTAAAGCAAGTATTACGGATGGTTTATTTGGAATCGAAAAAGAGAACGTTCGTGTTGATGAGATGGGGAAAATGGCCAATACGCCACATCCCGGGATTTTAGGCGATAAGTTTCGTCATCCATTTATTACTACAGATTTTTCTGAGAGTCAGGTGGAAATGATTACACCACCTTTAAAGAGTATTGCTGAGGTTCACGGTTTTTTGGAAACATTAAATGATGTGATTTCGGAGAATTTAGGAGAGGAATTGTTATGGCCACAAAGTTTGCCTCCATTATTGCCAGAAGAGGAAGAAATTCCGATTGCAAAATTTGGAGAAGAAGGAGTTCATAAGGAAAAATACAGAGAAGAACTGGCCATTAGGTATGGAAAAGAAAGACAGATGTTGTCTGGAATTCATTTCAATTTTTCCTTGGCAGATCGATTGGAAAGAAAACTCTGTAAAGCCATTAAATGGGAAGGAAATCAAACTAATTTTCGAGAGGCTGTGTATTTGAAAATGGTTCGCAATTTTATGCGTTACCGTTGGCTTTTGGTTTGGTTGTTTGGCGAAAGTCCAGAAGCTGACCCATCATTAAAGATGAAATCCTTACGTACTGGCGAAAAAATGAGAATGGGCTGTAGAAAAGCGGTTTCTATTCGAACAAGTTCCGCTGGTTATAGAAATGCCGAAGAGTATTTTGTTGACTTCAATAGTCTAGAGTCATTTAAAGAATCTATGAAGAACCTTGTTGGTTCTGGTAAACTACTTTTAGATGAGGAATTGTACCTGCCAATCCGTTTGAAATTTGCGAACGGTGGCAAGAGTATCTCGCATCTTGAAGTTCGAATTCTTGATTTGGATCCTTTCGAAAAGTCGGGTGTATCAAAAAACAGATTGTATTTTATTCATCTGTTTATGCTGTATTGTTTGTTCAAAGAGGAAGAAAATACATACAGCGAAGCAGAACAAAAGATAGCTGCAAAAAATCACGATTGGGTGGCTTGCAGTGGTATGAATCCTGATCTTTTGTTAAAAGATTTCAATGGAAATATGCTGAAGATTGATGAAATGCTTCAAAATATCCTGTTTGAGGTCAAAGATTTTGCAAGAACATCAGGGATTGCTGATAATGAATGTTATCGACTGGCTTTGGAGGAAACCGAAGGATTAATCCTTAATCCAGACACCCGTTCTTCGCTAAAGGTAAAGCAGCAAATTGAAGAGGAAGGCTTTATTAATTTCCATTTAAAGCTTGCAAAAAAATACAAAACCGAAAGTGAAATGAGTGGCTTCCGGTTTCACGGATTTGAAGACCTGGAATTGTCTTCACAGCTGTTAATGAAAGCTGCATTGCGCCGTGGTGTGGAATTTAAAATTTTAGATCGAAGCGAGAATTTTATCAGCCTGCACAGAGGGGATAAAACCGAATATGTAATGCAGGCCACACGAACATCATTGGACAATTATTCAAGTGTTCTGATGATGGAAAACAAGTTGGTTACAAAGAAGATTCTGGAAAAATCGGATATTCGTGTTCCTGGAGGCTTGGATTATCGTGACGTGAGAGAAGCACAATCGGATTTTGATTTGTTTGAAGGAAAAGGAATTGTGATCAAACCCAAATCAACCAATTTTGGCTTGGGAATTACAATCTTGAAAGAAAATAATAGCGAAGATGTTTACAAACGTGCTGTTGAGATCGCTTTCGAGCATGACAATAGCATTTTGATAGAGGAATTCGTTTCTGGAAAGGAATATCGATTCTTTGTAATTAACGAACAAGTTACAGGTATTCTTCATCGTGTACCAGCCAATGTTAGAGGCGATGGTAGTAGTTCAATAAAACAATTGGTTGAGGAAAAGAATAAGGATTCATTGCGTGGTAGAGGATACCGAACACCTTTGGAAAAAATCAGACTGGAGGAAGCAGAAGCAATGTTTTTACAGGATCAGAGCTTGGATTTTGATAGCGTTCCTGCAAAAGATGAAATTGTATACCTGAGAGAGAATTCCAATATCAGCACAGGAGGCGATAGCATCGATTTTACGGATGATATTCATCCTTCCTATAAGGAAATCGCGGCAAAATCAGCAAAGGCTTTGGGTGTTAGAATTACAGGTTTGGATATGATGATTGAAGACATCACAAAACCTGCAAGCAAAGACAATTATGCCATTATTGAGATGAATTTCAATCCGGCAATTCATATTCATTGTTATCCATACCAAGGGAAGAATCGCAAGTTGAACGAAAAAATATTGGATGCATTGGGTTTTTAAGTAAATTCAGGCAATAAATCTCAATTTGAACCCTCATTGCATGAATAAAACCAAATACATCCTCAAAAGTTTGTGGTATTATCGCAAGCAGCACTTGGCTGTTTTGCTAGGAACAATTGTAAGTACAGCCGTGTTAACTGGAGCGCTAATTGTAGGCGATTCTGTAAGAAACAGCATGCATGAATTGGTTAACCTGCGTTTGGGCAAAGTAGAATATGCCATGACAACTGGCGATCGTTTTGTTCGGGCCGAATTAGCAAATGAAATTGCGAATGATTTGGATGCATATGTGGTTCCTGTTTTGCAGACTGATGGTATTGCGGTTCAGCCAGAGAGTAACACGAGAATCAATAACATTCGAGTTTATGGTGTTGATGCTTCTTTTAACAACTTATCAGGTACGCAGCTTTACAATTTAAAAGCAGATGAAGCCTGTTTGAGTGCAAATCTTTCTGAAAGAATGAATGTAAAGCAAGGCGATATTTTTTTGTTGCGTTTGAAGAAAGCCAGTGTAATTCCAGCCAATGCCCCTTTTGTATCCGATGAAGATCAGAATATAGCTTTAAGACTAAAGGTAAAGGCCATTTGTGATGATTCACAATTGGGTAGATTTAGCTTGAAAAGCAATCAAGTTGCACCATATAATGTATTTCTGTCAAGAGAATTCTTAGCGAAAGAGTTGGAATTGAAATCGGTGGCCAATTTGATTTTACTTGCTTCCAAAGGTTCAAAAGAGCTGGATTTACATCAATTGCAGGAAAGCTTAACTTCCAATTGGAAATTGGAAGATGCCAGCTTGAAGATTCAGGATGTAAAAGGTAGCTCTCAAATAGAATTGATATCCGATCGCGTATTTATTGATACTCCAATAACCGATTTGCTTCATGAAATTTCGGGTGAAAAAGAGTATGTACTAAGTTATTTTGTGAATAGCTTAGGTGTAAAAGAGAAGGAAACGCCATATTCTTTTATCACTTCAGTTGATACCTATAATATCAAAGAAAATGAAATTATTATCAACTCTTGGTTGGCCGATGATTTAAACGCGAAACTTGGAGATACGCTTCAAATTAAATACTACACAATTGGTGCTTTAAGACAATTGGTGGAAGAATCGAGAGCATTTACCATTAAGGAAATTCTGCCAATTACCGATTCGTATTGGGATCAATCCATGATGCCATCATTCCCAGGTTTAACCGATGCTGGTTCATGTAGTGAGTGGGAAGCAGGTGTTCCGGTTGATTTTTCAAAAATCAGACCCAAGGATGAAGATTACTGGAAAAAATACAAGGGTACACCAAAGGCCTATATATCATCGAATACTGCCGTTGGCTTATGGAGTAACAAATACGGGACTTATACAGCTGTGCGGTTTGACACGAAGAATGATATCAGATCAAAAGTACAGGACTTGGTTACGCCAGATATATTAAATATAGGCTTTGAAGGTGTTAGAAACGAAGGAAAAAGAGCAGCCAATAATATGGTTGACTTTGGTGGCTTGTTCCTAAGCCTAAGCTTTTTTATTATCGCAGCTGCAATTCTGCTTACTGTTTTAATCTATTCTTTGAATCTGGATAACAGGAATGAGGAATCAGGTATTCTTCTTGGCTTAGGTTTTAACAAATCGAAAATCATTGCCATTCGAATTTACGAATCTATCATTACCGTAATTCTTGGTGGTGTTTTGGGCGTATTGTTGGGCATTATTTACAACAAGCTGATCTTATCAGCATTGAATTCTGTTTGGCAAGATGTGGTGCGTACCAATATGCTGGGTGTCCATTTGGATATAAATACATTGATAATTGGCTTTGCTTCAGGTGTAATCATTGCCATTATATGCATTGTATTTGTTACCCGAAAAAAGGTGAAGCAATCGGTTGTTGAGCTGATTAAAGATGTTAAACATGAGAATATCACAGGTGAAAAATCGAGTTATTCTGTTTGGATCGCTTTGTTTTCATTCTTAGTAAGTATTGCCATTATAGCATATGCATTCTCATCTTCTTTAGAGCAGAATGCTGAGTTATTGCTATCAGCAGGAGGTTTGTTTTTGCTAGCTTTTTCTGCATTTGTGCATTATTATTTGAATGGGATCAGTTCAAAATTCAGCAATCAAACTCCAAGTATAAAAGACTTATCGATTAAAAATGCTGCACGAAATGTTAAGCGCAGTCTGGCAATTGTTGTGTTGTTGGCATTGGGAACATTTTCGGTATTAATCACCGGAGCGAATCGAAAAACATTTCAGGATTCTGAAAACTCGAATCAATCGGGAACAGGTGGATATGAATATTGGATTGAGGCTACGCTTCCAATTCTAAATGATTTAAATACAAGCGAGGGCCAGGAAAAAGTTGGATTCTGGGAAGGAGATTTGGATGAATCAGTAAGCTTTGTGCAGTTTAGAGCATTGGAAGGAGATGATGCGAGTTGCTTGAATTTGAATCAGGTAAGCAAACCAAGAATATTGGGCTTTAATACTGCGGATTTTGAAGATCGAAAGTCCTTTAGCTTTGTAAAATTGCTTCCAGAAGTTGATAAAGAGAATCCTTGGAGTGCATTAAATCAGAATTTTGGTGAAGATGTGATACCGGCCATTGCAGATCAGACTGTGATATTGTGGGGCTTGAAAAAAGCAGTAGGAGATACTTTGGTTTACCAGAACGAATATGGAAAAGATGTAAAGCTGTTGCTTGTTGGAGGTTTGGCTAATTCTATTTTCCAAGGCAATATATTGATATCAGATAGCTTGTTCCAAAAGAACTTCCCATCGGTTAGTGGTTCTAAAATTATTTTGGCCGAATGTCCTAAAACGGATTCCTTGTTTATGGACCATTTTGAAGATAACCTACAGGACTTTGGAGTAAGAGGAAGTAAAAGCTCAGAAAGAATGGCTGCTTTCTATTCAGTTGAGAATACCTATTTAAGTATGTTCATGATACTCGGAGGTTTGGGTGTAATTATCGGAACAATTGGTTTGGGAATCGTTTTGTTACGAAATGTATGGGAACGCAAAAAGGAGTTGGCTGTATTAAGAGCTATCGGTTATACAGAGAGCAATATATTTAAACTCTTGTTTAGTGAAAATCTATTCTTATTGTTACTTGGATTAATGGGTGGAATCTTATCAGCAATAATTGGCGTACTGCCCTCTTTGTTTACAAATGCTTTCCAGATGCCATACCTATATGTGTTATTGCTTATATTGGGCATAACCATTAGTGGCTTAGCATGGATTTATATCCCTTTAAAGGTAATACGCAGACAGAACATCATTGAATCCCTACAAAATGATTAATAAAAGCTAAATGCTGAAAGTTAATGGCTAAAAGCATGAAAGAACAAGAAAATATGCTTCAAGCCATGATATTGATTAAGTGAGCTTCGATAATTCGTATGTTTAAGGGCAATGTTTTAGAATAGCCTTTTTAATAGATTGAGGAATTCATTTTGTTTTATCTTTGTATGTATACTTCATTAAATAGATATAACACACAAAATTTAAATTATCATATCATGTCCGAATTTAAATATCAGAAACCATTTCCGATAACAAAGGATACCACAGAATATCGTTTGTTGACTAAGGATTATGTGTCAACAATTGATGTTGACGGAAGAAAAATACTTAAGGTTGATCCTAAGGGATTAGAGATGTTATCAAAAGCAGCATTCTCCGATGTTTCTTTCTATTTGCGTCCCGCTCATCTTGCAAAATTGCAAAGCATTTTAAAAGACGATGAAGCTTCGGATAACGATAAATTCGTTGCTCATACCATGTTGATGAACCAGGTAGTTGCTGCTGATGGTCAGTTGCCAACTTGTCAGGATACTGGTACTGCGATTGTGGTAGCAAAGAAAGGTGAAGATGTTTACACTGGAGCAAATGATGCTGAGCATCTTTCAAGAGGAGTATACGAAACTTACCAGGAAAGAAACCTAAGATATTCTCAAGTTGTTCCTTTCAGCATGTTCGAAGAAAAGAACACAGGAAATAACTTGCCAGCACAAATCGATATCTATGCAAATCAAGGAAGCGAATATGAATTTTTGTTCTTAACCAAAGGTGGTGGATCAGGAAATAAAACTTTCTTGTACCAGCAAACTAAGGCTCTTTTGAATGAAGAGAACTTAACCAAATTCATCAAAGAAAAAATTAAAGATTTAGGAACTTCAGCATGTCCTCCATACCACTTGGCTTTGGTAATTGGTGGTACTTCTGCTGAAGCAAACCTTGCTACAGTTAAAAAAGCATCTACTGGTTATTTTGATCATTTGCCAACAGAAGGTAATGAAGGTGGTCAGGCTTTCCGTGATTTAGAGTGGGAAAAGAAAGTAGAGCAAATCTGTCGTGAAAGTGAAATTGGAGCTCAGTTTGGTGGTAAATATTTCGTTCACGATGTGAAAGTAATTCGTTTGCCTCGTCACGCTGCTTCTTGTCCGGTTGGTATCGGTGTAAGCTGTAGTGCAGATAGAAATATCAAAGCAAAAATCAACGAGGATGGTATTTTCCTTGAGCAATTGGAGAAAGATCCGGTAAAATATTTGCCAGAAGAAGCTCCTGCAATGAAGGAAGCTGTTGATATTGATTTGGATCAGCCAATGGAAAATATCTTGAAAGAGCTGACCAAGTATCCAATTAAAACTCGTTTGAATCTTTCAGGAACTATGATTGTTGCCAGAGATATGGCACATATGAAAATTCAGGAAATGTTGGATGAAGGTAAAGACATGCCTGAATACTTCAAGAACCACCCAGTATATTATGCTGGACCAGCTAAAACTCCGGAAGGAATGGCTTCAGGTAGTTTCGGACCAACTACTGCAGGTCGTATGGACCCATATGTTGACGTATTCCAGAAAGTTGGAGGTTCAATGGTTATGGTAGCAAAAGGTAACCGTTACCAATCAGTAACCGATGCTTGTAAAGCAAATGGTGGATTCTATTTAGGATCAATCGGTGGACCAGCTGCTGTATTGGCTAAGAACAGCATTAAGTCAATTGAAGTGATCGATTTCCCAGAATTGGGAATGGAAGCGGTTCGTAAGATTCGTGTAGAAAACTTCCCGGCATTTATTATTGTTGATGATAAAGGAAATGACTTCTTTGCAGATATGTAATCTGTTATAGAGTTGAAAAATATAAAGCTTGCATCGTGTGGTGCAAGCTTTTTTTATGAAAGTATATGGTTTATTGCTAACTGTTCATTGTTCACTGATCATTGTAAATCAGGTTTTCTTCTACTTTCCTTCTTTTTCGAAAGCTCTTGTTTATCAGTCTTTCGTTTTTCAATAGAAGCTCTTGTTGGACGAGTTTTCTTCCTTGGTTTTACTGGTTTTAAAGCCAATTCAATCCATTGATAAAATTTCTGAATTGCAATTTCTTTATTCAGAACTTGTGAGCGTTCGGTTTGAGCAGTTACAGACAATATTCCTTGACTATTGATATGGTGATATAGTTTTTTGAAAATGGTTTCTTTTTCTTCCTGTGAAAGAATGTTTGAATCAAACACGGAAAAACGCAATTCAACTTTTGAATTCACCTTGTTTACATTTTGTCCTCCCGGACCACTGCTTCGTGAAGTGATAAATTCAAATTCTTTGCTCAGATCTTTTGAAAATTTATAGTCATCTTTCATAGTAAGTAAAGATATATTCAATATTTGAAATAGAAAGGGATAGCATGAAAAATGCTGCCCATTTGCGCAGCATTTTGACATATTTAATGTTCTTTATTCAGGTAATCCATATTTTTCAACAACAAAGTCAAGATCTTTGTCGCCACGACCGCTCAAATTCAATAGGATGGATTGACGAGGATTTTTCTGGGCCAATTTCAATGCATAAGCAACTGCATGCGAGCTTTCCAAAGCAGGAATAATACCTTCCGAACGGCTAAGCTCAAAGAATGCATCAATACATTCTTTGTCTGTGACAGAATGGTATTCTACTTTATTCCAATCTTTAAGCATAGAGTGTTCTGGTCCAACTCCAGGATAATCCAATCCACTTGCAACAGAGTAGACAGGATCTGGTTGACCTTCTTCATCTTGCAAAAGATAACATTTAAAGCCATGAATCACTCCTGGTTTCCCAAATGTTAAAGTTGCAGCATGTTCTCCTTTATCGAATGATCTACCTGCAGGTTCAACACCATGTAATTTACATTCCTTATCCTCTAAAAATGCAGAGAAAATTCCCATTGCATTACTACCACCGCCAACACAGGCAACAACATTATCGGGAAGTTCACCTGTCATTTCCTGAAATTGATCTCTTGCTTCAATCCCTATAACTCTTTGGAACTCTCTTACCATCATAGGAAATGGGTGAGGACCAACAACAGAACCAATACAATAAATCGTATTAACAGGATCTTTAAGGTAGGATTGAAAAGCAGAATCAACAGCTTCTTTTAGCGTTTTTAAACCATGCGTAACTGGAATCACAGTGGCACCCAAGATTTTCATGCGCATCACATTGGGATGCTCTTTGGCAATATCCACTTCACCCATATGGATTTCACATTCTAAACCAAAATAAGCAGCTGCTGTTGCCAAAGCAACTCCATGCTGGCCAGCACCTGTTTCTGCAATCAATTTCTTTTTGCCCATGTATTTAGCAAGTAAGGCTTCTCCCATACAGTGGTTCAATTTATGGGCACCAGAGTGATTTAAATCTTCTCTTTTAAGATAGATTCTTCCTCCATATTTATTGGATAATCTGTTACAGTAGTATACAGGTGTTGGTCTACCTTGAAAATGCTTGCGAATACTTCTTAACTCAGAAATGAATTCATGAGATTTACTGATGGAATAATAGGCATCATTAATTTTCTGCATTTCTGCATTTAACTCTTCTGGAATATAACTTCCTCCATACTCACCAAAATACCCTTTCTCGTCAGGATATGTCTTAAAATAATTGCTTGACATGTATTAAAATTTGGTTAATAATCTTTTGTGGTTTTTAATTATCAGCTCAAATATAGCAATCGGAATTGGTTTTGTTTATCGTTGCTGATTGTTGTATAACAAAAATGCAATGTCCCTTAAAAACTTCCAGCCCGGAATGCCATTGGAAAAGATTATAGACTACTCGCACCCGGATAAGAAATCGCAGAAACATTGCATTGTTGACAAAGGTAAAAAAATAACGATTCATCACATTTATCTTGTAGTATTGATTTTTACTGAATTTTCTAAATAGTATTTAACTGCTTATTTACATTGCAATTGGATAGCGATATTTGTAATTTGTATAGATTCAATTTAAATAAAAACGGAGGTTGCGATGAGTGAATTAAAAGTATCCCCAAATGGGCGAGTTGCTTTTGTAAGTGGGGCAAATAGAGGAATTGGAAGGGCAATAACCATTGAATTGTTAGAAGCCGGAGCAAAAAAAGTTTATGCAGGTGTTAGAAATATCAAGTCTCTCGATGATTTAAAACCAGAATATGGAGAGAGATTGGTACCAATTTTATTAGATCTTAAAAATGATAAGACGATTATTAGAGCGGCAAGGCAAGTAAAAGATGTTGAAATTTTAATTAATAATGCAGGAGTATATGATGCAGGAGGTTTTTTTTCAGATGATACATTAGATAGTTTATCTGATAATTTTGAAGTGAATGTTTGGGGATTGGTAAAACTCAGTACTTCCTTAATTGATCATTTGTTGAATAAACCATTTTCGGCAATAGTAAATGTTGCTTCGGTGTTAGGTTTGGCAAGCATGCCCGTAGCTGGCACTTATTCTGCTTCAAAAGCGGCAGTTCATAGTATTACCCAAGGAATGCGAGGAGAGCTTCTAAATTCGAATGTACTGGTAATGGGTGTATATCCAGGTCCGATTGATACGGATATGACCAGAGATCTTGATATGGATAAAGATTCTCCTCAGAATGTGGCAAAGAATATCATAACAGGATTAAAGAAGGGACAGGAGTATGTATTCCCAGATATGATGTCGAAACAGGTTGGTGAATTGTACCTTACTGAACCAATTACAGTAGAAAAGCAGTTTGCTCACTTTGTTTCAGAAGAGCAAGAAGTCTAATCAAGAGTATATGATGTTAAAGGAGAGATCAGTATTGATCTCTTTTTTTGTGTTAAAAAATTTGCGAAATGAGAATATTCTCAATATGTTTGTTTTAAAATTATTGATATGCCACGACGTACAAGATTAAGAAAGGTTGTAGAACCTCCACGATTTAAAGGATATAGGCCTTATGGTGTAAATTCTAAAAGACGAGAATCTATTGAATTGCTTTATGAAGAATATGAAGCCATTAAGTTGGCGGATTACGATTTGATGAATCATAAGGAAGCGGCAGAAATTATGGGAATTTCACGTCCTACTTTTGCCAGAATTTATGAAGCTGCAAGAAGAAAAATTGCCCAGGCTTTAGTGGAAACAAAAAATATCAAAACAGTATACGGCAATGCCATAATGGATAAAGATTGGTTTGTTTGTAATAAATGTCACGCTCGTTTTAATATCCCTAAAACAATGACAAGTGACAAATGTCCTGCATGCAATTCCAATGATATAGAATCTTTAAATAAATAACATTGATGAAAACAATAATAACAGCAACAGGAAAAGGAGAAGAGAAACTATTTGATTTACGTTTTGGACGTGCAGCTTGGTTCTGCATTTACGACGATGAAACAGACAATATGGAATTCTTCGAAAACAAACATGTAGATGCTCCATCAGGTGCAGGAGGTAAAGTAGTAGAAGAAGTTGTAGAGTGGGGAGTATCAAGAGTAATTTCAGGTGATTTTGGACCTAAAGCGAAGGACTTATTGGAAAAGTTCGATATACAAATGGTGATCCTGAAAGATGATCGCAAAACCATTAAAGAGATCGTAGAGAATTTTAAATCATAAAACAATTTGTTATGCCACGAATGGATCGAACCGGCCCCGAAGGAAAAGGTTGTAGAACGGGTCGCGGATTAGGAAAATGCCGAAGTAAAGATGACGGAACATTACTAGATAAGCTAGGCACAGGTTTAGGCTTGAAAAGAAAGAGTGGCGGTGGATTAGGTAAGCAAAGAAGGAATAAAAGCGGAGAATAGATAATCTCTAAAAGAATTAAAATCATAAACAATGAAGAAGAAAATCGCAATACCAGTAAAGGAAGGCGTATTAGATTCGCATTTTGGACATTGTAGCCATTTTGCATTAATTGATGTTGAAGGAAAAGAAATAATTGCAGAGGAATTGGTGGAAGCACCCCCACATGTACCAGGAAAATTGCCACCATTTTTGGCTAATCTTGGAGTAACTGATGTTCTTGCAGGAGGAATGGGAGCAAGAGCCATTGAAATATTTAACGCCAATAGCGTGAATGTTTTTGTAGGAGCTCCAGCATTGCAAGCTAAAGAGTTGGTTACTGGTTTCTTAAATGAAAGCATTGAATTTAACGCCAACTGTTGCAATCACTAATAACCTTAGTTTAATATGAATTCAGAATGTTTAGCTTGTCAGGCTAAAACAATAAATCATATTGCAAATAAATTCGGATCAGATAAGAAAGCGACTGCTAAATTCAAAGAGGAAGCAAATTACATTGTTGCCAATAGCCAGTCGCTTCCTACTCCTTATTCTGGTTTATTACTACATCGTCTGGCAAAGAGAATTTTTAAAACCGAGAATTTATATGCCAATGAAAAACTGAAGGCAAATAAACTTCTTCAACTGAATTATTCGCATTGGAAATCTCTTGTTTCAGAATCTGAAAACCCTTTGTATGTAGCAGCTAAGTTAGCTGTAATTGGAAATATTATTGATTATGGAGCTCATTCGGTTCCCGATGATATTGATTCAGAAATTAAGCATCTTTTGAAAAAGGAATTCGCATTAAATGAGAGCGAAGAAATGTTTGAGGCAATAAAAAATGCCAAAACTGTTCTTTACTTAGGCGATAATGCAGGAGAAATTGTTTTTGATAAACTCTTTATAGAGACTTTAAATCATCCCAACTTAATCTTTGTGGTAAGAGGTGAACCAATTATCAATGATGTTACTTTCGAAGACTCTCAGTTTGTAAAAATGGAGGAGGTGTGCAAGGTGATCTCCAATGGTCATGATGCCCCTTCAACGCTGTTGGAAAATTGTTCAAGCGAACTCCAAAACTTATACAAAAATGCTGATGTGGTTATATCCAAAGGACAAGGAAATTTGGAAGGTCTTCTGGATGAAAAAAGGGACAACTTGTTTTTCATGCTAATGGCAAAATGTGATTTAATAGCGGGTAGGCTTGGAGTTAAGAAAAGAGATTTAGTGATTAAGCAAAACAAGAAATAATACCGATTATTAATCAGTAAAAATAATTTGTGCATTTTACTTCAAATGGTTAACTGATTATATATCGGCATTATACCTAAATAATTTGAGAGTATTTAACAGCTCTCTATCTAAAAAAATGGTATAAGATTATGAGCTATAAAATAGCCGTTTGTAGTGGAAAAGGAGGAACGGGTAAAACTACCCTTGCGGTTAATCTTTTTTCTACCATACAAACGAAGTGGACAAAACGTGTACAGTTAATCGATTGTGATGTGGAAGAGCCTAACGATTTGCTGTTCTTTAAGGATACCAAAATAATGAACCGCTCAACAGTAAATCAGCCTGTTCCTGTAATTGAAGAATCGCAATGTACTTTTTGCCGCAAATGTGAAGAGTATTGTGAGTTTAATGCCATATCAATTATTCCATCGGTAAAGTATGCATCAGTTGATCCCAACATGTGCCATTCTTGTGGTGCCTGTTTGCATGCTTGCAAGTTTGGTGCAATTCAGGAGCATCAGCATCCGATTGGAGAGTTAACCAATTATTCCAGAGGAAATCAAATAGATATTCTTGAAGGAAGTCTGAAAATTGGCTCTCCTATGCAGACAAAAATCATAAAGGAATTAAAGGCAAATGCAAGTGATGAATCGGATATTTTAATTTACGATGCACCTCCTGGAACAAGTTGTCCGGTAGTAGAAACTGTTTCCGCTGCAGACTTTGTCATTTTGGTAACTGAGCCTACACCTTTTGGACTATACGATTTGCGCCTGACTGTTAATTTGATGAAAGAAATGCAGAAAGACTTTGGGATTGTTGTAAACAAAGCAGGATTGGGTGATAGAGAGGTGTATACTTACATTAAAGAGGAAAGTATTGAGCTACTGGCAGAAATTCCATTTAATCGTGAGTATGCAGGTCAATATGCACAAGGTAAACTTCTTTCTGATGTTCCACCTCTGATTGAACAGGAATACCTGAAACTGGCAATTTATCTGAAAAACAGAATGAATCATGATTGAAATAACAATACTAAGTGGGAAAGGTGGAACGGGTAAAACTGGCATTACAGCGGCTTTTGCAAGTTTGGCAAAGAATACTGTTTTTGCTGATATTGATGTTGATGCACCAGATTTACATCTGATTTTGAAGCCAGAAGTTAAGGAAGAGAATCAATTTTTGGGCGCAAGAATTGCCACAATCGATAGACAATTATGTACCAATTGTGGTTTGTGTAAAAAGGAATGTAGATTCGATGCAATTCACTATAGAGCAGAAGGAGGTTTGGAGGTAAATCCTTTCGAATGTGAAGGATGTCGCCTTTGTGAAAGGATATGTCCTGTTCAGGCAATCAGTTCAGAACACAGTACCAACAATTATTGGTTCGTTTCCAATACTCGATTTGGAAGCATGTTACATGCTAAAATGGGGCCGGGAGAGGAGAACTCAGGAAAGCTGGTTACCACGGTAAGAAAAAATGCCAAGGAAATAGCACGTGAACAAAATGCTGCTTTTCTTCTGAATGATGGTCCTCCTGGAGTTGGTTGCTCTGCAATTGCTTCACTTACCGGAGTAGATAAGGTGATATTGGTAACTGAACCTAGTAAGTCTGGTTTTCATGATGCAGTAAGACTAATTGAATTGGTTCAGAAGTTTAATATCCCATTGTATGCCGTGATAAACAAATGTGATATCAATACGGAGATCGCGAAGCAAATGGAAAGCTTCTTTCTTACACAGGACATTCAACTTTTAGGAAAAATTCCATTTAACGAAGAGATGGTGCATGCCATTGTAAATCAGAAATCAATCATTGAATATCGACCAGATTCGGAAATTGCCGGGAAGATTGAGGAAATGTGGAATAAAGTAACTGAACCAATTAAAGAATTAAAATGATAGAAGGAGAGTGTCGGATAAGACCAAGATATGGAGAGGTAGATCAGATGGGTTATGTGTATCATGCCAATTATGTAGATTATTGTCATTTTGCGCGAACCGAGTTGATGCGGTCATTTGGGATAAATGATAAGGTGTTGGAAGAGAATGGAATTATGATGCCAGTAATCGAAATGAATCTGAAGTATAAAAAGCCAACTGGCTACGATGAAGAATTATTGGTGATTACAAGAATTCCAGAAATTCCTTTAACTCGATTTAAGTTTAATTTTGAGTTTAGAAATCAAAACGACGAATTGGTTTGCAAGGCAAATTCAACATTGGCTTTCGTTAAAAGTGATAGTCGTAAACCAATAAAAGCACCTGAAATGGTATTAAATAGCTTAAAAGAAGCCTTTGTAATGTAAGGGGTACTTTATAATTCTTAAAAATACTTAGTATGAGCAAAATGAAATTAAATATTTGGATTGATTTACTGCTACTATTATGCTTTTCGCTTGTAGTTGGAATCGGCTTTTTGATTAAGTATGTGTTAATTTCAGGCCAGGAAATTTGGGCAAAATATGGTACACAGCTTCATTTGGAATTTTTAGGGATGAACAGACATGAATGGGGTAATATTCATTTGATTTGTGGGGTAATTATGATATTTCTATTGGTTTTGCATATCGTTTATCATTGGAACCTGATAAAAACAATTTTTGCCAAATTTATGGGCTTATCAGGAGGTGCTTTGGCAGGAATAAGTGTTTTCTTGCTAATTTGCTTGTCTTTTATTCTTTTGCCATTTTTCATTAATCCTCAAGTATCGGAGCAAGCAAGAGCAAATAAACATTATCAGATTGAGAAAAGAATGCATAAGCATCAATCTCAAGTTAAATAGCAAATGATATACTATTTAAATTGGTAATGATGCAAAATATAACTTACAATAACGATAGTAGCGTGATCATGTCCTTAATATTTGGCTTATTGTATTGGCATGATTAAAACAAAAGCAGGATCAGTTGATCCTGCTTTTTTCATTAAATACCAAATTGGTATTAAGCTGTGATAATATTTTAAATCGAACTCAGTTTATTAGATTTTTTCTTTAGCACGTTTTAGTGCTTCTTCAAAGTTGTCACAAATGTCCTTCTCAGAAATAAAGTCGGCAATTTCACACCTTTCCAGCTCAAGTCTTACTTCTTTATTTACGCCAGACAAAATGACCTTTGTTTTACGGTTGGAAAGATTTTTAATTATTTCTGTAAAATTTCTAATTCCCGTAGCATCTATAAAAGGAACGTGTCGCATTCTGATGATTAAAACTGAGGTAGAATGCTTAAGTTCTCGTAAGGTTTCCTGGTATCTTTTGGCAGCAGCAAAAAAGAAAGGACCACTAATTTCATAAATCTCTATCTCTTTTGGGATAAGATTGTAATTCTGAATTTCATCGGTTTCAGTTTCAACAGGCATTACACCATTAATTTTTGACATGCGATACATGAAAATTAAAGCAGCCAAAACAATTCCAAATTCAATTGCTACAGTAAGGTCAACCAATACGGTTAGGAAGAATGTAGTTAGCAAAACGATGATGTCGAAGCGCGATCCTTTTAATATAGATCGGAACGAACGCCATTCGCTCATATTGTAGGAAACAACAATCAGAATACCTGCTAAACACGACATCGGAATCAGTTTGGCCCACTTACCAAATACCAACATGATTAACAGAAGTGTTAATGCATGAACAATTCCGGCAACAGGAGTACGTCCACCATTTTTTACATTGGTAGCAGTTCTGGCAATGGCACCGGTTGCAGGAATCCCACCAAAAATAGGAGAGAAGATATTGGCAATACCTTGAGCAATCAATTCAGTGTTGGAGCGATGATTTCCACCAATCATACCATCGGCAACTACAGCTGAAAGCAATGACTCAATTGCACCTAAAATGGCAATGGTTAAAGCAGGTTGAAAATAGTTATGCACCAAACTCCAATCGATATTGGGCATGTCAAATGAAATAGAGTTAGGTATTTCTCCATATATCGATTCTATTGTATTTACAGGCAATTCTAAAACTTGAACCAATACAGTCATTGTAATAATGGCAATAAACGATCCAGGAATTTTTGGAATTAGTTTTCCTGCATATAAACTGATTAAAATAGTTCCAACACTAATGGCAATGGCATAAACATTAAGACTATCCAAATTCGTGAAATAACACATCCATTTCTCAATAAATTCAGAAGGAACAGAATCAATATCCAAACCAAATGCAGACTTGATTTGAGTAGAAAAAATTACCAAGGCAATACCAGATGTAAAACCAACAATTAAGGGATGCGGAATAAATTTAAGGATTGCACCCAAGCGCAGTAATCCAAAGAGAACGAGAATAATACCTGCTAGAAAGGTAGATATCATTAAGCCATCTAATCCATACTGATTCACAATACCATAAACAATAACGATAAAGGCTCCTGTAGGTCCTCCAATTTGAACCCTACTACCACCTATAAACGATATTAAAAATCCGGCAATAATTGCAGTAATCAAACCTTTTTCGGGCGAAACACCCGAAGCAACAGCGAAAGCAATTGCCAAAGGAAGTGCAACAATACCTACAATTATACCTGCGAATAAATCTTTTTGAAAAGATTGAGAATTATAGCCTTTTAAAACTGAGAACAGTTTAGGCTTGAAGATAGATTTCATTGAAATTTGATATTAATTAAGCTGCAAAAGTAATGCTAAACGGCTCTCGTTGTTCTCTGTTATTGATAAATTTTTGGATTCCTACTTATATTTTATTTAAGGACAAAATTGTCTGTAATTGTTTGATTATTAGGTAAAGGTTTTAGCCGTTTGATCTATTGTAAATTAGAGTGTAGAAAGGTGAATTCTTATAAATAAAAGCAAGTGTAAAATAAGATACCCAAATGAGATAGATAAATTGTATTTTTGTGCGATTTTAGGTTCCAATAGCAGTATAACTGTTTTTAAATTGTAAGAGAATAATGCATATTCCTCAGAAATACAAATTCATTGTTCAGCTTGGAAAAGCGCTACATACTTATGGTGTTCCATCGTATAAATCCCAGGTATATTTAAACGAAATTGCCGAAAAGAAGGGGATCAAAGGCAGTTTTATGGATACGCCTACCTGGATCAACTACGTATTTTACGAGGAAGATGATCATACCTACAACTATGTGGAATGCGTGCCACCAGGCGAACTAAATTTGGGAGCATTATCCAAAATTGTGGAGATTACCAATAATGTATTGTCCAATAAAATTAGCTTCGCAGAGGCCAAACAGGCCATTGAGAATATAAAAACCGCTCCTCTGGGCTATGGCAAACTAACCGAACTGTTTGCTTTTATGACATCTGCTGGAGCTTTTAGTATTATTCTGGATACAAGTTGGGTTTCTTCTCTTCTTGCATTTTTACTTGGAGCAGTGGTATATGGAATTACATTATTAGCACAAAAATCAAGTTATGTGCGTAGTACATTGGAATCGCTTGTAGCATTTACTGTTACCATTATTACGGGTTTATTGGCCTTAAAATTCGAGCAGATTAATATCTCTATGACAATTTTGGCTTCAATTATTGTTTTTATCCCAGGATTATCCATCACCACTGCATTAGAGGAAATTACTTCCCGCAGTTTGGTTTCCGGAACGGCAAAACTGTTTGATGCATTGGTTTCCTTATTCAAGCAATTCTTTGGAGTTGTTCTTGGACTTGCAGTACTTTCCAGCTTTGTAGATCTGAAACCTAATGATGTTGTAAATGATGTGCCCAATTGGATAGATTATTTTGCGATAATCTTACTTGCCTTAAGTTTACTACCAGTATTTAAAGTACGTCCCAAAGACTTGTTGTTTTGTGTGATAGCAGGATTTTCAAGTTACTACACCACAACATTATTCGATTTTACAGGTATTCTGATTAGCATTTTTATTGGAACACTAGTAGCAGTAAGCTGTAGCAAACTATTTAGCAAGATTACAAAATCGCCAGAATTGGTTTATTTGGTTCCGGGAATAGTTATGCTGGTGCCAGGGAGTAAGGCATTTATAGGCTTGAGTAGTGTGTTTTTAAATGCAGGAAATACCTACAGCAATATGGGTGAACAAATCTTGTACATATTTATGGGAATTATTGGAGGTTTAATTTTCTCTGGTAGTTTTATTGATAGAAAAAACTCGCCAGTTTCGAATATGAAATAAAAAAGGAGAAAGTTTACGCCTTTCTCCTTCTTTTAATCTTTATTTCTTCTCTGGAATCTTGTAATAGATTTTATTTACCATTTTCCAGCCATTCGGAAACTTATACAATGAAATATAATCAACGTAAGTAAGTTTTGTACCAACAAAAAACTGGATTTTAGCTACTGCGGCATTACCGGTAATGTCGATGTTCTCGAATTTGACACTTACCTTTTTGTCGCCTGTTCGAGGAAATTTGCCATCAGCTTTTTTCTTTTTGGTTTTCTCTTTCCATTGATCGATAGGAAGGCTCCACATGCTATTTTCTTTACCAATTCCAATTAAACGGAAGTCAGGATGGATTCCTGAATCAATCTTCTCTAAATCACCTTCATTCTGAAGACCATCAACATAAGCGGTTTGAATTACATTTTTTATTGCTTCTTTTTCTTTTTTAAGATCTTTAGCAAAAACTCCTGAGCTTAGCACTACTGCTACTAACAAAAACAATACTTTTTTCATTTTTTTGACTTTTTAGGATGAGTAAAATAATTGGTGAAGTTTGAATGATGGTAAATAGCAGAATCATTTTGGATACCTAAATATATAACAATTCAAGATTTGTTACAAAGAATTTTTCTTAACTCTGAAATAAGCACAAGAATCAGCAAAAGGATTAATTAACGTGAGTTCGATGTAAATCCTTGCGGTTTGAATAATTAACGAATTAACAAGAGGAAACAAGAAATCAACGTAAGTAGGATATTGATGGTACGAAAACTCTTAATTGGAATGATCCCATTAAAATATTTGCCAACTATGGTTCCTGCTAACAAGATGGGAGAGAAGAGCAAAGATAATTTTAAGGCCTGAGGAGTAAGCCAGCCAACATGGTAGTAACCTGCAATTGCAATTACTGCTGTTACAACACTAAACCATGCAAATATCTCTCTAAATTGTTTGTTGTCAACATTTGCCCTGTTCAGAAAAAGGGCCAAAGGAGGTCCACTAATCGAGATAATTCCGGTTATTGTTCCAATAATAGCCCCAACAATTGGATACACATAAGCAGGCAAACCAGCATGTCTTTTATTGCTTTTGATAAAAGACAAGAAGGTGATCACCAAAAACACCACTCCCGAAAAGTGAACCAAACGATTGGCATTAACATGCTTTAAAACCAAAACTCCAATAAGCGTAAAAATTCCTCCTGATACGATTAAGGACATGGATGCCTTATCAATTAACGGTTGGTTTTTCTTCTGTAAGATGATAAATACTGAGGCAACAAGATTGCAAATCATGAGAACTGGGATAATTTCTTTGGGTGCGTACCATGTCAATAAAATCGGTAAAGAAATTAGTGCAAAACCAAAGCCGCTTACTCCCTTAATCAAACTCGAAATTATCACGGTAAGAAAGATATAGATATTTGGCATGACTTAATAAATTAAAAAGAACAATGAACCTACAGCTATCACACCCCAAAGAATAATGCCAAGCGCAAAACTTTTAACGCCCGATTTTCTAATTTCACCAACACTGATATTCGAACCGATTAGGAACAAAGCAATCAACATTCCACGTTTTCCCAACCAGCTAAAGTGTTCGTAGCTTGCCTGATAATTGGGAAATATATTGGCAAAAACAATAGCAAGTACGAATAGCAGGATGAACCATGGAAAATGGATCGATTTCTTTTCCCCACTTCGATTCATAAATGCAACAATCAACGATAAAGGGATAATCCATAAAGCACGGATAAGTTTAACTGTGGTGGCAATTTGCAAGGCTTTTTCGCCGTAAATTGCACCTGCGCCAACTACCGAGCTGGTATCGTGAATGGCTATAGCAGCCCAATTGCCAAAAGTTTCCTGGCTTAAGCCCAACTGATGTCCAAGAAAAGGAAATAATAACAATGCGATTGCGTTTAACACAAAAACCACAATAAGCGCAAAAGAATTTTGGTAATTTTTACTATTAAGAATAGGGGCAACGGCCGCTATGGCACTACCTCCACAAATAGCGGTTCCACAAGCAATAAGCAGACTAATGTTTTTTTCAACCTTAAGCAGTTTTCCCAGAAAAATACCCAGTAGCATTACAACCGTTACCGAAATTGCTGTTTCGAGAAAACCATTTTTCGATGCTGAGATAACAGCAGTCAAGCTCATTCCAAAGCCCATTAAAACGATAGATGCCTGGAGTATTTTTGAGGTGTAGCAATGTATGCTTTCATGCTTAATTCCCAAAAATGAAAACATCAGGCCAACACATAGTGCTATAGCCGGAGACATAAAGGGCATAAAGCACAAACAAACAATAGTTAAATAAGGCCAATTGAAATACTTTGATTGATTTCCAAAGCCAATGCTACTTTTTACAGCTTTCAATACGATCATACGAATACTTTTTTGTTTACAAAAGTATCATCGAGCTATAATCAAAGCAAATACTAATTAGTTATCAGGTATAACTACAAATTATATCCCAGTAGGAAGTTTTCAAACAATTCAACTTGTCTGCTTTTGTGACCCATTTTATATGCAATTCGAAATTGACGAGGAATATGTACACCTGTAACCTTTATTTCTACGAGTGTTTTCAGATACAATTCTGTTTTAACTGCTTGTTCGGAAACAATTGCCAGTCCATCAAAATCAAGCAGAAAGTTCTTAATCGATTCGGTGCTTCCTAAATGAATGGGCACATTAAGATCTTCAAAATCCAGGTTCTGTTTCAACAAAGCTTCTTTAATCACTTCAAGCGTACCCGATCCTTTTTCTCTCAGTACAATAGGAAACTGAAGCAAATCATTTTTGCTTATGGTTTTACGTTTTGAATAGATGCTATTGCCACCAGTTACCAAAATCAGTTCATCATCAAGAAAGCTTTTATATCGTATCCCTGACTGAGAGGAGTGATTTTCAACCAAGGCAATATCAACCTTATTATTTAGTAAAAGCTGCTCCATGTCAAAAGAATTGCCATTTATAAGGTGAATATTCACTTTAGGATAGCGCTTGTGAAAGGAAGCAATTGTTTTGGGAATAAGATACTGCGATATGGTTGAACTGGCCCCAATGATAAAATCACCCGAGATATCATGGTTCAATTGACTGATTTCAAATTCAAGCTCCCGATATTGCTGTTCAATCTGTTTGTACGAATTGTATACAATCTTTCCTTTGCGGGTAAGGAAAATTTTATTCCCCTTACGCTCAAATAAATTCGTATTGAATTTGATCTCTAATTCCTTGATATGTTTGGTTACTGCAGGCTGACTAATGTTTAAATCATTGGCAGCCTTAGAAAAACTTAAGTTCTCAGCAACGGCAATAAATACAGTATCTCGATAATCCACTTGTGAATGCTTTAGCTTTTTTATTCTTCTTTAATTTCCATAAAACATCATATATTTTTCCATATTAGATTTAATGTACTCAACATTGTGATGTCCTTCGCAAATATGATTTTGAGATTCAACACCTCTTGATTTTAATATTTTATCTAGAATAGAACAGCCCTTATAAAAATCTCCTTCATCCTGGCTTCCGGCATCAAGATAAACTTTAAAATCACAACATTTCATTTCTTCTGCAATTTTAATCGGGTCATATTTGTCCCAATTCTCCTTTTTTTGAAAATATGCTTTATCTTCTTCCTCGAGTTGCAATTCTATGGCTGGCATATGTCCTCCAACTTTAGAAAATAAATGGGGATGACGAAAAGCGTTGTGAAGTGCAATGTACCCACCAACAGATGCTCCTCCAATATACCTTCCATTTCTATTTTTTATGGTTTTATATTTATTGTCAATTTCTTTGATTACCTCATTTATAAAATAATCTTCATACATCCCATTATTTATTATTCTACCCAATGGGTCTTTCACTTCTTTGTATTCAAGTGATAAATTTAAACCTCTGGCATTGTCTAAATTCGGGCAGACAATAATCATTGAGTTTATCTTTTGTTTTGCAATTAATTTATCGGCAACTGTATTTAATTCAGCTTCTGTTAAAATGTTTTCATTTCCATTTCTCCCATGATGAAAGTATAGTGTTGGAAAACTATCTTTCTCATTGTAATCACTTGGTAAGTAAACCGAAACATTCATTTCTTTCTTTAAATTCTTACTTCCGATTTTAATATTTTCAATGATAGATTTTGTCATATTCTAATTCAATTGGCAAGTCATTGGTCAGCTTGTTTTTGATGTCAAACAAAAATAAATTGTAATGGGTAGTGACCGATGATCTGCTGGTTTCTTCCAAAATGCTTGCGTTTATTACTTTTGTTGTAATAATTTTTAGTTATTTGCTACAAATTGGTTTTCGTTGTAGATGTTTCATTTTCTTTCCTGCCAATACTTTTCTTCCAACAAGTTTAAAGCCCAAATTTAAATATAGTTTTTCAGCTTTTGGGTTGTCTTCATCAACCAGTAAACCCAGTGTTTGTTGCTTGGAATCATACTTATGAATTACATGTTGTAATAATTTTGTTCCTATTCCTTTCCCTTGTTTATTTGTATTTATCCCAAAAGAATCAATATAATATTCTCCTTGTTGAGTTTCATCATTAGGAGTAAATTCTGCATCGAAATGTTCTTTAATGTATTGTGCAACTGGATTTCTCAATTCATCCAGTTTGCCCCCATCGTAAATATTGATAGAGCCTTCAATTCCATCCGCGCTTTCTGCTACCAAACAATTCTGATAGGAGTACTGATTGCCTTCTCTCTCTACAAAGTAATGTAAAAATTCCTTTGCCACTTTAGCATCTTTTATCCCAATAAATTCATATAAAATATCTTCCATAGCAAGAAATAAGTGCTCTGAAATAATACTGGAATCTTCCTTTGTTGCTTTTCTAATTTTCATGATTATATAACGATCTTGCTAAATTTTGAGGGCTATTTACAACTACCGCCTTATCTACCGACCAACGGGAGATCACGATACGTAGTGAGTAACCCGCTACCGTTTAAAGTTTTGTTTTATTATCAACCCCGAAAGCTTTCGGGGGAGCGTCACCGCCCTTAAATTTTAACTTTAGCGTTTTGGCTTTTTATTTTGATTTCTCAGGAAGGCCTACTTCTGATACTGAATACTGTTAATTCTCCAGACCATATCTCCAATCTTCGTTTTTACGACAACTTGATCACCAACGCTTTTTTTCATTAAAGACTTTGCCACAGGGGAATCCATTGATATATAATCAGAATTGCCAAGAAGTTCTTCATATCCAACAATTCGTAGCTTTTTCTTAATCCCTTTTTGCAGGTTTTCAATTTCTACCCATGCACCAAACATCACCTTTCCTTCCTGAGATGGATGATATTCTACTACTTTAAATTCATCTAAGCATACACGTAAGTATCGTATACGCCTATCAAGCTGCCTTAAGCGTTTCTTATTATAATGATAATCGGCATTCTCAGAACGGTCACCTAAACTCGCCGCCCATGATACTTTAGCTGTAACCTCTGGCCGTTCTACTTTCCATATATGATTCAACTCTTCCTTCAGTTTCTCGAAACCTTCAGGTGTAATCATGAGTGTGCGATTAGTCAACTTTATAGTTTCTGATTCTGGTATTTTACGGCGCATAATGAAATTTTATTTAAAAAAGTTAATACTGAATTTGGGGTTTAGAGCATAATGCTACGAACCCCTAATGCTAGTCAACAATTCCTCTGAGTAAGCAAAAATACCCTTTATACTCTTTCAAACATATAAAGTGTGTCTGATATTCTTTTACTAAATTCCTCATTTTCTAAATCTCTTAATTGCAGAGAATGTAAAGTCGATTTATTGTTATTAGAGCACAGCAGGGATAGCCCTCAATTGTAGAGTTAAAAGGGTACTTTTCGAACGTTTGCTAACGAGTGGCGGTATGAAACGTAGGCGTTTTCGAAGCGATGAGCTTTCAAGTTCACAATTAGCCAAATTTGCGATTTGACTCCGCTGTTTTTTTCAAATTCAACTGTCAAATCGCAGATTTAGCGGAGCTTACTAAAAGCGATAAAACTTCGATAGAAGACTCACCGCCTATGTTTTATAACGTGTGTGCCTGTTGCACAACTCTTGATAACTTGTTCATAAATCTAACAATAAAAACTTTACTTAGCAATAATAATGGCTTAACTTGTAAATAAAAATGCAAGGAAAGAAGCTTTATCAAGAGAAGTTGTT